>Ga0209474_10004636_pt1 | contig 11824 bp, 10 predicted proteins | sample GraSoiAngelo_145_FD_185902 | JGI IMG/M metagenome (GOLD analysis project Ga0209474, IMG submission 185902) | Grasslands soil microbial communities from the Angelo Coastal Reserve, California, USA - 14_1009_05_20cm (SPAdes) (version 2) | ecosystem: Environmental > Terrestrial > Soil > Grasslands...
GTCTATGTCGGCGCGGTCGCGGTGCTGTTCCTGTTCGTGATCATGATGCTCGACGTCGATTTTGCGGAACTGCGGGAAGGCTTCCTGGAATACCTGCCGATTGGCCTGGTCATCGGTGCGGTGTTTCTGGCGGAGCTGCTGTTGGTGGGAGGCGGCTGGGTCATCACTGCGGGCACCGCCAAATCCATTACCGCGGCGATCCCGAACAACATCAGCAATACCGAGGCGCTCGGGCTCGTGCTCTACACGCGTTACATCCATTACTTCCAGTTGGCCGGCATGGTTCTGCTGGTAGCCATGATCGGCGCCATCGTGCTGACCTTGCGCCACAAGGTCAGCGTCAAGCGTCAGGACATCAATGTACAGAACGCGCGGACGCCCGGGCTCGCGATGAGTGTGCGCAAGGTGGCCTCGGGACAGGGGCTGCAGGACGCGGACGCCGCGGAGTGGGTGCAATGACGATTGGTCTTGGACACTATCTTTCGGTCGGCGCAATCCTGTTTACGCTGGGAATCCTCGGCATCTTTCTCAACCGGAAGAACATCATCGTCATCCTGATGTCCATCGAATTGATCCTGCTCGCGGTGAACATTAATCTGGTCGCGTTTTCGGCCTTCCTCGGCGACATCGTCGGACAGGTGTTCGCGCTGCTGGTGCTGACCGTGGCGGCTGCGGAAGCGGCGATCGGTCTCGCCGTGTTGGTGGTGTACTTCCGCAATCGCGGGTCGATTGCCGTTGAAGACGTCAATCTGATGAAAGGCTAACGCGCCGATGATCCAGGCAATCGTCTTTCTGCCGCTGATCGGCGCGATTATCGCCGGCCTGATCTCCATCTTTGGTGCGCATGCCCGTAATCCCAGCGGCGACACAGTCGAGCATCAGGACGACGCGCATCCGCACGGTGCGACTTCCCACAGCAGCACCTCGATCAACGAGGATGCGTCGGTGATTCATGTCACGCATGACGAACCGATGGCGCACGACGATCACGACCACGGCTCCCACGCGGTGGAGGCACCGGCAGCCGGATCGCGTGCCGCCGAACTGATCACTTCGGGTCTGTTGCTGGTCGCGGGGGCGTTATCGTGGATCGCATTGGTCGACGTCGGCTTCTTGCATCATGACGTCAGGATCGCGCTGTTTCCCTGGATCAATTCAGGCGATCTGCAGGTCGCCTGGTCGCTGCGGGTAGATACGCTTACGGCCGTGATGCTGGTCGTGATCAATACGGTCTCGTCGCTCGTGCATGTCTATTCGATCGGCTACATGGACGAGGATCCGAACCGCCCGCGCTTCTTCAGCTATCTGTCGCTGTTCACCTTCGCGATGCTGATGCTGGTCACGGCGGACAATCTGGTGCAACTCTTCTTTGGCTGGGAGGGCGTCGGTCTGGCCAGCTATTTGCTGATCGGATTCTGGTACCACAAACCCTCGGCGAATGCCGCGGCGATCAAAGCGTTCATTGTCAACCGTGTCGGCGACTTCGGTTTCGCGCTCGGTATTTTTGCCATTTTCATGCTGATCGGCTCGACCGACCTTGAAACCATTTTCGCCGGTGCCCCTCAGTTGACCGGCAAGACCATCGACTTTTTCGGCTGGCACGCCGACGCGCTGACGCTGACCTGCATATTGCTGTTCATGGGGGCAATGGGCAAATCGGCCCAGTTCCTGCTGCACACCTGGTTGCCCGACGCCATGGAGGGCCCGACACCTGTGTCGGCACTGATCCATGCCGCGACCATGGTGACCGCCGGCGTGTTCATGGTAGCTCGTTTGTCGCCGCTGTTCGAACTTGCGCCGACCGCACAGGCAGTGGTGATGTTCTTCGGCGCGACCACGGCATTCTTCGCCGCGACCGTCGGCCTGGTCCAGAACGATATCAAACGTATCGTTGCCTATTCCACCTGCTCGCAGCTTGGCTACATGTTCGTTGCAATGGGCGCGGGGGCCTATTCCGTTGGCATGTTCCACCTGTTTACGCATGCTTTCTTCAAGGCGTTGTTGTTCCTGGGTTCCGGCTCGGTGATCTATGCGATGCATCACGAGCAGGACATCCGCAACATGGGCGGTTTGAAAGACCGTATTCCCTACACCTACATCGTCATGGTGATCGGTACGTTGGCCCTAACCGGCTTCCCGCTTACCGCTGGTTATTTCTCAAAGGACGCCATCATCGAATCCGCCTTCGCCTCGCACAATCCATTCGCGTTTTACGGTTTCCTGCTGACCGTCGTCGCGGCGGGCCTGACCTCGTTCTATTCCTGGCGGCTGATCTTCAAGACCTTCCACGGCGAGCCGCACAATCAGGAGCACTACGAAGCAGCCCACGAGGCGCCGCTTTGGATGCTCATTCCCATCGGTATTCTTGCCGCCGGATCACTGCTGGCGGGTTTTCCCTTCAAGGAGTTGTTCGCGGGCCACGGCGTGGAGGAATTCTTCCGCGATTCCCTCAAGATGAACCCGCATATCATCGACGAGATGCACCACATTCCCCAGAGCATCGCGTTTCTGCCGACCGTGATGATGGCGCTGGGATTCCTGGTGTCGTGGCTGTTCTATATCCGCCGACCGTATTTGCCGGTCGAACTCGCGAAGCAACAGCCGCTACTGTATCAATTTCTGCTCAACAAGTGGTACTTCGATGAGCTGTACGATCTGATTTTCGTGCGGCCGGCGAAGTGGATCGGGCGATTCCTGTGGAAAATCGGCGACGGCTACATCATCGACGGCTTCGGCCCCGACGGCGTATCCGCGCGAGTGCTTGAAGTTACCCAAAACGTCGTGAAGCTGCAGACCGGCTATCTCTATCACTATGCCTTCGCGATGCTGATCGGCGTCGCCGGACTAATCACCTGGTTCATGTTCGGCTTGGGAGGCCAGTGATGACAACCTGGCCCATCCTGTCGGTGGTTACGTTCCTGCCGGTCGTCGGGGCGTTCCTGATGTACATCAGTCGCGGCGACGACGAGGCCGCGCGGCGCAACTCGCGCTGGATCGCGCTATGGAGCACGCTGATTACCTTTGCCGTGTCGCTGATGCTGGTCTGGCGCTTCGATCCCTCGCAACCGGACTTCCAGTTTGTCGAGAAGGCGCCGTGGCTGGCCAATACCATTGTGTATCATATGGGTGTGGACGGCATTTCGCTTCCGTTCGTCATCCTGACCACCGCCTTGATGCCGTTTTGCATCATCGCGAGCTGGAAATCGGTCACCATGCGGGTGCGCGAATACATGATGGCTTTCCTGCTGCTCGAAACGCTCATGGTCGGCACCTTCTGCGCGCTCGACCTGGTGCTTTTCTATCTGTTCTTCGAGGGCGGCCTGATCCCGATGTTCCTGATCATTGGAGTGTGGGGTGGCCCGCGCAGGGTGTACGCGAGCTTCAAGTTCTTCCTCTACACGCTGCTGGGCTCGGTATTGATGCTGCTGGCAATCATGGCGCTGTACTGGAATGCCGGCACCACTGATATTCCGACGCTGATGCACACCGCCGTGCCGCGCTCGTTGCAAACCTGGGCGTGGCTGGCGTTCTTCGCCTCGTTCGCGGTGAAACTGCCGATGTGGCCAGTTCACACGTGGCTGCCCGACGCACATGTCGAAGCGCCAACTGCTGGCTCGGTGATCCTGGCCGCTATCCTTCTGAAGATGGGCGGTTACGGCTTCCTGCGTTTCTCGCTTCCGATGTTCCCGCTGGCCTCGCATGATTTCGCGCCGCTGATCTTCTCGCTCTCTGTCATCGCCATCATCTACACCTCCCTGGTGGCCCTGATGCAGGAAGACATCAAGAAGCTGATTGCTTATTCCTCGGTTGCGCATATGGGCTTCGTCACGATGGGGATTTTCGCGGGAACGACCCAGGGCGTTGCTGGTGGCGTGTTCCAGATGGTGTCCCACGGCATCGTATCGGGCGCACTGTTCCTCTGTGTCGGCATTGTCTACGACCGCATGCACACCCGCGAGATCAGCGCCTATGGCGGCTTGGTCAACCGAATGCCGCTTTACGCGCTGGTGTTCATGGTGTTCACAATGGCCAATGTCGGTCTGCCCGGCACCTCAGGCTTCGTCGGCGAATTCATGACCCTGATAGGCACTTTCAAGGTCTCGATCCCGACTGCCACCTTCGCCACCACAGGGGTGATCCTGTCGGCAGCCTATGCGCTGTGGCTCTATCGCAAGGTCATTTTCGGCGCGTTGGTGAAGCCGTCACTGGCGAGCATCAAGGACCTGACGTTCCGTGAGAGCCTGACGCTGATGCCGCTGATGGCTCTCACGCTGCTGTTCGGGTTCTATCCGAAGCCGGTGCTCGACATGTCGGCGGCGTCGGTCCAGCAACTCGTCAATAACTACAACACTGCAGTGAGTGCCGTGAAGGCAGCGGCGCTTCTGCAGTGACGTGTTCGACCGAAGTGGATAACGGTGCGCGTAAAGGAACGCGTCAAACAAAGGAGAGAGCCTCGGTTCTGATTCGATCAGAACCGCATGGGCTCTAAATCAGGACAAGGCGCGATGAGCTTTGAAAGTGCTGGTTATCAGCTTCTGCCTGTGCTGCCGGAGCTTGTGCTGGCCGTGGGCGCCATGGTGCTGTTGATGATCGGTGCCTTTCGCGTCGGCCAAACCACCCGCCTTGTTACGGGCCTCTCGGTTTGCCTGTTGGTAGTAACCGGCGTGCTGGAGTTGTTGTTGCCCTCGGGAAAGGTAACCACGTTCGGCGGCAGCTTCATCGTCGATGACTTTGCTCGCTTCCTGAAGATCCTGGCGCTGATCGGCTCAACGGCTACCTTGGTCCTTTCGATCGAATATCTGGCCGACTCCTCACGGCGTATTTTCGAATATTCCATTCTGGTACTGCTCTCGACGCTCGGCATGATGGTCCTGATCTCGGCCGGCGACCTGATTATGCTGTATCTTGGGCTCGAACTGATGTCGCTCGCTCTCTACGTCGTGGCGGCGAGCAATCGCGACAACGCCAAATCGACTGAAGCCGGCCTGAAGTATTTTGTGCTTGGCGCGCTTTCGTCGGGCATGCTGCTTTATGGCGCTTCACTGATCTACGGCTTCACCGGAACTGTCGGCTTCGCTGGTGTCGCTGCGGCGGTGAAAACCGGCAGCGTCGGCATCGTGTTCGGGCTGGTATTTCTGTTGGCCGGGCTTTGCTTCAAGATTTCGGCAGTGCCCTTCCACATGTGGACGCCCGATGTCTATGAGGGTGCGCCAACGCCAGTGACCGCGTTCTTTGCCTCCGCCCCAAAGGTAGCCGCACTCGCGGTATTCACCCGCGTGGCGCTGACCGCATTTCCCGGGATCATCCCGCAGTGGCAGCAGATCGTGGTCTTCGTAGCAATCGCTTCGATGGCACTGGGATCGTTCGCCGCGATCGGGCAAAAGAACATCAAGCGGCTGATGGCCTATTCGTCGATCGGGCATATGGGGTTCGCTCTGGTCGGGCTCGCGGCGGGCACGGCAGAGGGCGCGCAGGGCGTGCTGGTCTACATCGCGATCTATGTGGCCATGACGCTCGGCAGCTTCGCTGTCATCCTGACCATGAAGCGCAACGGTCAGCATTTCGAGAACATCAGTGACTTCGCCGGGCTGTCGCGCACTAATCCGTTGCTGGCGTTCTTCTTCGCGATGCTGCTGTTTTCGCTGGCAGGCGTTCCGCCGCTCGCGGGGTTCTTCGCCAAATTCTACGTGTTCGTCGCAGCAATCAAAGCCGGGCTATTCACGTTGTCGGTGGTCGGTGTACTCACCAGCGTGGTAGGGGCTTATTACTATCTTCTCATCGTCAAAGTCATGTATTTCGACGAACCGCTTCCCCAGGTCGACCCGATGCGGATGGAATTGCGCACGGTGCTTGCGGTCGCAGGTCTATTCAACATCTTCTTCTTCGTTTATCCGGGGCCACTGGTGAGCGTCGCGACTTCAGCGGCAAAGTCGCTGTTTTAGCGCCTTGATCGCCAACGGTGAATACGGGGTTTCGGAGCAGATCATGCCTAGCAAGAACATCGCCGCCCAGACAGATCTGGCAAAGCCGGACCAGGCCTGAGATGGCATTCACGCTCGGTGCGCGAGCCGTGTCGGCGGGTTACCGGCTCGCCGCCTTCAATCAGATCGGCTCGACCAATGCAGAAGCCATGTCCCGCGCCCGTCACGGCGAGCGTGGGCCGATTTGGTTGGTGACCTCGGAGCAGACCGCGGGACGAGGTCGGCGGCAACGCCCCTGGATCGCTCCCCCTGGTAATCTCGCCAGCAGCATCCTCGAAGTCATGGACATATCCCCCGCTGTGGCGGCGACGCTGGGCTTTGCGGCCGGACTGGCGCTGGAGAGCGCGCTGGGAAAGGTAAGCACCGAAGCAGCGCTGAGGTCGGCGCCATTGGCCGATCTGAACTTTTCGCTGAAATGGCCAAATGACGTGATGGCCGGAACGCAAAAGCTCGCCGGCATTCTGCTGGAAGCGGAAGCCGTGGCCGACCATCGTCTGGCGGTTGTGGTCGGCATAGGAACCAATGTCCTTGCAGCACCCGAGGGTACGCCGACGCCCGCCACCTCGCTGGCCGCCCTAGGCGTCAACATTGGCGCGCACGAGCTGTTCTCCGAGCTGTCCGACGCCTGGGCGGAATTCCGCGGCATTTGGGACGACGGCCGCGGCTTTGGCGAGATCCGGCGTATGTGGCTGGAGCGAGCCGCCGGGCTCGGGGAGCCGGTCGCGGTTCACACGGGCGGCTCGACCCTCGAGGGGACATTCGATGGCATCGATGAGACAGGCTGCATGCTCGTAAGGACATCCGGAAGCAACCGGGTGCCGATCTCCGCAGGTGAGGTGTATTTCGGCTCGGCTGCCTCAACCGGGGCAGCCTGATGACGCCTCCGGACGAGCTGACCTTTGCGCCGCTGGGCGGCGTGGGTGAGATCGGAATGAATCTGTCGATCTACGGCCTCGGTAACCGACACCAGCGTTGCTGGTTGGCAGTCGATCTCGGCGTCTCCTTCGGTGACGAGGAGCATCTGCCTGGCATAGATCTCATCATGCCCGACATCGCCTTTCTCGAAAAACAACGCAACAATCTAATGGGACTGGTGCTGACGCATGCCCACGAAGACCATTTCGGCGCCATCATCGAGCTCTGGCCCAAGCTGAAATGCCCGATCTACGCGACTAAATTCAGCGCCGCCTTGTTCGAGGCCAAGTGCGCTTCGGAGCGCAATCCGCCCAAGATTCCGGTCACCGTCGTGCAGTCGGGCGGTCGCATCGATTTGGGTCCATTTGGCATCGAGTTCATTCCGGTCGCACATTCGATTCCGGAATCTCATGCCCTCGCGATCCATACCTCCGCCGGTACCGTTCTCCACAGCGGTGATTGGAAGATCGATTTGACCCCGATCATCGGGGTACCCACTGATGAGAAGCGTTTGCGCGAACTCGGGGACGCCGGTGTGCTGGCACTGATCGGCGACTCGACGAATGCCGTACGAGATGGACGCTCGCCCTCGGAAGCCGAGGTGGCCAAAACCATCGCCGAACTGGTGAAGGCTGCCAAAGGCCGGGTTGCCGTGACTACCTTTGCCTCCAACGTGGCGCGCTTACGCGCTGTCGCGGACGCGGCGCGGGCGGCTGGGCGCGAGGTCGTGGTGGTCGGACGCGCCATGGAGCGGGTGGTGCAGGTCGCGCGCGAGACCGGGTATCTCGATGGCGTGCAGGATTTTCGCGGCGCCGATCTCTATGGCCATTTCCCGCGCGACAAAGTGCTGGCACTGTGCACGGGAAGTCAGGGCGAACCTCGCGCGGCGCTGTCGCGCATCGCCAATGACGATCATCCGCAGGTAACGCTGAACCAGGGCGACTGCGTTATTTTTTCCTCGCGCACGATCCCGGGCAACGAGAAAGCCGTGGGCTCGATCATAAATGGTCTGGTGACCCAGGGCATTGAGGTCATTACCGACCGCACCCACCTTGTCCACGTCTCCGGCCATCCGCGTCGGGACGAGTTGCGCGACATGATTTCGTGGGTGCGTCCCGAAGTGTTGATTCCCGTTCACGGCGAAGCGCTGCATCTGTTCGAGCACGCCAAGTTGGCGCGAGCCGCCGGGGTGCCGAAAGCGCTGATTTGCCGAAATGGCGATCTCGTCAAGCTGGGCCCGGGCGATCCTGGTATTATCGAGCAGCTGCCCTCAGGACGGCTGTACAAGGACGGCTCGATCCTGGAGGATTCCAAATCGCGCGCGGTTGTGGAACGGCGCCGGCTGGCCTTCGCGGGCTGCGCCTTTGTCGCGGTCGCCGTCACTCAAAACGGCGAATTGGCTGATGATCCCGAGGTTGATCTTGTCGGTATCCCCGAGAAGAATACGGCCGGAGAGATCATTGACGAGATTGTATTCGATGTGGTGGTTTCAACAGTGGAAGGCTTGCCGAAGGCGCAGCGGCGCGATCCCGATGCGATGGCGGAATCGGTCCGCCGCGCCGTGCGCGCAACAGTTAACGAGCATTGGGGCAAGAAGCCGCTGTGCTACGTTCACGTTCTGACCGTCTAGCGTGCTCCGTAACATTGCACGCCGGTTTTACGATCAGAGCACGCGCGAGTTACAAATCAAGCGGAGGAGCTCCATGTTGGGCCGGCTCAATCATGTGGCGATCGCGGTGAAGGACGCCGAGAAGGCAGCCAAAATCTATGGCGCGGCGTTCGGCGCCGATATATCAGCCGCGGTGCCGTTGCCCGAGCACGGCGTGATCACCGTGTTCGTGACGCTGCCTAACACCAAGATCGAATTCATCCAGCCCCTCGGCGAGGCTTCTCCGATTGCCAAGTTTCTCGAGCGCAACAGCGATGGCGGCATCCATCATATCTGCTATGACGTGCCCGATATCATCGCGGCGCGCGATATTCTCATCAAACAGGGTGCGCGGGTGCTTGGCGATGGGCAGCCCAAGATCGGGGCTCATGGCAAGCCGGTACTGTTTCTTCATCCAAAGGATTTCTCCGGCGCACTCGTCGAAATCGAACAGGCCTGAGTCGCCATGGCATACACAATATCAACGGCTTTTGCGGTTTACTTCGTGATGTGGTGGATCGTACTGTTCGTGACGCTGCCGTTTGGCGTGCGCAGTCAGCACGAGGATGGCGTGGGCGCTCCAGGCACCGACCCCGGCGCGCCGATCGCCACGTTGATGGGGCGCAAGCTGATCTGGACCACGTTGATTTCAGCCTTGGTTTTCGCCCTGGCTTGGCTGGCGTATAACGCGGGTCTACTCAATGTAGAACGGTTATCCAAGTTGATGGGCATTCCGCTCTGATCGATCGACTGCTTTCGAGCGGAATTGACCGCCTGGCTAGCTCTCAGCTCGAGTGACAAGGCTGTCGAGCTCACGCAGCAGCTTCCGCCACGCTTCGTCGATGTCCGGTGACCAGTCGTTCCCGAGGATCTCGCGCATAGTCTGAGCAATGACACCGAAAAATTCGCCAAACAGTTTCCGCGGCGTACCGTAAGCGTCGTGCGACTGTATCTCGCATTCGATCATGCGGAAGCTTCCGCTGCGATCACCGGCAAAGTCGATCATGGCATGGATAGCCATCGCCAGCATTGAGCCTTTTACTAGATCGCCTGCTTCGCGCCGGAACATCGCCTCGGCTTCCGGGTGTTCACGAAACAGGCGGCGGTAGACAGCAGGTGTCAAATCTTCAGAACGCTCGGCAGCCAAGTCAAAACTGAGGCGGATCAAGTTGGTTGGTGTCGACGTGTGCATTGCTTGGCCCAAGACGCTCGGTTTCGAGGCGATCCTCTCAACGCGAAGCGGTATCCATTCCGCTGAGAAACCCTGTGGACAACATCGCGGAAGAAAACATCGCGAAAAAAGAGCAGGGCGGAGGCCTCTGCTCAAAAAAAGAGCAGGGCGCAAGCCCTGCTCCAAAAATTGTGTCGACCCTATTTCCCCGAAAATTGGATTTGATTTTGATTGACGGGGCGACGCTGCTTGTGCGCGTCAGGGCTCCTCCCGAGACTTGGACCACCAGACTAAAACCTCTCGGCCAGCCTGAGCCCGCACTGGTAGACCACTTTTCTCGCCTTGTCACTATTTGGTGCAACGGTTGTTCAAATTTCGAGCATTTTGCGAAATGATTGAGATTTCGCCACCAGCAGTTGGACAGAAGCCATTTCGTCCAAATCGGCACTCCCTCATCCATTTTTACTTCTGGTTTCCATATGGCGGAATAACCGCGGCCATGCAAAGGGATTGGTGAGATCCGCCGGGACCTCAACTCTCGACAGCCCCTGCATCATTGGATACTAGAGTCGAAACGGTGGAATGATTGATGCGCCGGCGGTTGCGGAAATTACTTCCGATCGTGCTCACAGCCCTGACGGTGCAGATCCTCGCCCCGGTCATTGCATGCTGGGGTGCGAGCACGGCTGCGTCAGATCCGCTGCGTGGCGCCGTGATCTGTCACAGTGATACTACATCGAGTTCCGGCCCAACTGATCACCGGCTCCCCGCGCACGATGGCTGCTGTTCCCTCTGCAGCGTCGCCCAAACCGGAGCACCGGTGGATGTGCCGCCGCTTGCGGCCAACACGCCTTCTTTCGAATCAAGCCGGGTGGTATGGCTGGATCGCGGCCCGGACTGCTTCGGTTCCCGAGCGGGCTCACTGGCGCAGGCGCGCGGGCCTCCCGCATTGACGTGAACCTCGCGGCTTTCGGCCGCCGATGTGATCGCACGTCAATTGCGGAGAAGTCGAATGTCTAGCCGGCATATGTGCGCGGGTCTTTCAGGACTCGCTTTCATGCTTATTCCCTTAGGACAAAGCGCCGCCCACGAAATCGTCGGAAACCGCTTTTTTCCCGCGACCCTCGGGATCGATGATCCCGGCGTCAACGACGAGCTGGCGCTTCCGACCATTTCCAGCTTCAAGACCGGGGACGATCCCTCGTTCAGACAGCTCGATTTCTCCGGCGAGTTTTCCAAGCGGATCACCGAGGCTTTCGCGATCGCCGTTGGATCCACCTACAGCCGGCTCAGCCCACCCGGTGGCCCGACCGGCACGGGAGCGAACGGGTTCCAAAATCTCGAGACCACGTTCAAGTACCGGGTCTTGAAAGACCCCGCGCATGAGTTCGTGATGTCGGTCGGTCTTTCCATCGAATGGGGCGGGACAGGTGCATCGAGCGTCGGCGCAGATCCCTTCAATGCCTACACGCCGACCGTTTATTTCGGCAAAGGATTGGGCGATCTTCCGGACACGTTTTCCTGGGTGCGACCGGTCGCGATCACCGGACAAGTCGGGTACGCCATCCCTGGTCGAAACTCTACCACCACATTCGGCGTCGATCCGGATAGCGGCGTCGCAACAGCCGATACCGAATTTCATCCGCGCGTTTTGAATTGGGGCGGAACGATTCAATACAGCATGCCGTACTTGAAATCGGCGGTCATCGACCTGGGCCTACCGGATTTCGTCGATCATTTGCTCCCGCTGCTCGAAGCAAACTTGCAGACGCCCGTCGCGAACACATTCACCTCCGGCACCAGGACGACCGGCACCATCAACCCCGGGCTCATCTGGGTTGGGAAGACTTTCCAGTTCGGTGTCGAAGCGTTGATTCCCATTAACCGGCAAAGCGGGACCAATATCGGTGTTATCGCGCAACTGCACTTCTATCTCGACGACATCGACCCGCGCGGGATCGGCAAGCCGATTTTCGGCAACTCGGTGCAGCCCGCAAGTGCTTTTGCAAGGAATTGATCATGAGAATCTCATCTGTTTTTGGGGTCATCCCGCTGCTGCTGTTGCTCGCGGTCGGCGAGGCTTCCGCACACGCCATGCTCGATCATGCC
>Ga0209474_10004637_pt1 | contig 11824 bp, 10 predicted proteins | sample GraSoiAngelo_145_FD_185902 | JGI IMG/M metagenome (GOLD analysis project Ga0209474, IMG submission 185902) | Grasslands soil microbial communities from the Angelo Coastal Reserve, California, USA - 14_1009_05_20cm (SPAdes) (version 2) | ecosystem: Environmental > Terrestrial > Soil > Grasslands...
AATGGGATGCCGGGGAAACGCGGGGATCACGCCGGTCCCGAGCTTGATCCGTGACGTCGCAGCCGCGTACGCGGCGAGCGTCATCAGGCCATCGCGCGCGCCGATCTGCGTGGAGAAGACGGCCTCGTACCCGAGCTTCTCGGCCAGCTGCACGCGTTCGACGGCGCTCTGCAACGAGGCGCCGGGAGTGATGAAGGTTGCGAGGCGAGAGGTCACGACGCGTACTTCAACCCATTTCACTCAACGACCGCAAGTCCGCCCCGCCGAGGCGCGCGCCAGCTGCTCAAGATGCATTCTTGTTTCCGTGCGTCGCGCATACGATGCGGATCGACACCAAGAATCCTTCGACGGGCGCCTTGGTCGCTTGGTTCGAGGTCAGTATGGCGTGTTCTCGCGAGAACAGGCCCTGAGTTTGGGCGCAACCAGGTCACTCATGCAGCGTCGAGTTCAATACGGCAGGTGGGAGGAGCCTTACAGCGGTGTGTACCGAATAGCGGGTACTCCGAGAACCAGGCGGCAAACGCTGCTCGTCGCGTGCATGTTCTGGGGAACAGGCGCGTGCGTTTCTGGTCGATCCGCAGGATGGTTGTGGCAACTTACAGAGACTCTGATCGATCAGACCGAAATCATTGTTCCGCGCGGCAGGAAACGAACCCACCATGACCACATCATCCACCGGTGCAATCTCGATCCAAGTGACATCACGGTCGTCGATGCTATTCCAGTGACGACTCCGGCGCGCACGATCATCGACCTAGCCGGCCTGGTTTCAAAAGAATTGCTTGAAGAAGCTCTTGATGAAGCGATACGGCGCGGCCGAACAACCCCGGCTCAGGTTCGATGGCTGCTATTTCGAACGTCGCCCCGTGGACGTCAAGGGATCGGGACACTCCGTTCATTGCTTGACGCGCGGCGCCGTTCTGCAGACGTGCCCGCGAGCCCGCTCGAGACCCGGTTGCTACGAGCCATGATGCGTGGCGGGCTCCCTAAGCCAGAGCTGCAACATGAAGTACGAGACGGTCACCGCTTGGTCGCCATCGTCGACTTCGCCTTTCCTGCGCTGAAGATCGCCATCGAGGCCGACGGGTACCGCTGGCACTCAGGCCGCGCGCGATGGCAGCACGACCTCAACAGACGCAACAAGCTCACGGCCTTGGGGTGGCGGGTCATTCACATTACGTGGAACGACCTTGAAACGAGCCCCGACGAAGTAGTGAGTTCTGTTCAGCGCATCATCGAGTCGCAGCGGTGAACACGCCTTGGTTCTTGTTGCCCTTTGTAACGCACTAGATGCGAATCGACACCAAGAAACCATCGAGGAGCCCGTGACTCGGCTGAGCCCAGCCCCGGCGCGCGCGCCTAGAGGCCCAGCGTCTTCGCGATGTTCGTGCGGAGGATCTCGCTCGTTCCCTCGTACAGGCGCTGCGCGCGCACCTCGCGCCAGAAGCGCTCGATGCCCATCTCGGTCATGAACCCATTGCCGCCGTAGACCTGGATCGCGCGATCGGCGACGCGCCCGACCATCTCCGTCGCCACCAGCTTCGCCGCCGCCGCCTCGCGCCGCCCATCCGAGCCGTCGTCAATCCGGGAGGCCATCTCGTACACGAAGCCGCGCGCGCTCTCGAGTTCGCACCAAGAATCCACCACGTACCCCTGGACATACTGGTTCTTGCCGATCGGCTGCCCGAAGGCAGTGCGCGTGCGAGCGTAGTCCAGCATGTTGTCGAACAGGTGCTGCGCGATCCCGAGCGCCGACGCCGCGATGTGCAGCCGCCCCCCGTTGATCCACTGCATCGCCGCGTAGAAGCCTTGACCTTCCTCACCCAAGACGTTGGACGCCGGCACTTCCACGTTGTCGAAGGTCAGCTCCGCGGGAAGGTCGACCGTCGAGGCCGTGCGCTGCAGGCGCGTGACCTCGAATCCCGGCCAGCCCTTCTCGACGATGAACGCCGTGATCCCGCCGCGCGCGCCCTTCTCCATGTCGGTGACGGCGAAGACGACGGCGAAGTCGGCCTCAGCGCCGTGCGTGATGAAGTGCTTGCGTCCGTTCAGGATATACACGCCGTTCTTTTGCTCCGCGCGCGTGCGGATCTGCGTCGCGTCCGAGCCCGCCTCCGGTTCGGTCAGCGCGAAGCACATCTCTTTCTCGGCGCGCATCAGTGGTTCCAGGTAGCGCTGCCGAAGGTCCTCAGACGCCACGCGGAAGATCGGCGTCGGCCCCTCCACCGACGCCAGCACACCACCGCGCGCCGCGAGGAACGACCCGTGCCGGTAGACCTCTTCGTGGATCAGGACCTGACCGAGGTACGAAAGCCCCGCTCCGCCGAGCTCCTCCGACATGTGCAGCTGATAGAAGCCGACCTCCGCCGACTTCCGGCGGATTTTCTTCTTCTCTTCTTCGGCGTTCGCGATCGCGCCCGTCTCTTGTAGCTCCTGCGCGTACTTCGCCTCTGCCGGCTTGACTTCGCGCTCGATGAAGTCGCGGATCGACTGGCGCAGCTCGATCAGCTCGGACGGGATCTGGATCGCGCTCATGGATCCTCCTACGCCTGGTCGTTCTCCACCGGACCGATGTATCCCTCTTGCTCCAGGTGAAGGATGATCTGTTGGGCCGCCTCTTCAGGGGAAACGTCGACCGTATCGATGACGACTTCGGAGTCGTCGGGCGGCTCGTAGGGGTCCGAGATCCCCGTGAACTCCTTCACGATCCCCGCGCGCGCCTTCGCGTACAAGCCTTTCCGGTCGCGCGCCTCACAGGTCTCCAGCGACGTGGAGACGTGTACCAGGATGAACCCGCCGCCCTTCTCGACCATCGCGCGCACCGCTTTCCGCGTCGCGTCGTAGGGCGCGATCGGCGCGCACAAAGCGATGCCACCGTTCTTCGTCACTTCGCTCGCGACGAAGCCGATGCGCCGGATGTTGATGTCGCGGTGCTCGTGCGAAAAGCCCAACTCAGAAGAAAGGTGCTTGCGCACGATGTCTCCGTCGAGCAGCGTCACAGGACGCCCGCCGATCTCGAGCAGCTTCGACTGAAGCACGTTCGCGATCGTCGACTTCCCGGCGCCGGACAAGCCGGTGAAGAAGACGGTGAAGCCTTGGCGCGCGCGCGGTGGGTAGCTCCTGCGCAACTCTTCCGCGACAGCGGGCGGCGTGAACCAGTGCGGAAGATCGCGTCCCTCGTTGAGGCGCCGGCGCTGCTCGGTTCCCGAGATGTTGAGCACCCGGACCCCTTCCGGCACTTCGTCTTCGGGAACGTAGGTGTCGAGGTCTTCGACGTACACCATCTGACGGAACGGAACCATCGCGACGCCGAGCTCTTCCTCGTGCGCGCGCAGCATCTCCTGCGCGTCGTAGGGCTCGTAGAACGGCGCCCCGCTACGATCCGACCCCGGCCCGGCATGGTCACGCCCGACGATCAGATGCGTGCAGCCGTGATTCTTGCGGATGATCGCGTGCAGCAACACCTCGCGCGGACCGCCCATCCGCATCGCGAGCGGCAACAGGGACAGCATCGCCGTCCCGTGCGGGTACGACGACATGATCGCGCGATAGCACCGCACCCGCGTGTAGTGGTCGACGTCGCCGGGCTTCGTCATGCCGACGACCGGATGCACCAGCAGCGACGCTTCGACCTCGCGCGCCGCGCGCAGCGTCAGCTCGAAGTGCGCGCGGTGCATCGGGTTGCGCGTCTGGAACGCGACGACCTTGCGCCACCCCGAGCGCGCGAACTGCTCGCGGACCTCTTTCGGCGTCAGCCGCAGCTCTCGGTAGTCGTAGTGGGAGGGAAGCTGGATCCCTTCGAGCTCGCCGGCCAGGTACACCGGGTTCGTCCGGTGCATCAGGTGCGCGACGCCCGGATGCGTATCGTCGCTCGTGCCGAAGACGGCCTGGGCCTCCAGCTCGAGGTCCGGCCGCCACACCTCGCTCACGTGCAAGGCGGCGAGCATGACACCTTCGGGATCGCGAAGCGCGAGGGTCCTGCCGCTCTCGACGGCCGCCGCGGTTTCCTCCGTCACGTCCAGCATGATCGGGATCGGCCAGAGCGTCCCGTCGGCGAGCCGTATCTCCGCACGCACGCGCTCGTAGTCGGCCTTGCCCATGAATCCGCGCAGCGGCGAGAACCCGCCCGACAGCAGCAGCTCGAGGTCGCAAAGCTGGCGCTCCGTCAGGTCCCACGATACCCAGTCGGACGATTGCTTCTTCAGATCGGCTGCGCGCTCATCGTCGACGATGCCGTCGACGAGCACGCCACCGTGAGGTTCGATCAGATGCGTCACGTTGGACCTCTCGCGATTGGGGCCCGCGGAAGAGGCGGGGATGCGATTATCGCAGCAGCGCGCGCGCCAAGCGAACCGTCAGCCGGCGGTCCGCAGGAATTCCTCGATGTGGTCGGCCAGCTCCTCGTGCGCGTGGAACGGGATCTCGCGCGGCGCATCGAACACTTCGAGCACTCCGTGCGGCAGGCTTTCGGCCAGCCACTGCGCCGCTTCGAACGGGACCAGGCGGTCCTCCCGCATGTGCACGATCAGCGTCGGCGGCGTGACCTTTGGAAGGAAGTGACGAAGGTCTTCGTCGCGTGTCCGCCGCAAGATATCGAGCGCCCTTTCCCGCCCCGCCGCTTCCCAGTCTTCGTTCATCGCGAGCGACGCACCCGGCGGCGGCTCGTTCGACGATTCGAGCTTCCCGAACGCCGCGTCCCATGCGCCGTCGTTCAGCCCGTAGGGCCACTCGGGGCCGGCACGCCACCGTGGCGTCCCGCCGATGCAGATGACCGCGCGCACCAGCTTCGGGAAGTGGCCGGCGAAGTGCATCGCCACCTGCGATCCGCGCACGCCGTGGCCGAGCATCACGACGCCGTCCAACGATAAGGCATCGAACATCCCGGCCAGGTCGCGCGAATCGCGCGCGGTCGTGTAGGGGGGTCCCGGCTTGTCCGACGCGCCGGTCCCGCGCCGGTCGTACAACAGGATGCGATGCTGCTGGGCCAGCCGACGGACGAGCGCGCTCGCACGCATCGAGCGAGACGACAAGAACCACTGCGGTACGACGAGGATCGTCGGTTCGCCGGAGCCGAGCTCGTCCCACGCGAGCTCGATGTCGTGCGCCTTGACGCGGTTCATCGCCGATCGATGACGATACGCCCGTTCTGCACGACGAGCGCAACGCGCGCGTAGGCACCGACGTCGGTGAGCGGGTCGCCGTCGAGTAGGACGAAGTCGGCGATCTTGCCGGCCTCGAGCGAGCCGATGTCTCCCAGGCCGAGCAGCTGCGCCGCGTCGCGTGTGGCCGACATCAAGATGCGCTCGAGCCCCATCCCCGATTCGTGCATGAGCTTTAGCTCGTGGGAGAGTCCGCCGTGCAGGTTGTATGGCGTGCCCGCATCCGTCCCGCTGGCGATGCGGGTGCCGAGCTCGAGCGCCCGCCGGAACGACGCTCTCTGAGCCGTCATCACTTCGAGCGACTTGTCCACTGCGTACTGGGGTGCCTCATTACCGCCGCTCGCGATCCGTTCCGGCGCGGACAACGTCGCGACGAGCCACGTCGGGTTGCCGATCATCTCGCCGATGACCGGGTCCGACAGGAAGCAGCCGTGTTCGATCGAATCGACACCGGCGTCGACGGCCGCCGCGATCCCCTCGGCACCGATCGCGTGCGCCGCCGCGCGCAATCCAAGGCGGTGCGCTTCTTCGACGGCCGCGTGAAGCTGCTCGGGCGGGAACGACGACTGTTGCGCGCCGATCCCCGGGGTCAGGACCCCGCCGGTCGCGACCAGCTTGATCACCGTCGCACCCGCCTCGTGCAGCGACTGGATCGCCTTGACCATCTCGCCTACCGAGGCGATCTCGCGGCCGATGAAGTGCGCGTGCCCGCCGGGAACCGTCAGCACCTGGACGGAGGTCAGGATGCGCGCGCCCTTCAGCGCGCCAGACGCTTGCGCGCGCGCAGCTTCCACGGTGGCCGACCCGACCCCCCCGAGGTCGCGCACCGTCGTGATGCCGGCCTCGAGCGCGCGCAGCGCGGCCTCGGCGCACCGATCGCGCGCCTGTTGCGCAGACAAAGACTGGGCGTCGGCGGCGAAGTCGGGGCTGCCGTTGGAGCACAGGTGGACGTGCGCGTCGATCAAGCCCGGGATGAGCGTGCGCCCGGCAGCATCGACCGCATCGGGCAACGCGTCGAACCCGCGCGCGCCGCCGGCCGGCCCCGCGTACATCACCCGGCCGTCTTGCGCGACCAACACGGCCTCGTCGATCGCATCGAGGCCGCGGCCGTCGTACAAGCGCGCGCCGCGAACCACCAATGTGTCCGACATGGCGCGAGCATCTTCCCCGTGTTCACGTGATCCCGCAAAAGCACGTGAGCCCCTCGAACATCGAGGGGCTCAACCGAGTGGGGGACCGGGGATTTGAACCCCGATGAGCGTAAGCTCACACGGACCTGAACCGTGCGCGTCTGCCATGTTCCGCCAGTCCCCCGCGTACACATCCCGGGTAGGCGGAACCGCGAGTTTACCAGCCTGCGGAACGAGGGTAAGCGGTGCGAGCACGCCGGTTGACCAGCGCCAGCAGTTAGAATCACCCCGTCACGGCCGTCGAGCCGGGAGTCACCTGTGAGCTTCCTCCGCGGATTCGAAAAGCGCCTCGAAGGTCTGGTCGAGGGCTTCTTTGCGCGCGCGCTCCCCGGCGGGGGCGTCCAACCGGTCGAGCTGGGCAAACGCATGGTGCGCGCGATGGAAGAGGAAAAGACGGCCGCCGCCAGCGGGGCGACGTATGTGCCGAACGCCTTCGAGTTCAACCTCTCGAACAAGGACTTCGAACGGCTGAGCCAGATCTCCTCGACCCTGCGGAAGGAACTTTCGGCCGTAGCCAGGCGCGCGGCCGCAAGCGAGGGTTGGCGCATGGTCGGACCTCCCGAGATCCACATCACGGAAGATGCAACGTTCAAAGCCGGGACCTTCGGGATCGCCGCCCAGTTCGTCGAGTCGGCGATGCCCGAGCCGGAAGCCGGTCCTCAGACCCAGCTCATCCAGATGTCGCTCGACGCCGACGCGGAGCTCGTCCAGCTCGGGAAGACCAGCCGCACGTGGCCACTCTCGAAGGAGGCCGTCGTCATCGGCCGCATGGAAGGCTGCGACGTCATCCTGGCCGACCCCGGAGTTTCACGCCGTCACGCCGAGATCCGCCGAGAGGGAGACGAGTGGGTCGTGATTGACCTCGGCTCGACGAACGGCACCGAGATCAACGGGAAGCGCGTGAACCGCCATCGCTTGACGCCGGGCGACCGGCTGGTCTTTGGAGAGACCACGCTGGAGTTCCGGAGACCGTAAGTGCCGCCGATCGTACTCACGACCCTCAAGTACCTTTTCCTGGCCCTCCTCTATCTCTTCATCGCGCGCGCGGTGCGCGTCGTGTACCTCGACCTCGTCGGGCCGCGCGTTCCGAAGCCGCGGGGCGGGCGGGCGCGGCAAGCGCCGGCGCGGCGCCGCGGGTCTCCCCGTTCGATCGTGGTGACCGAGCAGGACAAGCCCGTCCGCACGTTCCCGCTGGACGACGAGATCACGTTCGGGCGCTCTGAGAGCTGCCGCGTTCAGCTCGACGACACGTACGTGTCGACGCTGCACGCGCGCATGTTCTCGAAAGACGGCACGTGGTTCGTCGAGGACCTCGGCTCCACGAACGGGACGTACCTCAACCGCGTGAAAGTGACGAGCCCCTCTCCGATCGCCGTCGGAGACGAGATCAGGGTCGGCAAGACGATCGCGGAGGTCCGCCGCTCGTGAGCACGGCGGTTCAGGTGCGTTCGAGCTTCCTGACCGACGTGGGGCGCGTCCGCGAACGCAACGAGGACGCCTGTTTCGCAGGCGACCACGTGTTCGCCGTGGCCGACGGCCTCGGCGGCCACCGCGCCGGCGAAGTGGCGAGCGACCTGGCGCTCGGCTCGGTGCGCGCGCTCGACCAGGCCGACCCGCGCGCGGCTGCAAAGGGCGTCGCCGAAGCGGTCCGGAAAGGCAATCGCGCGGTCCACGACCGAGCGGAGACGGACGACAGCTTGCGCGGCATGGGGACGACGATGACGGCCGTCGTGATCTCCGGCAATACAGCGTTCATCGCGCACGTCGGCGACTCGCGTTGTTACCTGATCCGCGGCGGCGCGATCACGCAGCTCTCGCGCGACCACACCCTCGTCGCGCGCATGGTCTCCGAAGGCCGTCTGACGCCCGAGCAGGCCGAAGCGCACCCGCAACGGTCGGTGCTGACGCGCGCGCTCGGGGCCGACAAGGAAGTCGACGTCGACGAATCGCGCTTCTCGTTGATCGACGGCGATCGCTTGTTGCTGTGCTCGGACGGGCTCACGGGGATGCTCGGCAACGACGAGATCCGCGACGAGGTCGCCGCCGGGTCGGATCTCGACGAGATCTGCCGGCGGCTCATCGAAGCGGCCAACGAGCGAGGTGGTCAGGACAACATCACGGTCGTCCTCATCGACATCAGCGATCCGGCGCACCCCGGCCGCAAGCCGCATCGCGCGCGCCCCGGTTCGGGGAAGCGCCGGTTCCCGTGGCGCCTCGTGATTTGGCTCTTGATCCTCGCCGCACTGATCGGCGGCGGCTACGGCGGCGTGAAGGCGTGGGCCGATCGCTCGTATTACGTCGGCCTCGACGGAGACCACGTCGCGATCTACCGCGGCTTACCGGTGAGCTTCGCGGGGGTGCACCTCTCGCACGTGCAAGAGCCGACCAAGATCACGAAGAGCGACGTCGTTGGGTACTTCCAGCCCCGTCTCGACGACGGCATCCGCGTGCCGTCACTTGTGAAAGCACGCGAGTTCGTCGCGACCAAGATCCCTCTCACGCCCGCCGCACAGGCGCGTCTCCGTCCCACCCCGTCGGCGACGCCCACGGCCACTCCGAAAGCGAGCGCAACGTGAGACCGCGCAACGCCGAGCTCAGCATGTTGATCCTCTCGATCGTGATCGCGCTCGCGACCTTCGTTCTCGTGGATTTCTCACACTCGTCGAAGGTGTCCCCGGACCTGGTGAAGTTCATGCTTGGGTTCACGGCACTCGCCGTGCTGGGTCACATCGCCGTCCGCCGGCTCGCGCCCACCTCCGACCCATTGCTCTATCCGATCGCGATCCTGCTCGCAGGCTTCGGATACGGCTACATCCGCCGGCTCGCGCCGGACCTCGCGAGCGCACAGCTCGGTTGGATCGCGATCGGCATGGTCGCCTTCATCGCGACGCTGGCGATCGTCCGGGACCACCGGCAGCTCGAGCAGTTCCGCTATTCGTTCTTGCTGTTGGGCATCGCGCTGCTGCTGCTGCCGCTCACGCCGATCGGGAGCACCCTGGGACGCGGCGTGAAGCTGTGGGTCAGGCTCGGTCCGCTCGCGTTCCAGCCGGCCGAGCTCGCGAAAGTGGTGCTCGCGATCTTCCTGGCCGGGTACCTCGCCTCGAAGCGTGAGGTGATGACGATCGCAACCGCGCGCGTCGGCCCGCTCGGCTTGCCGGCCCCACGGCACTTCGGCCCATTGCTTCTTGCGTGGGGCCTCTCGCTCGCGGTCATGTTCTACGAGCGAGACCTCGGCTCGTCCACGCTGTTCTTCGCCCTGTTCGTGATCACCCTCTATGCCGCGACGTCCCGGAGCGCGTATGCGCTCGCCGGCATCGTCATGTTCAGCGGCGGCGTGTGGTACGCGTACGAGCACTTCGCGCACGTTTCGATCCGCATCTGTGCGTGGTTGCATCCGTGGAGCACGACAGACATCCAGTGCGGCATCAACGGCGCCGGCCGTCAGATCGCGCAGTCGGCGTTCGCGCTCGGATCCGGCGGCCTGACGGGCACCGGTCTAGGGCTCGGCCATCCGCAGCTGATCGACCCCGGTCTGCGGAGCGGCACGCTCCCAACCGACTTCATCTTCGCGGCGATCGGCGAGGAGATCGGGTTCATCGGCACGATCGCGATCCTGCTGCTTTTCGGGCTGATCGCCGCGCGCGGCTTCCACATCGCGCTTCGGTCACGCGACACGTTCGGCACGCTGCTTGCGACCGGCCTGACCGTGATCATCACCGTGCAGGCGCTGCTGATCATGGGCGGCGTTTCGCGACTGCTGCCGCTCACGGGGATCACGCTGCCGTTCGTCTCGTACGGAGGCTCGAGTATCTTCGCGAACTTCATTCTCATCGCTCTGCTGATACGGATCTCGGACGGGGAGGCCGTGACGTGAACACGTCGATACGAAAGGTGACGCTGGCGATCACCGTCGTCTTCCTGGCGCTGTTCATCAACCTCCAGGTCGTCCAAGTCGCGCGCTCGCACCAGTACTCGACGGACCCGCGCAACCCACGGCTGCTCGCCCGAGAGCTGAACATCAAACGCGGCGAGATCCTCGCGGCCGACGGAACGGTGCTGGCCGAATCGCAGGCGACCGGCAACAAGAGCTACCCGTGGCGGCGCGTGTACCCCGAGAAGAATCTCTTCGGGCACATCACCGGCTACTACACGAACTCCGTGTTCTGCGGAAGCGCGGGGCTCGAGTCTTCCTACGACGCATACCTCGCCGGGCGTGAGCCTGCGACCTCTACCAACTTCGTCGACCAGCTGCTCGGACGGAAGAACCCCGGGAACACGCTCCAGATCACGATCGATCCGAAGCTGCAGCAGATTGCCGCGCGAGCGCTCGGCAACCAACGCGGCGCCGTCGCCGCGATCGACCCGGACACTGGGGCGGTCCTAGCGCTGTACTCCTCGACGACCTACGACCCGAACCTGATCACGAAGCCGCTCGGAGACGGGTGCATCAAGCCCAAGACGGCGCTGGAGAACGCGAAGGGCAACCCACTGCTCTTCCGCGCGACACAAGAGCGCTACCCGCCCGGCTCGACGTTCAAGATCGTCACGGCAACGGCGGGGCTGGAGAACGGGATGACGCGATTCACGTCGTTCCCGAATCCGAGCGTCCTTCGCTTGCCGCAGACGAATCAAGTGCTGCGCAACTTCACGGGCGGCGTCTGCCCACGTGGCAACCCGATCACGATGCTGAACGCGTTCGAGGTGTCGTGCGACACGACGTTCGCGCAGGTCGCGCTCCGGATCGGGATCGACAAGTTCGCCTCCGTCGCACAGCGATACGGGATCGACAAGAGCTTGAACTTCGACATCGCCGCGGCGAAGAGCTGCATGGACGCTGTGCCGGGCGGCGCGTGCAATGTGCCGCCGCAGGTGCCGCGCCCGCAGACCGCCTACAGCGGCATCGGCCAATTCAACGTGCGCATGACGGCGCTGCAGATGGCGGTCGTCGGTGCGACGGTCGAGAACAACGGCAAGGTCCCGCATCCATACCTGGTGCAGAGGATCCTCAGCCCGGACAACGGCCTGATCAAGAACACGGCCCCGTCGCTGTCGGGTGGGGTCTACAGCGATGCGACCGCGTCGGCGCTGCGGGCGATGATGATCGGGGTCGTGAAAAACGGCACAGGAACCGTGGTCGGTTTCCCGCGCAACGTGACGATCGGGGGGAAAACCGGCACCGCCGAGGTGGGCATCAAGGGCGAGCCGCCGGACGTCTGGTTCGTCGCGTGGGCGCCGCACATCGCGGTCGCCGCGATCGTCGAGAACGGCGGGCGGCTCGGCAGGAACGCGACCGGTGGCAAAGTGGCCGGGCCGATCACGAAGGCGCTCATCGTTCAGGTCCTGGCAGACGAGAAGAAGAAGACGCCATGACCTTCCAGCGCGAAAACGCGACCTTCGCCGGGGTGCTACCGTTTCTGCGCCTCGACGGGTCGAACGGTCGATGGCGACGATCCGTCCAAGGGGAAACGTGAGTCC
>Ga0209474_10004639_pt1 | contig 11824 bp, 12 predicted proteins | sample GraSoiAngelo_145_FD_185902 | JGI IMG/M metagenome (GOLD analysis project Ga0209474, IMG submission 185902) | Grasslands soil microbial communities from the Angelo Coastal Reserve, California, USA - 14_1009_05_20cm (SPAdes) (version 2) | ecosystem: Environmental > Terrestrial > Soil > Grasslands...
TCGCCGGCGCGGCAGCGGGCTGAGCGCTACCCGTTCGCGGTCGAGCCATTCGGGGACGAGCCCGACGAGGGCAGGCCCGCCGTCCGCGAGGACATCGAGCGCCGGGCTCCAGCGATGGAACCGCTTCCGGGCGCCGGCGAGCGCGGCTTCCGGGGATTATCCGGCGCGGCGCTCAAAGGCACCCTTTCGGGGCTGCATAGGCGTGCTCACGCAGCCGATTGAACGGCTGTGGCACGCGGCTTCGGCGATGGCGCGCGACTGATGCGGGCGAGTTTCGAGCTCGTTCGGCGGCACCCTGCGCTCATCTGGTTTCCCGTCATCTCGACCTGCTGCCTCGTCCTCAGCGCCGGCTTCTGGATCTTCGAGGGCGCCTGGCTGCATGCCGTGAACGCCGCCTGGTTCTTCTACGTCCCGCTCGTCGCGATCGGGATGTACTCGCTCTTCTTCGTGGGCATCTTCTTCAACGTCGCGTTGGCCGGAGCCGCGGCGCAGGTCATCGACGGCGAGGACGCGACGCTCAGCGACGGCCTCGACGTCGCCTGGTCGCGGCTGGGCGGGATCGCCGGCTGGGCCGGTTACTCGCTTTTCGTCGCGTTCCTGATCAGCTTGCTCAAGAGCAAGGCTCTGCGCTGGCTCGGCACGGCCGCCGAGATCGCCTGGAGCTTCGCCACGATCTTCGTCGTCCCGCTGATCGCGCTCGAGGGCCTGGATTCGAAGGGAGCGCGACGCCGCTCGTTCCAGCTCGCGAAGGAGCACTGGACGACGGAGACCGGCGGCCTTGGCGCGCTCCGGGCGGTTCTCTTGGTGCCGGGGTTTCTGTTCTACCTGGACGCGAAGCTGCTCTTCGGCGGGCACGTCCATTCGCTTTGCGCGAAGGCGTTGCTCGGCTTCGTCCTGCTCTGCGGGTTCGCCCTGTCGGCCGCGGCAGGCGTGGTCAGGCAGGTGTTCGCAGTCGAGTTGTATCGCGTCTCGACCGGCTGAGGCTCGCAAGTCCCGGTGGCCCTCCCAGCCTGTCGCCAGCCGAGTCAGCCGCTCGTTGTTAGGTCCATGTCATCAGTTCAGCAGCAATCGTCGCGATCCGCGAGCCAAGTTCTTGCCTTCGCTAGATGTTCGCGGCGCGCAGTTTGGCCGGGTCGGCAATCACGTCGATCTCGGCGATTCTGCCACCGGAGATCGTGAAACCGACCACTGCAATCGGCCTCTTGGCGGGCACGACGATCACGCCCGCGGTCCCGTTCACGATTGCCGGGCGCGCGTGGGGGGCAAGCCTGCTTCCGCGCTGAAGCACCTGAGCTGCGACTGCTTCTGCGCCCTCGATCGGCGGGCGCGCAGCAGGCGCCACGCCGCCGACGTCGATCCGGAAGACGACGTCCGGGTCGAGCACCTCGAGCAGCGCTTCGAAGTCGCCCGCGCGCGAGGCGGCAAGGAAGGCGTCGACCACTCGGCGCTGCTCGCGCAGATCCGGGTCGGTGGCCGGGGCGGCTCCCCGAACCCGCCGGCGGGCTCTACTCGCGAGTTGGCGGGTCGCAGCCTCCGAGCGGTCGACGATTGGGGCGATCTCGTCGAACGGCATCCCGAACATGTCATGGAGCACGAACGCGAGGCGCTCGGCCGGGGTCAGCGTGTCCAGCACGACCAAGAGGGCGAGGCCGACAGAATCGGCCAGAACAGCTTCGTCCTCAGGCCCGTTCTCGATGGACACGATCGGCTCCGGGAGCCAGCTGCCGACGTAGTCCTCGCGGCGTGCTCGGCGTGAGCGCAGCAGGTCCAGGGAGACGCGCGCGACCACCGTCGTCAGCCAGCCGGCGAGGTTCTCGACCGCCTCGGTGTCGGAGCGCGAGAGCCGCAGCCACGCCTCTTGCACCGCGTCTTCGGCCTCGCTCCTCGAGCCGAGCATCCGGTACGCAACCGACTCCAGATGCTGCCGGTGGCGCTCGAACTCCTCGGTTTGCCAGTCGCTTCGGGTCACGTCACATCTCCGCGTTCGAATCCGTCATCTCCCTGACGAACGAAACGCGGCAGTTGTGACTGCCCGAAGGGAGCGACATGAACGCAATCGAAGTGACCAAGCTGGGCAAGACTTACCCCGGCGGCGTGGAGGCGGTGAAGAGCATCGACTTCGAGGTCGCCGCGGGCGAAGTGTTCGGACTGCTCGGCCCGAACGGTGCGGGGAAGTCGACCACGGTCGGGATGCTGACGACGACGATCGCGCCGACCGCCGGCAGTGCGCGGCTCGCCGGCTTCGACGTTGCCGAGGAGCCGCTGTCAGCGCGCCGTATGAGCAGCGTCGTCTTCCAGGAGCCGGTGATCGACCGGTCGCTGACCGGTCGGCGGAATCTCGAGATCCACGCGCGCCTCTGGGGCGTCGAGCCGCGCGAGGCCGAAGTACGCACGGACGAGCTCGCCGCCACGCTCGGCCTGACCGAGCTCGTCGACCGGCCCGCAGGCACCCTCAGCGGTGGCGAACGCCGCCGGCTCGAGATCGCCCGCGCGCTCGTCTCGCAGCCGCGGGTGCTCTTCCTCGACGAGCCGACGGTAGGCCTCGACCCGCGCATCCGGGCCGAGCTATTGGAGGTGATCGCGAGCCTCCGCAATCGGACCGAGATGACGGTGCTGCTGACGACTCACTATCTCGACGAGGCGGAGCGCCTCTGCGATCGGGTCGCGATCATCCACGCCGGCCGGATCGTCGCGCTCGACACGCCAGCAGTGTTGCTCGCTCAGCTCGGCCGGGAGCTCGTGGAGCTCCGCGTTGACGGCGACGTAACGGGCGCGCTCGCCTCTCTGCGGGACCGCGGCGTCGCAGGCGGCGATGCCTTCGCCGTCGGCTCGCGCCTCACGGTGCCCTTGCACGACACGAGCTCCGGCGACGCGATCGCGGCGATCCACGACCTCGGCCTCGCCGGCGCGATCAGCGCCCGACAGCCAACCCTCGACGACGTCTACCTGCGGCTGACCGGCGACACGCTCGCCGCGGCCGCCTGAAAGGAGACCAATGTCCACCGTCGATATCGCAATCCCGGCGCCCCAAGCCCGCACTCATTCTCTGAGCCCGCTGGCGACGCTCGCACGCCGCCGCTTCCAGCTCACCGCACGAACCCCCCGCGAGCTATTTGTGCCGCTGCTGACGCCGATCATGTTCGCGCTCGTGATCGCGCCGGCGCTGAAGACGGCGTTGCACACCGACGCGAGCTACGAGTCCTTCGTCGCGATCGGCACCGTCGGCCTGCTGATCCCGCTGAACACGATGTTCTCCGGGCTCGGCGTGATCGTCGACCGCGTCAGCGGGGCCCAGCGCGAACTGCTGACGGCGCCGATTCCGCGCGGCCTGCTCGTGCTCGGCAACCTTGCCGTCGCGCTTGTGATCACGGCGCTGCAGGTCGGCGTGCTGATCGCGGTCGCGGTCGCGCGCGGGATCCACTTCCACGCGACCGGCACCGGCATCCTCTGGTTTGCCGGCGCCGGAGTGCTCTTCACCGTCGGCATGTACGGGATGGCGGAGATCCTCGCCAATCGCGTGCCGAGGCAGGAGGAATACATCGCGCGCGTGCCGGCGATTGCGATCCTGCCGTGGTTCCTCGCCGGCGCGCTCTTCCCGATCACGGCGCTCCCGGCCTTCCTGACGTGGGTCGCGAAGTTCCTGCCGCTGACGCACGGGCTGGCACTGATGCGCTACGGCCTCCGCGGCGACGGCACCGGCCTGCACTCGATCTGGGGCCTGAGCGACCCGACCGCGATGGCCGCGCTCAGTCTCGCCGTCGTCGGCGTATTTGCGGTGCTGCTCACCGCCGCCTCGATCCGCGTCTTCAGCCGGTCTGCCGTGCGGTGAGGCTCAGCAGGCCAAAGGCGCCCGCGCGCGGTTTCCGCTTGTCACATTCAGCTGAGCCGTGGCGCCGAGTCGGCGTGGTGCTTCAGATATGCGGTCCGGAGCTCGCGCGCGCGCTCCTCGAGCCCCGCGAGGAGTGAGCGCGCCTCCCCGAGCTCCTCCCCGAGGGCGTCGACCCGGCGGATCTCCTCGGCCATCTCGGCCAGCGGGCTCGCCGGATCGGCGTTCAGCTTCCCAAGACGCGCATCGGCCGCTCGGAGCTGCGCCTCCGTCGCGCGCGCCCACCCGCCGGCCTGATCGGCCAAAGCGCGGAGCTCGCTTTCGGTAGTCGCCTCGCCGCCGACGACCACCTCGCGCAAGCGAATGACCATGGCGAGATCGAGTTTGTCTGGCAAGCGGCTCACTGGGCGGCAAGCGGAGACTGCCACATAGCGTTAGCCGGCGCGGGACGGGATCTCGAGATCTGCGTAGACGCCGAAGTGATCACTCGCCCACACGCCGTTGTGTGGTTCGACGAAGATCCGCTCGCAGGCGGTGATCTCGAGCGTCGGCCCGCCGTGCAGCCCGCAGCGGACGAAGACATAGTCGAGCCTGCGAAACGGCCAATCCCAATCGAAGAGGAGCGGATTGGCGCGCGTGAAGGTCTCACCCGGCTCGCCGGGATGAATGCTTTCCCAGGCGTCGCGGTAGCAGACGCTCGTTCCGTCCAGCGATTGTCTGCCGGAGATGAAGCGGACGTTCGCGGCGTCCGGGTCCGATGTGAAGTCGCCGGCAAGCACGACGTGGACGTCTCGATCGCCGGCGAGCTCTTCGATGAACCGCGCCGCCGCGAGCGTCTGCAACTCGCGCTCGCGCTCGAAGTGCAACTGCCAATTCGGGACGTGGTTTGCGAAGACGAGGGGAGCGAACGGCCCCGGCGCCTGGATCTCCGCGATGAGCGTCGTGCACGCGAAGTCGGCGGTGCGCGGCGTGACCTTCAGGTCGATCTCGTGGACGTCGCCGATCGGCCAGCGGCTCGCGATCGATGCACCCTGGCCGTCCGGCTCCCGGGCTTGCTGGTGCGCGACATGGAAGTCGGGCCCGAGCAGATCGACGACCTGGTCGTATTCATCCGTCTTGATCGCCTCGACGAAAGCGACAAGATCGGGTTGGAGCTCGCGAAAACCGTCAATCAGGACCGCGCGGCGGGCTTCCCAGTCGCCGCGGATTCCCCAGAGGTTCTGCGTGACGACTCGCATCAGTCCGACGCTTCAGCGGCGACGACGAGCCGCTCGCGCGTCGGCGTCACGAGCACCGCGACGACGACGCCGATCAGGGCAGCTGCCCCGGCAATCGCAAACGCAACCTGGTAGCCCCGGACACCCGGCACGTTCGTCCCGGGAATCAGGTGCGCGGTCAGGATCGCCGCGCCGACTTCGCCCCCGATGACGCCGCCGACGGTGCGCATGACCGTGTTCATGCCGGTCGCGATCCCGGTCTCGCTCGGACTCACCGCCTCGGTGATCAGCGTCGCCATCGCCGCGAACGCGAAGCCGACGCCGGTGCCGAGAACCGGCATCGCGAAGAGCACCTGCCACGGCTCGTCGTGCCAGAGCGCCAGCATTACCGCCGAGATTCCCGAGAGGAGCATTCCGGCGGCGAGCGGCCACTTCGAGCCCGTGCGCCGGCCGATCAGACCGGCCGCGGGACCGGCGAAGAGCAGCGCGAAGGAGCTCGGCACCAGGTACAAGCCGGCCTTCGTCGCGGTGGCGCCGAAGCCGTAGTTCACGAGTCGCGCCGTGTCGGCGGCGAGGCCGCGCGGCGCCTCGACGAAGTTCGGGATCAGGACGAACGTCCCGAACATCGCGAAGCCCGTGATCAAAGCGCAGATGTTCGTGAACAGCACTTGCCGACGCACGAAGACGCGCATGTCGACCATGGGCTCCGGCACGCGCAGCTCGGCGCCGACCCAGAGCGCGAGAAAGACCGCCGCCGCGGCGAAGAGCCCGCCGATGCGGGCGGAGGTCCAGCCCCAGCTCTCACCTTCGGTCAGCGCGAGCAGCAGGCAGATCAGGCCCGCGGATAGGAGCACCCCGCCGAGGAAATCCACCCGCGACGGCGTTTTGATCGGCGACTCGGGCACGAACCGACGCACGAGCACGGCTGCGATCGCGACCGGGATCGCGCCGAAGATGAAGAGCCAGCGCCAGGAGAGGTGGTCGACGATCAGGCCCGAGAAGACGATCCCGAAGCCACCGCCGACGCCGAAGACGGCCGAGATCAGGCCGATCGCGACGCCGACCTTCTCGCGCGGGAACTCGTCGCGGATGATCCCGAAGCTCAGCGGGAACACCGCCGCCCCCAGACCCTGGAAGGCGCGGAAGAAGATCAGGGCCCAGATGTTCCACGCCGCCGCCGCGCCGACGCAGCCGACGAAGAAGAGCGCGAGCGAGATCACGAGCAGACGCTCCTTGCCGTACTGGTCGCCGAGCTTGCCGAAGATCGGGGTCGCGACTGAAGCGACCAGCAGGAGCACCGTCAGCACCCAGGTCACCCAGGTCGTCGTCGTGTGCAACTCGCGTTGCAAGGTGGGCAGCGCCGGGATCACCATCGTCTGCTGCAGCGCGTACGCCGAGCCGGCGACCGTCAGGATCGCGAGCGTGACGTTGTAATGCTGCCGCTCCCCCTCCGCCATTGGGCCCAGGCTAGCGATGCGAGGAGCATCCCCTGCCCGGAAAGACGAAGCCCGCCTGAAGCGGGCTTCGTCGTGGGGAGGAGCTGGTCCGGAGCGAGAGCTAGTGGTCGTCCTCCTCGGACTGCGTGTGCGTGACGCTCACGTTCAGGACGACCTCGCAGTTCTTGTACGTGTCCTGCTTCTCGGCGACGTTGACCCAGACCTTGTCGTAGCCGGGGCCGCAGTCGGCGGAATCGGGCTGGTTGTCGTTGGCCAGCATGAACAGACGGTCGTTGCCGTCGCCGCCCTGCAGCGTGTCGGCGCCGTAGCCGCCGTGGATGATGTCTGCACCGGCTCCGCCGTCGAGGGAGTCGTCGCCGTGGCGGCCGCGGAGACGGTCGTTGCCGTTACCGCCGAGGATCGTGTCGTTCCCCGGCCCGCCGCGGGCACGGTCATTGCCTCCGCCGAGGTCGATCGAATCGTTGCCGGCGGCGCCGAAGACATGATCGTTGCCGTCGAGCGTGCTGACCTGGTCGTCGCCGGCGCGGGCGAAGACGATGTCGTTGGCGGGCGTCCCCGTCAGGGTGTCGTTGCCGTTCGTGCCCCGGATCACGACTGCGCGCGCCGCAAAGGCCGTCGCCGTCAATGTGAGCGCCGCGAGGGCCGCGAGGAGAATCACCTTGAGCTTCACCTGAGAACCTCCTGGTCGGATTCAGCGACCGCATCCTCCCCGGCCGGGGTCAGGTCTCGGTTCGCCGCGCGTAAGCCGTCGGTAAAACCGAGGCCGTCGGCGCCGGGGAGGCGGACCGTGAATTTCGTCCCTCGACCCGAGGTCGTCTCCACATCGACCGAGCCGCCCATGCCCTGGATTAGCTCCTTGACGATCGAGAGGCCGAGCCCGGTGCCGACCGGTCGGTCGGACGAGTAACGGGAGTAGAGGTAGAAGCGCTCGAAGGCGCGCGGCAGGTCCGCCGCGCTCAAGCCCGGGCCGGTGTCCTCGACGACGAGCGCCCCCGGCTCGGCGGAGACGCGAACCACCCCGCCGCGCGGGGTCAGCCGGAGCGCGTTCTCGACCAGGTTGGAGGTCACCTGTAGGACGCGGTCGGGGTCGCCGATCGCGGGCGAGGGGGCGGGCGCGAAGGCCTCGAGCGTGACTCCGAAGTCGCGGGCCTGTGCCTCGTAACGGTGGACGGCCTCGTGCGCGATCGCGCCGAGGTCGACACGCTCGCGGTGGATCGAGAAGTCCGTGCGGTTCATTCGCGCGAGGTCGAGCAGGTCGCCGACGAGGCGCTCGAGCCGTGCGGCTTCGAGCGAGATCGTCGCCACCGCCTCGTCCATGTCGAACGTTCCATCCGCGACGCCCTCGGCGTAGCCGCGAATCGCAGTCAGCGGTGTCTTCAGCTCGTGGCTGACGGAGAGCAGGAACTGCTTCTCGGCGGCGCGCGCCCGCGCGAGTTGTTCGGCCATCTCATTGAAGGCATGCGCGAGGCTGGCGATCTCGTATGCGCCCTCGATCGGAACGAGCTCGGGATCGCGTTCCTCGGCGAGATGGCGCGTGGCGTCGACCACCCGCCGGACGGGCCGGGCGATCCGCCGGGCGAGCAGGAAGGCGGTGAGCGCTGCCAGCGCGATACCTGCCCCCGCGGCGATCAGCAGACCCACGAGGAAGGGGTAGAAAGCAGTGTTTCCGAGCCTCTTCGGGCGCAGTAGGACGAGCTCGAGGTGGCTACTTGCGGGCCGGGCAGCGTAGAAATAATTGGTGCTCCCGACCCGGATCGTTCCGTTGACGCGCTTCTTCGCCCGGACGGTCTTGTAGAGATCGCCCGGCAGGTACTTCGACGGGCGATTCAGGGGCACACACGCCGGGATCTCGTGCTGGCGCGAGAAGTAAGGCCGAATGTCATTGAGCCGCGCACACGGGAAGATCGCGGCTCGCTCCCTGGCCGCCAGCAGATCTGCCTGGTGGGCGACGTCCTTCAACGTCGCCCGCTCGACAGCGCGCCGCGTCAGCACTGCGCCGATCGCAAGCATCAGGCCGACCGAGAGCACGACCACGAGTACGGTCGCCACGAACAGGTTCGTCCGCAGCGAGCGGCGCCGTCCTGTATCACGTGTTCGGGCTGGCGGTGACGTCGCGAGCGGCGTCACGGTCGTACGGTCTTGTATCCGGCTCCGCGAACGGTGTGGATCAGCTCGGGCCGGCCGAGCTTGCGGCGGAGCTGCGCGACGTGTACGTCGACGGTCCGGGTTCCGCCAGGGTAGGTCATCCCCCAGACCCGGTCGAGCAGCTGGTCACGGCTGACCACTATGCCCGGATTCTCGAGCAAGGTCGCGAGCAGGTCGAATTCCTTGGTCGTCAACTCGACCGCCTTGCCGTCGACCGCAACCTCGCGGGCGTTCCGGTTCAGAACGACGTCGTCCAGTGTGAGTACCTCCTCGGCGCCTCGCCCATCGGTGCGGCGCAGGACTGCCTTCATGCGGGCGACGAGCTCGCGCGGCGAGAACGGCTTCGTCAGGTAATCGTCGGCGCCAAGCTCGAGCCCGGCGACTCGGTCGGGCTCCTCGTCGCGCGCGGTGAGCATGAGGATTGGCACGTCCGAGCGAGTCCGCACCAACCGGGCGACGTCGAACCCGTCGATGCCGGGCAGGCGGATGTCGAGGATGACGATCCGGATCTGGTGCCGGCTGAGCTCGGCCAGCGCCTCTTCTCCGGTGCGGACCCAGACGACGCGCCAGCCGCTGCGCTCGAGATACCCGCGAGTCATGGAGCCGATCGAATGCTCGTCCTCGACGAGCAAGACCGTGCCTTGCTGGCTCCCGTTGGCGACGGGCTTGGCGTTCACCTGCCCGTCGCGAAGACCTGGTCCGCAGGTTTGTCGCCGTCGCGCAACGTCGTCGCCATCATGCCCGTTCGCAGCTGGAAGAAGCTTGCATTCTTGCCGTTGAGTCTGACGCGCACGTTCGGCGAGATGCTGATCGTCACCTCCGACCCGTCAGGCTCCCTCAACAGAAGCGTGAAGACACCGACGTCTTTGATGCGGCCATGGTCGAGCCGGTAATCGTGGAGGACCGTGTCCTTGAGCGCGATCTCGCCGCGGACGAGTCGGTTGCCCAACATCAGCGCAATCATCGACTGCGCCCACTTCGGCGCGTGCTTCGACCCGGCGAAGACCGTGTCGGCCGGAAGGTCACCGTCGTGAGCAACTGCAATCTGCATTCCCGCGCGCAGCCGGCGCAGCGTGGAAGGCGCCCCATTGAGGAACACGCGCGCGCTCGAGGCGACCTTGACAGGCGTTTTCGTCCCGTCGCGCTGGAGCAAGTTGAGGGAACCCGCGGCGTAGCGTCTGAGCAGCTTGCCGCGGTCGAGCCGATAGTCGTGGAGGCCGTTCGCCTTGACGACGAATTCGCCGCGAATCATTTTCGCGCCGAGCAGGTACGAGCTCACCGAGGTCGGCACCGGGCGGGCGCCGAAGGCAGGCGCTGCCACGGCCGCCACGCAAGCGAGCACGGCAATCTTGAGACCCCGTCTGGCCACTATCTCATTGTCCCCGTCAACGTGAGCGTTCGTCGCCGATGATGTAAGACGAACGTAAAAAGCCCGCTACGGAAGCATTGTCTGGGTCACGAAGATCTCTTCGCGAAGACCGCCCCGCGCCGGCGCGGATGCCAGCGGAAAGACGGGAAACGGCCTGCCGTCGGCCCACGTGGTCGAAATGTAGTCGCCGAGCATCCGGCCGACGCCGGTGTAGGCAAGCCAGCCTGAAAGCACGATCTCGGTGCTCAGCTGCTGGGGCCCTCGCCAGGTCCTGCCGCCGTTGTCCGAAAGCGAGAGCCACGCTTTGATCGGCGATTGGCAGGTGTAGTTGCAGCCCGTCGGGTTCGGCGCCGAGTAGTAGGCGACCGCAAGCCTGACGTGCGGGCCGGTCCCGACTGCTGCGAGGCCAGGGAGGAAGTGGTTGACGAAAGTGCCGCGACCGCCCGCGCGCACACGTGCCGGCGCGGTCCAGTCGATGCCGTCGCGCGACTGCGAGACCACGATCCCGTTGGACTGGCATTCAGTGATGTAGCGACAGTCCGTCCAGGCGAGGTAGATCGTCCCCGCGCCGTCAATTGCCACGGAAGGGAGCGGCGGCGCGCGGATTCCCGCCACGTCGTTTGCGAGCAGCCGAGCGATCGGAAGAGCAGGCAGGAAGGTGGCACCGCCGTCGAGCGAGCGGATCGCGGCCATCTGATTGAGCCTGCTGCCGGGCGATTCGAAGAGCTCGAAGGGAATCACGACCGTTCCGTCAGGTCGGACCACGGGCTGAACGCCGTTGGCGATGTTCTTCAGCGCCGGCGGAAGGAGCCACCCGACCTGTTCTGACCAGGTGCGGCCGCCGTCCAGCGAGCGTCGCGTCATCACGCCCTGGTTCTCGAAGTCCATGTATGAGAGGTAGCACCGGCCGCGAAACGGGCTACTCGGCCAGTTGTCGCAGGTCAGCCACTCCTTGTCGTAGTCACCTTCGTCGCGCTGCGCGGCGGTGGCGGGTGCGCCCCAGGTGACGCCGTCGCGCGAGCGGCTGACGGTGAGCACGGTCGAGTCCCCGGTGAGGCCGACCGCCCCGATCAGCCACGTCCGATGAAAACGGTCGTACGCGACCACGGGATCGCTCACCCGTGAGAGCGGCCCGGGCGGCACCGAAAAGATCGACAGGCGCGGGAGCAGCCCCGTCGTCCAGGTCGCGCCCGCGTCGTGTGAAGTCGCAAAGCCGATGTTCGCGGCGCCGCTGTCGACGAACCGGCCGACCTGGAACGCCGTGACGATCGTCTTTCCGTGCGCGAAGCTGCTCGGCTCGACCTCCGTCTCGTGCTGCGCACCCCCGCCTCGGTACGGGTCGCGTGAGAGGCGGCGGCTGACGACCTCGCAGCGGTTGAGCGAGTCGCCGAGATCGGCGGTGACGATGTCGCGTCCCGGGCCGCAGCGCACGACGTCCCTCGTCCCGTCTGCCGCGGCGATCCGGTCGTTGCCGGCGCCGCCGGACAGGACGTCCGCGCCGACGCCGCCGTTGATCAGATCGTCGCCCGCGAGGCCGTGGATCTCGTCCTTGCCGCCGTAGCCGTAGAGAACGTCGCTGTGGGCGGTACCGCTCAGGTGGTCGGGGCGCGAGCTACCCTGGAACGTCCCGCCGACCGCCGCGCCCGTAACCACGAGCGACGCGAGCGAGGCGACCAGCGCACGACGCACGATCCAACCCTACTCCTGTCGACTGCGAGCTGGAAAATTTCAGGCCGGCTTGGTTTCCGCACGAATGTGCGGCAACTGCGGCACAGCCGCGATCGCAACGACCGCCGTGACCGCCCCGGCG
>Ga0209474_10004640_pt1 | contig 11822 bp, 12 predicted proteins | sample GraSoiAngelo_145_FD_185902 | JGI IMG/M metagenome (GOLD analysis project Ga0209474, IMG submission 185902) | Grasslands soil microbial communities from the Angelo Coastal Reserve, California, USA - 14_1009_05_20cm (SPAdes) (version 2) | ecosystem: Environmental > Terrestrial > Soil > Grasslands...
GTTCGATCCATGTCCGCAACGGCCACGTCCGGATCGAGTTCACGCCCACCTTCCTCGGCTGCCCGGCGCTCAAGGTGATGAAGCGGGCGATGGAGGAGAAGGTCGCCGGGCTCGGCGCCGAGCCGGAGGTCGAGGTGATCTCCGACGACTCGTGGTCGACCGACCGGATCACCCCGGCCGGGCGCGAGAAGCTACGCGCAGCAGGCTTCGCGCCGCCGGCGCCGCGCGAGGCGTCGGCGCCGAGGCTCGTGCAGCTGCAGGCGAACGTCTTCCGCTGTCCCTACTGCGGCTCAACAGAGACGCGGCTCGAGAACATCTTCGGCCCGACGCCGTGCCGCTCGCTTCGCTACTGCGAGAGCTGCCGCCAGCCGTTCGAGCAGTTCAAGACGATCTAGCCAGGCGCTCTGCGAACGCGGGATCGTCGGCGCACAGGCGGTCGATCTCTGCGCGTTCGACGGCGAGCACGACGCCGTCGGTGAGCGCGCGGACGCGCGCCGTGCGCATGCCGTCCGATGACAGGAGCGCCTGCTCTCCGACCACGACCCCCGGACCGAGCTCGCGAGTGCCCTCGGGCGCCTCCACGACGAGGTTCCCGTCGACCACGACGAAGAGGCCGGTGCCGGGCTTGCCGCGCTCGATCAGCACCTGCCCGGAGGTGAAGGCGAGCTCGGAGCCGACCGCCTCGAGCCTGCTCAGATCGTCCTCGTCCACGACATCGAGTATCGCAGGCAGCGGGTAGCTCTTTGTGCTGCGCGAAGGCGCCGGAACGTCCGCATCGACGGCGCCGAGGTGCGGACTCTCGGGCCGCGTAGCGCCGCCACGTAGCCCGTTTGGCTCCGGGTACGCTCTCGACGTGGCGGTCGAGATCCTCTACTGCCCCGTCTGAAGCGGGTACGACCGACGGGCTGCGAGTCTCGCGGCCGAGCTGAACGACACGTCGTCGCCGACGGCGCGCTCGTCTTCTCGAAGCAGAACGAGGGACGCTGGCCGGACGACGGCGAGGTGCTGAACCTCGTCAGCGCCCGCTGAAGCGCGCCTCGCGCTTCTCGCCGAAGGCCGCGACTCCCTCGCGGAAGTCCTCCGTCTGCGCCGCTTCGGCCTGCGTCTCCGCCTCCCGCTCGAGCTGCTCCGCGAGGGTGGACGTCGCCGCCTCGTCGTAGAGCCGCTTCGTGAGCGCGATCGCGCGCGTCGCCCCGGCGGCGAGCTCGGCGGCACGCTCGGCCACCCGCGCGGGGAACGACTCCGCCTCCACCACCTCGGAGACGAGCCCCCACGCATGCGCCTCGGCAGCCGTCAGCCGCCGGTTCGACGTCATCCACTCGAACGCACGAGACGTCCCGAGCAGGCGCTGGAGGAAGTACGAGCCGCCGGAGTCGGGGATCAGCCCGATCCCCACGAAGCCGGGCACGAAGAAGGCGGCGTCGGAGGCGAGCCGGATGTCGCACGCGCACGCAAGCGAGAGCCCCGCACCCGCGCAGACGCCGTTCACGGCCGCGATCACCGGCTTCTCGAGCGAACGGATCGCGAGCACGTTGACGTGGTACGTCGCGCGCAGCATCGCGGCGACGTCGCCCGCTTCGCCGAAGGCGGTCAGGTCCTGCCCGGCCGAGAAGCCGCGGCCGGCACCCGTGATCACGACCGCGCGCACCGCCGGATCCCGCGCCTCCTCGAGCGCCGCGCCCAGCTCCGCGTGCACGCCACGCGTGAAGGCGTTCAGCTTGTCGGGCCGGTTGAGCGTGATCGTCTGGACGCCGCCGTCGCGCCCTACCTCGACCTCCCCCATCGCTACGACAGCTCGAGGAACTCGACGGTCGGCTGTGGAAAGCCGCGCTTGTACGCGTCCTTGCCCGTCGCCATGAACTCGTCACTACGGATCGCGGCCTGAAAGGCCGGCTCGTCCGCGAACTCCCACTCGGCGTAGTAGGCATGCGCGGGCTCTCCCATTGGCGAGCCCGTGACCTTGCCGTGCCGGAAGGCACCGTTCGGCACTTGCGCGCAGAGCTCCGCGTGCTCGGCGTACGCAGCCGAGTCGGGCTCCTGCTGGTAGAAGACGACCACGCGATACATCGCGTCCTTTCAGTCGACGACCGGAGGAGCGTAAGCCATGGCAGGCAAGTTGGTACACGTCGAGATCGGGGCGGAGGATGCCGACCGCGCGCAGGGATTCTGGAGCGGCGTGTTCGGCTGGGAGGTCGGTCCGCCCATGTCCCCGGAGATGGACTACCGGATGTTCCGCACCGGCGAGGACCAAGGCGGCGCGATCTTCCCGTCGGACGAGCGCGGCAACCTCCGCGTCTACTTCGACACCGACGACATCGACGCCACCCGCACCAAGGTTCAGGAGCTGGGCGGCCAGGCCGAGGACAAGATGCCGGTGCCGGGCTACGGCTGGTTCGCCGCGTGCCGCGACACGGAGGGGAACGCCTTCAGCCTCTGGCAGTCGGACGAGTCGGCCGGCTAGTCGAGGGCTCGGGCTCTGACCAAACGAGCGCGGGCGGCTCGAGCTCCCGCACCACGTCGCTCGACGGCACGGGCCAGCCGTCCGCGTCGTTCGCTCTGTCGTCAGTCTGCTCGTTCATCCCGGGGTTGAACGCCAGATCAACGGTCGCGGTTACGCGCCGCGGCGATCGAGAACGCGCAGCGCCTTGCCCTCGCTTCGCGGCACACTGCCCGGCGGCCCCAGCCGGACGCGTCCCGTGAGCCCGAGCGCGCGCCCGAGTCGCTCGGCGACGAATGCCTCGAGCCTCTCTCCGCCACACTCGCCCTCTCGGAGCTCCGCCTCGACCGTCAGCTCGTCGAGGTGCCCGGGGCGCTCGACGACGAGCTGATAGTGCGGCGAGAGCTCGGGGATCGCGAGGAGCGCGCGCTCGATCTCGCTCGGAAAGACGTTGACGCCGCGGATGATCAGCATGTCGTCCGTCCGCCCTACGACGCGGGACATGCGGGCGAACGTGCGGCCGCAGGCGCAGGGCTCGTGCGTGAGGGAGGCGAGGTCGCCGGTGCGGTAGCGCAGCAGCGGCAGCGCCTCCTTCGTCAGCGTCGAGAAGACGAGCTCGCCGACCTCGCCGTCCGGCAGCGGCTGTCCCGAGTCCGGGTCGACGACCTCGACGAGGAAGTGGTCCTCGTTCACGTGCGCGCCGTCCCGCCCCTCCGCGCACTCGGCCGAGACGCCCGGCCCCATCACCTCGGAGAGGCCGTAGATGTCGAGCGCGGTCAGCCCGAGCGCGCCCTCGATCGCCTCGCGCAATCCCTCCGTCCACGGTTCCGCGCCGAAGACGCCGGCGCGGAGGCTCAGGCGCGCGGGCTCGGAGACGTGATCGGCGATCGCGAGCGCGTAGCTCGGCGTACAGCAGAGGATCTCGGCACCGAGATCCTCGAGCAGCTGCGCCTGCCGCGGCGTGTTGCCGCCGGACGCGGGAACGACGGTGCAACCGAGCCGCTCGGCGCCGTAGTGGAGGCCGAGCCCGCCGGTGAAGAGGCCGTAGCCGTAAGCGACGTGGACGACGGAGCCCGACCATGCTCCCGCCGCCGCCAGTGCCCGCGCGCAGCAGTCGGCCCAGGCGGCGAGGTCGGCACGCGTGTAGGCGACGATCGTCGCCTTCCCCCGCGTCCCGGAGGAGGCGTGGATCCGGACGCACTCCTCGAGCGGCACCTGGAGGAGTCCGAAGGGATACGCGTCGCGCAGCTCCGCCTTGACCCGGAAAGGGAGCTCCGGCAGCGCCTCGAGCTCGACGCCGAACCGCTCCCGCAACCGCCCTCGCTGAAGCCGCTCGAGCTCAGACCGAGGCAGAGTCTCCAGCTCGGGCTGGAAGATCGGCACGGCACGGATTATTCTCTCTGGGCAAGCGCCCGACGGATCAACAAGGAGGCGGCGTGCGCGCAGCGTTCATGTCAACCGAGATGGCCGTAATGACCGACTTGGAGGGTATGACGCTTGCTTCGCAAAACGCTGAACCTTGGGATCCTGGCGCATGTAGACGCCGGTAAGACAACTCTCACCGAACGGCTCCTCTACGCCGCCGGCGTGATTGACGACGTCGGCAGCGTCGACAAGGGGACGACGCAGACCGATTCCCTTGCGCTCGAGCAGCAGCGTGGCATCACGATCAAGTCCGCCGTCGTGTCGTTCCCCATCGACGGCGTGACAGTCAATCTGATCGACACGCCCGGCCACCCGGACTTCATCGCCGAGGTGGAACGGGTGCTGAGCGTGCTCGACGGCTGTGTGGTCGTGCTCTCGGCAGTAGAAGGAGTGCAGCCGCAGACGCGGATCCTGATGCGCGCCTTGCAGAGGCTGGACGTCCCGACGCTGCTATTCGTGAACAAGATCGACCGGGTGGGGGCCGACCCGGAACGGGTGCTCGACGAGATCGAGCAGCGCCTGACGCCGGCGATCGTGCCGATGGGCTCGGCCGCTGCGCTCGGAACGCGGTCGGCGTCGTTCTCGCCGTTCGGGCCGGCCGACGACGAGCTCGCCGAGAGCGCGCGCGTCGGCGAGCTCCATCCCGTCTTCTTCGGCTCGGCGCTCACCGGTGCCGGAGTGAAGGACGTGATGGACGCGTTCGCGCGGCTGCTGCCCGCACGCGCGGGCGACGGCGACGGCCCGCTCTCGGCCCGCGTCTTCAAGATCGAGCGCGGCTCGGCTGGCGACCGGATCGCCTACACCCGTGTGTTCTCCGGAACCGTGAAAGTGCGCGACCGGTTCGATGCCGGCAAGGTCACCGCGATTCGTGTCTTCGCGGACGGCGACGCCGTGCAGCGCGACGAGGTGCACGCGGGCGAGATCGCGAAGCTCTGGGGATTGGCGGAGATCCAGATCGGCGACTGGCTCGGCGAGCCGCGTTCTGACGTCGAGCACCACTTCGCGCCGCCGACCCTCGAGTCGGTCGTCGCGCCTGCCGATCCCGCCGACGGGCAGCGGCTGCGGGTCGCGCTCGCGCAGCTCGCCGAGCAGGACCCGCTGATCGACGTCCGCCAGGACGACGCGCGAAGTGAGATCTCGGTGTCGCTCTACGGCGAGGTGCAGCGGGAGGTGATCGAGGCGACGCTCGCCGACGAGTACGGGATCGGGGCAGAGTTCCGCGAGACGACGGTCATCCACGTGGAACGACCGAGTGGCGTCGGTGAGGCTCTCGAGGTGCTCTACGCGAAGACGAAGTCCAACGTCACCGGCAAGAGCTCCCCGGAGAGCTCAAACCCGTTCCCCGCAACGCTCGCCCTCCGCATCGAGCCCGCCGGAGCCGGCTCAGGGGTCGAGTTCCGGGTCGACGTCGACGTCCGCCTGCTGCCCCTCTACATCTACAAGCGCCTCGACGCCTTCGTCGACCACATGTCGCAGTACGTGCATGAGACGTTGCAGGAGGGTCTGTTCGGCTGGCAGGTAATCGACTGCGTCGTGACGCTCACCGACTGTGGGTATCGCGCGCCGGGGACGACGGCCGGCGACTTCCACAAGCTGACGCCCGTCGTTCTCGGGCGTGCGCTCACGCAAGCCCGTACGGTGGTCTGCGAACCGACGGTACGGGTCGTCGTCGAGGTTCCAGCCGTCTCCACCGGTGGCGTCGTCGCTGCGCTGGCCCGTCTCGGGGCAGTGGTGCAAGCACCGGCACTCGACGATGAGCTCGCCGTGATCGACACCGTCCTCTCGGCGAAGGAACTGCGCGAGCTGCAACGCCAGCTCTCCGGCCTGACGGGCGGCGAGGGCGTGCTCGAGTCCGAGTTCGCGGGCTACCGGCCGGTTGCCGGCGATCCCCCGATCCGGCGAATAGGGCGATGACGCAGATGCACGAGGACGAGCTCGAGCTCGACGAGGCACTCGTCCGGAGACTCCTGGCCGAGCAGTTCCCCGAATGGGCCGGACTGGCGCTGAGACGGATCGAACCGAGCGGCACCGTCAACGCGATCTTCCGGCTCGGCGACGAGCTCAGCGTGCGCCTCCCCCGCCGCCGCGGGCCGACCGAGCCAGGCAGCGTGGAGCTCGACTGGCTGCCTAAGCTCGCGTCGCTCCTTCCGCTCGAGATCCCGGTGCCGGTCGCGCAGGGGCGGCCGAGCGACAGCTATCCGTGGTTCTGGGAGGTTCACACGTGGCTCGAGGGCGAGACGGCTCCGGCCGAGGCCCTCGACGCGATCCAGGCAGCGCGCGACCTCGCCGACCTCGTCGCGGCGCTCCAGCGCGTCGATCCCGCCGGCGCGCCGCCGGGCCGCGGTGTGCCGCTGGCCGAGCGCGCCGAAGGAATGGCCTGGTGGTTCGACCGCTTCGAGGGCGATCCGCGAGCGAGGACGGAGTGGGAGCGCATCGTAGCCACAGCGCCGCCGTGGGAGGGCCCGCCGGTCTGGCACCACGGCGACCTCGACTGCCGCAACTGGCTCGTTCGAGACCGCCGGATCAGCGGCGTGATCGACTGGGGATCGATGGGAGTCGGCGACCCGGCCTGCGACGTAATGGTCGCGTGGAAGCTCCACTCGGCGGCCGCACGGGATGCCTTCCGCGAGGCGCTGCCGATCGACGACGCGACGTGGGAGCGGGCGCGAGGCTGGGCCGTCTCGCAGGCAGTCGCGGCCCTCGCTTACTACACGCCCGAGAACAATCCGGGCCTCTACCACGAGGCCGAGACCTGGCTCGCGCTCGCAGTTTCGGACGACGGGTAGCGTTCGGCCGTGTCCGGGAGCGCACTCGCGACGGGGCTGGCGGTGGCCGCAGGGCTCGCCGGCTCGATTCAGGTAGCGCTCATGTCCCGGCTCGGCGAGCGCATCGGCGTGCTCGAGGCGCTCGGCTTCTCGGCCACGCTGACGGCCGGGCTCGCGGTCGTCATCCTCGTCCTTGCCCGCCACAGCGTCGCCGGCTTCGGCCGTGCCGTCCACCAGCCCTGGTGGATGTTGCTCGGCGGCGTGATGGGGCTGATCATCGTCTTCACGGTGACCTACGCCGGCCCGCGGATCGGCGTCGCCGCGACGGTCGGGATCCTGATTGCCGGCCAGCTGGTCATGGGCGCGGCGATCGACCGCTGGGGACTGTTCGGAAGCGAGCGGATCGCGCTCCACTGGCCGCGGCTGCTCGGCATCGGTCTGCTCGCGATCGGTGCGGCGCTCTCGCTTCGGAAGAACTAGGCCGCTTCGGCCAGCCCTTCTGATCTCTCGATCTCTGCGAGCCACGGCCTGCCCGGGATGAAGATCGCCGCGACCGCTCCGAGCGCCACCACGGCAGCGCCGATCCAGACCGCCGTCGACGTCCCGTGCGCAAAGGTCTCGGCGGTGCGGTAGCCGCCGGCCTGAGCGAACACCGAGGCGAGGACCGCGACGCCGAAGACTCCTCCGAGCTCGCGGATCGCGTTCGTCGCTCCGGAAGCCTTGCCCTCGTGCTCAGGCGCGACCGAGCTGAGCACCACGTTCGCGACCGGAGCGAAGAACAGGGCCATGCCTGCGCCGGAGACCACGAATGGGGCGACGAGGTCGGCGTACGACACCGTCGGCGACTGCAGCGCAGCGAGGAAGGCGAGCCCGGTCGCCTGCAGCGCAAGACCCAGCGCCATCAACCGCTGGCCGCCGACGCGATCGGACAGTGCGCCGGCGATCGGCGCGATGAAGATCGGCATCGCCGTCCACGGCAGGATCCGCAGCCCGGCGGCGAGCGGCGTCATGTGCTGCACGGTCTGGAAGAACTGGGCGAGCAGGAAGATCGAGCCGAACATCCCGAAGAACATGAAAAGCGAGGCGACGTTCGTGAGCGCGAACGTCCGGTTGGCGAAGAAGTGCAGCGGGAGCATCGGCGCCGGTGCCCGCCGTTCCCACGCGACGAAGCCGGCCACGAGCAGTGCGCCCGCGATCACCGGCGTGACTACGCCGAGACTCGTCCAGCCGTGCGCGTTGCCGCGGACGAGACCCCAGACGATGCCGAGCAGCCCGACGCTCGCCAGCCCGAGGCCCGGCAGATCGAGCGCGGAGTCGCCCCCGCGCGTCTCCTCCAGCCGCGCGAGCGCGAGCGGAGCGAGCAGGAGTCCGATCGGGACGTTGAGCCAAAAGATCCAGTGCCAGGAGACACCGTTGACGATCGCCCCGCCGACGAGCGGGCCGATCGCGATCGCGAGCCCGCCGATGCCTCCCCAGATGCCGAGCGCGAGACCGCGCCGCTCCCGCGGCACCGCGGCCGACAGAATGGTCAGGGTGAGTGGCGTCACGATCGCGCCACCGACGCCCTGGAGCGCGCGCGCGATGTCGAGCCCGTTCGCACTGGTCGAGAGCGCCGCTGCCGCGGACGCGCCGGTGAAGAGCAGGAGCCCGAGGACGAAGAGGCGGCGCCGGCCGAAGCGGTCCCCGAGAGCAGCGCCCGTGAGCAGGAGCACCGCGAAGGTGAGCGTGTAGGCGTTCACCGTCCACTCGAGCTGCGAGATCGTCGCGTGGAGGTTGCGCCGGATCACGGGCAGCGCCGTGGTGACGACCAGGTTGTCGAGGCTGACCATGAAGAGCGCAACCGAGGTGATTCCGATCGTCCAGAGCATCGAGCGCTTTTGTGTGTGAGTCATCACTTCCTCCTTACGCAAAAAAAGAGATCAGGCAGAGCCGAGCGTGTCGTTGCCGCAACCCGAGTAGAGATCCTTCATCCACTGCTCGGGCTCCTCGTGGATCTGCATCGAGACGAGCACGTTGAGCAGCATCCCGGTCGCGAAGAAGTGCCAGAGGGTTTCCCAGTCGGCGTCCGAGACGCGGCGGACGTAGGCCACGAGATCGCCGTAGCCGGCCCGGGCGGCTTCCCGGATTTCGGGATCGTCGCACGCCGCGTACGCCTGCATCTGCGCCCGCAGCCGGACGCGGTCGACCTCTAGTTGATTCATGTAGGCATGGCCGATCGCCTGGAGGGCCTCCTCGCCACGCTTGCCCTCGGCCGCGCGCTGGAACATCTCGAGCGTCTCGCGGAAGCACCGCGCAACCGACGCCTTGTACAGCTCCTTCTTCGTCCCGAAGAGACGGAACAGGTAGGGCTGGGAGATGCCGGCCCGCCGGGCGATGTCTTCGGTCGAGGCGCCCTCGTAGCCGCGCTCGGCGAACTCGATCAACGCAGCGTCGAGAACGTCCGCCCGCCGCTCCGCCGCCGTTGATCTCGTCGTCGTCATCTCCATCTGCGCGATGTTAGTGATGACTCACAACGTTGTCAAGCCACTACCGACCCGACTACAGCCCGAAAGGATTGAAGGGCTTCGGGCTCGTGGAGAAGAGCACGCCCTTCGTCTCGAGATACAGCTCGAGCGTGTCGATCGAGAGCTCGCGGCCGAAGCCCGACTGCTTGTAGCCGCCGAACGGGATCCCCGGAAACGCGGTGAACGGCATGTTGATCCCGACCATCCCGGACTTGATCGCGCGGGCCACGCGATGGCCCCGCGCGGGGTCGCCCGTCCAAACGGTCGCGAAGAGCCCGTATCGCACGTCGTTCGCGATCCGGATCGCGTCCTTCTCGTCCTCGAACGGAATCGCTGTCACGACCGGGCCGAAGATCTCCTCCTGCGCGACGGTCATCGAGCTCTCGACCCCCGCGAGCACGGTGGGAAGGTAGAAGGCGCCCGCACCGTCCCCGGCCTCGCCGCCGAGCACGACGTCCGCCCCCTCCTCGCGCCCCTTCTCGACGTAGGCATGCACACGGTCGCGGTGCGCGGTCGAAATGAGGGAGCCGACCTGCGTCTCGGAGTCGAGCGGATCGCCGACCTTCAGCTGCTTCGCCGCCTCCGCGAAGCGGGACACGAAATCGTCGTAGATCGAAGCCTCGACGAGCACGCGCGACCGCGCCTCGCAGCTCTGACCGGCGGCGTAGTAGATCGACCAGACCGAGCTCGGGATCGCATCGGCGAGATTCGCATCGGCGAAGACGACGGCCGGGCTCTTGCCGCCGAGCTCGAGCGTCAGCCGCTTGATCGGCTCGGAGCAGAGCCGCATGATCTCGCTTCCCGTCCGGGTCGAGCCGGTGAAGGCGACCTTGTCCACTCCTGGATGCTTGACGAGGTAGGCGCCGGTGGTCGGGCCGTCGGCGGGGACGATGTTGATCGCGCCGGCCGGGAAGCCCACCTCGGCGGCGAGCTCCGCCATCCGCAGCACGCTGAGCGGCGTCTGCGGGTCCGGCTTGAGGACGACGGCGCAGCCCGCCGCGAGCGCGGGGGAGAGCTTCCACACCGACATCAGGAGCGGGTAGTTCCACGGGACGATCTGCGCGCAGACGCCCACCGGCTCCTTCAGCGTGTAGCTGAGAAGCGAGCCGCCGATGGGATTCGAACGGCCTGCGATCGAGCCGACGACGGAGGCGAAGAAGCGGAAGTTCTCGACCGCACCGGCGACCTCGGCCTTGACGGACGAGATCGCCTTGCCGACGTTGCGCGACTCGAGCTCCGCGAGCTCCTTGCGGTTCGCCTGGATCGCGTCGGCCAGCGCCTGCAGGAGCCGCGCGCGCTCGTTCGGCGGCGTCTTTCCCCACGGTCCGTCGAGGGCGCCGCGCGCGGCGTCGACGGCGCGGTCGACGTCGGCCTCGCCGGCCATCGCGGCGCGGGCCAGCGGCTCGCCTGTTGCGGGCTCGTGCAGGTCGCGAATCTCACCAGAGACGGGCTCGACGACCTCGCCGCCGATGAAGAGCCCGTACTCCTGATCCGCCGTTACCGCCACGGCCGCGACCATAGCGCTTGCGCCGCGCCGTTTGCCGCACCGGTGGATACGGTAGGTTTCGGATCCGAAGTCAAACGAGAGGAGACGAGATGCCGAGCACGATCCGAGTCGAGGCAGCGCGCATCCCCGATCGCGACCGCCTGCTCGAGGCGCTGCGCCACGAGGGCCTCGACGCGGAGCCGGAGGACGAGATCGGCATCGTCGTCCCCATCGGCCAAGCCGACGGCGAGCTCTTCCACCAGGTCGAGGGAGTCGTCTTCAGCGTGGGAGCGCCGTTCGTGCCGATCGAGCACGAGGGCGTGATCTACATCAGGCCGCCCGTCGGCTAGGCGAGCTCCGACGGCAGCAGCCTCGCCGTCAGCAACTCGCGGAAGCGGGCCGGGTCGCCACGGACGTAGCCGTCCACGAGCTCCCGGCCCTGCCAGTAGCAATGCTGGTACACAGGCGACGGGCTCGCAGCCTGCCGGGCGACGAGCTTGTCGAGTCGCTCGTCGGGCTGCAGCGACCACGTCGCGGCATACTCGCGCGCCTCGTCGAGGGAGGCTCCGCGGTCGTGCAGGAGCATGGCAACGTTGGACGAGACCCCCTGCAGCAGGCGGCGCGCGTCCGTGACGCGCGCGCCGAGCTCGGCGTCGTACTCGAAGCCGAGCCTCCCGAGCACGTCGGCCGCGAGCTGCTGACCGTCGCCCACGAAGATCGGCGGGCCCGCCGTCGCAATGCCCTCGGCGAGCACCGCAGAAGGCGACCAGAGGAGGACAAGAGTCCACTCGAGCTCGTTGCGCCCGCGCACGAGCTCGACCTCCTGCCAGACGTGATGCGTGTGATGCCCCCCGTAGATCTCGTGCGCGGTCAGGTTGACGAGGTCAGCGGCGAGCAACGGCAGGTCGGTGTTCACCGAGATGCCGGTTCGTAGTCGGCCCAGGTACCTCGCGTAGCCGAGCCATCGCTTGTCGGTGACGAGCTCGAGCTCGAAGTCCTCGCCTTCGGGAAGCCCGATTCTCTCGCGGACCAGCCACCGCAGCTCTGCCGCCACATCTCGAAGCGCACGCTCCAGGATCGCGGGAGGAAGGGCGATCTCGTCGTACCAGCGTGCCAAACGCGTCCGGGGATCGCCTGCGCCGGGCAGCGCCTCGTCCAACGTGGCCGCCGCGGCGCGGAATGGCTCCTCGTCGTGCCACCGCGGC
>Ga0209474_10004642_pt1 | contig 11822 bp, 9 predicted proteins | sample GraSoiAngelo_145_FD_185902 | JGI IMG/M metagenome (GOLD analysis project Ga0209474, IMG submission 185902) | Grasslands soil microbial communities from the Angelo Coastal Reserve, California, USA - 14_1009_05_20cm (SPAdes) (version 2) | ecosystem: Environmental > Terrestrial > Soil > Grasslands ...
TAAGGAGCGAAAGCAGGCATCTACAACGATCAAGGTAATGATCGACAACATGCTTTCGGCAACGGTGTTGCCAGAAACCAAACTCACGAAGCCATCGCCGCTATTGAAGGAAATTCAGGATCGGCTTACCGCATTGTCAAAGGAAAGTCAGTCTGAGCTTCAGGGACTTGATGTCGCGGAATTGAAAAGGCTCGACGAGACTTACGTTGAAGATTACGCGAGCAAAGGTCCTGTCTATGCAGTTCGTGCAGATCTTTATTCTCGCAGCTTAAAGACAACGCGCCAGCAAACGCAGTTCGATCGCTTGATTGGGACGGATTGGGCGGCGTTGAAGAAGCTAATTGAGGATGTCTCCAAAGCGCGCAAAGAGGTCCTTGAGTACCAAGGAAAGCAGAAGAAAGAATCCGCGACCGTTTGTGCCTATTGGCTGGACTACGCGGAGACGCATCAAATCGATGAATGTTGTGCAGCCTATCTTAAGCAAGCTCGGGAGGCGCTGCTACCCCTCATCCATTTTCCACTTGTCTGGCCTCCGGAAGAAGCGGCCTTGACTGGCGATAAGGTTAAGGCTGCGGCCAAACTTGTAGCGACAATCCACCGAGACCTGCATTCGGAGACATTTGGAAAAATCCGACCAGAATCCAGAGCGTCCCTCGAAGCCTTCGATAAGCGCCTCGCTCTCCTTGATCCGGTGCTGCGTGGCTTGGTCGCGCCGGGAGATCGAATTTCCACCTGTCGTATTTCAATGCCGGCGGGGCCGCCACCTACTCCCACAGTTCCGCCGACGCCGGACCCGGTTACCCACCAAATGCCTGCGCCGACTCCGAGAATACCGGTGTTCAAGTACGAACTGCGAGAAGGCACCCCAACGGGAGGAGAGCATGGCAACCTGGGTCGCCAAGGCCGGGTAAAGGTCGGCGATGGGAGGGTTCTCATTGATCGGCTGCCGCTTGATACGATTTTTCATTTTCACTCCTACCTGGACGATCGAATGAAGGAAGTGGACTGCGGAAATAATTGGAGTGCTCTACGCCTCCTGAGCAAGGCCTCGGTGGTCGCCCAAGATGGAATTAACTGGGAGATAAAGATGGACGATCCGTGGGGCCCCGCTGTTTTGAACGTGCGACTGGAACAGGCGATAACCCCGATCGCGCAATGGCCCACGCGGGAGACACTCAGCATTGGCCAGTAGAATGAGCCGGTTCCTGAAAAAATTCCTTCGCGAGAATGAAGGAATCTTCTCCCGCAAAACCAAACCAGCCATTTATCTAGGCGCCTACGGCAAACACCCCGGCTGGGACGATCATATTGATGATATTGGTATGGAGACGGAAAGCTTGCTGCTGGCGAAACAGGTTCTGTACGTGGATGGCATTGGTGGCCAAATTGATTCCGGAGAATGGGACAAACTGCGTGACAACGAACGGCTGCGGGAATTCAAACACATCATAGTCTGGAAACGCGGAAAAGCGTTCTTGTTGGATCGAATGTGGTCGTCGCGAGATGGAAAAAACCGCACAAAATACCCTATGATTGCATCTGCTCACTGCCTCAATATTCCACTGGATTGGGCATTAATGACCGTCCTGCCAGCTCTTGAACAGGTGGAAAGACGCTGTAAGAGTACGAGCTCGGCTGAAGAGGTTCGCGACATTATGCGACAGACGCTTGCCCAGCTGCGACAATCACTCGGTAGCGCCCCTCCTTCACAAGAGGACGTTAAAGGAGTGGCCTTCATCGACCATCTTGGTCTGGCAGATGCGCAAGAAAAACTTTTCCGGATTACCTATTACATTTGTACCCGACTGGCCCGTTGTCTTCCTGATGGAACCCGCGAGGCTAAAACCGATGTCACTGCGGGACAGATTCGTCTGCCAGCGGCAAGTAGGCTTACCCGTGAAACTTTGGCGTTTTGGACTCAATTCCTGGAATCTCAATTCGGGACGGACATTCCGCTTTTGCTGGCTTTGCCGCTGCAGGAGAGCTGGCTGGACGCGACGAGTGGCGAGCCAACAACTCGAGAGTTTTATTCTTTACGAGCGAAACCTGAAGTTCTGGCGATCGCGAGCGAAGTGCCCTACAACATCGATGATGAATTTCGAAAAGCGCATCAGGGCACGGTCCAGGCACTGATGGCGGCGTGATTCGCGAATCGGTGCGACCTGGACTACCACTCGGGACAGGTCCTTTTCGGCTGAAGCAGCCTGGGAATTTTTCCTTGCTTCGCGAACGCCTGCGCGCGGCGGGTTTCACTGAAGAGGCTGTCGGCGAAGTCCTCGAAGGCAAAAGCGACCGCAACATCGACGTGGCCTGCGCGATTCGCCGAACGGCGCAAGCTTCACCGTTCCATACACTGCTACGCCTTTTCGTTTTGGGCATGGCGGTAACGGTGGAGAGCGCGCAGGCGGCATTATCAGAGGAGGGAGTAAATTGCGCGCTCGAGAGCTGCCTGCTCGTAAATGTAGCGGATGGGATACGCGCGCGGGCTTGTTTGCGGCCGTGGCGGGAATTTTTTCTCTTGAGCGATTTTCTTCCTCCAGCAGGCGAACCTCTGCCGGCAGATTTTGTGATGAGTGGAATATCGGCATCATCCATTTCACTCGCCAGGCTAACGATTCGAAAAGAAGTGGGGACGGCTATGGATCTTGGGACCGGTGCCGGAATTCACGCGCTCCTGGCGGCGTCGCATGCCCGCGAGGTCGTTGCCACCGACACGAATAAACGCGCGCTAAACTTCGCTTTGATGAACACCCGGCTGAACGGCATCAAAAACGTGTCCTTCGCCGAGGGAAGTTTTTTTGAGCCCGTTGCCGATCAGAAATTCGATCTTATCGTCTCGAACCCGCCATTTACTATTTCACCGGCCTCGCCCCTCTTGTTTCAGAATGCGGGACTGGGAGGCGACAAAGTATCTGAGCTGATCGTACGAGAATCGCCGGCGCATCTTTGCGAAGGAGGTTCGGCTGTTGCGCTTATTAGTTGGCATCACGAGACCGAAAAAGACTGGGCTTCGCGTCCGTGCGCTTGGGTGGAAGGAAGCGGCTGCGATTTGTGGCTGTTGCGCGCCACGAGCTCGGACCCAATCGACTACGCGGCCAATTCATTACGCCAAACAGAACGGATGGGCGGTCTGCGTTACTCGGAGTTCCTCGATAAGTGGGTCGAGTTTTACCGGGAGCAGGGATTTGTTCGACTCGCGCTCGGCGCTGCGGTTTTGCGAAAGCGCAGTTCCGCAAAAAATTGGATTCATTGCGAAGATTTGTCGGGAGCGGCCCTGCGGCGCGATGCGGACGAGCAGATTCAGCGAATATTCGCGGCAGAGGATTTTCTGGCGAATTTGAGCGACGAGGCCGAACTGCTCCATGCTCGAGTAACCATCCATCCCGCTCACGTGCTCGAGCAGACGCTGGTAGCTGGAGAAGATGGTTGGATAAGTCAGTCGTTAGTTCTGACGCCGACCGATGGAATCGAGCATCGTGCTGCGATCGACACGCGCGTTCTGATATTCTTACCCCGGTGCGATGGCACTCGCACGGTGCGAGAATTAATTTCAGATGTTTCACAACATGACGGTATCGATTTCGCTGCCGCCGCCGCCATCGGCTTACCGCTTGTCCGCCGCCTCTTGCGCGCGGGTTATCTGGTGGTTAACGAACAAGAATTGCGGCGTGAGCAAGACGGTTGAGTGCCGAGGAACCCATCTGCAATGATGGCCCGATTCTCTAGATGACAGTCGGTGACGGCGCCCTGATATGCCAGGAAACCTCTTGGCGCAATGGCCGCAGGCCTGAACTGTATCCCCACGCCAAATCTACCGTCGCGCTAAGCGGATGACCAGCTAATCCAGACTGCGCCTGATCGCGCCACCCCGAGTAACAAAAAGTTCAATCACAGCTACTGCTCTCGAAAAATGAGAGATGCAAATACGACACAACCGGCGCAATCATTACTTCCACAGGGCCTGAATCACGCCGGCTGTTTTGGTCGTCAAAAAAAGCGGCGGCAGCCGCTTCTGCTGATTCACTTCGAGCTTATCATCCTGCCGTTTGTTGCCCGCGCGAGCCTGTGGAAAACCGCTGAACAAGTCGTCCGGATTGTGGTCGCCGTTGGATAGCCCGCAGGCGTGGATCAACTCATGGACAGCGATGAATAGCATCACGCCATCGCCAACCGCGCGTGGAGGATTAGCGTTGATCTGAGGAGTGGCCGGCACGACGATGAACGCTTTCGCGATCCGTTGGACTGCACCGAAGACAGTCTTGACCTGCCGAGTGTCGCCGCCAAGGCTGTTTCCGTTGACGCTCACCGAGAACTGCTGTCCGAAGCTCGTAAAACTGACGTTGCCGTTGCCGGCTTCGAACTGCACGTCCGCACCGCCCACCCCGCTGGGGTGAGGCGGTGTCGCCGACTGGCTCAGCGTGATGCCGAGGGTATGGGCGGCCGAAAGCCGGTTGAATTCCTTGATAGCATTTGCGAATACACTCCCCCAGGCGCCGCCTGCGACGCTGCCGCCTGGGAAAACAGTCAGCGTCTTGCTTCGCTTGATCGGATCTTCCCAAGGCGTAGCGATGCCATTCTCCTTTCGACTCTCATCCCACAACGTCGGGACTGCGGTCGAACCGGCAGCTAATCGCTTCAATTACGATGCCGGTTGCTTGCTCGCGCTGAACCATCTCCTTGTCGAGAGAAGCGATAGTCATTTTTCCGACAATATTGTCCGCTTTCGACTGATAGCTGCGGTTGATGATGTTGCGCTTCTTCTTGTAAGCCAGCACTGCGGCGGCAGTCGATGGTCCATATCGTTTCATCGCGATCTCGAAAGGATCGATAGCAGCATTGTCTAGCTGCGTCAGCGCGACTTGGATCCTGGCAGCGAAATCTCCCACGGCTCCAAGCGTGACGTGCGCCCGATCGGATATCAGGCATGTTTGCAGTCGCGGATCAGCACGGAACAGCTTGGAACGTAAAGGCATATTCGGTCCCGATGTATTTATCTCTTTACGAGCCAGCGGACTACTTTCGATTTCCAAAATCCGCTCACCTCGCCGCTAACTTCGAAATTGTTATTCATGAAAGTTGTTTTTCACGAGCCGCCGATTTATCGAGGCAACGCGAGTGAGGAGGTATTAGTTTTCGCTCGCCCTCATTCTGAATCCACGCTGCCAGACGGGGAATAGGGCGTCAAGCGGCACGTTTTGCCGGTTTTCCGAGGGTTTGGCCCGGGAAGAAAACGTATCGAAGTAGGAAAGGCTGCAACGGAGCGACAGGTCTCGGTTGGTAATCCCCGGCCTTAAGCGACAAGAATTGCGGATCGAACGAGACGGTTAAGTGCCTGAGGAAGTCCGTCCGCGATCGTCTTCCGGATTTCGGCAGGCTCGGTCACGGGCTGTCCTTCGGATTCAAGAGTAGTTCCCCCTGTCTGCACGAACGCGGTCAGAGCTTCCACTAGGGCTGCGAAGTCACGTGTGCCATCGAGAAGATCGAGAAGTTTGCGACTCAGTGCGTCATTGAGTTCGAGGCCGGTGTGCCGAAGTGTGGAGATCCTCTTTTGGCGCCGGTTTTGATGCCGGGCCACAGCACTGGCTAGCGGACGTTCACTGACGTCAGTGACAAAACGGGGCGCCCAAACATGTAATTCGGTCACGCCAGCGGCGAACGAGCGTAACAAAACTTCACAGAGGCCGGTGACGTTTTCATTTTCCTCTGTTTCCTCCGGTACGAGGCGGCGCGCCGCTTTCAGCAATTCGGAGAAATGAATTGCTTGAGGCCAGCGCTTGTTCAGATGGAGCAAGGCACCTTTGACCAGCGGACGGCTGGCCTTGATCGATGCGCCTTTTGGAGTTCGGAACTCTTCAATGTCGCTGGAATCGATATTGAGCTTTGAGGATTTCGGAGCGGCTTCAGAAGCGACGTAAAAATTCGCGATGACTTCAGGCTGAATTTTGTGATCCAATGAAACGTCGCGGCGGCAAAGAAGAGTGCGGCGAAAACGCCGGCACATGAGGAAGTCGAGGTATTGTTCGCGCGCAAGAACATCATCATCCAACTCACGCAGAGCTGTCATTACCGCCGGCTCATAATCGTCCGGCTGCATTTCGTTGAACACGGCATCGCCAAGAAATTGCAAGCCATGTGCTGCGGCATGCTTGACGAAGTGATGAAAGTAAATCGACCGAGTCAGCGGATTGAGATCGTCGTGATAAAAGGCCCCATCGCTGTATTCAAGGGCGTGCTCGAGTTCCTTTTCCAGAACGCGCCGGTAGAGATCGGGTTCTTTTTTCGAAGCTGCGAGAAACTTTAGGAGGGCCCGCCCCTGGGCGATTTTCTGTTCCGCCTCGGGAGCGCCCCGCACATGGAAGAGCATCATCTCGCGAACCATGTCGCGGATATGACCGCCGGGATAAGTATTGTAGCTGACGTAGGCGACACCGTTGGGCGAAAGCGATTCAGAACAGATAGCGAGAATGCGGTCGCGCACCGGATCGGGCACCCAGGAATACACGCCGTGGGCAACGATGTAGTCGAACGGTTCACCCTCCGGGTGCTTGAATTCCATTAGGTCCAGTTGCAGTAATCGAACATTATGCAGTGAGAGATCCCGGACCATTTCATTACCTGTAGCGATAGCGCGACCGGCCGCATCGATTCCGACAAACTCACTGTTCGGAAGCCCGTAGGCCATGGAGACGAGATTAGTGCCATCGCCACAACCGAGTTCCAGCACACGACACTTCTCCACCGGAGCGGTCTGCAATCCAAACAGCGCAGCAATCGTAGCCAGTCGATCCGGGTGAGTTTGAACATGAGCCAGGCTGGGATAAGGCACCTCGTCGTACGCGGTGAGTGATTGATCGCTCACGAATGCCTGGTTACGAATAACGCTTCAGAAAGTGTGAGCTTGCCAACGCGCAACAGTCTCACTACGATCAGACGTTCAGTCTGGCGGCTTTTATGATCGAGGTCGAACAATTATTGAAACCTATTTCAACGGAGTAGCCGTGCGGGAAAGATTTATCTTACGATCCGGGCTTTCTTGCGCTCGACGGACTAATTGCGGGGAAGCCTGAGACACAATTCTCCGCTGCGGAGGAACCGGATTGGAAGACGCTGCGCGACGCCTGTCTGGTATTGTTCAATCAGTCGAAGGATCTGCGGGTGGCGGTTACGCTTTCCCTGGCGTTGGTAAAACTGGACGGTGCGGTCGGTCTCAGGGACGGCCTAGCCTTGCTCAAGGGAATGCTCGAACGTTACTGGCCCGACCTTTATCCCAAGCTGGATCCTGAAGAGAACAACGATCCCACCGAGCGAGTAAACATTGTTGCCTCGCTCTCAACTCCCCTGGGCACGTTTGGTAATCCGTTGCGTTTTCTGGAGCGGCTGCGCCAAATACCTTTGGCAAACTCACGCCAGATGGGGTGGTTCTGCCTCGCAGATATCGCCGGTGACAAAGTCGTTTTGCCCAACGGCGAGGACAAGCCGCGCGCTTCAGCAGGGCAAATCAAAGCGGCTTTTCGTGATACGAAACCCGACGAGCTCGAGGGCTGCGGCCGGGCCATCTCGGATTCCGTTGGGCTGGCAAAGGAGATTGATCGCATTTTGATGGAAACCGTCGGATCAGCCCGGGCCCCGGATATGGGAGCGCTAATGGCTGTCCTAACTGAAATTCAGAAAAACCTCGCGCCTTTTATGTCAAGTGTTCCAGGTCAGCTGCAAGCCGAAGGGCAAAACATTGAGAGCGATTCTATGCCAGGAAGACTTACTGGTGACGGCACTGTCCAGTCGCGACAGGATGTTGTCCGGCTCCTCGAGCGAATTTGCGAATATTATGAGCGGACCGAACCATCGAGTCCCTTGCCGCTTTTATTGCGGCGCGCGCAGCGATTGGCCGAGATGGATTTTCTCCAGATCGTCGACGAATTGACGCCCTCAATGCGCGCGCAGCTTGAACCAATAGTTGGGGTGAAGCCCGCCGGGGAAACAGAGACTCCGCCAAGTTAGACGCGTTTAGTCTGCGTTTAACAGGACCGTGACCGTGCCATGCGCTTGCAAGAGCATCGGAAGATCACGTAATACCCGAACACTCGCGAAAGGTTTGGCGCAGTTACATTTTTGGTGGCGCACGTCAGAGTCCCTCCGGCCTGTGCTTTCGAGATTCTTTTCGGCGGGCCTACGGCGTGCCGAAGGCCTCGCAGAACGGAAACTCGAACGCCAGTAATTGGCGTAAAAAAGTGTTTGCCATATGGCGTTAAAAGCCCAACGATGTCCCTTGTGAGAGCCCCCGATGCTTCCGCAACAATTCTGAGCCTGGGGTGCACAATTTCCGGAGGATAACCTATGCCAAAAGCAAGCAGCCAGAAGTTCATTGCCCGAAACCGGGCGCCGCGAGTTCAGATCGAATACGATGTCGAAATTTACGGAGCCGAGAAGAAAGTGGAATTGCCTTTCATCATGGGAGTGATGGCAGATCTCTCGGGCAAACCGGAAGAGTCCCTACCAGCGATTGACCAGCGGAAGTTCCTGGAAATCGATGTCGATAATTTTGATGACCGATTAAAAGGCACGAAGCCGAGAGTTGCATTTCACGTGCCGAACACGCTGACTGGCGAAGGCAATCTAAGTGTGGATCTGTCCTTCCAAAGCATGGATGACTTTTCACCGGGCGCAATTGCGCGGAAAGTAGATGCACTGAATCAGCTTCTTACCGCGCGTAACCAGCTATCCAACCTGGTAACGTACATGGATGGCAAGAGCGGAGCAGAAGAGTTGGTCTCCAAACTTCTCCATGATCCGGCATTATTGAAGACGTTAGCTTCGGCGCCAAAACCGCAAATAGAGGAGAAAGCAAAAAGCGAGGAGTAAAGCATGGCTGCGCGTAATCCACAAACTCAAGTTGCTGCGCCTGCCGCAGCGCCGGCGGAGATCAACGAATTCGAAAATCTTCTCAACAAACAGTTCAAGCCTAAAAGCGATACGGCAAAGGAAGCTGTCCAGGCCGCGGTAAAAACACTGGCCGAGCAGGCGCTCGCCAGTACCAGCCTGATCACCAAGGACGCGGTCAGTTCCATCGAAGCAATCGTGGCAGAGATCGATCGAAAGCTCTCCGAGCAGATCAATCTGATCATGCATCACGAAGACTTCAAAGCCCTCGAAGGAACCTGGCGTGGTCTTCATTATCTCGTCACCAATACCGAGACCGACGAGAAGCTCAAAATTCGGGTGATGAACATCTCGAAGAAGGATACCGCGCGCACTTTGAGAAAATTTAAAGGGACCGCGTGGGACCAGAGCCCGCTCTTCAAAAAGATCTACGAGGAGGAGTATGGCACGCCGGGTGGCGCGCCCTACGGCTGTATCATTGGTGATTATTCGTTCGATCACTCACCTCCGGATGTCGAGATGCTCATGAGCATGGCGCAGATCTCTTCGGCCTCGCACACCCCTTTTATTGCTGCAGCGGCGCCGACCTTGATGAACATGGATACGTGGCAGGAATTGATGGATCCACGTGATATCACCAAGATCTTTCAAACGCCAGAGTACGCCGCATGGCGGTCATTGCGCAATTCTGAGGACTCGCGTTACATCGGCCTGACCATGCCGAAGACGCTGTCTCGTCTACCATATGGCGCCAAGACAAACCCGGTCGAGGATTTTGATTTCGAAGAGGACACGGATGGCGCTGACCACTCCAAATACGTATGGTCCAACGCAGCCTACGCGATGGGCGCAAATATTAACCGTGCTTTCAAACTTCACGGCTGGTGCGCGCGAATTCGCGGGACCGAAAGCGGCGGCATCGTGGAGGAACTGCCGGTGCATACATTCCCGACGGATGATGGTGGAGTGGACATGAAATGTCCCACTGAGATTGCCATTACCGATCGTCGCGAAGCCGAGCTGGCTAAGGCTGGACTAATGCCTCTTTCCCATTGGAAAAATACGGACTATGCGGTGTTTGTCGGCGCACAATCGCTACAGAAGCCGCAGGTGTACGACGATCCCGATGCGACGGCCAATGCCAACCTCGCCTCCCGCCTGCCTTATCTTTTCGCAACCTGCCGATTTGCGCATTATCTCAAATGTATCGTTCGCGATAAGATTGGATCGTTCAAGGAGCGCAGCGACATGGAGCGCTGGCTGAATGACTGGATCATGCATTACGTAACGGCAGATCCGAACGCGTCCGAGGAGGTAAAGTCGGAGTACCCGCTGGCCGATGCCAAAGTCACAGTCGAGGAGGTCGCTGGCAATCCTGGTTATTACACTTCCAAATTTTTCCTTCGTCCACACTTCCAACTTGAAGGCTTGACAGTTTCATTGCGTTTGGTAACAAAACTGCCCTCCGTTAAGGCAGGAAGTTAACGAAAATCTCTCAACCTGAACTCGGTGAACTGTGCCGGCACCGGGGGTAGGTTGACAGTTAATGCACCTAACAAGGCACATGCTTAGAAAGTAAAACACTATGGCAGCAGTAGATTATTTCCTGAAGATCGATGGGGTACAGGGGGAATCGAAGGCCGATAAGCACAAGAACGAAATCGATATCGACTCCTTCTCCTGGGGAGCCACGCAAAGCGGCACCTTTGCCGTTGGCGGCGGCGGCGGAGCCGGCAAAGTCTCAATGCAGGATTTCCATTTCACCATGCCGGTAAACAAAGCGAGCCCGGCGCTCTTTCTCTCCTGCGCACAAGGCGACCACATCAAAAATGCGGTCCTAACCTGTCGAAAAGCTGGCAAGGAGCAGCAGGAGTTTATGAAAGTGACGATGAGCGATATATTAGTCTCGTCGTTTCAAACCGGCGGGCACGGATCAGGAGACGTTGTTCCAACCGACCAGATCTCATTAAACTTCGCGAAGATCGAAGTCGAATACAAAGAGCAGGATGCCTCTGGAAAACTGACCGGCGCGGTCAAGAAGTGGTTTGACTTGAAGCAGGTTAAGGGCGGTTAGTGCCCCCCGGTGTCTGCCCACATCAGTACTTTTTCCCCGTGTGATATCGCTCGGTGAACAAAAAAGGCCCATCAAGGTATTTCGCTTGGGTGCATGGCGCGGCCGTAAGGTAGAGCTAATTCAGCGAACGGAGCTATGGCGGGTTAGTAGTCGCATCTCCGCCACCGAAGCCTCGTGCCAGATACGATACACGCAAAACGAACCGATGCGCCCTTGGAATGCTCCCGGGGCTGCAATGAGTATGGCCCGTACCTCTCGGCGTGAGTGACAAGGGATTGCTGTGGGCTCGGAAGCAGATTTAGCAGATTTAATTAACCAAAAGGCGGCGGGGTTCTATGGGTTTAGACGTAAGAGCGATTGGAAATTTGACACCTCTACCAGCAAGGGAGGTACTGTCGGTCCCGTCACCGGGGGCGCAGGCGATCTAATATTTAAGGGGGACCCATATGGCAGATGGTGGTATCACTATGCCTGGGGCGGCGCGGGGTTAGTGTCCAAGGGTGCCCCAATTGCCCTTACGCAATCGACTGAAAAGACATATAGTGGGGGAGATATTTTTCTCAGTGATCGATTTCCTGGCGAGGACTTAACAGTTACCGATTTCGAAGGTTGGTGTATCATAGCCGATGCTTCCGTGGCAGGGGGACTAGGTGCGGCAATGACGGCAATCTTAGTGGGCATTCCCTGGAAAGCACTGTCTACAGAGGGAAGCATTTTGGCTGCCGGCCCTCTTCCAGTGGTGATCGACCAACTGTTTGGAACCCATACCGTGAAGGCGCTCCAAAGCAGGGCAAAGGCTCTTGTATTAGTACGCAGCCTTAACTCTGGGGTTCAGCTGGGCGCCGGTATCTCCGCGTCACTTGGACGGATA
>Ga0209474_10004645_pt1 | contig 11818 bp, 12 predicted proteins | sample GraSoiAngelo_145_FD_185902 | JGI IMG/M metagenome (GOLD analysis project Ga0209474, IMG submission 185902) | Grasslands soil microbial communities from the Angelo Coastal Reserve, California, USA - 14_1009_05_20cm (SPAdes) (version 2) | ecosystem: Environmental > Terrestrial > Soil > Grasslands...
GCCCCGAGTGCGTCCTGCAGCACCGCTGGACACCGTGGGACCTCGTCATGTGGGACAACCGCTGTGTGCTGCACCGCGGCCGCCCGTGGGACGCCGCCCGGCACAAGCGCGTGATGCGCCGCACGACGATCGCCGGCGAGGGACCGACGGCCGAGCCGCCAGTGGCCACGCGCACGCCCGTGTGGGACGGGATCATCGCCGAGGGGGTCGGCGCCGGCCACCCGGCGCGGACGACAGCGAGGGGGACATCGAGATGAGGATGCTCATGGCGGTCGGTGTGGTGCTGATGCTGGCGACGCCTGCCCTTGCCGCGAAGCCCTGCGAGGAGCTGAAGGCGGAGATCGAGGCCAAGCTCAAGGCCAAGGGCGTCGAGGGCTACAGCCTGGAGATCGTCGCGAACGACGACGTCAAGGATCAAACGGTCGTCGGTAGTTGCGACGGCGGAACCAAGAAGATCGTCTACAAGCGCGAAAAGTAACCGCCGCCGCGGCCGCCTCGCCGCCGTCGCCCCAGTGGGTTACGGCGACTGGCGCGCCGGCTGCGCCGGCGACGCCATCGGGGCCGCGATCTCGTCGCCACGTCCGACCTCCCGGGACCCGGGCCGCTCGTCCTGCTTGGCCTTCAGCTTCCCGACGAGGTCCGGGTAACCCGCGCGCTGGATGATCGCGTTGAATTGCGCCCGGTAATTGGCGACGAGGCTGACGCCCTCGATGGTGACGTCGTAGGCGCGCCAGCGGTCGCCCTGCAGGAGCATCCGGTACTCGACCGGGGTCTCCGTCCCCTGCTTGCTGACGATCCGGGTCCGGACGACCGCCTGGTTGCCGTCGATCGTCTCGCCGACGTACTGGATCTTCTCACCGGAATAGCTCTCGATCTTGGAGATGTACGAGTGCTCGAGCAGGTCGCCGAAGAGGCCGACGAACTGCTGGCGCTCGGCCGGTGAGCGCGCCTGCCAATGGACCGCCAGGCTTCGCCGGGAAATCTCGGGGAAATCGAAGATCTCGTTGGCGGCCAGTCGGATCGACCGGCGCCGCTCCGCGCTCTTCGCCCCTTTCTTCAGCTCGGGATCCGTGAGCGTCCGGAGGACGCTGTCGACCGAGCCGCGCAGCTGATCGGTGGGCGCGCCGGCGGCGGCGCGATCGACGGTGAAGACGGTGAGCATCAGCGCCAGCGCGGCGCCCGCCACCAGCGTCCGCATCAGGGTCTGCTTGGACCTTGGATCCATCTCAGCCGAGCCTCCTTTTCAGGACCTTGCCAGTCGAACTGCGCGGCAGCGCCTCCACGATGGTCACCCGACGAGGATACTTGAACGCGGCCAGCCGCTCGCGGCACCACGCGATCAGCTCGTCGGTACCGGCGCCGACGCCGGGCCGCAGCGCGACGAAGGCGGCGACCTCCTCGCCGAGCGTCGAGTCCGGCACGCCGACCACCGCAGCCTCCGCCACGTCTGGATGTGCGAGCAGCACGCTCTCCACCTCGGCCGGGAAGATCGAGTAGCCGCCGCGCTTGATGCGCTCGCGCTCTCGGCCGACGATCGTCACGTAGCCGTCGGGCGTGACCCGGGCCAGGTCGCCGGTCCTGAACCAGCCGTCGACGAGGACCGAGCGCGTCTCCGCCTCGCGGCCCAGGTAGCCGTCCATGACGGCCGGCGTGCGGATCAGCAGCTCGCCGATCTCGCCGGCCGCCAGCGCGCGGCCGGCGGCGTCGACGACGAGGATCTCGACGCCCGGGATCGGCCGGCCGACGCACTCGGGGTGCTCGGTCGGATCGTGGGCGAGGAACGAGATCGGCCGGAACAGCTCGGTCGAGCCGTAGCCGCGAACGATCCGGGTGCCGGTGCGGGCCCGCCATTCCTCCGCGAGGTCCCACGGGCAGGGCGCCGCGCCCGAGACCCCCAGGCGCAGCCGCCGGCCGCCGCCGAAGCCGGGGACGCCGAGCAGCCGGTGGAACATCGTCGCCACGGCCGGCACCACGCTCACCGGCTCGCGCGCGATGATCTCGGCGACCGCATCGGGGACGAAGCGCTCGACGAGGCGCACGGTGACGCCGGCCAGTAGCGGTGCCAACAGCGCACCGTTCAGCCCGAAGGCGTGGGCCAGCGGCAGCGCGGCCAGCAGGACGTCGTCCTCGCGCAGGCCGATGACCGGCCCGCCCCACGAGCGGTTGGCGATCTCCAGCGCGGTGTGCGACAGCATCGCGCCCTTCGGCCGGCCGGTGCTGCCGGACGTGTAGAGCACGAGCGCCGGCGCCGGCGGCGGCGCCGGCGGCGGAGCGGGGAAGCGCTCGATCCGCGTGGCCTCCACCAGCAGCGCGGGCCGCAGGTCGGCCAGGATGTCGGCGCGCTCCTCCGGCTTCAGCAGGACGTCGAGCGGCGCCACGGTGGCATCGAGCAGGAAGCCCGCCAGCACGGCCAGGACGAACTCCGGCCGGTTGGGAATCGACAGGGCGATGCGATCGCCGGGCCGCAGGCCGTGGCCTTCGAGGCGGCGGGCGAAGTCGCCCGCGCCGGCGATCAGCGCCCGGTAGGTCATGGCGCCACCGTTCCACCGAAGCGCCAGGCGATCGGGACGCTCGCGCGCGACGTCTTCGATCAGCCGCGCGAAGTTAGCCGAGGTAGTCCTCGATGCGCAGCCGCTGCCAGACGTCGGGCGGTACGCGGTGGCGCGGCGTGTAGGCGGCCAGCGAGGGCTTGGCGGTGGCGTCCACGCCCCACTTGGCGGTGTAGCCGTCCTCGCGCGTGGAGGGATCGAGGTCGGAGCCGCGCGCGTTGGTGACGATCGTGACGTCGCGGTCGGGCTGGCAGCGCGTGGCCAGCGCCCAGTTGACCTGGCGGTCGTCGAAGACGTCGACGTCGTGGTCGACCACGATCACTCGCTTCATGTAGAGATCGGCGCCCAGCACGGCCATGATCACGTTCTTGGCCTGGCCCGGCAGCCGCTGCTCGATCGCCACGTAGCAGGTGAACGGGCCCGGCACGCGCACCGCCTTGACCGACGGCACCATGGCCCGGACGGCCCGGTAGAGGTTGGCCTCCATCGGGATCGTCGAGAGCAGCATGTGGTCGAGGTGGGCGACCGTGATGTCCTGGAACATCGCGTCCCGGCGGTGGGTGATGGCGGTGTAGCGCACGACCTCGCGCTGGCGCTCGCCCAGGCTGTAGCCGGTGAACTCGCCGAACGGGCCCTCGGCCACGCGCGCGGTCGGCAGGATCTCGCCCTCCAGGATCATCTCGGCGTGGGCCGGCACCAGCACGTCGGAGGTCTCGCACTTCACCAGCTCGAGCGGCTCGCCCAGCAGCGCGCCCATGATCGCGCGCTCGTCCTCGTCGATCGACCCGATGGCCAGCGCGCCGAGCGCGATGGCGGGGTGCACGCCGATCGCGAACGCCACCGGCAGCGGCTCGCCGCGCGCTTCGGCGATCCGGTGGAACTCCCAGAGGTGCTTGCCGAGCGTCAGATGGATCGACGTGCGGTCGCGGCCCTGGATCATGAGCCGGTTGTAGGCGCAGTTCCACGTCTCGCTGCTCGGGTCCTTGGCGAACGAGATGGCGGCGGTGACGTAGGGGCCGGCGTCGCGCTCGTGGTGGACGATCTGCGGCAGCGTCGTGAGGTCGACGTCGCCCCCGCGCCGCACGACCTCCTTCACCGGCCCGGTCGCGACCACGCGCGGCGCCACCGACCGTTCCATCGCGCGCAGGTAGGTCGGCAGCATCTGGTCCGGCGCCGCGTTGATCGCCGTGGCCAGCCGCCCGCGGCTCGCATGCAGATTGGTCAGGACGGGGAACTTCGTGCCGCGGACGTTCTCGAAGAGCAGCACGGGGCGGCGCCGGCCCTCCTTCTCCAGCTTCGCCACCAGGCCGGTGATCTCGTAGCTGGGATCGACGGGCCGCGACACGATCTGGAAATCGGCCGCCCGGGTGCGCTTGATCGAGTCCAGGTAGCTTCGAAGGTCCTGCGCCACGGCGTCCCTCCCGGCCTGTTTCGGTGCGTGCCGCACCGATGGTACACGAACGCCCGCCGCGCTCACACCCGGGGCGCAGGCCGGCGGCGCTGGGCCCGCCAGCCCAGCGCCGCGACGCTCAGCGCTGGCAGCGCCGGCAGCGCCGCCGACCAGTCGCCGGCATCGAGCCAGCGCTCGAGCGTGTCGGTCACGATCATCTCGCCGGCCACCCAGCCCAGCACGCCCCCGCCGATCCAGATGATCCAGCGGTGGCGGCTCATCAGCCAGGCGAGGAACCCGCTGCCCCAGACGACGAGCGGCAGCGAGAGCCCGATGCCGATGACGACTAGCAGAAAGTCGCCGTGGGCGGCGGCGGCGACCGCCAGCACGTTGTCGAGGCTCATGGCGGCGTCGGCCACCATGATGATCCAGATCGCCTCGCGCAGCGTGACACCCTGGCGCACGGTATGACCGCCGTCGGCGTCCATGAGCACCAGGCGCACGGCGATCCAGATCAGCAGGATGCCGCCGACGGCTTGCAGGTAGGGCAGCGCCAGCAACTGGCTGGCGATGGCGATGAACGCCAGTCGCAGCCCGACGGCACCGGCCGTGCCCCACACCCGGCCGAGGAGCCTGGCGCGGGGTGGCAGCCCGCGGACGGCGAGCGCGATCACCAGGGCGTTGTCCCCGGCCAGGGTCAGGTCGATGAGGACGATGCCCGCCAGGCGGGCCCAGAACTCTGGCGCAGCGATGGCTTACGTGTGTTCGACGCGGCTGGACAGTCGGGGCGGAATCACCCCGCCATGGTACCGCGCGCGTCGATGGCGGCGCGTACGGCACGGCGGAGGCCCTCGATATCCAGGGGCTTGCGAAGGATCGTGAAGCCCAGGCGGCGGCCCTCGCTGTCGAGGTCGCCGGTGAAGGCGGTGAACATGATGACGCCCACCCCGGCGTCGCGGTGGCGGACACCGGCCACGACCTCCAGCCCGGAGAGGCCCGGCATGCCGAGGTCGGTCAGCACGGCGTCGTAGCGACCGGGCTCGAAGAGCCTCAGCCCCTCGCGGCCGTCGACGGCAGCGTCGGGTTCGTAGCCCCACGCCTCCAGGAGGTCGCACAGGAGCGTGCGCACGTGGCGGTCATCGTCGATGACCAGGATCTTCGGCGATCGGGTGGTGGCGACGTCGCTGCCGGGCAGGGCGGAGGCGCGGTTCACGGTGTCCACGAGGACCGAAGGTAGGTCGGCGCGCGGGCGAGATCAACGACGATGACGGCCGCATCCCAGGCGGCTTCGGTGGCGTCGTCCGCGTCGTCGTCCGCTGTCCATGCGCTTTCGTGAGTCGCGCCGGCCACAGCGCGCGAAAGAGGCGGCCCACGGTGGATCGCCTGCCGCCACGTCGCATCCCGCCGGTCGAATTTCGTTTTGTGGATAGCGGTGGAAAAGTGGATAAGCGCTAGAGCTTGTACAGCCGCCGCGCATTGTCGGCCAGGATCTTCCGCTTCTGCGCCTCGCTGATGTCGCCGCGCTGGCGGATCTCGTCGATCGACGCCGGCCACGAGTGGTCCCAGTGCGGGAAGTCGGAGGCGTAGACGATCTGGTTCTCGCCGACCAGCTTGACGGCCTGGGGCAGCAGCCACTCGTCGGCCTCGCAGGAGAAGTAGATGTTTCCGGAGCGCACGTACTCGCTCGGCTTCTTCTTGAGCACCGGCGCCTCGGATGCGCGCTTGGCGTACTCGTCGTCCATCCGCTCCATCCAGTAGGGGGCCCAGCCGCAGCCCGCCTCGAGGAAGGCGATCCGCACGTCGGGGAAGCGCTCGGGGATGCCCTCGAGGATCACGGAGGTGAGCTGCCGCATCTGGCCGAAGGCGTGCGAGCAGGTGTGGGCCTGGATGAAGGCCGGGAACAGATCGACGCCGGCGCCGCCGAGGTGCGAGCCCGACGCATGGATGCCGAGCATGACGTCCAGGCGTTGCGCCTCCTCGTAAACGTCGCCGTAGCGGGCATCGCCGAGGAGGTGGCCGCCGTCGGCCGGCAGCATCGCCCCGCAGAGACCCAGCTCACGCACGGCGCGGCGCAGCTCGGGGGCGCAGGCCTCGGGCACCTGCACCGGCAGCAGCGCGACCGCCTGCAGGCGCCGGCTCTTCTCGATGAACTCCTCGTGCAGGAACGTGTTGTAGGCGCGGCAGATCGCCACCGCCCACTGGCGGTCCTTGAGGAAGCTCATGAACAGCCCCAGCGTCGGGTACAGCACGGCCGACTCCATGCCGCCCTTGTCGAGCGCCTTCAGCCAGGCATCGGAGGTACCGGCCAGGTCGCTGAAGGTGTTCAGCAGGCGCCGGTCCCAGCCGTCCCAGGGATAGAAGAACTGGTTCACCGGCCGCCGCTTGAACGGCTCGTCCAGGTACTTCGCGATCTGTTCCTGGCTCTCGGTGACGTGACCGTCGGCGTCGATGACCGTCATGGCTTCATCCTCCAGGTGGCGATCGCCTCGGGGTTGATCACGTGCGCCGGCGGCTCGCCCCGTCCGACCGCCAGGATCTGCTCCAGCGCCAGGGCCAGGTTGGCGCGCCGGCCGGCCTCGCTGTGGCCGACGTTGTGCGGCGTGAGGATCAGCCGCTCGGGGTCGGCGTCGCGATACGGGTGCGCGGGCGGCAGCGGCTCCAGGGCAAAGGCGTCGACCGCGGCCCCGGCGATCCAGCGCTCCTCGATGGCGCGGGCCACCGCCGCCTCGTCCACCAGCTCGCCGCGGGCCGTGTCGAGGAAGATCGCGGTCGGCTTCATGCGGCGCAGCTCCTTCTCGCCGATGAAGCCGCGGGTCTCGTCGGTGAGCGTTGCGTGCACGGTGACGACGTCGGCCTCGGCCAGCAGGGCCGGCAGGTCCACCAGCGTCACGCCGAGCGCGGCCGCCGTGTCGCGCGGCACGTAGGGATCGGCGGCGATGAGCGTCACGTCCCAGTTGACGAGCCGGCGGGCGACGTGCGTGCCGATGCGGCCCAGACCGACGATGCCGACCGTCTTGCCGAAGAGAAAGTCGCCGCGGTCCTCGCGCGTGGCCCACTCGCCGCGGCGCAGCCGCGCCTCGCCGCGCTTGATCCGCTTGAGCAGCATCAGGATCAGGCCGATCGTGGCCTCGGCGACCGCGATGAAGTTCTCCCGGGTCGGACTGTTGGCCACCAGCACGCCCAGGCGGGTGGCGGCCGGCACGTCGATCTTGTCCACGCCGATGAACGGCACGATCACGAGGCCCAGGTGCTCGGCGTGCTGCATCACCGCGGGCGTGATGCGCTCGAGATGCGAGGCGAGCACCACGTCGGCGACGCGGCATTGCTCGACCAGCTCGCCTTCCGTGTAGGCGCGCCGGCTCGCGGTGTCCAGGGGCCGGCCGATGACGACCTCGTGGCCCGCGCGCCGGAGCGCGTCGAGCTCCTCGGGCGGGCCGCTGGGGCCGGTGGCGATGACGGTCAGCCGCCGAGCGGTCACGGCGTCGGCTTCTTGCAGATCACGTTCAGGAGCGCGGGACGCTTGTCCTCGCGGACGACTCGCAGCGCCTGGCGGATCATGTCCGGCAGCTTGGCCCCGTCCTCGACGCGCTCGGCCCAGTTGCCGCACGCCCGGGCGATGCCCTCGTAGTCCGGCGCCGGGTCCAGCTCGCTCATCGGCATGGACCCCGTCCGCACGGCCCAGCCCTGCGGGGCGTGCGAGGTCACCGAGCGCTTCACCGCGTTCCAGGCGCGGTTGTTGAAGACGATGCTCAGCACGGGCAGGTTATGCGCCCGCGCCGTCCAGTGGGCGGCGGTCGGCGTGCCGAAGATGTAGGCGCCGTCGCCGACGCAGCAGACGACGGTCTTGTCGGGCGCGGCCAGCTTGGCGCCCAGCGCAGCGCCGAGCCCCCAGCCGAGCCCGGAGGCGGGCGACTGGCTGAAGTAGGTCCCCGGGTGTCGCTGCTTCGTCTGCGAGGTGTCGAGATCGTACTCGTTGATCACGATCGTCTCGTCGTCGATGGCGTCGCCGACGCAGCGCGACAGCCACGCCATGTCGATCGGCGAGTCGCTCTTCACGGCGGCGGCCCGGGCGGCCGAGGCGTCGGCCAGCTTGCGATGCTCGGCCTCCCAGCGCCGGCGGCGCGCCTCGAGCGTGGTGGCGGCCACGCCTCGACGCTGCACCGCCGCGGCGAGCGCCGCCAGCGTCAGCCGCGGGGCGCCGCCGAGTCCGAGGTCGACGGGGAAGCCGCGGATCGGGTAGCGGGAGAACAGCGGATCGTGACCGATCTGGATCACGGTCGTCTCCGGCCGCGGCGCCCGCAGCGCCGGGAACCACGGCGCGTCGGCCTCGACGACGACGATCGGATCGGCGTCGGTGAGGTAGGCCGTGGGATCGCCGCCGCCGTAGAGGGGGTGGTCTTGAGGAAAGTTCAGGTGGGTCGCGGCCTGGTCGAAGACCGGCATCCCGAGCGCCTCGGCCAGGACGACCAGCGGCGCCACCGCGCCCGGATCGCGGCCGGAGGACTTCACGATGGCGATCGGGCTGCGCCCGGTCGCCAGCATCTCGGCGGCGCGCTCCAGGGCCGCGGCGTCGGCGACGGTGGCGGCGGGCGGGCCGAGGCGGGCCGGATCGAAGTATTCGAGGCTCTCGAGCCGCTCGGACAGGATCTCGCGCGGCAGCGTGAGGTAGACGGGGCCCTGTGGCTCGCTGCGGGCGATGGCCAGCGCGCGATCCACGACCGTCTCCAGCTGGCCCCCCATGCGCAGCTCGTAGTCCCACTTCACGAACTCGCGGACCATGGCGCCCTGGTCGAACGACTCCTGGCCCCAGTGGATGTGGCGGTTCCGGGCGCCGGGCAGCTTATCCTCGGTGAGCGGGGTGCGGCCGGCGGTGACGAGGATCGGCGCGTGCGCGCGGGCGGCGTTGATGATCCCGCCGAGCGCGTTGGCGGTGCCGACGATCACGTGCACCATGACGACCTGCGGCCGGCCGGTGACCATGGCGTAGCCGTGGGCCATGCCGATCGCGGTGATCTCGTGCGGCACCGTCAGCGGGCGGGGCAGCACCTGACCCTGGGCGGCGCGCTTGGCGTAGGCCTCGATGATCGGCGCGAAATCCGTGCCGGCGTTCGCGAAGAAGTATTCGACGCCCCGCGCGGCCAGCAGCTCCAGGTAGGCCTCGGCCGCGCTCTCGACCGCCACTTTCTTCAGCATGGTTTTTCCTCCCGGTTGACGAGGGGCGCCCCGGCGGAGCCGGGGCGCCCCGAGCCCCCAGGGGGGCTCGGGGGCCATGTCGAGACCCCCATGTTTAGTTGAGCCGCAGCAGGCGCCGGGCGTTGCCTTCGTAGATCGCCGTCTTCTCGGCCGGCGTCGCGCGCATCCTGTCCATCGCCTCGATCGTGTCCCGAATGAAGCCCGGGCCCTTCTCGGGATCGAACGGCATGTCGGTGCCGAAGAGTACGTGATCGGCGCCGAAGAAGGCGACGCCGCTCTCCATCGCGTGCCAGGCGCCGAAGAGCGCGGTGTCGCCGTAGAACATCCGGAAGTAGTCGATCGGCCGCCGCTTGAGCCGGGCCAAGGCCGCCATGTCGCCGGCGTCGTCGGTGCGGCTGCCGAGCTGGTCGAGCCCGCCGCCCACGCGCCCGGCGCAGAACGGGATCATCGCGCCCAGGTGGTGGGTGATGATCTTGAGGTCGGGGTGGCGGTCGAAGAGTCCCGAGAAGACGAGCCGGGCCATGGCCGCCGACGTCTCGTACGGCCAGCCGAACGCCCACCAGATGTCGTACTTCGAGCGCGCCTCGCCCGGGTAATCCGCGAATCCGGCCGGCCGCGCCGGATGCAGCCAGATCGGCAGGTCGCGCTGGGCCATGCGCGCGAACACCGGCTGGTACTCCGCCAGGTCGAGCGGGCGGCCGGCGACGTTGGTGTAGATCTGCACGCCGGTGGCGCCAAGCCGATCGAGGGCACGATCGATCTCGGCGACGGCGGCCTCGGGGTTGTTCATCGGCAGCGAGGCGACGAAAGCCGGGAAGCGGTCGGGGTGCTTCGCGACGATCTCGGCCATCCCGTCGTTGGCCAGGCGGGCCAGCTCGGGCGAAGTCCGCGCGTCGGCGAGCACCTCGATGGGCGGATTCGCCAGCGTGAGAACCTGCACGTAGCCCTCGTAGCGGTCCATGATCCTGAGCCGCAGCTCGACATCGACGAGCACCGGGATGCCGGTCATCCGCTTCTGGAGCGTCGCGCCGGCCGGCGAGCGCTGGATCGCCCGCTCGAAGTAGGCGCGCGGCAGGCAGTGGGGGAAGACGTCGATCTTCACGGGGTCAGGAGCGGACCGGGGGGCCCATCAGGGTTTCCAGGCCTTGGCCTCGGCGGCGACCTTCGCGGCGTCGAAACGGTTGACGTCGGCGATCAGGTCGTTGGTGACCAGGTCGTTTCCGCTGACCTTCTCCTTGATGACGTTCCACTTGAAGAGGAAGTCGGCGTAGGCCTGATAGTTGGCCTCGGAGCTCTCGCCCCAGCGCTTGACGCCGGCCTTCTCCAGCTTCCAGTTCGCGATCCGCGCCTGGATCACGCGCGTGTCGTCGCGCACCGCGGTCGCCTCGTCCTTGCCGGTGGGCTTCGTCTGCGGAAACACGTCGTAGAGGATGCGCACGGCGGCCTCCGGGTTGGCGATCGCGAACACCGTGCCCATCGCGTAGCCGCGGGCGAGCGCCACGGCCTCCTGACGACGGCTCCTGAGCGTCTGCTCGAGGGCGAGGAAGCCGTTGGACGGGTAGCGGTCGATCTCCCTGGTCTCGAGCAGCCGCAGCTTCACGCCGGCGTTCTCGACCATCGCGTACTGGGTGTCGAACTGGCTGAGCGCGCGCGTCGCGTAGGACTTCGACAGGTTGCTGACCGCGATCGCTTCCGTGGTAACCGGGGCCATGCGACTCCTCAGGGCGGCCGGGGCCGGGATGGCCCCGAGTGTACAACAGGACCGCAGCAGCGGGCGTCGGGCCGGGGTAGAGTAGGGCGCATGACGGCGGCCCGGGTCCGGGGCGGCTTCAACCAGTACGGCTTCAGCGTCGGCATCCTCATGCTCGATACCCGATTCCCGCGCATCCCGGGCGACATGGGCAACGCGGCGACGTTCCCGTTCCCGGTGCGCTACCAGCGAGTGGCCGGCGCGAGCCCCGACCTGGTCGTGCGGCGTGGCGCCGCCGGGCTCCTGCCGGCGTTCGTCGACGGGGCCCGGCAGCTCGAGCGCGAGGGCGTCGGCGCGATCACGACCAACTGCGGCTTCCTCGTGACCTACCAGCGCGAGCTGGCGGCGGCGGTGGCGGTGCCGGTCTTCACCTCCAGCCTGCTCCTGGTGCCGCTCGTCCACCTGATGCTGCCGCCGGGGCGTCGCGTCGGCATCATGACCGTCGACGCCGCCAGCCTGGGCGCCGAGCACCTGACCGCGGCGGGCGTCGGCGCGGACGTGCCGGTAGCCGTGGCGGGCCTCGAGGGCGAGAAGGAGTTCACGCGCGTGCTGCTGGGCGACGAGATGGAGCTGGACGTGGACCTGGCCCGGGAGGAGCACGTGCGGGTGGCCCGCCGGCTGGTGACCGACCATCCCGACGTCGGCGCCATCGTCCTCGAGTGCACGAACATGCCCCCCTACACCGCCGACATCCAGCGCGAGACCGGCCGCCCGGTCTTCGACATCACCACGCTCGTGCGCATGGCCCACGACGGGCTGGCCGCCGGCCGCGCCCCCCGGCCGGCCTGACCCCCGGCCCCGGTCGCTCCGAAACGCCCGAAGCGGCTGACATTAAAGATTTGCCGCCCGGGAAGCACTCCGGTATAACACGGTCCAACGTCACGGCTTTTGGCCGGAGTGCACCACCACCACAACCGAGGAGGTCGGCCCATGACG
>Ga0209474_10004651_pt1 | contig 11813 bp, 13 predicted proteins | sample GraSoiAngelo_145_FD_185902 | JGI IMG/M metagenome (GOLD analysis project Ga0209474, IMG submission 185902) | Grasslands soil microbial communities from the Angelo Coastal Reserve, California, USA - 14_1009_05_20cm (SPAdes) (version 2) | ecosystem: Environmental > Terrestrial > Soil > Grasslands...
ACCCGCCCTACACGCAGGGACGCGAGCAGCAACTCGAGCGCGGTGTGGTCAAAGGCGGAATACCGATGCTTGAGCAGGACATGGTCACCGGCCCGAGGCAGCAACTGCCCGACGACGTCGCCGCCCGGCCCGCTCGCCGCCTCCCGCGCGAGCGCCGGCGCGTCGCTGTCCCAACGATCACGATCGTCATTGACATAGATCACCGGGACGCCAGCCTCCCGTGCCCGGGCGATCGCCGCGCACATCCCCGCGCCACGCTCCCGGAACGACGCGAGCAGCAACTCTCCATCCTCGTGGTCGAAGTCGGCAAGGACGTCGATCACCAGTGCGTCGCCGTGCGCAAACTCGACTACGTCGCCGCCTCGGGATGCATTGCTCGACGTTTTCGCCCACAACCTGCCGGCTAAACGAGGCGAGCGCTACCGGTGTCCGAAGTGGTGGGCGCGCGGGAGGGCGGCGTGGACGTCTGCCCCATCGGTCAGCGAGCGCGCGAGCGGGGCGAGCGGGACGAGCTCGTCCACGACGATGTTCCGGTTCCGGTCGGCGTGCTCGTAGCGGCCCCGCACGAGCAGGAGCGGCTCGCCGCGCACGACCGCGCGGAACCGCTCGTACACCGGCGGCAGGACGATGAGGTTCACCTGCGCGAGCTCGTCCTCGAGCAGCATGAAGACGACGCCGTTCGCGGTCGCTGGCCGCTGCCGCGCGACGACGAGCCCCGCGAACTGCACCTCGGCCCGGTGTGGGCGCTCGCGCAGCTCCTCGGTCGACAGCGTCCCCGCCGGCAGATGGGGGCGGAGCAGCTCCAATGGATGGATGCCGACCGAGAGGCTCGTCGTCCGGTAGTCGGTGAGCATCCGCTCCCACACGGTCGGCTCGGGCAGGTCCGGCGTCGCGACCGTCGGCTCGAGCGGGAGCGCGAGCTGCTTCGCCTTGCCGTCCGTGCCCGGCACGCTCGTCGGCCGCGGGACGAGCCCGAGCTGCCAGAGGAGCTCGCGGCGCTGTAGGCCGAAGCCGTCGCAGGCGCCCGACTCGGCGAGCGCGCGCAGCTCGTCCTCCGACAAGCCCGTCCGCTGGGCGACCTCGCGAATCGAGGAATAGGGACGGTTCGCGGCGACGGCCTCCGCGTCGTCATCCCCCAGCCCGGTCACGTACTTCAGCCCGACACGAACGGCGCCCTCCTCCTCGATCGTGCAACCGGCGTCGCTGCGATTGACGTCGGGCGGTCTCGTCTCCACCCCACGCCGCTGCCCATCGCGGACGAGGGTCGCCGGCGGGTAGAAGCCCATCGGCTGCGCGTTGAGGAGGGCGGCGAGGAACTCCGGCGCGTAGTGGTGCCGCAGCCACGCCGACTGGTATGCGAGCAGCCCGAACGCCGCCGCGTGTGACTTCGGGAAGCCGAAGCCCGAGAAGGCGACGAGCTTGTCGTAGAGCTCGTGCGCCTTCGCCTCCTCCACCCCCTTCTCGAGCGCGCCCGCGACGAACCGCTCCCGCCACGCCTCGAGCGCCGCGTGCGAGCGCTTGCGGCTCATCGCCCGCCGCAGCCCCTCCGCCTCGCCCACGCTGAAGCCGGCGAGATGGACGGCGACGTCGAGCACTTGATCCTGGAAGACGACGACGCCGAGCGTCTCTCGCAGCGGCTCCTCGAGCAGCGGATGGTCGGCCGGGGCGCGATAGCACGGGTCGTCGCGCAGCAGCTGCCGCCGCTCGACGTATGGGTGGACTGCCTTCCCCTGGATCGGCCCCGGCCGCACGAGCGCGACCTGCACCGTGATGTCGTCGATCGTCTCCGGCCGTGTGCGGAGGATGACCTGCATCTGCGCGCGGCTCTCGATCTGGAAGCAGCCGACCGTGTCGGCGCGCTGGATCTCCGCGAACACGTCCGGGTCGTCGAGCGGCACGCGCGAGAGGTCGATCCGTTCGCCGCGATTGCGCGCCACCAGGTCGACGCACTCCTCGACCGCCGACAGCATCCCCAGCCCGAGCAGGTCGATCTTGAGGAAGCCGGCGTCGGCGCACGAGTCCTTGTCCCACTGGCACATCTGGCGGCCCGCCATCGCCGCCGGCTGCACCGGCACGAGCTCGACGAGCGGCCGGGAGGAGATGACCATCCCGCCCGGATGCTGGGAGACGTGGCGCGGGAGGCCGGCGATTTCGGCACAGAGGGCGCCGAAGGCTCGCCAGCGCGGCGAGCGGAGCTTCGTCGCCGCGTCGGGCAGCGCGGCTATCTCGTCCGCGACGCGTTGCGCGTTCCAGCCGTCCGTCAGCCGTGCGAGCCGCTCGAGGTCGGCGTACGGGAGGCCGAGCGCCTTGCCGACGTCCCGGATCGCCCCGCGCGAGCGGTACGTCGCGAAGCTCGCGACGAGCGCGGCGTGTTCCTGGCCGTAGCGGTCGACGACGCGGACGATGAGCTTCTCGCGGATGTCGCGCGGGAAGTCGAGGTCGATGTCCGGCACCGACGCGAGCTCGCGGTTGAGGAAGCGTCCGAGCGAGAGGTTGTGCGCGACCGGGTCGACGTGCGAGAGGCCGGTCAGGTAGCAGACGAGCGAGCCGACGGAGGAGCCGCGCCCGCGCCCAGGCGGCAGGACGTGCCGCATCGAGCCGGGGCCGCGCACCTCGAGCGCCACTTCGCGCGCGAGCTCGAGCACCTCCCAGTGGAGGAGGAAGAAGCCGGCGAGGCCGAGCTCGTCGATGAGCGCCAGCTCCTCCTCGAGCCGCCGGCGGACGCGCCGCTTGTGGCCGTTGAGTCCGCTGTAGCGCTCCACGAATGCGCGCTCGCAGACGCGCCGCAGCTGGACGATCGCCGGCTCCTCACCGTCGGAGAAGTCCGGGTAGCGGTAGCCGAGCTCCTCCGTCAGGTCGAACTCGAGCCGCTGAGCCAGCTCGGTGGTTCGGTGGACAGCATCCCGATCGTCGGCAAAGCGGTCTTCTATCTCGGCCGAGGACAGCAGGACGGACTCGTGGTTGCCGCGCCGCTCCCGCTCGCAGCCCTCGAGCGAGGTGCGGCAGCGGACGGCGACGAGCACGTCCTGGAGCGTGACGCGGCTGCGGTCGTGCGCGTGGACGTCTCCCGTCGCGACCGTCCGGACGCCGAGCGAGGCGGCGAGGTCGCGCAGGCGCGCGTTCCGGCGCGCGTCGCCGCGCTCGTACGGCCGCTGCAGCTCCACGTAGAAGCGGTCGCGGCCGAACGCGCGGGCGAGCCGCGCCGCGCCGTTCGGTTCACGCACGGCGAGGCCGTCGCGGGCGCAGCCGGAGAGGCAGACGAGCCCATGGTTGAGATCACTGCTCAGCTCCTCGAACAGCGCCTGGTCGAGCCGCGGCGGCAGCGGGTCGCGGTTCGTCGAGTCGCGCGTGTGCGCGTGTGCGGCGGTCAACAGCCGGCAGAGGTTCGCGTAGCCGCGCGCCGACTCCACGAGCAGCGTGACGTGGGCGCCGCCTTCCAACGTCACCTCCGCGCCGGTGATCGGCCGCACGCCGAGGTCCTTCGCCGCGTGCGCGAACTCGAGCGAGCCGTAGACGCCGTCGTGGTCGGTGAGCGCGAGTGCCTCGTAGCCGAGCTCGGCCGCGCGCGCCGCGAGCTCCTCCGGCTGCGAGGCCCCGTCGAGGAACGAGTACGCGCTGTGCGCATGCAGCTCGACGTAGGTCATGATCCGCGGCGATGGACGAGCCGTACTTCATGCGACCGGGCGAAGGCGAGCGGATCGGCGAGCGCGAGCACCGCGTCCTGGCGGAGCTGCCGCACATCGAGGCGCTCGAGCTCTCGTACGGGCCGGACTTCGAGGGCGTCGATCCGCACACGCACGCCGACCACACGGACTCGTTCTACGTGCTCGAGGGCGAGGTCGAGTTCTTCCAGGACGACGAGTGGCACCGCGCCGGTCCCGGCACCTTCCTCTCGGTGCCGCCGGACGTCGAGCACGGCTTCCGTCCCTGCGGCAGCCCGTTTCGCCTGCTCAACTTCCACACGCCGCGCACCGGCTTCATCGACTCGCTGCGGAGCTCGTAGCACCATCCCGAGAGTCTAGGCGAACGTATGTTCGAGCGCGTCGACTTCTCAGCCGAGCCGGCCAACCTCCCACCGTCGCTGATCGAGGCAATCGAAGCCGACGGCGGGCTCTGGTACGCGAGCGACTACCACACCGACGCCGCGTCCGTCGTCGCTCGGGCCCGCGAAATACGCGCGGTCGCGTTTCGTCTGAACTTCCGCGACCTGTCGCTGCTCGAGCAGCTGCCCCAGGTGCGCTACCTCCACCTGCGCTCCGACGGCCGGCCGCGGCTCGAGCCGCTGGCCGGACTCGCCGAGCTGCGCGCGTTGATCCTCCACGTTTCTGCGCTCCGCGGCGAACTGGACGTGCGCGGCTTCCCTCAGCTCCGCTGGCTGCGCGCCTCGCTCGGCGGTAGGGGCGGGAAGGCGCTCCAGGATTCACTTGCGCGCGGGCACGCCCGACTGGAGCACCTTTCGTTCACCGAGGTGCCCGCCAGGACACTCGCCGAGCTCGTCGGCGGTTTCCCGCGTTTGCGGCACCTGCGCGTCCACTTCGCCGACCACCTCCGGACGCTAGGAGATATCGCACCGGTTGCCGACACGCTGCACGGGCTCGACCTCGACTTCACCGGCATCCGTTCGCTCGAGGGAATCGAGGTTCTGCACGGGCTCGAGGCGTTTCGGCTGCGCGGCGGCAGGGTCGCCGATCTGGCGCCTCTCCGCGCGCTCGCCTCGCTCAGGTACGCGTATCTCGACACCGGAACCGGGATCGCGTCGATCGGGCCGCTGCGAGACCATCCCGCCCTGCGGATGCTGGGGCTGAGCCTCGTCCAGGACGGCGACCTGGCCCCGCTCGCGACGCTCCCGCACCTCGTGGCGGTCGAGCGCGGGCCACGCCTTGCCGGCGAGCTGCCGTGGCCCGACCCGGCCAAGGTCCCGCGCGACCATCCCTTCCACCGGGAATGGGCTGACGCGTTCCGCGGCTGAACTCCGGCGGCGCTACGGATGGTGCACGAGCTGCCAGAGCGGCTTCTCGTGCGGGCCAAGCGGGATGTAGTCCATCCCGTCGGGCGTGTTCAGCTGGTTCGCGCCCCGGCCCGGCTGGGCGAGGTGGCCGTACTGCCAGACGATCCGCCGCTTCCGCGGGTCGACGATCACGACGCGGTCGTTGTAGTCGTCGTTGATCGCAATGTTCCCGTTCGGGAGCTCGATCGCGAGAGAGGGATGGTCGAGCTCGCCCCAGCCCAGGGCAGGCCCGTACCGCCACAGGACCCTGCCGTGCCGGTCGATGATCACCGCGGCGCCCGGTCTCGCGTAGTCCGCGAGCAGGATCCGCTCGCGGGCCAGCGGCTGTGGGTCGGACGGGTACGACACGGGCGCCTGGAACGACCGGAGCAGCCGGCCCGTCCTGCTGAAGAAGTCGATCCAGGAGCCGTTGATCTCCGAGACGAGGACGCCCCCGTCGGGGAGCGGCGTGTCGCCGTTGACGGCTCCGAGCGCCCGCGGCGGATCGTGGACGCAGGCGTCCGTGCGGCCGATCTGACGCACGACCCGGTGGTTCCGGATGAAGAGGATGCGACAGCGGTAGGCGTCGGCGACCGTGAGCGTCCCGTCCGGGAGGACGTATGCGTCGTCCGGCCAGTTGAGCCTGTTCGGCGGGCCAGCCGACGCGCCGGGTCCGGCCTGGATGCCGGGAACGCCGAAGAGCCGTGTCACGCGGTGGGTCTTGATGTCGATCGAGAGGATGTCGCCGTGATCCTCCTCGTTCGTGACCAGCGCCTTGCCGCCCGGCTCGACGAACGTGTCGTCGTCGAAGACGAGCCTGCGACCCAGCGCTCGGTCGCGGGCGGTCGGGAAGCTCCAGAGGACGCGGCGGTGCGTGTCGACGAGCAGGATCCGGTCGTTGCCCCGGTCTGCGATGAGGAGCGCGCCCGGGAGCGGCCCGCGCGGCGTGATAACCCGGTTCGGGTCCGGTCTGGGCTTCGGCGCCGGCGGCTGCGCGTGGTGCGTCCCTCCGCAGCCGGCGAACGCGACGGCCGCGAGGAAGACCGGGAAGCTCCGGAAGAGAAGGCGCACGATCGTAGGCTTCCCCTGGATGGACGGACACGCTCGCCGCGAGCGCCTCGACCTGTCTCGACTCTACCTCGTTCTCGAGGCGCGCCCGCACGGCGAGGACCCGCGTCCCCTGCTCGACGCGGCCCTACGCGGAGGTGTCGACGTCGTCCAGCTGCGCGAGAAGACACTCGGCGACGAGGCGCTGGTCGCCGCAGCCCAGCCGTTCCGGGCGGCTTGTGCGGAGCACAGCGCGCTCTTCGTCCTCAACGACCGCCCCGGTCTGGTCGAGGCTTGTGGTGCGGACGGCGTCCATGTCGGGCAGAGCGACACGCCCCTCGAGGAGGCGCGATCGCTCGTCGGCGCCGAGCGCATCGTCGGCTTGTCAGCAACGACCGCAGAGGAGCTTCTGAGCGGTGACCCCGACTACTGGGGCGTCGGTGCGATCTTCGGCACCCCGACGAAGCCCGACTCGTCTCCGGGCGGCCTCGATCTCGTGCGGGCGGCGGCGACGAGGCTGACTGTCCCCTGGTTCGCGATCGGGGGTGTCGAGCTTTCGAACGTCGCAGAGCTGGCGGCCGCCGGGGCGCCCGGCGTCGCGGTCGTCCGCGCCATCCGGGACGCCGCCGATCCCGAGGCGGCGGCGCGGCTGCTCCGGAGTGCGCTAGATCGGAAGCAGTAGGTCGATCTCGTCGTGCCGCCGGTAGTGCTCGAGGCTGGGGCGCGTCTCGTCGGGCCTCGCCTGGCGCATCAGCTCGTCGAAGGTCGGCTTGATCCGCTCGTAGATGCCCGGCGGGTCGCCGCGCAGCCGCGCCCGGACGTAGCGGCCGCCGGGCAGCGTGCCGGACTCCAGGCCGGGCACGAGCTCGTCGCCCTCCCGCACTTCAACACAGGCGCGGTAGTCGTCCGCGACGGGGTCGTAGGCACCGTAGAAGCGACGCCCGCGCAGCGCGACGTCTGCTTCGAGCTGATCCCAGGCACGGCGGATGTGCGGCAGTCCGTCCGGGACGCGCACGAACTGCACCGCGATCTCCTCGCGCTCCACCTCGGCGAACTCCGTCATGCGCCTCGCTGGACATACCAGCCACCGCTCGCGCCGTCGTGGAAGACGACGGTGTTCTCGCCGCTCTCGAGCACGAGCTCGAAGTAGCGGCGCACGACGGGCTCCTCTGTCCACCATCGGTCGACGACACGCCATTCCTCTCGCACGAGCGCGACGGCGCGATGGTTCACCTCGAGGGGCGTGCCGTCGACGCGCGCCTCGACGCGCGCCGCGCGCGGCGCGTTGAAGCGGGCGACTACTCGTCCTTCGGCACGAGCAGCGCGCGACTCTCCGGCACGCGCGACCATGGCGCCACCTCCACGACGGTGCAGACGGAGCCGGAGCCGGTGCTCGCCCGCACCTGGCGCAGCCCGTTCCGCAGCCGGGAGCGGTCCTCGGCGCCGGCTGCGAGCAGCTCGAGCTGGTGGCCGGTCGGCTCGGTCAGCTCGACGAGCTCGAGGCGGAGCTCGCCGACCGGCGCCGGCAGCTCGGCGAGCCGCGGCGAGAGCGCGACGCGGATCCGGTCGGGGTCGGCGCTCGGCTCCCGCAAGGTCAGCGTCCGCCGCCACGAGCCGCCGCTCTCGAGCCGAGCCGCGAGCGCGACCTTCCGGACGAAGCGATCGCGTCGCTCGGGCCGCGCGAGCGCGGTCTCGACGAGCCCCGCCAGCGCACGCCTCAACGTCAGCTCGTTGCCCACTGCCTCTGGGAACTCGAGCGAGGCGGCGACGGCGGCGGGCGGGCGCCGGCCGCGCACGCGCGCGGCCGTCCCACCTCTCGCCAGGCCCCAGGCGCGCCGGCCGTCCGGCCCCAAACGTTCGGCGACGGCGCCACCCGGGAGCCCGGCAAGCTGCCCCAGCTTGCGAACTCCGAGTGCTTCGAGTTCCTCGTAGCGCCCGCGCTCGAGCGGGAGGAGCGTGAGCGGCAGCGGTGCGAGGAACTGCGGCAGCTCCTCGTCGGCGACCACGACGACCTGCCCGGGTCGCGCGACGGAAGCTGCCGCGAGTGCGGCGAAGCGGCGTCCGGCCGCGCCTATGCGCGCGTCCCACTCGGCTCCGACCGCCGCGAGCGCGCGCCGGAGCGCCGGCTCGAGGCCGCCGTAGAGCCGCTCGACTCCCCGCGTCTCGAAGTACGCGACGCCGAGCGAGGCCGGCTCGACAGCGAAGCCGGCATCTTCGAGCGCGTGCAGGATCTCCTCCCAGCCGCGCTCAGCACCAGCCGCGTCCGGCTCGACGAGCGCGAGCGATGGGCACGTCGCGAGCGCCTCCCCCAGCCGCATCCCCGGCCGCACGCCCGCCGCCTCGGCAGCCACAGTCACCGGCCCGACCAGGGGCTCGCCCTGAGGCTCCGGCGCGAGCGCCGCCGGCCGCAGCGCGAGCGTCGGCGTCAGCCGCAATGCGGCCTTCAGCTCGAGCGCGGGGATGGCGATGCATGCGATCATGGGAACGTATGTTCTACACGAACACCTGTTCCCCTGTCAAGATCCCAGAAACCTCCCGCGACGAAAGGAGCTGAAATGGTCGAGAAAGCCCGCCTGGACGACGTCGGCTCCGGGCTCGCGCCCGTCTCCCCCGGCTGGTTCGTCGTCAACGTCGGCGAGGCTGCCTGGCTACGGAACGACGCGTTCGGCGGTCGCTGCGTGTTCGAGAGCAGTCGGCGCGTGCTCGCCGAGCGGCCCGACGCCGAGCCGCAGATGTTCGCGGACACGGGCTTCACGCTCGCCGTGCTCGAGCCCGGCAAGCCTTCGGGCATGTACCACGCCGAGTCCGCGCAGGAGGACTTCCTCGTCCTCGCCGGTTCCTGTTTGCTCCTCGTGGAAGACCGCGAGAGGCCCCTCGGAGCCTGGGACTTCGTTCACTGCCCCGCCGGAACCCGCCACACCTTCGTCGGCACGGGCGACGGGCCGTGCGTGATCTTCATGACCGGCGCCCGCCGTGAGGGCAAGACGATCGTCTACCCGGTCGCCTCATGTGCCCGCGCTCACGGCGCCGGAGTCGAGACGGAGACGAACGACCCGATGGAGGCGTACTCGCCGTTTGAGCACTGGCGCTCCGGCCGGCCGGACGCCTGGCCGGATCTTCCGTGGGCAGGATGACCCCATGGATCGGGTGCGCGTCGACAAGTGGCTGTGGGCAGCGCGCTTCGCAAAGACGCGGAGCGCCGCGACCGACCTCGTCCTCGCGGGTCACGTCAAAGTGGGCGGCGAACGGGTCAAGCCGGCGCGGGAGGTCACGCCCGGCGACACGGTCGAGATCCGGCTCGGGACAGTGCGCCGCGTCGTCGTGGTCACCGGGCTCGCCGACCGACGCGGGCCGGCGAAGGTAGCGGCGACGCTGTACCAGGAGACGCCGGAGTCGCGCGAGGAGCGCGAGCGACTTACGCTGGAGCGGCGGCTGGCGCGGCCCCTCGGCGCCGATCTCGGCGCACGTCCGACGAAGCAGGAGCGCCGTCGGCTCGACGCCCTGCGGCGGGGACGGCGCCGGCGATGAGGTGGGTGGCGCTCCTCCGCGCCGTCAACCTCGGCGCCCGCAACAAGGTGCCGATGGCCGAGCTGAGGACGCTGCTCGAGGCGGCGGGTTACGAGAGCGTCCGGACGCACGTCGCGAGCGGCAACGTGATCCTCGAGGGGCCGGCCGGGCGAGCATCACTCGCCACCGCCCTCGAGAGCCTCGTGGCGGAGTCTTTCGGCGTGACGACGACTGTGATCCTGCGGAAGCCACGAGAGCTCGCCGCCACGGTCGCGGCGCATCCGTTCGACGACGCCTCGGAGACCCACGTCGCCTTCCTGGCCACTCGGCCCGCCAAGGCTGCGGCCGCTCGCCTGCAGGCAGTCGATCCCGGCGCCGACCTTGCGGTGCTCAGCGGCGCCGAGGTCTACCTCCGGCTGCCTCGCGGGGTTCACGGCTCGCGGCTCTCGATCGCTCGCATCGAGACGTTGCTCGGTGTACCCGCGACGCTCCGGAACTGGCGGACGGTCGTCGCGCTGGCCGAGCTCGCCTCGGGCGCGTAGGCTCGCGCCGACACGCAACCGAAGGAGGATCAGATGCCACTTGCACGCGTTGTCTCGTTCGGAGGAGTCAGCTCCGATCGCATGGCGGAGATGAAGAGCCAGATCGAGAGCGGCGGGCCGCCCGAGGGGATGCCTTCGAGCGAGCTCCTCATCCTTCACGATCCCGACGCAGAGCAGTCGCTCGCGATCGTCATCTTCGAGAACGAAGACGACTATCGGAAGGGCGACGAGATCCTCGATGCGATGCCCGCGTCGGACACGCCGGGCCAGCGCACGTCGGTCACCAAGTACAACGTCGCGCATCGGATGTCGATGTAGTCAGGCCGTGATCTCCGCCGCGGGGCCGACGCGGCGGACGTAGCGCGGGACGACGGAGAGATCGTTCTCGCGCGCGCACCGCTCGACGTCGGCCTCGAGGCCGTGGCGCCGGAGGTTCGCGGCGCTGCGGCTCGCGCCGAGGCCGTCGAGCGCGTTGGGGAAGCTGCGGGCGAGCAGGATCGCCGCCTGTGCGGAATCCTCCGGCTCGCCGCCGAGCGCTTCGGCGATGCGCCCGGCGCAGTAGGCGTCGTCGAGGGCGAGCTCGCCGAGCACGCCCGCGCAGAGCACCGCAACGTCCTCCCCGCTCTCGCGCGCCGCCGCGGCGACCGAGTCGACGTTGAGGAGCGAGCCGACGTAGACGCGCTCGAAGCGCTCCGCTGCCGCGACGAGGAGCCGCGTCCCGTTCGTCGTCGTGAGGATGAGCGTCTCCGCTGCCGGCTCGCCGTCGAGCTCGCGGGGCGAGTTGCCGAAGTCGAATCCCTCGATGGGCTCGAGCCGCCGCTCGCCGGCGAGCTTCGCCAGCGCTTCGCTTTGCGCGAGCTCACGTGCTTCGTCCACTTCCGCGCAGCAGAGGACGCGCCCGTAACCCGAGGAGAGCGCCTGGCAGATGGTCGAGGTCGCGCGAAGGACGTCGACGACGATCCCGACCGGAGCGGGCGTCAGCTCGCCCGGCGTGAAGGCAACGTGGACACGCATCGCCCGGACTAGGCTAGTCCGGATGTCGACCGCCGAGACTCGGTACTGCTACCGGCATCCGGACCGCGAGACCGGCCTGTCCTGCTCGGAGTGCGGCCGGCCGATCTGCGCCGACTGCGCCACCTTCGCGCCGGTCGGCATCCGCTGCCCCGATCACGCCGGAATGCGGCGAGGCCCGACGACGCGTCTTCGTCCGCGCCCCGTGCGCCGTGCGCCGGGCGTCGCGCTCGCCTCGGGGAATGCGCCGATCACCCGGATCCTGATCGCGATCAACGTAGCGATCTACCTTATCGGCGCATCCCAGGGCGCCGGCCTCAACAACCCGGGCGGTTCGCTCTACGCCAAGCTCTGGCTAGACGCCCCCGACGTCCACAACGGGGGCTGGTGGCGGCTCGTGACGGCGATGTTCCTCCACGCCTCCGTGATCCACATCGCCTTCAACATGGTCGCCCTCTACCTAATCGGCGGGCCCGTCGAGCAGTACCTCGGCCCCCAGCGCTACCTCGGCCTCTACTTCGTGTCCGGGCTCGCGGGCTCGGCCGGGGCGCTGCTGCAGACGCCCGGGGTCACAGTCGGCGCGTCGGGGGCGATCTTCGGGATCCTCGGCGCGATGATGATCCTCGAGTGGCAGGTCACCGGCCGGCTCGCGGGGAACGCGATGACGTGGATCGTGATCAACCTCGTGATAAGCTTCTCCTTCTCCGGCATCTCCTGGG
>Ga0209474_10004652_pt1 | contig 11810 bp, 12 predicted proteins | sample GraSoiAngelo_145_FD_185902 | JGI IMG/M metagenome (GOLD analysis project Ga0209474, IMG submission 185902) | Grasslands soil microbial communities from the Angelo Coastal Reserve, California, USA - 14_1009_05_20cm (SPAdes) (version 2) | ecosystem: Environmental > Terrestrial > Soil > Grasslands...
ACGCTTGCAATCGGATCGCGGCGAAACTCAATCGCCGGCCGCGCAAGCGACTCGGCTATCGGACCCCGGAGGAATGCTATGCCTGATGAGACTCACTGTTGCACTTCAAAGTTGATATCAGACAGCGTTGTCATCCGGCACCCCTACCCTGCGAAGCACGCTCTGCTTCCGCCAGCCAGCCGCGGCGCAACTCCTGCGGCGGCACGTTGCTCAGATAGGGCTTGATATCCAGAACCGGCGTGCCGTCAAGCATGTCCACCCCCCGCACCAACAAGCGGGAACCTTCCCGTCGAACGAGGCGCACGACCGTCAGACCGATGGGGTTAGGCCGACGAGGGGAGCGTGTGGCGAAGACGCCGTGGGGACGCGTATCAGTGGGCGGTGTGCCGAGGAGCTCATAGCCCGCGGCGCGGTCGAAGACCCAGAGGACGTAGAGGTGCGAGAACCCTTCGATGTCCGTAAGGCCCGGCTCGAGGGCAGGCAGGATCTCGACCAGGCCCTCGGCCTCGTGTGTGGTCCCGAGACCTTTGGGGATCTGCGCGGTGTCGGTGTAGGGGCTCCGTACGACACCAATTGGCCGCATCGCGAAGACATCGGGGTTCACAGGACAACGCCGCCTGACGGATCGCGCTTAAGCTGCGGACGACCCGGCTGCCGGCGCAAGGCCGCTGGACGACAGTCCGTGCCCGCCAGGGCACAAACACTCGTTTCCCTTAGAGCGATCACCGCCGCCTGCTTCAAGCGCTGGTTTAGGCCGCTTCCTTGGGCGCCGGACACTCAGAGGTATGTCAGCCATCCGCGAGCAGAGGAGGAAAAGTGCGCAAAGAAATCGCGGACATCCTCCCGAGCGAAGTCGACCAGACGCCTGACTTCCGCCAGGCGGCCATCACTGAGTTTGAGAATGAACAGTCGCGTGAATGCAGCACTCGACTGTCCGTGAGAGCTCTGGTATCGACCAAGAAGTCCTAGGACTTCCTCCCGTTCCTCAGGGGGAAACGCGCGGCGCACTGTGGCGATGACGGCCGCGTCCCCGAACAGCCAGGCACGGACGTGCACTCCCCAGTTGTGCCAGAAGAGCCAGGCGTCGAAAGCCATGGCGCGGGAGAGCGGTGACGGCCCATGTTGAGAATGCTATTGGAAGGTTCTGGAGGGCTGAGCTCAGAATGAGGGTCGAAGGAAACAGGAGGAACCCAACGTAAGGGACATCCGCGGGGCTGAGAAGCCCGAGGAGGTGCGGCAGTGTCGGGGCGAGAATCGCCGTGAGCGCACCTGGGAAGGCGCCGACGATGAACCAGTCGGCGAGGATGAGCAATCTGCGAAGGCCCAGGAGGCGAAAGAGGGCGTCCAGAAGCGGCACGACGTTCTCTCGGCGAAGCGACCTAACGGATCGGGCTTAGGCTGCGGGCGACTCGCGCGCCCGCGCAAGAGTGTTGGACGAAGTCCGTGCTCCGCCAGGGCGTAAACACTCCGCTTCCCGCCAGCTTCAATTAGGCGCCGGCTTCCGCCCACCGACAGACCGCTTCGACCGCTTCAGCGACGAGGCTCCCCTGCGTGGGGCTATGCCAAGTCGACTCGGGGCCACTGACCACCTTGGGCGTTGGCGCCGAGGCCGTGCCATTGTAGATGGTGATGTCCTGACCAGCCAGGAGTCGCGTCTGCGCTCGCGTGCAATCGACGTAGCGCTCCTCGAGCTCGACACTGGCATACTCGGGCACCCCAGTGGGGAAGGTCCACCGCAACCAGACGCGTCGTTGGTGATCAGTTGAGCGGACACTGCTGGTGTCGAGCTCGAGCCGGACGTCTTGTCGGGCGACGAGCGGTGCCCACCTGTGGACAGCTGCACTTGCTGCGCGGTCAGGGAGGTAGCGACGAAGGCTGGAAGAAGAAGACCTGGCAGGTATTTGGTCATCGATCGCCTCCTTCGTCCAATGATAACGGCCTGACCCCTGCCGGCGCCTAACGGATCGCGCATAAGCTGCGGCGTGCGGCCGCCGCAGACAGGATAGATGGCCTCCACTCGGCGTTCCGCCCGAGGCGGCGGCCGCAGGCCGACAGCTTCATGCGCTGGTTAGGCGGCGGCTCTCTTCTGAGTCGTCGGATTGAACTAAGGTCTGGCATCAGATCCTGGCGGCGCGTCAGAGCGCAAGGGATACATGACCAGTAGCTGGGCGATGAAGCGTGACTGGCTTGTAACTTGGGCGAGTGTGCTTCCCGGGCTGCGAGGCGGCAGAGTAGGAAGGTCTGCATACCGGATGAAGGAGGCGAAGGGCATAAACAGTTGACCACCATCTGGTGTTGTAAAGAGCCGAGGCGGCGGACCACCGATGTCCACAAGGTCGTACCCGACTCCATCACTCACCCGCACCCTGAGTATTCCCTGAGCTGTCGAGGCAAAAATGGTCCGACCGTCCTTGCTCAAGGCCATGGGGCCGAGGACTGCTGGGAGGTGGAAGGGAACGATCGCATCAAGTGAGGGAAATGTGAGCAAGTTGCTGCCCACCAGAAGAAAGGAGCCCGCAGCGTCCAGCCTGACTTCGGCACCGGGGCTAGCTGGGAACGTCACTGGCGCCGAAAAAGTACGTGTGGCAGATGTGTAAACCTGCGCTCGACCAGTACAACACGCTGTATCCTCCCAGACAATGATGTGATTTCGATCAGAGGTGCGATCCAAACTGCCGTGAACGAGTGCTCCTGGTATGAGTTGTTGCTCGCCAGTGGTGAGGTTCCAATCGACGTAGGATCCGGTGGTCGTGTCTGTCGTGCTGCGCCGATATACGACGGCGTGGTTGTTCGCAGCGATGCGGAGCACCCAAGGTTGATCTTGAGTCGTGGTTACGCTATCGGGTACTAGTGTGAGAGTCGGATAACTGGCTAGGAGATCGACAATGCCATACTCGTGCAACGCGGGAATCGTAAGGATCAGGGAGTCCTTGTTTAGCGTGAAGTCGATGTCGCGTCCTTGCCCTGGAAGGGGAATATAGGTTGACCGGGCGTTATCCTCAAAAACTCCTAGGGAACTGGACCCGGTGATCCAGTAGAAGCGTCGTGATCCGTCGGGTCCATCCATCGCAAAGCCGCGACCATCCACATCAAACCCGATCTGGGGAACGTAGGTGGTGATAGGCACAACGAATGAGGCGGGACTCCCTGCCAGTACGACTTCCCCAAGATTCCCTGAAGTATCGCGACCGAAGCCCGTGACCGTGAGTAGTCCCGAAGCCCCCTGTGCGGGAATGACCCTAACCGTTACTCCAACAGTCTTGCTCCGCAAGGAGTCTGGCACCAGAATCGAGTCGGACAAGGTCGCTGCACCGCTAAAACGGAAGCCGATCCATTCCAAGGCCACATTGTCTTGCGCCATCACCTGAAAGGCCAACGTGTCGCCGGGCAGAAAGATGTGAGCCCCCAAGACGCTTGTGATCGAATCGTCGAAAGACAACACATTCCCGTCCACGAGCGGTGCTAATGTATCGGGGTTTGGTCGCGTAGTATCTGTTGGACCGGAACACATCATAAGCAGCGCAGTGAGGGCGACTCCCAAGCGAGCTATCGCAAGTCCGAGACGCTGGCGAACGCTAGAGTGTGTCACGAGTCGGTGTCTCTGCTGTTAGTGGAGCCGCCGCCTAACGGATCGCGCTTAAGCTGCGGGCGACCCGCCCGCCGGCGCAAGGCCGGTGGACGAAGTCCGTGCCCCGCTAAGGGCATAACACTCCGCTTCCCTTAAGGCGATCATCGCCCGTCAGCTTCAAGCGCTTGTTAGGCGGTGCGCTCAGTTGGTGCCCCGCGACCGGCTGAGTGTGGCCAGGATCGCGATGTAGAGCGGAAGGAACACGAGGCCGAGCCCGATCGTAGCGCGAGTCTCGCCGGGCCAATGCAAGCCAAGGTACCACCCCACGATTTGACCGGCGCCGACGATGACCCACAGTGTAACGATCAATCGAGCGCTCGGTACTGGACGGGAGCGGGACTCGCTTGATATCTGAGTACCAACTCCACCGCCAACGAAGAATGCGCAGATGCCACCGATAATCCAAGCGACCGACCACGGTTCATCCGATTTCATCAGTAGCGCAAAACCGAGGTAGGCAGGTAGCGCCGCAAGTACGCCCAAGGCGAACGCTCCAAGGAACCAGCGCCTGATGGGATAGAGTACCGCTATGAGGCCACCGCCCAGCGCGCCAGCGAGGAAGTACTCGGCCACGATTTCCAGTGGCGTGAGGCCATAGCGAGGTAGCGGGCGATTCCCCGACGTCAGGAGTGCCGGCACCAGGAACAGACTGAACCCGCCGGCCATCATGAGACCTAGGCGCACAAACCTGCGGGCTCGTTTGATTAGGCTTTCGGTATCGGCCACGGTGCGCCGCCTAACGGATCGCGCTTAACCTGCGGGCGACCCACCCGCCGGCGCAAGAGTAGTGGACGAACGTCCCGTGCCCGCCAGGGCACGACACAACGGCTTCCTTTAGAACGAGAGCGCCCGCCAGCTTCAAGCGCTTGTTAGGCGGCATGCTCTGGAGTAGACAACATCCCGCGTGCACGTCCATCCACGACAAGACGCTTAAGGACAGCTAGGTACCGCTCGCACAACTCAGGAATCTCCTCGTTCCCCTCCCAGTCCACGAACCTATAGTGCAGCACGAACGCGAGGTCGGGGCTCCATTCCGTGTCTGTTGCGGGCCTGGGAGCTTCCCCCTCCACCACTTCGACCAAGTTTCCTTCGCGATCGAACTTCTCTACAACCGCGCGCTCGCTGAGGTAGGCGGCGTCCTTCACGTAAACATCAACGTGACCGTCGAGTTGAACTGGTTGGTCGTGTATGTTGGCGTCGCGCCTGGACGCGAAGAAACCCATTAGCTTGTCTTGTGTTACGAAGCGATCATACCAGACCTGACCGCCGGGCTTGGTCTGAGCTTCCTTCAAAGCGTACTGAGCCACGGATCTGCCTGCGGACAAGAATGCGCTGAGGTTATATCTGAACACTTCCGGGTCCTCCAGCGAGGATCTCATCTGGCCGAGGAAGTGCGAGGCTTCCTGCAACTTGCCTTCTTCGTGCATCAGTTCATGCTCGCGGCATGCCGCCTAACGCCGGGGATAAGCTGCGAAGCTCACGAAGTTGACGAGGCTTCGTCAGCTTCATCCCCTTGTTCGACGGCGGGCACGGACCTACCTCGAAATCATTCCGATCGTCCCGAGCCACGTTTCTACCAGCTGAGGCCATCCCGTAATCGGAGATTCCGTGCGGCGCAGCCCGAACGCATGCCCGCCCTTCACATACACATGCATTTCTGCGGGAACTCCAGCCTTCCTGAGCGCCGCATAGTAGACGAGCGAGTTATCTACCGGATCTGTCGGATCATCCTCCGCCTGAAGCAAGAACGTCGGCGGCGTCTGGTTGGTGACGTGAATAGCTGGATTCAGCGCGAAATCTGTCTCGCGGGCCGCCAAATGCCCCGGATAGAGAGCCACGGCAAAATCGGGGCGGCAGCTTTCTTTGTCGGCCGCGTCCACAGCCGGATAAACACGCTTCTCAAAATGCGTGCTCATCGCGGCGACCATGTGACCGCCTGCCGAAAAGCCGAGCACGCCGATCCTGTGCGGATCGATATGCCACTCCGCGGCGTGGAAGCGCACCAGCCCCACCGTCCTCTGCGCGTCTTCCAGTGCCGTCAGACAATCCAGATACGGACCTGATTTCACGCACGGCACGCGGTATTTCAGCAGCACGCAGGTCATGCCCCTGGACGTCAGCCAATCACAGGCCTCCGTGCCTTCGAGATCGATGGCCAGCACGTTATAGCCTCCGCCCGGGAACACGACCACCGCCGCGCCCGTGTTGCGTCCCTCTGGCGGATAGACGGTCATCGTCGGTTGCGAGACTCTGTCGACATAGACCCACGGCCTGCCGCCAACGAGCCTCTTGCTACCCGCGGCGTCCACTACCGTGCCGGACACCTCGGGCCCCTCGACTGGCCGCGCGTCAGGGATGACACCCGGCCAGATCGGCACTTGCGTATGGCCCGGCGATGGTTGCCAGGCGGTCTGCGCAGCGCACGGACCCGCAAGCGAGAACAGCAGAGAGACAGCCACACCCGCCCACGCGTCACGTCGCATCACGCCCCTCAATGTCTGTTAGTCCGTCGAACGGATCGCGCTTAAGCTGCGGGCGACTCGCCCGCCGGGGCAAGAGTAGTGGACGTTAGTCCGTGCCCGCCAGGGCACGACACAACCGCTTCCTTTAGAACGAGAGCGCCCGCCAGCTTCAAGCGCTTGTTAGACGGCGCGGTCAACACAACGGCACCCGGATAACCATCACAGCACATCTCCGCACGCCACCTCACTTGTGCAGCGCTCCGGTCTGCGCCTCTCGAAGCCGATGCGCACGAAAGAACGCCCACATCAGGCTCGATGCGTCGATCCTGTTGCTCGTGGGCCCGACGAACCATTCCGGCAGCGGCTGGCCACCGGGCCAGGTGTGGCCTCCTCCTTTAATGGTATAGAGCACCACCGCCGCGTCGTCAGCGCACTTCGTGTATTCGAGGCGCGTGACGTCCGTCGCGACCACAGAATCGACCGGGTTCGTATCGCACCGGTTTCTTCGGGCCCAACTCGCCGTAAAGGCACGGATGCCCTGAAATCGCTGGGGGGCAACCCACGAGAACCCTCCCTTGTACGGAGCAGCCGCATCGGCGGTCCCGTGAAACGCGATCATCGGCACCGGTCGCTGGTCCGTGCACCAGCTGAACGGTAAGAGGAGAGCAGCTCCCACCATCCCGACCGCGGCGATCCGGTCGGACAGCGTGCAGGACAGCGCGAACGACATGCCTCCGCCATTGGAAAGGCCGTTTGCGTAGATCATCCGCGGATCGATGTTGTACCGCACCTCCAGCGTGTCGATCAGCTCGGAGATGAATCGGACATCACGCGACGGTTCGGCTCCGCCGCCCTCGTGCCAGACCCGTGGTCCGCCGCCGCCCTCTCCCGACGGGTACACGACAATGAAGCCGTACTCGTCCGCGACCCGGTCCCACTGGCTCGTTTCCCTCTGCGCGGCGCCCCACAGCCCGGCGCCGTGCAGACTGATCACGAGCGCGGTCGGCTTCGCGCGATCGTAGCTCCTCGGCACGTAGAGTACGTATTCGCGCTTCCGCCCGGAGGACATGAACGAACCGTTGGGCCGGTTGGCCACGCGGAACGACACCGCCTCGACCAGCACCAGCAGCACGGGCAGGCTCAACAGCGCCAGCACCGCGCCGATGGCGCGCCTTCCCTTCCGCATGACGGTTGGTGCGGTCACCGATGCCGGTTCCACGCAAGCGCCAGCGGCGCCGCCGAGATTCGCGCGAGGGGGACCGCCAGGATCGCGATGAGCGCGAGCAGGTAATGCGCGACGAAGGGCGTGGAGAAAAACCACACGAGCACCCCGTAGAGGGCGAGCACGGCGACAAGCCAGCAGGCCGCGCCGAGGACGAGCGCGCGGTCGCCCAGCAGCCGGCTGCGATCGAGCCGCGTCGCGATCCAAGCGGCAGCGGACATCTTGATGCCAACCAGGATACCCAGGATCAGGGGCAGCCCGTTCCACAAGGCGCGCTGCACGCTTGGGCTGTCGATGATCCACTCGACGGTCGGTCCGAGCAGGATGAGGAGCGTCAGCGTGAGCAACACGCTCCCCTTGACGATCCATTCACGCCCGGTCAGGCCGATGTGCAAGCTCTGCACCAGCTGCTTCCAGGTCGCGACGATGAACCCCGCCAGGATGAGCAGCACGACTGTCGCCGCGCGGGGCGTTCCGATGGCGTCATCCATGCGCCGCGCGTGTTCGGTCACCACGGACCAGGTGCCCGACCACTCGAGCGCGAGCGGCATGGCGACGAGCACCACCAGCCAGGCGGCCAGCGTGCTCCACATCGCCATCTTCAGCTTGGCGGCGATGAGCTCGGCGCTGGTCAACGGCCGCGTCGCGATGAACGGCGGCACGCCGTAGGAATCGCGCACCTGGGGATTCGGCTGGCTCACGGTCCATGCCGTGAAGGCGGCCATGAACGGCGGCGTGATCAGTGCGAGAAACAGTATTTCGAAGACGAATGCCGGCGCGTCCTTGGCGAGCCAGAGCAACGCCAGCTCGAACGGCAGCAGGAGACCCACGAGCGCCGGCAGCGACCGGCCATGCCGCCGCCACTCGAACCACGCTTGAGCCCGGGCGGGCGAAGGAAAACGGTCTCGCCGGCGGGTCAGCACGGCGTTGCGTGCAGGCCGCGCGAGCATTCCCCGCCAATCGGGCACCTCGCCGCGGCGAGCCCGTGCAACGGCGAAGCGCGCGACGAGATACGCGAGGGGAACCTGCGGCGCCAGGATGGCCACCATCGTGGGCTCGCCGGCCTTGAAATGAAGTGCGAGCAGGACGACGGTATCCAGCGCGGCCAGACAGAGCACCGCGACGATCAAGCGAATCCCCGGCAAGCCATACGGCATCCACGTCAGCGCCTGCGTCCACGCGAGAAGGGCCGCGGCCAGCAGCGCTGGCCAGATCACTGGGATGTCGATCCCCGACGGCCACACGGCGAAAAGCCTCGCGGCCAGCCACAGGACCGCCACGGCCGCCGTGCCATAGAGCATCGGCCAGCCAACCAGCGCGGCGTTCGTCACGGGCAGGGTGAACATTCGGGCGGGATACATCGAATGGCGCGCAGCCAGGTCACCGGCAAAACCGAAGCTGAACACGGCCAGGAGATACACGAACGTCGTCGTCAGCGGCACGGACACCACGGCGGCAAAACGGATGCTATCCACCAGGACGGGCTCACCCGGCTCAAGGATCAGGAACCTGATCGACGCGACGACGAACAGGTAACCGGTCACGGCGATCAGTCCCCAGCGATGCCGCCGGCGAAACTCCCAGGCGATCGCGAGCGCGGGGGAAGGCACGAGCTACGCCTCGGGGGCCGGCGCCGCGTCCCTGCCGACGTGGGCGACGAAGATCTCGTCGAGGGACGGGACGCGTTCACCGACACGGTTCGATTCCCTGATGTCGTCCAGCGGCGCGCTCAGAACGATCTTGCCCTGGTGAATCATGGTGACATGATCAGCGACCCGCTCCACTTCCTCCAGCAAGTGCGACGAGAACAGCACGGTACGGCCTTCATGGGCGATGGTGCGAATCACGGCACCGAGAATGTCGCGGCGAACTATTGGATCCAGACCGGACGACGGTTCGTCCAGCACGAGCAATTCGGGCCGATGCGCCAGCGCGATGAGCAGACCCGCCCGCGCCCTCTGCCCCCTGGAGAGGTTCCTGATTTTCGCCGCGGGGTCCAGGGCGAACGCCTGCCGCAGCTCCTCCGCGTACCCATCGTCCCACGCCGGATAGAACGCGCGCGAGTAGCGCATGAGCTCGTCAACGCGCATCCAGCCGGGGAGGTCGTTTTCCTCGGACAGGTAGCCGATCCGCGACAGGACGGCGACCGGATCGGCGACGGGATCGAGTCCGAAGACGCGCACCGAGCCGCTTTCCGCCCGCAGCAGACCCAGAATGTGTTTGATGAGCGTCGTCTTGCCCGCTCCGTTTGCGCCGACGAGGCCGTAGACCGCCCCGCGCGGCATGGCCAAGCTCACCGAGGCCAGGGCCGTCGTGGCCCCGAAGCGGCGCGTCAGCTCCGACACGTGAACGACCGATTCACTCACCCTCAAACCACCTATCCGTAAGGTTGCCTGATTGTGATTGCCCGGACGTTCGCTGTCATTGTTTAGCCTCTCCAGGCAAGCGGAACGACGATTCGCGCCGTCTAACGCATGTTGAGAGCACACCCCTTACTGCTACCATGGAGTCGACCAAGACCCGTGGACCACAGCAAGGAGCGGCTCTCATGAAACGGACCACCAAGTATGTCGCGTTGGACGTCCACCAGGCAATGACGGTGGCCTCGGTCCGGGAGGAAAACGGACGGGTGATCGCGCGGACCGTCGTGCCGACGGAGGCGCCGGCGCTCGTCGAGTTCTTCCGCGGCATGCGCGGCGCTGTGCACGTCGTCTTTGAGGAAGGGACCCAGGCGCAGTGGTTGCACGAGCTCGTGGCCCCGCTCGTCGATCGGGTCGTCGTGTGCGATCAGCGGGGACGGTCCCGCCACGGCAACAAGGGCGACCAGGTCGATGCGGATCAGCTGTCCGAGTTGCTCCGGCGCGCGGGCTGCGCGCGGTCTATCACGGCAGCCCACCCCAGGCCGCGCTCACGGAGCTCACCGCCACCTACCGGAATCTGGTCGAAGACGGGACGCGCGTGATGCTCCGGCTGAAGGCGCTGTTCCGCGCCCGCGCGATTCCGACCCGTGGCACCCAGGTGTATCAGCCCGGCGCGCGGGCGCGGTGGCTCGCGCAACTGGCGGAGCGGCGCCCGGTTCCGGGCCGAGGCGCTCTTACGCCGAGCTCGATGTGCTGCGAGCGCTGCGGCCCCCGGCGAAGGCGGCGATGGTGGCCGAGGCGCGGCGGGATCCGGCGTGGCCCGTGTTGCGGGCGATACCGTGCCCGCCGCGCCGACGGTGACTTGGAACAGATGTGCCTGGACCAGTGAACACCAGTCCGCCTATGGTGACAAACTGTGGGAACTGTCTTTTATGGGCTCCGCTAGGCAGCGGACCAGCGCATCGTCCGCAGCCGCTACCAGCGGACCTCGGTTGGAAAATACTCCGAAATCAATTCGTTATAGAAGGGCCGCAACTGCTCGACATTCGGGCGCTCGTGGCTCTTGGTATAGAGGTCGTAAGGATTGAAAGCTCGAACCCACTCGAACATTTCCTTGTCCCCGCCGTTCATGAGGTGTTGATATTCCCCTTCGCGGTGCGCCGGATAGAAGGAGTGATAGCGAATCATGTAAAGGGCCTCCGGCGGCAGGTAATCTTTGACGACGTGATACAGGTATTCGTCATGGCCCCAGGAGAGATGAACGCTTTCCAAGCCGCAGCCTTCAGAGTAGATGCCGGTTCGAGTCTGGTATTTCGGCTCGCGGCTGTCGGGATTGTCGGCGAAGAACTGATGAAAGACGATCTTGTCCGAAAAGGCGCAGCCTACTGGAAACGTATCGCCCACCACGGCCCACTGGGGCTCTCCGTAAAGACATAGGATTTTCCCCAGATCGTGAATGAGGCCCGTTAGGATGAACCACCGCGGATGTCCATCCCGGCGGATCTGTTCGGCCGTTTGAAGCAGATGCTCACGCTGCGATAGATCGGTATCGGGATCGCTATCATCGACCAGCGTGTTCAAAAACTCCATCGCTTCCCAGATTCCCATTTTGCGCCGCGACAGCGACAGAAATTCTTTCTTCTTGGCCTGCACGAAATCGTAAGTCTGATGGCGGTGATTGAGCCGGTAGAACTCGCGCACGCTGGGCCGTGCGTCGGCCTCATAATTTCGAAACTGCTCTTTGGCCTTATTTGGGTCCGTCGCCTGAAAGGGTTTTGAACTGGCGGCTGTCTCTTCAGGATAACGGACTTTGAGGAAGTCCTCCCATTCTTCCAGGTTGGAAAGAGGGGTGTTCGAATTGGATGGCATCTCTGTCGCGGCCATAAATTGCAAACTTAAGCTTACCCTGCAGTTGCTGCGTTACGAGGGAATAATCGCCCACGCGGGCGCCCTTCCGCAAGAGAAAGCCCGGGTCCAGACATTTCACGCAGGGCCGCTTCAAGAAGCCCCGCTTCTTGATACGAGTTTCTTAAATCGGCCCGGCATTTCACGAGGCTACCCTAGTACCAGCGCCCGTGGCAGACGAGGCCGTCGCAGGACTTACCAGAAAGATCGGGGGGCTGACCCAGGATTTCGAG
>Ga0209474_10004654_pt1 | contig 11810 bp, 12 predicted proteins | sample GraSoiAngelo_145_FD_185902 | JGI IMG/M metagenome (GOLD analysis project Ga0209474, IMG submission 185902) | Grasslands soil microbial communities from the Angelo Coastal Reserve, California, USA - 14_1009_05_20cm (SPAdes) (version 2) | ecosystem: Environmental > Terrestrial > Soil > Grasslands...
CCGCGCACGGGGCCGAACATGTTTCGGCCCATGATATACGCACCGATGCGTTCCCCGAAGCGCTTGGCAAAATCGTTGTCGGGACCCGTCGTCCCGCCCGTTTGCCCGTGCATCTCGCGAAACGCGCGCGTGCCGACGTACCAGCCGTGCAGCTCCTCACCACCCACGCCGAGTGGGTGCTCCCGTCCCTGGCGGGGGCCCGCGCCGTACCCGTCGAGCGAGATCGCGAAGTTGTGGACGCGCAGTTTGGACATGGAATCCTCCGTTGGTTTCATGTGCGTCGAATGGGCAGTCCCGAAATCGACAGGCGAAGGATTGGTGTCGCGCATAGAGCAGAGAATTGTATCGCCGAGAGGGCGCGAGTGTCACTCGTCATGGGTTCCCCCTCTCCCGACGGGAGAGGGGGACAGGGGGTGAGGACTACTTCGGCACGGACATGTCAACGTATTTCCGGCCGCCACCCCAATCGACGAGCTGAATCAGCGCGGGGCAGGGGCGGGGGTGAAGCGTGTTCTCGCACCGCTTGCCGTCGAAGGTATTGAATGCTCGCCAGCGGCCGATGCGCATCTCCGCGACGCCATACGGATTCTCTTCACTGACCCCGTGGGGGTCGAGCCGCACGCCACGCGTGCGCCACCAAGGGCGCTGCATCCTGGTGAGGGACTCGTCGAAGATGATGTCTCGTGTTGCCGGGGCGAACGCCAGATACACCACGCGGCCGTCGGCAGAGGCGACCACGTCGAGTCGGCCGGGAGGCGTTACAGTCTCCCGCTCGCAACGCCTCGCGCCGGCGTCCACGGGAGCGCACCGATCCCAGACCTTCGCGTTCTCCCGCAGCCCGTCACGCTGAATCCAGAACCGTTCCAGGCTGTCGAGCGGCATGCCGGTCCGGATGCCACCGGTTGGCCTATAGAATTGGTCCTGATACCACCAGAGTACGAAGGGCGACCTGTCGGCACCGCCACACGCGGAGAGCAGCACGACGACCCCGGCGATGCCGGCGACACGAGTGAACACGACTCACCTCCACGGGCTCGAGGGACGCCATAATATTCTGTCTCAGGAGCAATCAGACCATGTCTCGCTTCCATCTCGCATTGCTCACGATGGGCGCCCTCGCCATTGCCGGCGCAGCGGTCGTCACGTGGCGCATCCGGCAGAAAGACCGCTCGCCTGTGTACTCGCTCGAGCAGCTTGCGGCAGCCGCACGAGCCCGGGACCGAGTCGCGATCGAGCGATACCTCGACGTCGCGCGCGTCGCCGAGTCCGTGGTGGACGAGGCGATCGCCGCCGCCAGCGCGCTCGGGGCTCCGGATCCGGCCATGAAGCCATCGCTGGTCAGCGCCATGCAGCAGGCCATATGGTCCACGCTGATGGACTCGCTGGCGAGTCTAGAAGGCCGCTACCAGGGCCTCGCTGATGTACAGCAGCGGGGCGGCGTCGCCCGGGTCGGCGTTCGCTTACGGTTGGAAGGCGGCGATTCCACGGTGCTCGTTTACCTGCGGATGGAGCGCGCCCCTGGGGATTGGCGTGTGGTCGGAGTGGAAGACCTCGGGCCGTACATGCGGGCCTCATTGGAGCGGAGGCGGGAGCGGGCATACGAGTCGGCGATGCGGTCGGCCCTCCGGAACCTCGTCACGGCCCAGGCGGCGTACTACGTCGACCACGCGTCCTACACGCGCTCGCTGGGCGCGCTCACGTATGAAACGCCCCCGGGCGTCAGCGTGGACATTATCGAGGGTGGCCGCGACGGCTGCAGGGCCGTCGCGCGTCACGCTGGAGCCAGCTCCGAGTGTCGCATCGCCGTCGGATCCGCCTTGCCCCGCGGCGACACAGAGCGAGAAGTGAAGTGCTCCAGGCCCGGCGTGCGCTGAGGAGGGTCGCGGGTTGAGCTTCGGCGCCTGCGGCGCCTTCGCTCCGCTTGCCGGGCCTACGGCAAAAATGTCGAGTGGATGGAAAAGGTCAGCGACGAGCAATACGCCGATGATCCTCAGTCATCCGAATGATCACGATAACCGCTCTTTTTCATCCAGCTCGGCACTGGCGGCGTCGGCACGCGCGCCGGCTTGGGAGCGACTCGCTGGGCCGGAGTCGAGGCCGGAATCGAGGTAGGGAACTGGAAGCTCGTCAGATTTTTGAGAACGATATCGAGATTGCTGACCTTCATCGGATGCTGCTGCACCATGGCCGCCAGGGCAGCGGCGAGTTGATCGATTTCCCGCGATCCGATACGACGTAATTGTTGCCAAATCGGCGATCGACCCAACTGCTGGAAATCTTCGCGCACGAAGATCAGATTGTCGCCGGTATGAAAACGTTCCCATAGGGTGACGTCCCTCTCCAGCGCCGCCAGCGACAGATAAATGACGAGAGCTGAAAAACGATCAATCTCTTGGCCGTAGTCTTGCCCGCTACGTTCGGGATGTTGGTAGGCACGGTGCCCGGTTTCCGTGGCGTGGCGGCCCCTCAAGGCCGGCACCCACATGCCGTCGTAGTCCACCAAGTGGATCGATCCGCCGCGCACCAGGATATTACCGTGCTGTAAATCGCCGTGCGCCATCTGAGCGGCTTCGAGGTGGCGAACAAGTGTGACCCATTTTGCCCGCAATGCCGCCAGTGCGGCCGGATAGCGTAGATGCTTCTCAATATGACTGTGCAGAAGGTCGCCATCCGCCCATTGCATTTTGACGATCGGGAACCAGCTGGAGCGAATTTGGATGCCCTGCTTGAGAAACCGAAAATTAACGTCGTAGGGCAGGCGGACCTTGCCAAGATGTTTGGAGATCGCCTCATAACGTTCGGCATGGTCGCTGATCGGGCGCAGGAAGCAGCGAATCGCCCAGGTCTTCTTGAATGATAAAAACCCGCCCGGTTCCTTGGCCTTGTAGACCACGGCGTTGGCGCCGGTGGCCGGCTTGGGCATACCGAACCGGTCGAGCTCGAGGGTGACCACTTTTAATCCTGGGTCGGCAAAAGCCCTTGGCGGGTGCTGAACCGCCTCATGGTATTCGGTCAGGTCTGGCCATGCCCCCATCGCTAGCGCTCCTTCGCTTCAACCGTTGAATCGTGATGAATGATACGGACAAGGGTAAAGTCGTCGTTGCGCAATCCATTTTTGCGACCGTAGGCGACCATCGCGGCAAAGCTCTCAGACGTACCGAGCTTCCGGTAAAGCCAGTTCCATAATGGTCGCCCCTCTTCATCCCGTTTAAGCAGCCAGGCGGCCATCGCATCCGTGGCGAGCAGCAGCATGTCTCCATCGCGGAGGCTGCCCTTGCTGATTTGTATCCGTTCGTTCAATGATTCGCCGTCCGACCTGGAGCCGATCAGATAAGGGCTCATCGTGAATTGCGAAGATTTCTGCAAGGGAAACGTCTCGACCGCACGCATCCCTTTACCGACGTCATCGACCTGCATAAGGCAACAGTCACCAACGGCCAGCGCCGTCCAACGGTTCTTGTGAGCGTCAATCTCGACACCGAGAAAAGCCGCAAAGGCACCCTGCTCGGCCTTTTCGCTAGCGAACCAGGGGAGAGGTCGGCCCGCTAATCTTCGCCGCCAGAGGCGGCGCGCTGGCTTCAACCGCGCAAAAAACTCTGCCCCGGCGAGCTCACTTCGCACATAGCTCTCGGCCAACAGCACGGCCCATAACTTGGCAAAACTGCTTTCGGTGGCGCCGTCAGCCACCGCCACGCGGATCCCGAGCGGGGTGCGAGTTTGCCGATGCGCCCAGGCGTCCTCGTACTCCTCGAGACTGTTGCCCAGCTTTGGGCAGCAGAAGACCTTTATGTCGCACTCGTTGGCCGCGTGGCGTGCTTCACCGGAGGAGGTGCCCACTGCAGTGGTCCTCAGCGCAGATGCACATTAGCCGGTCGCGTGCCGATATCGAGAAAATGGATTACGTGCAACGGTTGCGCGTTAAAGATGAATCCTCGCGAGTTTTCCTCGGCCGGCATACCCAGCTCTGTCGCGCGTGCAACCATGAACGGTGTGAGCGTCGATGAGGCTTCAAAGAGCTGTTTGGCATGTTGATCCGGCAGTTTGTTGCCGTTGCCCGGTAATTCGATCGATGGTCCGGCCGTCGACGAAAGATGGATGTTGAAGAGCAACACCGAACCGTCTTCGCCGCTGACCGCCGCTAATTTACGCGCCTCGGCAACAAGGTCTCCATCCGTTGCCTCGCCGTCGGTGATGTTGATGACGATCGGCGGAAATCCGTTCGGATGCTCCTGACACCACGTCTGGGTAATCTTGGTTGCCTCCTTGAGCGCGGCGCACATCGGAGTGCCCCCTTTCCAATATGGATCGAACCAGACTGGAAATTTGACGGTTTGGTCCATCACTCCGCCGGCGCCATCGTCCGATTTCTTTACCTTGTCTTCGATGCGCAACGGCTTACTGGCCAATTCACTGATCGGTACCAAAGAGCGCCCGCTCAGTTCACCGCCGAACGCTGGTTTACAGCTGTCTTCGCTGTAGCCCAGCACACCGACGTGAAAGTAGTCGTAGATGGAGTCCGATTTGGCGCAACGGATGCACAGATTATGAATAAGCTTGTTGAGTATCGTCGCGAGCTCCTCGGCCTTCCGTCTGCCAGCCTCTCCGCCGCCAAAAGGGTCTTCCATCGACTCTGACTGGTCCACCAAAAACAAGAAACAACCCGGGTTCTTACGACTGATTTCGGCCTGGTATGCCATGGTTTTCCTCCACTTTTTTTGGCATCACGAGAACTACGCCTCTCACATGCCAGAGGTCACAGGTTGGAGTCCTGTCGCGACCATCCCCAGAATGCAGCAACGCCCGTCCCTTTTGCGACATTCGCAGGGACGAATTGAACACGGCACGCTCACTGCTTGATAGCACCCACAGGGCGAACGCGTCGTGATCCCGATCACCGCGTAACAGATTTACGTCGAGGCGTAGCGGAGTCGCCCTCGGCCGACAACGCAAACGATCGCAACAGATTAGCGGTCTACGTCCGCTTGCCCTGGCGTTCATGGTCCGTATCGCAGGGGCCGGACTGCTGCGCCTAGCCGAAGGACTCCGCATGGGTCCCTGGTGGAGGCGCTGGGGGCGGTGGACTCGAACGCATCCGCCGCCCCGCACGCCGCCAGCGACGCCTTCGCGAGCGTGCACCACACGTACGCCTATCTTTCGCTCTAGCCTAATGATAGGTCCCTGACACCCAGAGGATACTGTCGCCGCCGGCTGGCGATTGGCAGAATCGAGAAAGTCTGGGTGTTGTCCCGACCGCACAGCGGATTGGAGAGTCCGCTGTCCAGTTGCAACTCCTAGTGACATCTGTAGATCGCGGCCCACCGTGCCACGACTGTGCCGCTCCCTCCAGGGTCCGTTCTTACTAGACCAGCTGCTCGCGCGCACCCCCCCCTTTAGAGACTTGGCATGACGCAGTCCGACGCTAGCATATGCTGGAAACGCTTCGACGAGGAGGGCGCGATGCGTTCGCGGATTTGCTTCGAACGGTTCCTGACGTGGCTGAGCTAGAGTTCCTCGACGTCCGAACTCGCGCAAAGTGGCGCGCGTGGCTCGCAAGGCACCACAAATCGAGTCGCGGAGTTTGGCTCGTATTTCACAAGGCCCACACTGGCGTGAAATCGCTGCCGTACGATCACTTCGTTCGCGAAGCGCTCTGCTTCGGCTGGATCGACAGCCTGGTGAAGCGACTCGGCGACGATCGCTTTGCGATCAAGGTGACGCCGCGCAAACCTGCCAGCAAATGGTCGGACATCAATCGCCGGCGCTGGATGGAACTGAACAGCGCCGGGTTGCTCAAGCCGGCCGGCTTGGCTGCGGCTCCCACAGCGAACAAGTACGCGGCGAAGCCCAAGATTCCCGAGCTGCCGGGGTACATCGCGAAGGCGATCAAAGCCGATCGGAAAGCGTGGAGCTTCCTTCAAAAGCTGCCGCGAACCGAGCGCCGCAACTTTGTCGTCTGGATCCACATCGCAAAACGTCCTGAGACTCGCGCGCGGCGCATCCGCGAATCGATTGCACTGCTCGCGGCGGGCAAGAAGCTCGGTCTGAAATAGGCACGCCGGGCTCCTCGAGCCACGTCGGTGGTGCTGCTCAGCGCCGGAATCGGGGCGACGCCCGTTCTGGCGATGCTGTACGCGTTGGCGGCGGCGCGTTCGGCACGACAGGTCTTGTGCTCTACGGGGCTCCCGATCGGCAGCATCATCCATTCGCCGCCGAGGTCCGTCGAGAGCGCGATGGTCCCCGCCACGAGCGCGATAAGGGCAGCACCGAAATGGCAAACCAGCATCAGCTACACTATCCCGGATGACGTCGCGATCGTGAGATGCTGCATACTGAGGACCCCTCACTAAACGGGGACTGCTCCTTCAGAACGGGCTGAGGATCGCGCGAACACGAACAGCAGCACGGCCGCGAGGCCGGTCACAGCCACGCCGGCCAGCAGCTCGCCGCGTTTGTTGGGCAGTTGAATCGCCATCAGCGCCATGACCGCTGTATGCGCGAAACTGGACCATACGGTGTACGCAATCAAGCTGCGATGCGCGGAGGGATTGCGTGCCGCCAACACCAGAAAAACGCCGAGCGTCGCTAACACGGTGTAGAACATCGGCGCTGTCGTCCCGCCAGTCGGGCGCAGGGCCAGGAGAGAGGTCACCAGCGGATAGATATTGGCGACGGCCGTCAACACACCCAACAGCACCAGAGCGACCTGCAGCGCGCGTTCTCGCTTAGACGTCACGGCCATTGGAGCCCTCCCGAGGTAGATGCGCTGGTTTTGCTGCCACTCCCTTGAAAAAGGTGTAGCAGAACACGCCATCGGGTTCTGCCGCACGATAGAGATCGCGGATCCCTGCATCGAATGTCGCGGCATCGATGATGCGGGCCGCGAGCGCCTCCTCCCGCACGGCTTCAACCATCCACGTGAACGTTTTCCGTGTGAAACTGTCGATCAGATCCGGTGTCGTCGCGTCAACGTAGACGACGCGCGGTGTCACGCACGGCTCCTCATAGCCTGCTTGCGCGAGCAGCGGATACAGCTGCCGGCCGATACAGGCATTCCCGCCGGCCCGCCGCTGGAGCTCCACCTGACACCCGATCGCCCGGTGCGCGATCTCGCAGGCGTTTTGCCCGTGACACGAAGATCCGCATTCAGCGAATCCTTGGCGTAGTCAAACAAATGGCCGGGATACAGCGCCACCGCGAAACTCTCCTGGTCGGCCGCGTCTACCGCCACATACACGCCGCGGTCAAAATGCGTACTCACTAAGGCTACCAGATGGCCACCCGCTGAAAACCCGAGCACTCCGATCTTGTGCAGGTCGATGTGCCACTCCGCCGCGTGAAAGCGCACCAGCCCGATCGTTCGCTGTGCATCTTCGAGCGGCAGGGATGACCTCGTAGTGACGTCACAACCGCATTGCTGATCCCAGGATGGCCCGGCATTCGGCACGCGGTACTTCAGCAGCACGCACGTGATCCCCTTGGACGTCAACCAGTCACAGACCTCCTCACCGCCGCTAAACCTGGCGTTTGCGTAAACCGTGTCACGTCACCGAGTTGATGCGACGGCAGGCCCTCTCGGACGACTCACCCACCATAAGAGTGGCGTCAAACCCAATACGGAACGCGACGGCGCGAACGATCCCCGTGATTCAATCAGGCGCGCGCGTACAGGCCGATGATCGACGCGAGAATGACCGACGACATCCTCCGCCGTCTCGGCGCCGCGGCTCGTGAAGCGTGTGGGCGGAATCGCCGAAACGCTAATCCGCCCGCATCGCGATCGTCGGGTCGATCCGCATCGCCCTCAGCGCCGGCGCCAGCGCCGCCGCGAGGGCCACGGCCAGCAGGAACACGCTCGCCGCGCCCAGCACCAATGGATCGCGCGGACCCACCCCGAACAGCATCGCGCTCAGGCTCTTCCCGCCCCACAGCGCCAGCAGCACGCCGATCACCACGCCCACCGCCGCCATCGCCATCGCCTGGCCCACCACCAGTGCCGCCACGTCCCGCCGCTGCGCGCCGAGCGCCACGCGCACCCCGATCTCGCCCGTGCGCTGCGTGACGTTGTACGAGATCACGCCGTAGATCCCCACCGACGCCAGCGCCAGCGCCACCGCCGCGAAGAGCGTCAGCATCAGCATGGAGAACTTCGGTCCCTCCACCTCCACCGCCAGCGCTGCGTCCATCGTCTGCACCCGCTCCAGCGGCACGTTTGGATCCACCTCCGCCAGCGCGCGCCGCAGCTGTGCCGTCATCTGCTCCGCCGGCTGCGCGCTGCGCACGATCACAAAGCCGCCCCGCATCTTCTCCTGCGCCCGCGGCAGATACAGCGTGCCGCGCGGCGCCTCGGTCAGTCCGTCGGTGCGCGTGTCCCGCACCACGCCCACGATCGTGCGCCAGCTGCTCGTGTCGTTCACCTGGCCGCCCCCCCCCAGCCGCAGCCGCTCGCCGATGGGACTCGCGCCCCCGAAGAACTTCTTCGCCACGCGCTCGCTCACCAGCGCCACCAGCGGCGCGCCCGCGCGGTCACCGGTTTCGATGTGACGCCCGCCCACGAACGGGATCTGCAGCGTCTCGAAGTACTCCGGGTCCACCACGGCCACGTTGAGCAGCGCCAGCTTGCTCTGGTCCGCCTCGGGACGCGACGCGAACGAGATGGTCGACTGCCCTTGGCAGCAGATCGGCAGGTCCGACCCGAGCGTTGCGCTCTGCACGCCCGGAATCGCGCGCACCTTCGCGAGCAGCTGGTCCAGCGTGACGCGCGCCTGCTCGACGCTCGGGTACTTTCCGGCCGGGAGATTCACCATGGCGGCGATCACGTGCGACGGTTGGAAGCCGGGGTCCACGGCCGTGAGCCTGGCGAAGCTCCGCACCAGCAAACCCGACCCCGCCAGCAGCACGACGGCGAGCGCCACCTCGGCCACGGTCAGCGCGGCCCGTGTCCGCTGAAGCGACGCGCCACCGCTCGTACCGCGGCCGCCTTCCTTCAACGCGGACACCAGCTGCGCGCTTCCCGATTGCAGCGCCGGCGCGAGACCGAAGAGCAGTCCGGTGAGCAGCGACACGCCCAGCGCGAACAGCAGCACCGGCGTGTTCATGTGAGCGTCCGCGATGCGCGGCGCGCCCCGTTGCAGCGTCACCAGGAGCCGCACGCCCGCCACGGCGATCCCCACGCCCAGCGTGCCCCCGGCGAGCGCCAGCACCACGCTCTCCGTCAGAACCTGCCGCACGATGCGCCCGCGCGCCGCGCCGAGCGCCGTGCGCAGCGCGAACTCCCGCTGCCGCGCCGCGGAGCGCGACAGCACGAGGCTCGACACGTTGGCGCACGCGATCAGCAGCACCAGCGCCACGGCGGCCATCAGGATCTGGAGCGCCGGCTTGATGAACCGCACCACCCCGTACATCAGCGGCGCGCCCGCCGCGCCGAGGCCCGCGTTCTCGCCGGGATATTCCGTGCGCAGCTCCGCGTTCACGCGCTGGAGATCCGACACCGCCTGCTGCACCGTGACGTCGGGCTTGAGACGTCCCACGGCGAACAGGTCTGGTTGCCCCCGGCGGTTGTAGGGGGCGTCCGCCGCGAACAGCCCCACCGGGAGGACCACGTCCGGGTTCTGGTCGCCCGCGCGATACGACACGCGCACGTCCGGCGCGAGCACGCCCACCACCGTGTACGCCTGGTCGTCGAGCACCAGCGTGCTTCCGAGCACCGAGCGGTCGCCGCCGAAACGCGACTGGAAGAAGCCGTTGTCCAGCAGCGCGACGCGCGCCGACCCCGGCGAGTCATCCGCCGGCGTCACGAGCCGGCCCAGCGCCGGCCGCACGCCGAGGAGCTGGAGATAGTTGCCGCTCACCAGCGCTCCGTCCACGCGCTCGGCGTCGCCCCGGCCCGTCATGGTGAACGACGCCCACGGGTAGTAGACCCCGATGTCCTCGAACCCGCGCTGCCTCTGTCGCCAGTCCTTGAAGTTGGGATACGAGACGAGCGGCCGGTCGCTGCCCGGCCTCGTCTCCCACAGCATCACGAGCCGGTGCGGCTCGCGGTAGGGCAGGGGCGTGAGCATCACGGCATTGATGACGCTGAAGATCGCGGTGTTGGCGCCGATGCCGAGCGCCAGGGTGATCACCACGATGGCGGTGAATGCCGGCTGCCGGCGCAGCGAGCGCAGGGCAAAGCGCAGGTCCTGTTTCAGCACGCTGAGATTCTCCTTGCGATGCTCGCGTCCCGCGCGGCGTTCGTCCGCGCAGCGGCAGTCGCGGCGGTACTGCTCCACGTCGCCGAAGCGGCGCAGCGCTTCCTCGCGCGCGGCCGCGGGGGTCCATCCGCGCGCGGTGAGGTACTCCATTTCCGCGTCCACGTGGAAGCGGAACTCGTCGTCGAGGTCGGCGTCGATGTCGCTCGGCCAGAATTGCAGGTACCTGCGCGACGTCGGGACATGCACCGTCAGACCGGCTGCGTGGTGGCGGTGAGGAGGCGGGTGACGGTCTGCACGTAGCGCTGCCACGACGCCGTCTCCGTTTTCAGCTGCTGCCGGCCGACGGTGGTGAGCCGGTAGAAGCGAGCGCGCTTCCCCTTGTCGGAGAGCCCCCACTCGCTGTCCACCAGCCCGCGCTCCTCGAGGCGGTGCAGGGCGACGTACAGGGAGCCGTCGGTGACGTCGAGCGTGCCGGACGTCGAGTCGCGGATGACGCGGGCGACGCCGTGGCCGTGCCGCGGGCCCCACGAGAGCGCCTTGAGAACGAGGACGTCGAGCGTGCCCTGGAGGAGGTCGACCGGGGTGACCATGGTATGTCCTGGAGTGTCTGGGACATGATAAGAGTCTATTCCCTAGAATGTCAAGGAAATGACCCCCGCTGTCGCGTTTGGAGATCGGCGACCTAATTGCACCGCTGACTGTGCCCCGCGACCGACGCGCTACATTCGCTTGGCGACGACTCCTGGTGGAGCGCGGGGTGAGAGCAGCTCTCACCCGCGCGGAAGAGTTGGGAACCTGTCACAACTACCGCTTCAACGAAGCGTTCGTCGGGCGGTCCTGAATCGGAGCCGGTACGGCGCGAGCGGCACGCCGTCGCTGACGTTTCGAAAGCCGTAGCCGTGCGGCGTACCGAGCTGCAGCTCATACTCGCGGTCCTGCTCGAGCGCGAGGCCGAAGTGAAAGATGGTCCCGACCGAATCCAGCCCCTTGCCGATGATGAACGGGACGCGGGTCGAGTCCACCGCGCGCCACGTGAACTTGGGGAAGCGCTGCTGCGACTCGGCTGTTGGGCCGGAGGGTCCCAGCACCGGCAGGACGCTCCAGCCGTCGTCCCGCACCGGCCGGTCGAATCGCACCACCATTTCTTGTAGGCCTGAATCCACGGAGTCCGATCCATTCGCGATGGACAGTGAAACGATCTTGGGCCGCAGCTCGTCGTAGCGCGCCTGCATCGCGGGAACGCGATCGGGCAGGGAATCGAAGTACGCGATGATCCGCGGCATGAACGCGGCGAACGTCGGATAGGCGTTCCGGTTCGCCTCATACTGAGCATAGCGATTGGCCAGCTCTTCGGTCCAGAACCAGCTGCCGCGGAGTTGGTCACGATAGAGGTCGCGTAGCTGCACGCTGTCGCTGTGGACGACGATATAGCGTGCCTCGGTCGCGTGATCGAGTGATTCGTTCACCATACTCGGCCACGGATACGATTGAATATCCATGGCGGCCGCGACGAGCGCGTGTATCCGCGGCGCCGAGCGCTCGAACTCGGCGCGGTGGGCGTTGCCGAGCGGATTCACGAACCCATGGCCGAATTCGTGAACCAGCAACCCCGCCATTCCG
>Ga0209474_10004657_pt1 | contig 11802 bp, 11 predicted proteins | sample GraSoiAngelo_145_FD_185902 | JGI IMG/M metagenome (GOLD analysis project Ga0209474, IMG submission 185902) | Grasslands soil microbial communities from the Angelo Coastal Reserve, California, USA - 14_1009_05_20cm (SPAdes) (version 2) | ecosystem: Environmental > Terrestrial > Soil > Grasslands...
AGTTCCCGCTCCTCAGCACCATGGAGCCGGAGTGAGCGGAAGGCTGCGGGCCTTCTACTTCCTGTACTACGGGTACGTCGGAGCATCGCAGGGGTTCCTCGCACCCTGGCTGCGCGGGCTCGGTTTCACAGGCGACGCCATCGGCGGCGTCGCGATGGCCGCGCAACTCGTCTCCGCGCCCGCGGGCCTCTTCTGGGCGCACGCCGCAGACAGGCGCGATGCCCGCGAGAAGACCCTGCGGCGCTGCGCCTTCGGCGCGGCCTGTGCGCTCGCCTTCCTTCCCTTCGCGCGGACCCCCTTGCAGGTCGGGCTGGTCCTCGCCGCTCACGGGTTCTTCGGAGGCGCCCTCATCCCGCTCGCCGACTCGGTGACGATGGAGTGGGCGGTGCTGGAGCCCGGACGAAGCTACGCGCGGACGCGGCTCTTCGGATCGCTCGGATTCGTCGTCGTCGCGCAGGGCCTGGGATTGCTCCTGACGGCACGCGGCGATCGCCCCGGCGATCTGCTCATGCCCGCGGTCGCGGCAGTATCCGTTCTCGGTTACGCGCTGGTCGCTCGAACGCTGCAAGGTCCGGCGCGTACCGCTCCGGAACCGCTGACGAGCGCCGCCTTGATCCCGCGGTGGCGCTGCTCTTCCTCGTTTGCGTCCTGCACTGGGCGGGGTGCGCTCCCTACCACCTGCTCTACGGCGTGCTGGTGCGCGATCACGGTCTGCCCGCGAGCCTGACGGGTCTCGGCCTCGCCCTCGGCGTGCTCGCCGAGGTGATCGCGCTTTTCGCCTTTCCCGCGCTCCTGCGGCGCTTCTCTCTCTCCTCGTTGCTCGTCGCCGCCTCGGCGGGAACCATCGTCCGCTGGGTGCTACTGTCCCGCGCGCACGACGCGGCGAGCATCGTGGGCCTGCAACTCTTCCATGCGCTTTCCTTCGGCGTCTGGTGGGCTGCGGCCGTCGAGGCGATGCGCCGCTCGGTTCCCTTGCAACTTCGCGCGACCGGCCAGGCGCTTTTTTCCGCGCTGGTCTTCGGAGCAGGCAACGCGATCGGATACGGCCTCGCGGGAGCGGGTTACCAGCGATTCGGTAGCGCCTCGCCGCTATTTGCTTTCGCAGCGGCGGTGGAAACGGCCGCGCTGCTCTTCACGGCCCTCGCTGCTGCCCGGCTGGGTGGCGTACGGGCGACGAATGCATAGTTTGCGCCTCTGGCGCCATCCGGCGCGAGAGGAGACGGAATGCCCAGTTCCTGGAGCAACAAGCGGGAGCGGCAGTACGAGAAGATCAAGCGCAGCGCGAAGAGCCGCGGCCGCAGCACGGGCACTGCGAAGAGGATCGCGGCAGCGACGGTGAACAAGACCCGCCGGCGCAAGGGCGAGACCAAGGGCAGCTCCAAGACTCGCCGTCGGACCAGTCGCGGATCTTCGCGGCGCACGACGACAACGCGCCGCCGGACCGCGGCGCGCAAGGGCGGCCGCGCCCGCGCTCGCCGCCGCTAAATCCGCGGAATTCCTCATCGGGGGTGCGGCATGGCCGGCCCCCGGTGTTCAAGCGGTAGCGGGTTCGTGTAGGAGTGTCCTCCTCCGCATTACCCAACTGGAGGGGACACCAATGAAGAAGATCGCGCTCGTGATCGCCTTGATTTCCTTGCCGGCGCTCGCGGTCGGGAACTCCAAGGACCCGACCTGGTGGGACAAATTCCAGTTCCTCGCCAACAACCCGCCCAGCGCGCTCCAGTCGAGCGCGGGAGCGAAGGCCGGGGCCTTCGGCAGCAACGTCGACGTCTCCAACGAGTGCGGGCCGCAAAGCGAAACCTTCATCGCCATCAATACGCGCAACCCGTCGAACATCGCCGGCGGATCGAACGAGATCTTCCGCCTGCCGATGCGCGGCTATTTCTCGACGGATGGCGGCGCCCATTGGGGCGGCGTGGATCTGCCGTTGCCGCCGCCGATCGGCACCAACGGCATCGACTTCGGATCCGATCCCGGGCTCGCCTTCGATAGCTCGGGTAACCTCTACTACAGCTACATCGTCGTATTTTTCAGCGCGGGACTGGGCAACGGCGCCATCAACGGCACCGAGCTGGCCGTGGCCCGCTCGGTCGACGGCGGCAAGACGTATCCGCAGGTGACGTTCTTCGACTTCAGCGGCGGCCAGAACCATTTCAACGACAAGCCGATGGTTACCGCGGACACGACTCTCACCAGCCCCTTCCGGGACAACGTCTACGTTGCGTGGGACGCGGCGAGCGGCGGATCCGGCGGCGGCGGAGTCCGCGTCGCTCGCTCGACGGATCGCGGCCTCTCATTCACCACTACCCGGGTCGACAACCCGAATGGTCCGGGCCGCTCGATCGGCGCGTCGGTCACCACGGGTCCCGCCGGCCAGGTCTACGTCGCGTGGAACGACTTCGCGGCAAACGCCATCGTCTTCAACCGCTCGCTCGACGGCGGCGTGACGTGGGGGACGCCGACGACCATCGCCACCAAGCAGATCCCGTTCGACATCGGGATTCCCGCCGAGTTCAACCGCCGCGCCCTGGTCTACCCGGCTTGCGATGCCGACCGCTCCACCTCCGCCCACCGCGGCCGCATCACCTGCTCCTGGATGGACTTCGCGCAGGGATCGACCACGCACACCGACATCTTCACCTCGGTCTCGGACAACCAGGGAACGACCTGGTCGCCGGCGCGCTCCGTCGGTGACTCGCACGGCGGCGCGGACCGCTTCAACCATTGGCTCGCGACCGACGCGGTGACCGGAACGGTGAACGTCTCGTTCTACGACACGCGCAATGACACGACGGGCGCAGGTTTCATGACGGACATCTTCCTGACCAGGGGCGACGGGGCGAGCTTCGGTCTCGGCACCCAGGTGACGACGGCGCCCTCGAACGAGCACGACTGCAACGGCCTCTTCCCCTGCCCGTCGATCAACTACGGCAACCAGCAGGGCGACTACGAAGGCCTCGCTGCGCACGGCGGGATCGCCCACCCGATCTGGACCGACAGCCGGCGCAACACGGAGAACGCCACCCCTTCCTGCGCCAACGGGCGGGGGCTGATGGAAGAGGTCTTCACCGCCACCGTGAAGTAACTCAGGCCACCGCGCGCAAGAGCGCGGCGAAGAGAGCGGGGTGCTGCGAGCACAGGCGCACGCCCCGCTTTCGCCATTCCGGCCGTCGCGCGAGGGCGAGCAGCGAGCGCGCCGGCAGCGCGTAGCGGATCCACTCGCCCCGCAGCGATGCGTCGTAGCGGCGCAGCGACCGCGAAAGTGCCTCGCCGTCTGCGAGGTTACGCGGTAGGGCGGCGAGGAGACGCTCCGCCGAGAGCAACGCCAGTGTCAGCCCTTGCCCTGTGATGGCGTCGACGTACCCGGCGGCGTCGCCGACGAGCGCGAGGCGATTCGCGAAGCGCGCCCGGGCAGCCTGCGCCAGAGGACCTGCGCCGCGCTCCTCGGAGCCGGCCGGCGCTCCGTCCACCCGGTCGCGAAGCCGGGGAAACCGATCGAGGAGCGACTCCCAGGTCGGATGCGCGAACGCACCATGCCAGAGGAAGGCGAGGTTGACCGTCTCCGGACCGACCGGGGTCGCGTACGCCTCGCACCCGTCGCTCCAGTGGATCTCGACGAAGTCGGTCCATGGGGCCATCTGGACGTGGCGCCGCAGGCCGAACCGCCGCGGCGCCCCGGCCGCGCCGTCGAGCCCCGCCGCTTTTCGCAAAGGAGAGTTCACGCCGTCGGCCGCCACTGCAAGGCGGGCCTCGATCGATCCCGAATCCGTTTCCACGGCCGCGACGTCCGTTGCGGGCACGACCTTCCGAACCGCGCCCCGCCTCAGCTCCGCTCCGGCCGCGAGGGCGCGCTCGCGCAGGGCACGTTCGAGCGCGAGGCGCCTTATGCCCAGGCCCTCGCCATCCCGGAATCTCGCCTCGACGCACGCGCCATCCTCCTGCACGTATCGGATCCCTCGAAAGGGCGCGCACGCGGCAGGATCGATCCCGCGCAGCACCGAGAGCCGCGAAAGCGCCGCGAGCCCGCGCGGCATGAGCCCTTCTCCGCATGCCTTGTCGGGGACGTCTTCGGCGCGCTCGTAGAGCACGGTCGCGAAGCCCGCCTCCGCCGCCCGGATCGCGGTGGCGAGGCCCGCCGGGCCGCCCCCGCAGATGGCGACGTCCCAGATCATCGCAAAAACCGCAGCCGGGCGAAGGCGGCGAGCGATCCCGCCGCCGCGCGGGCGAGGTGCAGCGCCGTAACCTTGTGCGGAGGACGGAGCGTGCCGCTCCGCCATTGCCGCAGCGCCTCGCCACGGCGGAGCTTCCCGCTGGAGGTCCGGGGAAGGGTCCCTGGAGCGAGCAGGGCCACGGTGTGCGGTCGCACTCCCGTCCTCTCGACGACCCGCGCGCGCACCGAATCGGCCTCGAGCGGACCCGCCTGCTCGACGAGGAGCAGCAGCTCCTCGCCGTCGGCGCCTTCGGGAACGAATCCGGCCGCCACCGCGCAGCCCTCCCGCACGCCGCGCAATCCGGAAAGGGCGTCCTCGAACTCCTGCGGCGCGTGGTTCGCGCCTCGCAGGATCACGATCTCCTTCTCGCGCCCGCACACGTACAGCTCTCCGCCGATCACCGCGCCGAGATCGCCCGTGTCGAGCCAACCCTCTTTGACGGCTCGGGCGGTGGCGGCGGGGTCCTCGAGATAGCCGGCCATGACCGAAGGTCCGCGGACCTCGATCCGTCCGACGGCCCCGTCGTCCACCTCGATCGGATCGGAGCCGACGATGCGTACTTCGACGCCCGGAACCGGCGTTCCGACCGCCGCGACTTCGTTCGCGGAACCGCCGACCGACGCGGTACGCAGGCCGGAGCCGGGCGCGGCGAAAGTGACCGCCAGCGCCGCCTCGCTGAGGCCGTAGACGGGCAGGAGCGTCCGGGCATCGAATCCGAATCTGCCGAATCGATCCGCGAATCGCCGCAGGACCGCCGGCGCGATCGGCTCCGCTCCGTCGAGGACGAGGCGCAGCGAAGAGAGATCGCACCCTTCCAGGTCCTCGTCCCGCACCCGCTTGAGGCAGAGGCCGAAGGCGAAATTGGGGGCCACGGTGATGGTCGCCCGCCGCCGCGAGATCGCGCGCAGCCAGAGGGCGGGCCGCCCGAGGAATGCTTCCGGCGGCAGGAGCGCGAGAGGACCGGGATGGGTTCGCGTGGGTGAGCGCGACGGGCTTCGGGTCCACCGTCGTTCCCGAGGAGAACTGGACCAGCGTCAGATCGCCGGGGCGGGGCTGTCTGCGGAGCTCTCCCGCTCGCGGCAATTCCGCCACCGCGCGGCATCCGAGCGCCGGCCGCGCCTGCGCCACCGACTGGCCGAGGAGCCTGCCGATCCTGCGATCGGTGAGCACGAGGCGCGCGCCGCTCACCTCGATCATCCGCGCGGTCCGCAGGTGGAACTCGTCGAGGCGCCCGAGCCGCACCGGGGGGTAGAGCGGCACCGGCACCGCTCCGGCGAGGATGGTCCCGAAGAACGCCTCCATGAAATCGACGCCGGTGGGAAGGACGAGGGCGACCCGGTCCGCCGGCTCGATTCCGAGAGCGGCGATCCCGGCCGCGGCGCGCGCCGCGCGCATCTCCAGCTCCGCGAAGGAGAGGTTGGTCTCCGCCTCCCGCGCGTCGACGAAAGTGAGCGCGTGGGGCGATCGGGCGGCGCTCGCGACCAGCTCCACGAGTGTCCGGCAGCGCAAGGGCGGAAGGGGCGGACCGCGCAGCATCAGTTGCCCCCGGCCCTTTGTGCGACGAGGGCGGCGAGCTCGGCCACGGTGCGCACCCGGGAAGCGTCTTCCTCCGCCAGCGCCACGCGGAAGCGATCCTCGAGGCCGACCACCAGCGTGAGCAGGCCGACCGAGTCGAGCTGCAGATCGCTCACCAGATCGTCGCCCGGTTTCACTTCCCGTGAAAGTCCGAGCTCGTCGCGCAGGACGCGGGCGATCTCGGTCGCCACCTCCGACGGGTCAGGCACGGCGCAAACCCAGGGCGGCCTCCTCGGTCCGGATCCGCAGTCGGAGGAGCGCCGCGTTCAGGGTCGAGAAGACGATGGCGGTCAAGTAGGCGCCGTGCACGAGGGGCAGGGCGATGATCTCCACGGCGACCGCGAGATAGTTGGGATGGCGGAGGAAGCGGTAGGGCCCGCGCGCGACCGGCACCTCCCCGGGCACCACGATGACGCGCACGTTCCATCGATCGCCGAGCGACGCGATGGCCCAGTAGCGCAGTCCTTGCGCGAGCAGGAAGGCAGCGAGGGCGATCCACCCCAGAGCGCCCGGGAAGGGACGGTGCAGGACGATGACCTCGAGGGCGCAGGAACAGAGGAAGGCGGCGTGGAGGAATGCCATTGCCGGAAAATGTCCCCGCCCGTACTCGATCCCACCCCGCGCCAACGCCTTCCCGGCGTTGCCTCGCGAGAGACGAAGCTCCGCGACCCGCTGGCAAGCGACGAGCGCGACCAGAAGCAGATAGGCGCCGGCCGACGTCACCATCGCAGGAGCACCAGTTCGGAGCAGAAACCTGGTCCCATGGCGACGAGCAATCCGAGATCGCCGCCCTTTGCTTCGCCCGAGTCGAGCAGGTCGCGGAGCACGAACAGGACGGAAGCGGAGGAGAGGTTCCCGACCGAGCGGAGCGATTCCCAGGTGCGCGCGAGCGCTTCGGCAGGCAGCTCCAGCGCTTCCTCGAACGCCTCGAGCACGCGGGGTCCGCCCGTGTGACAGATGAAATGGCGGATTTCCTGCCGCGAGACGCCTTGCGTGGCGAGGAAGGCGTCGACGTCCTCGCGGATGCGGGCGCGCACGAGATGGGGAACCTGCGGCGAGAGGACCACCTTGAAGCCGCTCTCGACGATGTCCCAGCCCATCACACGCTCGGTGCCGGGATAGAAAACCGATCGGGTGGCCACGATGGAGGGGCCGCGGCGCGGGCGCTCGGCGCCGACCAGGACGCAAGCGGCGCCGTCTCCGAAGAGGCCGCTCGCGATCAGATTCGCGACCGAGAGGTCCTCGCGCTGCAGCGTCAAGGAGCAAAGCTCGACGGCCAGGAGCGCGGCGACCCCACCGGGATGCGCGCGCACGGCGTCCGCGGCGCGGACGAGCCCCGTCGCCCCGGCGACGCAGCCGAGCCCGAAGATGGGCGTCCGCTTCACGTCCGGGCGGAGCCCGAGGCGCTCCATGAGCCGCGCGTCGATCGAGGGCGTCGAAAGCCCCGTCACGGTCACGAAGACCAGATGCTCGACGTCCGAGGGCTTGAGGTCGGCGCGCATGAGCGCGGCTCGCACCGCTTTCTCGCCGAGGTCCGTCGCAGCCGCGATCCAGGCGTCGTTGCGGGCCGCGAACGAGCGCAGCTCGCGGTAGCGTTCGAGCGGCAGGGCCAGATGCCGCCCCGAGACCTGCACGGCGCGGTGCAGCTGCTCGAGCCGCGCGGCGTTGAAATGCTTCTCCGCCCAGGCGTCGCGGAAGGCGGCGATGAGCGTCTCTTGATCGACGTAATGCTCGGGCAGCACCGCCGCCGTGCCGAGTACGTGGGGATCCATCAGCGCGCGACCTCGACGGGGAGCGCCACGCGTACTTCCTCCTGGCCGTCTTCGAGGAGCCGGAGGGGCACGCGGAAGGAGTTCTTCACAGGGTAGCAAGCGGCGTGATCGACCGCGTCGCAGACCACCGTGCGGAGCTGTACGAGCAGCTCGGAATCGACGTCGTTCTCGTGCTGCGCGGAGACACCGATCTCGATCCGCTCCGTCTTCCCGCCTCGCGACTCGCCCCGGGAGAACTCGGGCTGGACGCCGACCAGATCGCTGCGGCGCGAGATCTCGAGCGCGAGCGACCAAGGAGCTCCGGCGGCGATCTCGAATCCTTCGGGAGCCGCCACGTCCAGGACCAGCCGCGCGCGACCCGGGCGGAACCCGATCCCCGCGGGCGAAGGGACGATCGCGGTGAACCAGCCGACCGCGTTTTCCTTCGAGGCCGCAACGTCCGACGGCTTCTCGGCCGCTCCGTACCGCGGTGTCGGGGCATTGCGGATGGTGAGCTCGTACGCTTTCTCGCCGCTCGGGCTCAGCTTGACGATGCGGTGGTTGTTGGTGTCGGCGACGAGGATCTCTCCGCTCGGCAGGACCGCGAGGCCCGCCGGCTGCGACAGCTTGGAGTCGATCGCCCCGGTGAAGAACGACTCGAGCCGCAGGCCGTCGGGTGAAAACCGCTTGATCTTGTCATTGTACGTGTCGGCGACGAGCAGTCCCGACGACGCGGTCGCCGCCACCGCCAGCGGATGCTGGAGCATTCCCGGCCGGATCGGTCCGATCTCGTCGCCGAAGTCGAACAGGCCCGGCCCGCCTGCGAGCGTGTAGACGCGCCGCGAGCGCAGATGGATTGCGCGAACCCCCGACGACTCGCTGTCGGCGACGTAGAGGACGTCTCCCTGCAGGCTCAGGCCCGAAGGTTGCGCGAGCGCCGCTTCCTTCGCCGGGCCGTCGATGAGCGCCTCGCGTCCGTTACCGACGACCGGCTCGATGGTGCCTTCGCGCAGGTCGAGCATGGCGATCTGGTGCGAGCCGGCGAGCGCGACGTAGAGCTCGTGATCGCGCAGCGCCAGGTCCCAGGGCGAGCGCAGTGCGGTCTGTTTCGCAATGCCCTTTTCGAGGAGCGGCGTCCGCCCCAGCTCGAGAGTGCCGGCCAGCCGGGTCAGCTCGCGCGTCGCAAGATCGGCGACGAAGATGGAGTGGGCGCGCGCGTCGGCGATGTAGAGAGAATCGCCGTCGAGCGCGATGCCTTGCGGATCGTCGAGAGCGGCCTCGGCGAACGGCCCTTCTCGCGCACCGCGCAGTCCGCTCCCGACGGTGTCCTGCACCGCGCCGTCCGGCCCCAGGACGAGCACGCGGTGGTGGCCGGAATCGCTCACCACGATCCTGCCGTGGCTCGTCGCCGCGACCTTGCCGGGATGGCTCAGCGTCGACACCGCCGCCCTGCCCGCGCCGCGGGGATGGAACGGCGTTCGTGCGAGCGTGCCTTCCCTGCGGCCGCGTTCCAGCTCGGCGGCCACGGATGCCTCGAGCATCGCGGGCTCGGGCTCGCCGGGAGCCACCGCGGCGAGGGTGCCATCCGGCCGGATGATGACGAGCGTCGGCCAACTGCGCACCGCGTACTCGGACCAGATGCGCATGTCGCTGTCGACGGCGACAGGATGGGAGACGCCGTACCGCTGCATCGCCGCTTCGATGCGCTGGGCGTCCTTCTCGGCGTCGAACTTGGCCGAATGGACGCCGATCACCACCACCGGATCGTTCGCGTGCCGTTCCTCGAGGTCCCGCAAGATGGGCAGGACGTGCATGCAGTTCACGCAGCAGTAGGTCCAGAAGTCGAGGATGACGACGTGGCCGCGCAACTCGCGGATGCCGATCGGCCGGTCCACGTTCAGCCAGGCGGTCGCGGAGGTCAGATCCGGGGCGTGGATACGCTCGGGCACACCCTCTTCCATGGCGCGCAATCGGCGGCGACGCAAGCAGAGCGACATGGCAGGCGCGGGAAAAGATATTCCCGGCGCGGGGAAGGCGCGGACCCTCAGATCATTTCGCGGCCGGCGCGGCCGTTGACCGCGTGCCGCAGCGCCTGCACGTCGGCTTCTTCCGGCCTCCACTCGACGAGCGTGGAGAGGCGCCGCTCGGCGAAGCGATGGGCGGCCGGGATGATCGACTCGCTACCATGGTGCTCGCGCGATTTCACTTCGCGTACGACGCGCGCGCGGTGCTCGGGATCGACGTGGCCGTCGCCCCGCACCCGGATCTTCGAGAACCAGACGCGGTGGATCGCGCTCGGCTTCTTGTTGCGCAGTTCCACCGCCATCCCGATGCAGCGCACGTAGTGGTCGCCATCGTGCTGCAGGGTGTCCTCGCCTGCGAGGAAGCGCTGCATCGAGGGCAACGGGATCCGGCGGATGGATCCGGGCGCGGTACGCTGGAAGAACCACAACGCCATCCTGCGGGGCGCCTCCTGGGGCACCCCTGACCGGTATCACGGAGCGGCGAGCAACGGCTCGCGAAACGGCCGTGTTGTCGCTCGATGAACTGTCAGCCCCTCGCCTTCTCGAGCAGCTTGGCGAGGAGCGTCCGATGGCAGCGCTCGGCATCGGTACAAGCCGAAGAGCAGAGGAGCGTGACGGTGCGTCCGTGCCGGAGCTCGTCCGCGACCTTCTCCATCGCTTCCGGCCGCTCGCGCATCTCGGCGAGATATCTGCGCCGGTACTCGCGCCAGCCGATCGGCAGCCCCCGCTTCCCGTAGAGATCGGCGTGGAGATCGCGACCGGGCCCCAGCTCCGGGAGCCAGATGTCCCAGGTCTCGTCCTCTTTGCGCAGCCCACGCGGCCGGTAGCGGCAGACGAGGACGCGCAGTCCGTCGCCCTTCTGCCCGGGATCGTTCCATCGCCTGGTCCGGATGGTCATGGCGCTCGAAACCCAGAGATGCGTCCGCGCCATCGGATTCGGGAAGCCCACCAAGGACAGGTGCGTACGGGCAGGTGCATCCCGGTCGAGAAACCGCCCAGGCGGGCGCACGGGTTGTGAAAATTCCTCTACCTTTCACTGTTGCGGTTTGTTTGCATCGACCAGTCCGTGAGATAGGCTCGCAGGCCGTGGCGGCTCCTCGCCTACTCATCCTCGCCGATCCGAAGATGCTGCCGGCTCTCGCCAACGGGCTCCGGGAAGGCGGTCGCTTCGACGTCCTTCCCGTGCCTTTGTCGGATGGAGGCGCTGCCGCGGCCGCCGCCCCGCGCGCGGACGCCGTTGCTGTTTTCTACGGAGCGCCCGGGCGACCCCTCGCGGCGACGGTGCAGATGCTGGCCGCGGCCGTGCGTGGCAAGGGCGGAAGGATCATCGCGGTCCTGCAGCGCGAGGCCGTCGCCCAGCGCGACGAATGCTTTCGTGCGGGCGCGAGCGATCTGCTCTTCATGCCGATGTCGAAGGAGCAGTTCGTGAGCCGCCTCGAGGCTGCGGTCGCGCTCGCGTACACGCCGGACAAAGGCCCGGCGGCGGATGTCCAGGTCAACTCGCGGGCGGCTCAGGTGAAGCTCCCGCACGCGGTCGTGACCGCGGCCGGCGTCCACGCCTCGACGGCGGTGCCCTTCCTTCCCGGGGAGACGGTCCGCCTTTCGTTGCAGGTCGACGGCACGCCGCAGCAGGCATGGGGACTGGTCGCCGCGAACGGACCGGAAGCGCGCATTCGTTTCGCGGGTCTGGCTCCCGAGGAAGATGCCCGCTTTCGCGAATGGGTGAAGAAGACCTCCGCCGCCGCCCCGGCCGCGGCGGAACCGTCTCGTCCGATCCCCGCGCCCGCGGCGCCACTCTCCGGGCCTCCTCCTGGCTTCGCCGATCGACCGCGCGTGCGCGGCGAGGCCGCAGGCCCTGCTGCCGCCGCGCCGCGCCCGAAAGTGCCGGAGCCCCCGCCTCCGGTCGCCTCCGCGAGCGTCCCCGAATCCGAGCTGCCGACGCCTCCGATGGTGCCGATCCTCCCTGGCCTGGCCACGCCGCCCGGCGCATCGACAGTGGCGGCGCAGCCGGAGGGGGCGCCGAAACCGGAACCTGGAAGCGGCGTCGACTCCTCCCTCTTCGAGGGCATCCAGACGCCGGCGTCGGTTGCGCCGGTGGCGCCCGCCGTCGAGCCCGTGGTCTGGCCGGTACCCGTCGCGCTCGAGACCGCGAAGGCCGCCGTCCTCGCCGCTCTGTTCTCGCCCGACGACGAGCCCACCGTTCCGGTGGAAGTGATGTTCTCGGCCAAGAAGGTCGCGGCC
>Ga0209474_10004660_pt1 | contig 11800 bp, 15 predicted proteins | sample GraSoiAngelo_145_FD_185902 | JGI IMG/M metagenome (GOLD analysis project Ga0209474, IMG submission 185902) | Grasslands soil microbial communities from the Angelo Coastal Reserve, California, USA - 14_1009_05_20cm (SPAdes) (version 2) | ecosystem: Environmental > Terrestrial > Soil > Grasslands...
TGCCCGGTGCCGGTTGATGCCGAAGGCTTGGACGTTGAGCGCGGCGAAGAGCGGTGGCCGGGTCCGAAACTGATTTACACGACACCGGCCCACCAGTTTCCCCTTGGGATGACGATGAGCCTGCGGCGCAGACTGGCGTTGCTCGACTCGGCCCGCCGGTCGCATAGCCTGATCTTTGAAGATGATTATGACAGCGAGTACCGCTACTCGGGACGGCCCGTCCCCGCCCTTCAGGGGTTGGATCGCACCGGATCAGTGATCTACGCCGGCAGCTTCAATGAGGTGCTATTCCCTGCTCTGCGGCTGGCATATCTTGTGGTTCCGGCCAATATGGTCGACCGATTTGCAGCCGCGCAGTCGATCGGCATGCGCTACGCGCCATTGCTCGACCAGGCAGTTCTCTGTGACTTCATTCAGGAAGGTCATCTGGGACGGCACCTTCGGCGTATGCGAGAGCTCTATGCGGAGCGCCTGGGTGTGTTGATTGAGTCAGCTCGAGAGAATCTTGCGGGACTGCTTGAGATTTCCAGCGTCGAAGCCGGCCTGCAGACCGTTGGCTGGCTGGCGGGGGGGATCAATGCTGAACGAGCAGCTCGCAAGGCTGCGCAGCTCGATGTTGAAGTCATACCGCTGAGCCGTTATACCTCGCGTGCTTTTGGCCGTGAAGGTCTGATTTTGGGTTTTGCCGCAGTCGACGCCCGCGAACTTAGGCGTGGTACGGAACAGCTTGCACGTGCGCTGCGAAGCGGGTAAATGCAGCAATCCGAAGAAACTGAGAACTGATGACAGAAGACTAATTGGTCTTTCACAAAACCAATTCTCAGTTGCCAGTTAGAGACATGAACTGAGGCGTGGTCTTTAAGAAAACCAGTTCTCAGTTGGCAGTTCTCAGTTGTCAGTTAGATCTGCCCAGTTTTGTGCTGCTTTGAAAACATTCGTTGCGGGTCGATCGCAATGAACAATCCTCGGCTGCGGGCGAGGATTTCTCCTTTCTGATTCAGGATCTCGGCCGCATTTGTGTGCCGCCGGCCGCGCACGCTCACCTCGTAAGATTCGACGCGCAATGGCTTATTCAAGGGCACAGGTCTTGCATAATCAACTGTGATCTGCGAGGTCAAAGCGACAACCTGCCGCAGCTTGTTTACCTTTCCCATCGCCTCGTCAAGAATCGTTGCAATGATTCCGCCGTGCGCGTGGCCTGGCGGCCCGGTGTAGCGCTTACTCAAACGAAAACGGCAGACGAACCGATCGCGCCCTTCGTCAAAGACAAACTTCAGCCGCATTCCATCAGGATTGCTCATTCCGCAAGCGAAGCAAAAATTCTTCTGCAGGCGAACGTAGCGGGTGTCGTGTCCGCGACCGGTGAAACTCTTTCGCATTTTTGGATTTAACCACAGAGGCACGGAGGTTCACAGAGTAACGCCCCTCTGCACTTGCCGATTTTGGGAGCGAGCATCCAACTGGCAATCGGCATTTGAAAATTCGCAATCGAGAATGTGATAAACTTTTGAGCCATCCGCAAGTTTGCTTGGGCTGCGGTGTGCGAATCCCACGACCCCCCGGAGGTCTGGTAGATGGGCCTGGCTATTCTCGTGCTTATCTGGCTGATTACATTCTTCAGCACATACTTCTTCGCCGCGAAAACCTGGTGGCTTCCTCATGGCGTTTCAACCTCGGCGCCATGGATTGACCACCAATTCGCCCTTACTTTTGTGGTCATGGGCGTGGTGTTCGTGGCCGCGCAAGTCTCGCTAGGGTATTTGGTATGGAAGTACCGCGCGCGACCGTCATCGGGACCGGTGCGGTATTCTCACGGAAACACTACGCTTGAGATTCTCTGGACTGCTCTAACCGCCATCCTCTTTATTGGCTTGAACCTGATGGGGAGTTCGGTCTGGGCAACCGAGCGTTTTGAGCCTGCGAAGGCGGGTTCTGTTCCAGTGGAAGTCACCGGTATGCAATTTGCCTGGTACTTCCGGTATACCGGCCCGGATGGGAAATTTGGATCGACCGATCCCAAGCTGATTGATCCATCTTCAGGCAACGAGGCTGCGATAGGTCTGAATACGTCTGATCCTGCAGCGAAGGATGACGTCGTCGCCGGAACCATGTTCTTGCCGGTGAATCGCGAAGTTGATTTAACTCTTCGCGCGGTAGACGTGATCCACAGCTTCTTTGTTCCGAACTTCCGTTTTAAGCAGGATGCGGTTCCCGGCCTCGCCATCCATATGCATTTTACGCCCACGGAAATTGGCGACTACGAAATTGCCTGCGCTGAGCTTTGCGGCCTTGGCCACTACAAGATGCACGGCATGGTGAAGGTGATAAGCCAGGCGGATTTCGACAAGTGGTTAGCGCAACGGGAGGCAGATAAACAGTAATGGCGACCACGGCTTCAATTCACGCGCACGCTGCTCCTCAGGGCTTTATCCGCAAATATATTTTCAGCCTCGATCACAAGGTGATCGGGCTCCAGTATTACTTCCTGGCGCTTACGGCAGTTTTCGTGGGAATGTTCTTGTCCCTGCTGATGCGCATTCACCTGATCTGGCCAGCCGTTTCCCTGCCGCTGGTCGGCGATATCAAGCCTGAGACTTACCTGAGTTTGCTGACCATGCACGGCACCATCATGGTGTTTTTCGTGCTGACCACGGCTCCGCAGGGCGGGTTCGGGAATTACTTTTTGCCCATTCAGATCGGCGCGCCGGATATGGCTTTCCCGGTCCTCAACATGCTTTCGTTTTGGACCACTTTCATCGCGTTTGTCATCCTCATCGCGGCATTCTTTGTAACTGGCGGCGCGCCGCTTCACGGCTGGACTGGCTATGCTCCGTTGAGCGCGCTGCCAAACTCCGGTCCCGGTGAGCAACTCGGCGCCGATTTATGGGTCACCAGCATTGCGCTGTTTTGCGTGGCTTCATTGATGGGCGCGCTGAATTTCATCACCACGACTTTAGATCTGCGGGCTAAGGGCATGACGTTAATGCGCATGCCCCTGACTGTTTGGTCGTGGTTCATCACCGCTATTCTCGGGCTGCTGGCGTTCGGCGTGCTTCTCTCCGCGGGAATTCTGCTGTTGCTCGACCGCAATCTTGGGACGAGTTTTTACGTGCCGCTGGTGGTGGTGAACGGCCAGGTGATGGGACACAAAGGCGGATCGCCACTGCTCTGGCAACACCTGTTCTGGTTCTTCGGGCACCCTGAGGTTTACATCGCCATCTTGCCCGGAATGGGCGTGACATCGCAGTTGATCTCGACTTTCTCGCGCAAGCCTATCTTCGGATACAAGGCGATGGCTTACGCCCTCATGTCCATCGGCCTTCTCGGCTTCATGGTGTGGGGACACCACATGTTCATGAGCGGCATGAGCCCGTACTCGGCATTTGCGTTCTCGATTATGACGATGGCCATCGGCGTACCCTCCGCTATCAAGACCTTCAACTGGCTCGGTACGTTGTGGGGCGGACGCATTCGCCTGCAAACGCCAATGCTATTTGCGATCGGATTCGTTTCGCTGTTCGTATCGGGCGGACTTAGCGGGCCTTTCCTAGCTCAGCCGGTGCTGGATATTCCGCTGCACGATACTTATTTTGTGGTTGGCCATTTCCATTTGATTATGGGCGTGGCGGCGATCTTCGGAATTTTCGCCGCCACCTATTATTGGTTCCCGAAGATGTTCGGGCGGATGATGAACGAGCGGCTGGGGCAAATTCATTTCTTCATCACGCTCGCCGGCACGTATGCGATTTTTATGCCGATGCATTATCTGGGATTGGCGGGGCAGACGCGGCGCTACTCGCAGTTCACCGAAGTGGCGTATCAAACCAAGCTGATTCCTCTGCAAACCTTTATGACGTATGCGGCGTTCGTAACGATCGGCGTCCAGCTTGTGTTCCTGTTCAATCTGTTCTGGAGCATGTTTAAGGGGCCGAAGGCGAGCGACAATCCGTGGGAGGCCACGACTTTGGAGTGGACGACCGCGACACCGCCTCCGCACGATAACTTTGGCGGGCACACGCCGGTGGTTTACCACGGCCCTTACGAGTATGGTGTTCCCGGGGCAGCGAAAGATTACATCATGCAAAACGATCCGGCGACGGTGACATCACATTAATCGCGGGAATCGCGGGCGAGGGCGCCCGCGCCACACAGATCAGGTATGGCGACTTTGAGTCCAACGATCACGCTTAAGGATCCCAAGCTCGGCCACGGGGGAAGTGGCATCCATCCGCCTACTGTGGATGGCGGTGGCGACGGGCGGGATGATAACGGCTTTTCCGATTACGGTGCGCGCCTACGGCGTGCGCGACTTGGCACGATCATCGCCCTGGTCGCGGTCGTGATGATCTTTGTGGCCCTGACCAGCGCATATGTTGTCCGCCGAGGGCTGCCGGTGATGGATGACCGCAGCGGCAATTACGTCCGCGACTGGATGGAGGTAAATCTTCCGACGGCATTGCTGCTGGTGAACACGTTCGTACTCTTGGTCAGCAGCCTGACTGCGGAATTCGCGCGGCGGCAGATCACGCGGCGAGTTGCTTTGGTTCCGGTTGAATCGATTCCCGGAGTTTCCATCGGTACTGAGCGTAATTTCCCCTGGCTTCCACTCACGGCGCTGCTAGGGCTTGGTTTTCTTTTCGGCCAGTGGGCCGCTTGGCGCGAGCTGCAGGATCGCGGATTTGCCTTAGCCACCAGCGCCAGCAGTTCGTTTGTATATTTGCTTACGGCGACCCACGGAGTTCACCTAGCCGGAGGCGTGCTGGCGTTGCTGTACGCCGCCATCACGTCGCTGACACGCAAGCCAGTCGAAGCGCGTCGCATTGTGGTGGACGTGACGGTGTGGTACTGGCACTTCATGGCACTGTTGTGGATTTATATTTTCGCTTTGCTGGAGTTTGCGCGATAGCTGCGACCAGGAATTAGCACTTTGGAGAGAGGTCGAAAGCAGATTCCTCGCTTCGCTCGGAATGACAAGTAGGAGAGAGATATCCGGAGTAACACTGTTAACGAGATCCAGGAGCACAAGGAGACCCTGAACATGTCCGATGTCGCGGTGCAGCACGGAGTGGCAACCGGCGTCTACGAACCTTCGCTCTTTGGGACATATTCGAAGAAGATCGGGATGTGGTTGTTTCTGCTCTCCGACTCACTGACGTTCGGAGCGCTGCTGTTTGCCTATAGCTATGGGCGCATCTCGACTCCGAACTGGCCTACGCCGTTCCATTCCGAAAGCATTCGCAACGCAACCCTGATGACGGCGTTCCTGCTGACCAGCTCTTTAACCATGGTGCTGGCGGTTCGCGCTGCGGTGTTTGGCAATGCCAAGGCGCAGCGCTGGTGGCTTCTGGCGACGATGGCATGCGGCACGGCGTTCGTCATCCTCCACGGGCGCGAATGGAGCAAGCTGATCGCGGAGGGGCTCACGCTGCCGATGTTCCCCGCTGTCCCTGGCCATGAAGCCGCCGCCGAATATAAAAACGTCGCGGAGACCGTGCCCCAGTTTCCGGCTACATTTTTCGGCCTGACCGGAATGCACATGCTGCACGTGACGCTAGGCGTTGTTTATCTGGGAATCGTCGCGCTGCGGAAGAAGTTTATTCCGATTCTCCTGGGGCTTTGGCTGGTGGCGTGGCTTGCCACTCCCGCCTATAGCCCGTTCCACTACGGCGCGCACCTGTTACTGCTTACTGCTGTGGTTGCCGGGATTGTTCTCTGGCTAAGGCCGAAAGTTTATGATTCCGCCGACGTCGAGGTCGCCGGGCTCTACTGGCACTTCGTCGATCTGGTTTGGATGTTTATTTTCCCGCTGGTTTATCTCATGTCCACCAGAATCATCAGGAGCTGATCGCGTGAATGATGCGACCCAATTTGCACTAGAGCAGCGAGTAGCCGAGCAGCACCGGCATCATGGCAAAGCGCAATTTTTCTGGGTATGGGGCGCGCTGCTGGTGATGACCGGCTTCGAGGTGTATCTCGGGTATCAGAACATGGAACCGGTGCGGATGTTGAGCATCCTGATGGGGCTGTCGCTTCTGAAAGCCGGCCTGATCATCGCTTACTTCATGCACATGAAGTTTGAATTATCGCGCATGAAATGGCTGACCATGTCTTCCCTGCTAGTCTGTCTGTCACTCATGTGCATTTTCTTTCCCGATGCGTATCGAATCATTCATTTGGGAGTGAAATGAAGCTGCGATTGGCCACGTTCGGTTTGATGTTGCTGCTCTGGGCAGCGCCGGCTTTCTCGCAAGGCTGCGCGATGTGCTACAGCAACGCCACGGGTACTACCAAAGAAGGCCAACGTGCCATCAGCCGGGGCGTGCTGGTTTTGCTGATTCCTCCAGTTGGATTCATGACTCTGGGTGTCGGTATGGCCTTCCGGTACGGTAAGAAGCGGGATGAGGATCTAGGAAGGACGTAGAAGATGATTGAGATCGACGCGGCCAGCATTGTGCGTGCGTCCAGAAAACGTAACGTGGACTCATTCAGGTTAGTTTCACCGGATCAGCGGCTCGGGTGACCTTTTTCGGTGTCAGCGGACTGCAACCACGCCCGGCAGCCTGTCGAGAGTAGAGCAAATATTTCTTGAATCCGTATTCTGGATTGAACAACCCAAAACTCACTACACAGTCAAATTGGCTGAGAGGATGGACTGATGAGAAGGTGGCAGAAAACCGGTTTACCGGTGAAGTCATACTCGGGTTTAGGCCTGACCTTGATCGTACTGTTCTTGCAATCGCAGTCCTCCCAGTAGAGGAAGCGAACTTCATTTTCTCTGAAACCGGTCACTAGAAACGTCCTGAATAGCGCATATTCATAGGCCAACATGCCTTGAAGAATGTCTTCAGTTCATCCGCGGTATAAATCTCGGGATCACGCTCCGCTACACCAAGCATTGTGTCCTTCGTCGTGATCGGTCCCTCGCCACGCTTCTTCAAAGTGTCCCCGGTACCACTGGCTAATCCTCGTGAGTTTATTTCCAGCTGTCCGCGGGGCGTTGCCGACCTTTAGTGATCAGCCACTTTCAATATGTCAGGAAATCCAATCGACTGAAGTCAGCCATGAATCTATGGCGAGGGCCACCATTCGAATTCCACGCTCGAAATTCGCGTACGGTATGCTCGTAGAGTTCGTAGGTTTCCGGTCTAGTGGACAGCTTCACCTCCTCAAGCCATCCGTGTGAAGCCGCTTCGATGCTGAGATTGGGAGAAATCAAGCGGCTTGACCGGAACACCCTTGGCAGGTATGTCATCTCGGACTCGGCGGCGTCGAGCGCCTCCTGCGCTTTGGGTCCGATCTTTCTCCAAATCTCCTTGTTACGGTCGTATCGGTGGAGGTAGAAGGTGCCCTCTAGGTGGCGCTGGTGCTTGCCTTTCACGATCACCCAATCAGCCTTGATTTTTCCATTCTTTGCTACGGCGGGTTTGCAGTATCTCCATCGTCCGTTCTTGAGCCGGACGTACTTCCAGACGGACACGCGTCTGTTCATGGGCGGATTCCTTTCCGCCCTTGGAACGTATCCCGAAATACTAGGGGAGTCACTACGTAACGACCGTAACCTGCTGACCCCAAAAGTGCTGGTGCCGGGAGGGGGAGTTGAACCCCCACGAGGGGTGAACCTCGGCGGATTTTGAGGGCATGGAATCGGATTACGATCGAATATTCCTGATTGCTCTTGAGTGCGTCGGACGCGGTTTTCCGCGACATGCAAATTACGGTCCAGTACGTGGGGGATATGCTGTGTGAGGCATGTTCCCGTCACAGCGGCGACACAACTCGGTTTGTGCGAAAAGATTTATCTTTTGGTACGGTACGCAGGGCCACTGTTTTCGAGCCTACAAGGAAAACATCCGCGCTGGGCGGGCAGCTGAGAAGAACGTGAGAACTGGTTAGGACGAGGGGGTGCCCGCTCTGGCTTTGTGGCGCAATACTTCCTGCTTTGCTTGCAGCCAGTCATCTGTTGGGTTTCCATCCACGCCGCCGCGTTCTTGATACAACTCATACGCGCGTTGGCGGGTCCTTTCTTCGATTTCGGCATCGCGCCGGTTTGGTCTGAGTGAAACAAGGGGCTTGGAACTGTGGGGGGGTGCCTTCGCTTCGAGTTGCGCTTCCGAGACGTGCTCTTTCGCAACGTGTCACTGCGTGTGGCTGAGGTGGACACAGAGCGACTTCTGGCGGGAGGAGAAGCGATTGCCGCACTGCTGTTTTCGCCGTCAGATAGTGCCAAGAGCTGCTTGATGATTTCTCCCTTTTCCCACTTTTCCGCCTTTTTGGGCCCACCTGCGCATGTCTTCGCCAAAATAGCGAACACTGCCAGGGCGGTCATAACTCCGATGAATACGATGCCAATCATTACGCGGTTTTCCACGACATGTGTGGTCAGAGCAGTAGTTCAAGCAGGAATTTTGCACTTATTGGCGCTCCGGGACGTAGGTTACCGAAGTTGCTGTCCCGACCCGCCTTTGCTGGCGCCGTGACACCTGAATGACTTGGTGCGCACCGTACAATGAGCATAGGTTCATCCAATGTCGTCGACCAATATCTCGGCACCCGCGCCCGCAGACGACACTGGCTTCCTCGCCCAATTATTGCCCAATCGTGGAAGGGTAACGTTTCTCCGAGGATTGATCCGGATATTCCTCGCCGTTGGCGTGCTTGCAGGATTGAGCTTGATTTGGGATGTGTACCGGGACTTGCATGCGCGCCACACCTGGCCGGTTGCGGATGGAGAAGTAGTCTCAGCCAGTCAGAAAGATTCAAAAGGTCTTCCGGGGGCAACCACCACAGAGAAGCACACCAGGTATTGGGTGGAGTACGAAGTGAGATTTGCCGTGCCGGCGGATCAATGTAAAACGGGCACAGTTTCTGCTGACGAACAAGGTTCCATGCCCTGCCGGGGAATCGTCCGTACCCGTAGCACGAGTTCTCCGTATGCGGTTTACGATTGGCTGAGCCATGGCTATCAGAGGAACTCTCATGTGCAAATCCTCCACGACCCAAATGGGCCGGATGTCAAGATCGCCGGCGAATCAGCCTGGCTTGTTTATAGCTGGGACAAGATCTTCTTGATCTTGGGTTGGTTGGCGTTTTTTCTGACGCTTCATACCATCGTGCAGCGGCGGCTTGAATATCTGGAGACACTCCGTGAGGACTATGACGCTTTCCCATCGCGGTCTTCGCCGCAGCCCGGTCCTGATGATCTGACTGATCTCAACCTTCCTTGATTCCTGCTGGATTCGCTCGGAATGTCCGGTTGTAACGAAGTCGGACAGTTCGGATTGACTGTTGTAATTAATTACACTCACAACCCCGCCAATGAGCGCAAAGTCGATTTTCCAACGGTAAATCGGCGTTGGGGCATGATGCAGGACTCCTTCCAGCCCCCGTATAGCTCAGAATCGAGTTCCGGTAATCGTGAAAGCTGTAGCCCCGATCAGCGTGCCACTAGCCTTGAAAATCTGTGCCGTTCCCGAACTCTTTCATGTGGCTGGAACCCGCGTCCCGCGCTGGCTTTGGGCTGGTGCCGGGAGGGGGAGTTGAACCCCCACGAGGGGTGAACCTCGGCGGATTTTGAGGGCATGGAAACGGATTGCGGTCGAATATTCCTGATTGCTCTTGAGTGCGTCGGACGCGGGTTCCAGCCGTATGCAAATTACTGCAGAGTACGTAGGAGATGTGCCACGTGAGGCATGTTCCCGTCACAACGGCGTCACAACAAGACATTTGATGTGACGGGTCTCATTGTTGGTGATATGGGGATGTTACGCCAACGTTGATTGATCCATACGAGAGAGACGATCTTGGAGAAATGCATTGGCACCGGGCGTAGATCATGGAGTGAAGGAGCGGCGCATGCTTCTGGATGACTACTTGCCCGGGTTCGACGTGCGAACGAGCTGTGCCACCCGCATCGCCGCGTCTCCGGCGAGGGTCTATGCAAGCCTGTGGACCGCTAACTTCGACCATTGGGGGTGACGCGAGCACTTTACGCAGTACGTACGCTCCCATCGTTTCCGGCGCGACCGCGTGAGACATGGCGCCGCTTCCGTGACGAGCTGTTTCGGAAGCGCTTTACTCTCGACGGCATGCTCGCGGAAGGCTTCGCTCTGGTTGAGGAGCGCCCGGCGCAGAACTCGTGCTCGGCACAGCGGGTCGCTTTTGGCGTGCCCAGGGAGAACTGTGCGCAACCAGCCCAGTTCGTTCCGTGCGCCCGCCCCGGCGGGAACCGCGAAGGCGGCATGGAACTTCTGGCAGAGGCTCGGGCAGCGACATTGTTAGAGATGGCGATATTACGCCAACAATCGCGGAACGTATCGCAGCCATGCATAGTTGGGAAACGGTCCACCGTCCCTATTTTGCGAGCTTGGCCTGGAAATCGTAATGCCTCAGGCCTTCTGTCGCCCGAGAGGCCGACGAAACGACGAAGGAGTAGACATCCGATTCGATGCCGCGAGCCGGCACGTCAAACACCAACCGAGCATCGCCAGTAGTTGAGATGAGTGGCAGCAGCCTTGCTGACCAAAGCAACCGCTCTCCCCCTTTGGTTTCAAGACGCACATCGTAGGAACCCGAGGCACGACCTTGTAAGGCAATGTCCACTATGATTCGCCGAGTCGAAGACTTGATCTCCACCTGGGGAATCTGCGTGCCAGCACCTCGGGAGCGGTCCGCGATTAGAGTTAGGGAAACCATCGGCGGCCGCAACAGCTCCGTTTGCTTCAGCAGACTTGCGGAACGCCCTCTCTCCTGCGCAAGCTCGCCCTGAAGACGCGCGTGGCTCCTGCGAACGCCATTTACGTAAATCAGGGTCGAGAAAATAAGCAGAACCAGGGCGGCGAACTGACCGTAGGTTCTGAAGTGAGAGAGCCACGGAACAGGTGGCCTGACAAAATTCTCGTGTTTTGTGCCGGAGTAACGAGACGGCTTCGTCTCGAAGTGATGCTTTAAGAGTTTGGCGAAGCGTAACTTTTCCTGGCGTTCGGGAGGCTGCAGGAAGTATTTATCCACTGCCTCTCTGTCGACGGAACTCAGCGACCCTTCCAAGTACTCTTCTATGATCTCGTCCTCGATCGAATCGACGATGTCGGTCATCTCATCGTTAAAAAGGATGCCGTCGCTGACGTTGTCTTCCAGATCGGCCTGTTCATCGAGCCTGCCCAACAGGTACTGGCGGACGAGATTGAGGTCTGTGATGTTTTTCATGGCCAACGTGCCTCAAATGATTTAATTGGCCCATTGATCAACACAGGCCGCCACACAAACACGCAGGTCCTTGCGGATTCTGCACATTCTGATCCGCAACGCATTTACTCCTCCGAGTCCATCAGCCAGTCGTCTCCGGGTCTCGATCTTTTCGTGTCCTTGCCCTTGATGATAGCGGGCTACGATATCGCGATCGCCGGGCGCCAGTTGATCCATGCAGTGTTCCAGACATTTCAGCTCCTGCTCATGAAACTGCGGATCTGGATAGACTGGCAAAGCCATGTGCTCCTCCAAGGCCGCCGGCGGCGCCGACTTGCGTTCTCGCAGATCCTGCCGCCAGATATTTTTTGCTACTCCGTAACAATAAGCCAGGGGGCTTGGACACTCCCCACAGGTGTCTATTTTTCCAACTACAACGTCAACCGTTTTATCGAACAAGTCATCCGGATCTGAGCAGCCTTTATGAATGAAGTAGCAAACCAACTTCATTCTGATCGATTGATACTCCCGCACGGCCAGTTCATCATTCTCAGAAAGCCAGCGAAGAAACTTCCCAAAGCCCTCCGCTGTGAGCGCCCTCCTGGCTCCCCGTTGCACC
>Ga0209474_10004661_pt1 | contig 11795 bp, 7 predicted proteins | sample GraSoiAngelo_145_FD_185902 | JGI IMG/M metagenome (GOLD analysis project Ga0209474, IMG submission 185902) | Grasslands soil microbial communities from the Angelo Coastal Reserve, California, USA - 14_1009_05_20cm (SPAdes) (version 2) | ecosystem: Environmental > Terrestrial > Soil > Grasslands ...
AGCCGCGGCCCGATTGATCAAGATCCCGACCGGTGACGGGATGGCGCTGGTTTTTTACAAAAGCCCTGAAGAACCGGTGAAATGCGCGCTCGAGATCAGTCGCGCTCTCAAGGAATACCCGAGGCTACAACTTCGAATGGGCGTGCACAGCGGCCCAGTCAGCGGCGTGATCGATGTGAACGGTCAGGCCAACCTTGCCGGGGCCGGTCTTAATATGGCGCAACGGGTGATGGACTGCGGCGACGCCGGCCACACCCTTCTTTCCAAACGCGTCGCCGACGATTTAGGAGAATACGAACATTGGCGGCCGCTTCTCCATGATCTCGGCGAATGCGAAGTAAAGCATGGTGTGCGCGTGTCCATTGTGAATCTTCACACGGATGAAGTGGGCAATGCGCAACTGCCGAAAAAGTTCCGGGCGCTGAAGAAGCACAGAGCGCGCATGCACTGGGCGGCCGCGACGGGCGCCTTGCTCGCGCTCGCGGCCATCGTCGCTGGCATTGCAATGTTTTCCCGTAATCGAGTGCCATCGACACTGTCTGCGCCGGAAAAAAGCATTGCTGTGCTTCCATTTGAAAACTTGAGCCGCGACCCCGACAACGCCTACTTTGCCGAAGGCATCCAGGACGAGATTCTGACGCGGTTGTCGAAGATCGCAGATCTGAAGGTGATCTCGCGTACTTCCACACAGCATTACAAGAGTGCGCCGGAAAACCTGCCTGAGATCGCGAAGCAACTTGGCGTGGCAAACATTCTTGAAGGCAGTGTGCAAAAGGCGGCTGATGAAGTCCGTGTCAATTTGCAATTGATCAACGCGACAACCGACGCGCACCTCTGGGCTGAGACATACGATCGCAAGCTTAACGATATCTTTGCGGTTGAAAGCGACATTGCGACGAGTGTCGCCGAAACACTGCAGGCGAAGCTCACCGGTGCGGAGAAAAGAGCGATCTCTTTACGTCCGACCGAAAACGCCGAGGCTCATCTCCTCTACCTGCAAGGGCGCTATCATGCGCAAAAATTGTCAAAAGAAGAACTGGATAAGGGACTGGAATTCTTCAACCGGGCGATCGCCTTAGATCCAGGTTACGCGTTGGCCTACGACGGGATCGCCTTCTGTTACTTTGTAGCCATTGATTGGTTGGTGCGGGCCGCTGAGGTAGGGCCGAACTGGCTGGAGGCGGCGAGAAAAGCTGTCGAGCTTGATGGCACGCTGGCCGAGGCTCATACCGAGTTGGCGAATGCACAGTTTTGGTATGGTCGGGACTGGGCTGCTGCTGAGGGAGAATTTAAGCGAGCGATCCAATTGGACCCGAGATACGCGCCGGCTCACGAGTATTACGGGTGGTATCTCGTATCAATAGGGAGAATCGATGAAGGTCTTGCTGAGGGTCGGCGAGCCTTAGAGATCGATCCTTTATCAGTAGAAAGCAGCAGCGTACTTGCCTGGAGCCTTTGGCTTGCCCGCGGCTACGACGAGGCGATCGAACAAGTGCGCAAGACTCTGGATCTCGATCCAAACTATTGGTGGGCGCATTCAATTCTCGGACGATGCTACTTAGGCAAGGGAATGCGATCGGAGGCTATTGCGGAATTTCAAAAAGCGCGATCCTTGGAGAGTACGATTGTCGAGCCGCTCGCAGGGCTCGGAGTAGCCTACGCTCTGGAGGGTAACAATGCGGAAGCAATGAAGTTGCTCAACGAGTTGCAGGAGCGCGCGAAGCGAAGCTACGTCTCGCCGTATTTCATCGCCATAGTCTCTCGCGCTCTCGGAGAGAAAGATCAGGCGTTTGCCTGGCTGAATAAGGCCTACGACGATCGCTCCTGGTACCTCATGGAGCTGAAGGTTTCGCCGGAAGTTGACAGCGTTCGCTCCGATCCGCGCTTTCAAACACTTTACAAGAAAATGAACTTCCCCTCATGACAGCGGGCCCGCCGAAAACCGCCCGTTAACGCGCGGCCCCTTCAGATAACAAAAGGTCTTATGCCGTCCGATTCTCCTTCAAATGTGAAGTTCGAAATTGGACATGTCTTGTTCATCGATATTGTAGGTTACTCGAAAGGATTGATTAACGAGCAAAGCGATTCGCTGCAGGAACTGAAGGAAATCGTGCGCGGAACGGAACAGTTCCGGCTCGCCGAAGCGGAAGGCAAAGTGCTGCGTCTGCCCACCGGCGATGGCGGCGCACTGGTCTTTCGCAACACTCCGGAAGCGCCAGTCTTATGCGCGATGGAGATTGCCAAAGCGCTGAAAGACCATCCCGAACTGCGTGTGCGCATGGGCGTTCACAGTGGGCCAGTCAATGAAATCAGCGATCTGAACGAGCAGGCCAATATCGCCGGTGCGGGAATTAACATCGCGCAGCGAGTGATGGATTGTGGCGACGCCGGCCACATCTTCTCTCCAAACATGTCGCCGACGATTTAGAGCAATATCCGCGCTGGCGGCCCTGTCTCCACGAGATCGGTGACTGCGAAGTGAAGCACGGTGTGAGGTTGTCGCTTATTAACCTGTACGCCGACGAAGTAGGTAATCGGCAACTTCCGTCGAAACTGGCTATAGGAGTAAAGCAGCGGCGGTGGAAGATGGCGATAATCTGCGGAGCGCTGCTCGCGATTGCAGCCTGGGTCGCATTTTTCGTCTTTCACAGAATCAGCACAAACGGTGGAACCACACTTAGTTCCATCCTGGAGAAAAGCGTTGCGGTATTACCGTTCGAAAACCTGAGCGACGACAAAGCGAACGCCTACTTCGCCGAGGGCATTCAGGACGAAATCCTAACCAAGCTTGCCGGCATTGCCGATCTCAAGGTCATCTCGCGAACTTCCACGGCAAAGTACAAAAGCAAGCCGGAAGATCTAAAGACTGTCTCGCAACAGTTAGGCGTGGCCAACGTCGTTGAGGGGACTGTACAAAGGGCCGCCGACAAAGTCCGCGTGAATGTGCAGCTCATCGATGCGCGTGCGGATTCACATCTTTGGGCAAAGAGTTACGATCGCGACATCAAGAATGTTTTTGCCGTGGAAAGCGAAGTGTCGCAGGAAATCGCCGATGCGCTCCAGGCCAAACTTTCGCCTAACGAAGCTAATACTCTCGCTACCGCGCCGACACGAGATGCCGAGGCGTATGACTTGTTTTTGAAAGGAGAATACGAAGAGCGAGACGCAGAGAGCTCGCTCAAACCTGAGCCATTCGATCGCGCCGCCGTGTTCTATAAACAGGCGCTGACCCATGATCCTAACTTTGGTTTGGCCGCTGCACGTCTCGCCGACAGCCGAATCTATCGCCATTGGTTTGTGACCAGATTCAACGAAACTGAACTAGCCGAAGTAAAGAAGATCGCAGATCATGCCCTGGCCCTCGATCCGAATCTGGCTGAAGCACATGTCGCTGTCGGCAATTTTTATTATTACGGCAAACGACAGTACGACGAGGCTTTGAATGAATTCCGCCGCGCGCTCGAACTGCGGCCAAACAATGCCCAAGCTCTGGAATCGATCGCCTTCATCCATCGCCGTCAGGGCCAATGGGAGCGTGTCTTACCCGAATTGGCAAAGTGCGAAGAGCGCGATCCGCGAAATGCCTCGTTAATCGCCAACCTTGGCACGTCGTATCTCAATTTGCGGATGTGGCGGGAGGCGAAACGCGCCGGTTTGCGAGCACTTGCCCTCGATCCGCACAACGTGGTTGGCATGCGAGCCGTTTTCATCAGTGACCTTAATGGCAGCAACGATATCAATGAAGCCAAACGCGCCTGGGCCACGTTTCCACCGGGAACCACCCTCTCCAACCCATCGCAAGTCGGCAACGCCGCGACCATCGTCGGAGATGGCACCTATCTTAATATTATCGCGCGAGACTTCGCCGCCGCCTTTAACGCCTGGGAAAACGAGACAGCCGATCCGGATCAAAACCGTTCGCGGCTTGCCGCACGAGTCGCGATCCATGTGCTGGCCGGCGATGCGGCCAGCGCTCAAGGCGAAATTGCGAGCGCGCGCGAGCTGGTCGAAGCGAGATTCCGGGTGCGGCCGGATGACATTCAGGCTCTAATCCAGTTGAGTTGGATTGACCTCGCGCTAAAAAGCGATTCCGAAGCACTCCGTTTTGCGCATGAGGCTGCTGAATTATTGCCGATCGAGAAAGATGCCATGGGCGGTCCGCCCGTTCTCGCAGGTCTGGCCGAAATACAAGCCCGCGCGGGCGAGCCTGACGAAGCAGTGAAAACGCTGCACCGATTACTGTCGATTCCCGCTGGCGTTTGCACTTCTCTTCAGCGCCTGAAGATCGATCCAGTCTGGGATCCGATTCGCAACGATCCGCGTTTCCAACAACTTCTCGCCGGCAAGGAGCAGATCGGGCCTGACAAGTAGTTGCTATGCCCGACCAGGAGAAAAGGCAGCTGCGACTGGAAATCGCGCATGTCCTTTTCATCGACATCGTCGGCTATTCCAAGCTGCTCCTTAAGCAGGAGAGCGAATTACTGCAAGAGCTGAACGAAGTCGTGAGCGGGACAAAGGAATTCCGCGAGGCCGAGTCAGCAGGAAAGTTGATTCGTCTGCCGACTGGCGACGGCATGGCACTTGTTTTCCGCACTGATCCGGAGGCGCCGGCGGAATGCGCGATGCAGATTGCGCAAGCGTTGAAGAATTATCCCGCGATTCAGCTTCGCATGGGAATTCACAGCGGCCCGGTCAATGAGGTAGCGGACGTGAACCAGCGGGCGAACATCGCCGGCGCCGGCATCAACATGGCGCAGCGGGTGATGGATTGCGGGGATGCCGGTCACATCCTGCTCTCCAAACACGTGGCCGAAGATCTCGAACAAGACGAGCGTTGGCGGCCGCTCCTGCATGATCTTGGCACATGCGAAGTGAAACACGGAGTCCGCGTTGGCGTGACCAACCTCTACTCGGATGGAGTTGGCAATCCGCGGCTGCCAAAAAGGTTCCAGGCTCTCAAGAAACAACGGGCTCGAATTCGTTGGGCCGGCATTGTAACCGCTCTACTGTTGTTAGCTGGAATCGCCGCCGCGTTTGTTATTGTTTCAAAGAAATCAGCGAAATCCCCAATAGCTGTTCCAGAAAAAAGTATCGCTGTTCTTCCATTCGAAAACCTAAGTGACGACAGGGCCAATGCTTGCTTTGCCGATGGTATCCAGGACGAGATTCTGACCCGCTTATCAAAGATCGCGGATCTAAAGGTCATCTCACGCACATCCACGCAGCATTACAAAAGCGCGCCGGAAAACTTGTCGGAAATCGGCCGGCAACTTGGCGTCACGAACATCGTGGAAGGAAGCGTGCAGAAGAATGGCAACGCCGTGCGCGTGAACGTTCAGCTAATCAAAGCAGCCAATGATTCCCATCTTTGGGCCGATACTTTCGACCGCAAGTTGACCGACATCTTTTCGGTCGAGAGCGAGGTGGCCAAAAACATCGCGCATCAGTTGCGAGCAAAATTGACCGGTCGGGAAGAGCAAGTCATCGCCGCCAAACCGACGGACAATCCCGACGCCTACGATGCTTATCTGCGTGGTCTGGCTTACACATTGAGAGCGTCAGCCATAAGCGCTGCCAACTCCATTGCTGCACAGAAATATTTTAGAGAAGCGGTACGGTTGGATCCAAAATTCGCCCTGAGTTGGGCGCTGCTGTCAATCGTGGATGCGGGCGGCTATATCACAGCGAATCTTCAACCAACGGCCGCCCTGCGCGAAGAGGCACGGCAGGCCGCCGAAACTGCGCTTACTCTTCAACCCAATCTTGGCGAGGCCGTGTTGTCGAAGGGATATTACCACTACGCTTGTCTGAAGGATTACAACATGGCGGTGCGTTACCTTGAGCAAGCACGGCAGTTTCTCCCGAATAGCAGCCGGATTCCTGAATCGCTGGGTTACGTCGCGCGAAGGCGAGGCGAGTGGGACCGAAGCGAGTCGTACTTTGCCGACGCCGAGCGGCTCGACCCGCGTAGCGTTTCCCTTCTCACACAGAGCGCGGTTACGTACATCGCGCTTCGTCGTTTCCCTGAAGCACTACGAGAGCTTGATCAGGTTCTCGATATTATACCGGACGACGTCGATACCCTAGCGAACAAAGCAGCTATCGCACAAGCCGAGGGCGACCTTCCGCGTGCTGCGGCGCTCCTCGCTCCACTTCCCTTTGCAGTGCAGGACCGCCTTACCTTGAGAATAAAAGCTTACCAAGCGATTCTGGAGCGCCGCCCTGCACAGATCATCCCTCGACTGAAGGAAGTATGGGCCAAGCCTGATCCAACGCTAGGTTACATCAATCCCGAACAGCACTTTTGGTTAGGCTGGGCGCAAGAAGTCGCCGGCGACCACTTGGCCGCCCAGGAAACTTGGGGACAGGTGCGCAGCGAGCAGGAATCTTTTCTCAAAGAACAGCCGGACAATTTTAGGCTAATGGGAGATCTCGCGCTGACCGATATGGCTCTTGGCGACAAAACCGCCGCGTTGACTCTGGCCGAACGCGTCGTCGCTGCGAATCCGATCGAGAAAGACGCCCAGCTGGGTCCTAATCTGATCGAGTTTTTTGCACGAGTAGCAGCGGGTGTGGGTGAGGCTGATCGTACCATCGACGCTTTACAGAAACTACTTTCGATACCCTATTTCAGCCCGATCGCGTCGCCATCGCCGCTTACTCCCGCGCTACTCTGGCTCGATCCGATGTTCGATTCGCTCCAGAATGATCCGCGCTTCCAAAAACTCGCTGGATCGGATACGCCGAAAGAAAAACAATAAGACATGGCGTTTATGCACGGCAGCGGCGCCGCTCCGGGTAGCGCACGCGTCACGCGTGCTGGCGAGCGCGTCCTCGCGATCGCGAACTTTCTTGTGTGCGAGGTTTCTGGCTGAATTGTGAACTCGTCGGAAACTTGTTTCGGCGAGACGCCGAAACCAACACGCGAGACGCGTGCGCTACCCTTGCGAGGTGCGATTGTCGATCTTATATTTTGATTCGATCAATTAACCGGAAGGATTCGCATGCCAAGCACCATTGCCGCCCCCCAAAAAAAGCCCATTGCCGAAACAGATTTCCTACCCCTGCAGGGTACTGATTACATCGAGTTTTACGTCGGCGACGCCAAACAGGCAGCCCATTTTTACAAAACCGCTTTTGGTTTCCAAAGCCTGGCTTATTCCGGACCGGAAACTGGCACCAAGGACCGGGCCAGTTATGCCATCCGGCAAAACCAACTGACGTTCGTTTTAACTACGGCACTCCGCCCCGACAATCCAATCGCCGACCACGTCGCCAAGCATGGTGACGGCGTGAAAGCGATCGCATTGAAAGTAAAAGACGCCACCTCTGCCTGGGAAGAGACAACCACCCGTGGCGGCAAGAGCTTCCTCGAACCGATGACGTTGACCGATGGCGACGGGCAGCTGGTCATGAGCGGTATTCACACTTACGGCGACACCGTTCATCTTTTCATCGAGCGCGAGGATTACGGCGGCGTTTTCATGCCCGGATTCGAGAAATGGGAATCGAATTACAATCCCTCTGAAACAGGATTACTTTATTGCGATCATTGCGTGGGCAACGTCGGTTGGAACCAAATGAATCCATGGGTGAAATTTTATGAGGATGTGATGGGATTCCGAAATATTCTGACCTTCGATGACAAGGATATCTCGACCGAATACTCGGCTCTGATGAGCAAAGTGATGAGTAACGGAAATGGTTTCGTAAAATTTCCGATCAATGAGCCGGCCGAGGGCAAAAAGAAATCGCAGGTGGAGGAATATCTGGATTTTTACAACGGCGAAGGCGTGCAGCACGTCGCCATCGCGACCAAAGACATCGTCAAAACCGTGACCGAAATTCAGAAGCGCGGGATCGAGTTCTTGAACATTCCTTCAACCTACTACGATGAGTTGCCGGCCCGCGTCGGCCACATCGACGAAGACCTGGAACCGTTAAAACGACTCGGCATTTTGGTCGATCGCGACGACGAGGGATATCTACTGCAAATCTTTACCAAGCCAGTGGAGGATCGGCCCACGCTTTTCTTTGAAATCATTCAGCGCAAAGGCGCCAAGAGTTTTGGCAAAGGCAATTTCAAGGCCCTGTTTGAGGCGTTGGAAAAAGAGCAGGAGAGGCGGGGCAATTTGTGACCAATGCTGTCATGTTGAGCGAAAACGCCAGTCCGGCTCGGACCGAAACATCTCTAACTATTCGCTGGACCTCGCTTCGTTCGCGAATGTCGAGAGATCCTTCCCGTTCGACTCGCGATTGCTCGCTCAGGGCAGGCTCGACTTGTGCCGGTGTAACCGGCAGTAATGGATGCAACGTCACGTTGCCGCTCAGGATGTCAACTTAAAGGAGGGAAGAACATGCCGTTTTATCAAAGACTCGGTCAAATTCCGCGAAAGCATCACATCTGGTTTCATCGCAACGGCGCGGCGCCGACCTACAAGAACGAAGGTATCGCTTACGAACACGTCATTACAACGGAGGGATTCAACGAAGCCTATTCCATCATGTATCATCTGCGTCCGCCTACGCGCGTGCGGAGCGTTAAACTCCTGAAATGTGAAGAACTGAAGAAAGCGGCGGACAGTCCGCTGCGTCATCACCATTTAAAGACCGCGAACATTCCGCGTCGCGGCGATCTCTACAGCGGACGTATCCCGATTTTGTTCAACCAGGACATGACAGCGTGGCGGGCTCGGCCGGAAAAGCCATACGGAAAATTCCAGTATTACAAAAATGGCGGTGCCGACGAAATCATTTTCATCTTCAAAGGTGGCGGCACGCTCGAGACGGTTTTCGGCAAACAACGTTATCGCGCGGAAGATTACATCGTCGTTCCCCGGGGCATCACATACCGGCTGGTGCCGGATAAGGTTGAAGAGGAAGATTATCTTATTCTCGAATCGTCCGGACCGGTCCGGATTCCGAAACGCTATCTGAATAGCGAAGGTCAGATTAAAATGGGCTCGCCTTATTCCGAACGCGACTTTCACGGACCGACCGAGCTGAACTCAATCGACCAGGAAGGGGACACCGAGATTCTGGTCAAAGATGGACCGCGCTGGACGTGCGTGACCATGGCGCACCATCCGTTCGATGTCGTCGGCTGGGATGGGTACGTCTATCCTTTCACTTTCAACGCGCAGGATTTCGAGCCGATCACCGGCACGGTTCATCAACCACCGCCCATTCATCAAACATTTGAAATTCGCGGTTACGTCGTCTGTACTTTCGCGCCGCGCTTGCTCGATACGCACCCCGAGGCCGTGAAAATTCCGTGGGTCCACGATAACGTCGAAGCCGACGAAGTTTTGTTTTACGTGCGCGGTAATTTTGGGTCACGCCGCGGAATCGAACCGGCCTCGATTACGCTGCATCCGCGCGGAATTCCGCATGGACCGCATCCGGGCACAATCATGGCGAGTAAGAACGCCCAGCGGACGGAGGAGCTGGCGGTCATGTTCGATACGCAGCATACGCTCGAGCTGACTGAGGCGGCCGTCGCGCTTGATGATGAGAAATACCCGCTGAGCTGGCTGGACTAGGGGATTGTCGATCTTGCGTACGAACGACTCTGAAATTGAAACCGAAGATCGGGTGGCGCCTTTTGGTCAGCCGCTCCCGCCGGGGCAGATCGGCCGCCTAACGAAAGTCTATCGCGAATTGCTCGACGCGATCGGTGAAGACGGGGATCGCCAGGGCCTGGCGAAAACGCCAGCTCGGGCAGCGCGCGCGATGGAATTTCTCACGCAAGGCTATCGCCAAAGCGTGGAGGAGATCGTCAACAACGCCATCTTCGATTCGGAAGCGAGCGAAATCATTCTCGTCAAAGACATCGAACTCTATTCGATGTGCGAGCATCATTTGCTCCCATTCATCGGCCGCGCCCACGTCGCTTACATTCCGAATGGCAAAGTCATCGGTTTGTCGAAAGTCGCGCGCATTGTCGATGTTTTTGCGCGCCGTTTGCAGATTCAGGAAAACCTGACGACGCAAATCGCCGAGTCATTGATGAACTGTCTAGAACCAAACGGCGTCGCCGTCGTGGTGGAAGCGAAACATCTCTGCATGATGATGCGCGGAGTCGAGAAGCAGAACTCGATCATGAAAACTTCCTGCCTGCTCGGTGCTTTCAAAGACGACGCGCGGACGCGGTCTGAATTTCTCTCGCTGCTGACCGGAACATAGACTTTTAGTCTGTGTGCCCAGCGGGCTTTTAGCCGGCTGAAGTGAAACACGCTGCAAGCCTGTTTGGCGCATAGACTTGGGAGTCTATGTTGCGCTGCGGCAGCGGAAGAGACACATCCATGTCACCAAGACGGTCTGTAGCGATCGTCGCGCTTGCGAGATGATTCCCAGCATGTTTGCTCCATCATGCTGTTGACGGTCAGCAAACGCGTCGAATTTTCCGCTTCGCGGCGGCTGTTTGCGCCGAAATTTTCCGCAGAAGAGAACCGAAAGCTTTTCGGGGAAGAAAGCGCCGCGCGTTACGGCACCGGCCGCAACTATGTGGCCTACTTTATTTTTACGGGTCAGCCCGATCCTACCACCGGAATGTTGATCAACATCAGCGAAATTAAGGAACGCGCCGGTGAAATCATTCGCGATCGCTACGACCATTGCTTTTTGAACGAAGATAACCCCGCGTTCCGGGACAAGGTGCCGACAGCCGAGAACGTTTGTCGGCAACTTCTCGAAGATGTCGCACCGCTTTTTGACGGCAATCCGGCGATGCTTGTTGCGGTACATCTGCGGGAAACTCCGGAGCGCAGCGCAACCGTTTATGCTGACGGTCCCATTGAAGCAAATTACTGGTTCGATTTCTCCGCCGCGCGCCGAACAATCTCTCCACATCTAAGCGCGTTCGAGAATGAAAAACTCTTCGGTATTTTCACGGGCGAGCACGGTCACAATTATCGGACCCGACTCACTCTTCGCGCCGACTCGGTTCCGCCAGAACCGGCACTTGGGAGGCAGGAGGAAATCTCGGCGCTGGTCCGGTCGCTACGGACCCAACTCGATCACAAAAACTTGAATCGCGATGTCGATGCATTGCGCGGAAAGCCGATTACAACCGAGTCATTGGCTTGCTTCATTCTTCAAAGCGGATCAGGCAAGGTGCCATTGTCCCGAATTCGCTTGCATGAACGCGATGATTTTTTTGCGGAAGCTTGGAGTGACGGCGGAATGTTCTTGGGAATGCGTGAAACGTTTAGCGCTGCGCATCGTTTGCATGTGCCTTCTTTTTCCGATACGCAGAACGCGGAGCTCTTTGGTAAATGCAATAACCCGCGCGGACACGGTCATCGCTACGTCGCAGAGGCGACAATCGGCGGCGAGTACAACGAGCGTTCGGGCGCGCTGGCGAATTTTGAGGAACTGCGCAACGCTCTGGGACAGGCGCTCGCGCCCTGGCGCGACAAACACCTCGACCTTGAGACCAAGGAATTCCGCGATAAGCCGTCCACCGGCGAGAATATTGTGCGCGCGCTTTGGCCGAGACTCGATAACACGCTTCAACAGCGGCTGATGCGTTTGCGATTATGGGAAACGACCAACAATCGTTTTACTTTGCGCAGAGCGTAGCACAACCATCTTGTCTGCCACCGGGCGGATTCGCTCTGGCGAGTCTGTGGAGGGACATGCTTCTGCATGTCTGGACGCACAGAAGTGCATCCCTCCGTAAGTGCATTTGCTCCGCCAAGTCGGGTGCTGCCGCCGCACAGACTAAAGATTCTATACACCGGCTTGCCGCGCCAAGGGCTTTCAGCAAAGCTAAGCACGCTCTACGTTCTAGA
>Ga0209474_10004662_pt1 | contig 11795 bp, 13 predicted proteins | sample GraSoiAngelo_145_FD_185902 | JGI IMG/M metagenome (GOLD analysis project Ga0209474, IMG submission 185902) | Grasslands soil microbial communities from the Angelo Coastal Reserve, California, USA - 14_1009_05_20cm (SPAdes) (version 2) | ecosystem: Environmental > Terrestrial > Soil > Grasslands...
TCGAGCACGTCGAGACCGTTTTCAAGGCCTTCCCGCACCACCTGCGCCTTGTCCTCGAGATCCATTTTTGGCGCGGTCATATCAAGGGGTCAACGCATCGTGGGGTGGGATTACCGGGTCGGGTTTGCGCTAAGTACCCCCTGGGGCTCACGGGTTACCGAAATAGAAGCGATTCCGCGCCGCCGGGCACGACCGGCGACCGCGAAAGGAGGTATACAGAATGCTGGTTGCACTCATCGTATTGGTCCTGCTGCTCCTGCTCTTTGGGGGCAGCGGATTCTTGTCGGCTTCCCTCAGCTTTCTCTGGTGGATCTTGATCATCGGTCTGGTCCTCTGGGTGCTCGGCTTCTTCTTCCGCGCAGCCGAGGGCGGCGGGCGCTGGTACTACTGGTAGCCGGCGCGTAGACAGCTCTCACGGCAAGCGCCCAGCGCCACGTGCGCGGGCGCTTGTTCGTTGCCCTCAGTGCTGGCGCCAGTCCAGCCGCGGGCCGAGCCGGCGCTCGACCTCCGCCGACACCTCACCCGGGTTGGCGTGGCGCTGGAGCGCTGCCTTGCTGAAGATCAGCTCGCCGTCCAGCGTCACCTCGAACCGGCCCTTGGTCCCGCTGGCGAGCTCGACCCCTTTCAAGATGGGGGCCCAACCGCTGAGCAGCTCGTCCGCCAGGCGCACGGCCCGGTCGAGATAGTCTCAAGGGACGCAGTACTCGATCCCTATCTGGTGCTTGGGGTCGACCATCAACCCAAGCTACCGCGCCTGCGCCGCCCCTATTCCGAATTGCCTTCGCACGCAGGGACGGCCGGGCTCAGGCGGTCTCGGCTTGATCTCCGAGCTGCTGGGCCGGCTGCGCGAGGTCAGTCCTGGTGGCGGCGATCGCCAGCTTGAGCTGCTCCAGCGCGCCCTCGGTGTCGCCTCGCTTCTCGAGCAACTGGGAGTACTTCGCCCTGCACGTGACCAGCTGATCGGCCAGACCGGCCTGGCGCAGCGTCGCGATGGCGATCGCCAGCTCATGGTCGGCGGCGGCCCGCTGTCCCATCGCCTCCGCGGCGTGGCCAAGGATCTCGTGGGCGGCGGCGACGTTGCCGTTCTCCTGAGCCTGTTCGGCCAGGGCAAGGGCCTCGAGGGCGCGCCGGCGGGCGCCGTCCGGGTCGTTGCCGCCGAGATCCAGCTCGGCGAGGCTGAGCAGGACGTGCGACTTGCCCACCTCGACTCCGACCTCTTCGCAGATGCTCAGCGAGCGGTTGAGATGCTCTCGGGCTTGATCCAGGTCGCCCTGCCTCATGAACACGAGGCCCAGGTTGTTTTCGGCCCGGGCAACGCTGAGACGGTCGTGGAGCAGCTCGTGGATCGTGATCGCCTTTTGCGCGTAGGCGCGCGATCTGGCGAGGTCGCCCAGATGCTCGTAAGCGATGCCGAGGTCGTTGTACATCTTGCCGACGCGGCTCAGATCCTTGACCTCGCCGGCGACCTCGACCGCCTGCGTGTAGTACTCGACCGCCTTGGGCCAGCGGTGCTGGGCCACGTGGATCGAGCCAATCCGGCCGAGAATGCGAGCCTCGAGCGGCCTGTTGGGCGGTTGAAGCTTGCGGCACGCCGCGAGCGCTGCCTCGGCCAGGGGAAGGGCAGCGCGATCGTCCAGGAGATGCAGGCCGAGACTCTCGAGCTCCATGCACTCGACCACCATCCAGGCGTCTCCCGCGGCCTCGAAGGCCGCCCGGGCCATCTTGATCTCAGGAAAGGCCGGGTATGGACTGCCCTTGCGCAGGTGCGCCTGGGCGAAATAGAAGCCCGCCCACGCGCGATCAGTAGGGCCAACGGCCTCCGTCATGGCCTGCTCGGCGGCGAGCATCAGGTCGTCGAACCTCTCAGCCACGGACAGCTCGCGGAAGCGGTCCAGGTCGATTCGCTTGGCCAGACCGGCCACGCCGTTGCCGTCGAGGAAGTACTCGATCGGCTTGCCCGTGCGGGCGGCTATGAGCTGCAGGGTCGGAAGGGTAGGACGGGTCTTACCGGTCTCCGCGAGGAAGACGGCGGTGCGGCTGAGCTCCCCAGAAGCGACCTGGCCGAGCGAGAGGCCGGCCTCGGTTCGGGCCTGGCGGATCGCCCCGGGGCGGACGTCCAGGCCGGGAAGCCGGCGGCGCTTACCTGCCGATGCTGTGCTGGCTACCACACCGGTAGGAAGCCTACCACTGGTTAACAGTAAGCGCGCCGGCCTCCGGACGCCCTTTACATCTAGCCCGACGGCCAGTTGTTAGCTCCGGCACTGATGGCGGTGAGGGCGATGGTGGCCAGGGCAAAGCACAGCGAGATCAGATAACGGCGCATCGCAGCACTCCTTGCTTGTCTCCCCAGGGAGGGGCGAGAGGTGTCCAGTGAAGCGCGTATCGGCGGCCGTGTCAAGCAATGAATAACAGAACGCGGGGCGAGTGTGACTTGAGTTGGGTTGGGGAAGTCAGACCCTTCCTATACTTAACAGAGCCCACAGGTCAAATTACAGGAGGCAGGGTCGTATGTCGTCGCCCGCGGGCACTCCCTCGGTCATCCGGCTGGCCGACCTGGACCTGGACGAGCTGCCAGGTGCGCTGGTGGTATATGGGCCCGACGGCCGCGTGCACGATGCCACCGCGGCCGCCTGCGAGATCCTGGGCGAGCAGCGCGAGCGGTTCATCGGCTCCGACGCCGGGGCGCGCCTGTGGCCGTCGGTCGACCGGCCGGGACAGCTGCCGGCGGAGACGCTTCACCCGGCGGTCCAGGCGGCCCGGTCGCGCCGTAGGCAACGGGGCGTTCTGCTCCAGATCGAGCGGCCCGACGGCACGCTGGCCTGGGTTCAGCTGGACGCGATCCCGACCCTCGCCACGGACGGGTCCGTGCGCTACGTGGTCGCCGCGATGGCAGACGTCACGTCGCTGATCGCCGAGCCGAGCTTCGCCGCCTGGCCGCCGTGACGCAGCAGATGGCCGATGCGCGACTCGGGCCGGAGGCCATCCTCGGCGCCATCACCACGAGCTTGAGCCGTATGCGACCGGGGACCTGGGTCGCCTCGCTCATCAATAAGGATCCTCGGACGGTGCGTGTGGTCGCCGCCAACGACAGCGACCCCCTCCTGGCGAGGTACGTCGAGGACATGCACTCGTCGGGTCAGGCGAGCGCGTCGTCCATCGCCATGCAGGTGATCGAGACCGGCCGCCCGATGGTGCTTCCGAGCGTCCCGTACTCGGCGTTCGTCGAGATGCTGAGGACGGACGTGCGCGACTACCTGGAAGCGAACTCGCTCCCCGTCTCGTCGCCCGCGAGCGCGGTCGGCATCCTTGTCGTGCCCATGCACGCCCGCGGCTCGACGGTCGGCGCCCTCGGCGTCTACACCGGCGCCCCGGGCAGCTCCGTGACGCAGAACGACGTCGCCTGGCTGCAGGCCATCGCGGACCGGACGGGCATGGCCGCCGACAACGCCCAGCTGTACGCGGACTCGGTCCGCCGGCTGGAGCGCCTGACCGCACTGCGCAACATCGGCCTGGTGATCGCGGGCAGCCCCGACCTGAGGCTGATCTTGCAGGTGATCCTCGACCAGGTGATCGCGGGCTTGAAGGTGGACGCGGCCGACCTCTTCCTGCTGGACGAGGAAGGCACGACGCTCGTGATGGCGGCTCAGACCGGGTTCCTGTCCACCTCGATACCGGAGTACAGGCTGCCCGTCGACGAGAAGCTGCCCGGCCGGATCCTGTCGCGGCCGCACGTGGAATCCGTGACCGAAGGCTCCGCCCTGTCGCGGTTCCGGCGCCGGTCGCTGTTCGCCAGGGAAGGCTTCCGCGCCTACTGCGCCGCCCCGCTGGTCGCGCGCAATCGGGCCAGTGGGGTCCTCGAGGTCTTCACGCGCACGGCCCTCGACCCCGATGCCGAGTGGATCAGCTTCCTGGAAGCCCTGGCCAGCTATGCCGCCGTGGCCATCGACGGCGCGAGCATGTCCGAGCGGCTGGAGAAGGCCTCAGACGGCCCGCGCCGGCCGGCGGCCGGGGCGCCGCGACTTAACAGCCTGGAGAGGCAGATCCTCAGCCTCCTGGTCGAAGGCACGACCAATGCCGACATCGCCGGGGCGGTGCATCTGAGCCAGAGCACGGTCAAGTTTCACGTTCACCAGATCCTCCAGCGGGTCGGCGCCACCAATCGCACGGAGTTGGCGCGCAAGGCGACGCGGGAAGGCTGGCTGTAGCCGTGGGGCCTGGCCGTCCGGTTAGCCGATCGGCCATTGTTAATTAGCCGCTTGACGTCGAATTACACCTTTGGAGAGGGGCACACTCAAGGCCGGCCGACCTAGGTTGAGATTGCCCGCGAGAGCGGCACGGACACGATGGCTGCGCAAATCCTCCAGACCGGCCGGCGATCCTGGACCGCAGACGCCCAGGACGACATCGGCGCGCCCTGTGAGGCTGCCGGTGAAGAGGCCTTTTCACCCGGTCGTGCGGCGGCGGCCTTCGCCGTCGCGGCCGCGGCTATGCTGTTGGCGGCGGCCCCGGTGGTGGTGGCCGTTGTCGCGATCGTGAGCCCCGGTGAGCTCGACCGAGCGCTCGGATGGCTGGTCGGCGGATCTGTTGCGTTCTCTATCGTGGCCGCCGGTCGGGTCCCGGCGGCCGCGCTTCTCGCCTTGGCCCTGGCCGGCCGGCGCACCGAGCCGTAGGCCATGCCCAGGCTTATGGGCGCTGCGATCGAGGGGGGCAGAACTAACATCCAGGTCACCAAGGAAAAGACAGGTGTGCCTGCTGGCGGGGGTGATTCGGAAGCGGATGGTTCGACAGGGGACGCAGCTCGTATGCGGGAGAAGCGCATGACCGCGTTCCAGGCGCGCCCGTCATCCTACGCAGCCCCGATCGTGCTCGTCGTCGACGATGGCGAGACCAATCGCGCCCTGGTGATGGCCTTCCTGGCCGACCTGGACTGCAGGCTGCGATCGGCGGAGAGCGGACCAAGCGCCCTGGCGGCGATCGAGGCCGAGCCACCCGACCTCGTTCTCCTCGACGTGCAGATGCCGGGCATGGACGGGTACGAGGTGTGCCGGCGGATCAAGGCCAGGCCCCGCGGCCGCCTGCTCCCGGTGGTCATGCTGACGGCGCTGGACCACGCCAACGATCGCGTGCTTGCGCTGGAGGCGGGCGCCGACGACTTCATGACCAAGCCGGTCGACCGCGTGGAGCTGGTGGCCCGCGTCCGCTCGGCCCTGCGCCTGAAGGCCGTGTACGACAACCTGGACAGCGCGGAGCAGGTGATCTTCTCGCTGGCCGCCGCCGTGGAGGCCAAGGATGCGTACACCGAGAAGCACACGCATCGCGTCGCCGAGTCGGCGCGGTATGTGGGCATGAAGATGGGCTTGCCCGAGCGCGCGCTGGACGCCCTCTACCGAGGTGGGATCATCCACGACATCGGCAAGATCGGCATCCCCGACGCCATCCTCTTGAAGCGGGGGCCGCTCAACGCCGATGAGCTCCAGAACATGCGGATGCACCCGCAGATCGGCGAGGCCATCGTCAAGCCGCTGCGCTCGGCCGCCGCGCTGCTGCCGATCATCAGGCACCACCACGAGCACTTCGACGGCAACGGCTACCCCGACGGGCTGGCCGGTCGCGCCATCCCTCACCTCGCTCGCATCGTCGCGGTCTGCGACGCGTACGACGCCCTCGTCACCGACCGGCCATATCGCCAGGCGAAGTCGCCGGAGGAAGCGGTCTCCGTGCTGGTCGACGGCGCCGGCAAGCAGTGGGACGCCGAGGCGGTAGAGGTGCTCGTGGGCGAGATGTCAAACATCGCCGCGCTGGGGATCGCCTGAGTTGCAGGACCTCATCACGTTCATGGCCAACCTCGACGCGCTGGCCTTCCTTGTGCTCGGCGTCGCGGTCGGTGCGGCCTGGCTTCGCCACCGAGACCGCTCCACCGGCTGGCTGGCGCTCGCCATCGTCCTGCTCTCCGCGGTCACGCTTGTCGGCCGCATTCCGTCGTTGCTCGGCTTCACTCCGCCGCTGATGTCGCAGCTGAGCCTGATCGCGTTCGTCGGCTCGGGCTATTCGCTGCTGCGCTATCGCAGCTCGCTGATTCCCCTGTCTCGCGCCTGGCACGCCGCCGGTGTGATCGTCCTCGGCGGGTCGATGGTCGCGGACTTCGTCGCCACCGCGCTTGGCGTGCCGCGGACGGTTCTTCTGTGGGTGGCGGTCGTGCTCCTCGCCGGGTGGGCGGCGGCGGTCGGCGAGCCGATAGTCCGTTTCTGGCTCGTCTCGCGCGGCCTGCCGGCGGTGCAGGCCTGGCGGCTGCGCTCGCTCAGCCTCGGCTTCGCGGGCATCGTGGCGTTGCTGCTGTTCCTGGTCGCGCTGGTGGGGGCCGGCGCCAGGACGACATCACCGGGCGTCCAGCTGGCGACACAGGTCGTCGTCCTGCTCATCGTCCCCCTGCTCTACGCAAGCTTTGCGCCGCCCAGCTGGCTGCGGCGCGAGTGGCGCGCCGCCGAGGAGGAGGGCCTGCGCGCCTACATGGAGGGCCTGCTCCTGGTCGACGAGGACACTGCGACCCTCAACCAGGGCGCGCTGCACTGGGCGACCCGGATCACGGGCGCCGCTGCCGCCGCCTCTTTCGATTCGCGCGGCGGCGTGCGAGCCTCGGTCGGGCTCGATGCCGCCATGCTCGCCGGCCTGCAGCGTCAGGCTCTGCAGCTGGCTGAGGGCATGGGCCGCTGCGAGCTGGCCGGTGAGGCGACCACCCTGGCGACCGTTCCCATCGTCGGTCCCGACGGAACCGGGCGGCTGGTGCTCGTCTCCGGCCCCTTCTCGCCGAGCTTCGGGAGCGACGAGCTCAGCCGCGTCAAGCAGTTCATGACCGCGGTCACGGCCGGCCTCGACCGCAAGCGGCTGGTCGTCGAGCTGAAGCAGGCAAACGTGCTGCTGAAGGAGGCGAGCGAGCACAAAAGCGTGTTCCTCGCCAACATGAGCCACGAGTTGCGCACGCCGTTGAACGCGATCATCGGCTTCTCGGAGCTGATGCTGGACGCGCAGGAATCGCAGTACGACACGGCCACACAGAAGCGATTCCTCGGCCAGGTCCATAACAGCGGGAAGCACCTCCTCGGCTTGATCAACGACATCCTCGACCTCTCCAAGGTGGAGGCCGGACAGATGGAGCTGCGGCTTCAGCTCGTGCCCGTCGAGCCGGTGGTGGCGGGGGTCATCAGCATCGTCGAGCCACTGGCGGGACAGAAGAGCATCAAGATCGAGTCGGAGGTCGCCGCCGCCGGAACGGTCGCAGCCGACGCAGGGAAGCTGAAGCAAATGCTGCTGAACCTGGTGTCCAACGCCATCAAGTTCACGCCCGAAAAAGGAACCGTGACCATCACCGCCAGGCGCCTCCGCACGACGGTCGAGATCTCTGTCGCGGACACCGGCATCGGGATCTCGGCCTCCGACCAGGCCCAGATCTTCCACGAGTTCCACCAGGTCGACCCCGGGCCCGGGCGCCAGCAGCAGGGAACTGGCCTCGGCCTCGCCCTCACCCGGCGGTTCGCCCTGCTGCACGGCGGCGAGGTAACGGTCCGCAGCAAAGTCGGCGAAGGCAGCGTCTTCACGCTGCGGCTACCCGTACAGCCCGGCGCGCTGGAGCGGGCGGCGCTCGACAGCGCACCGGTCAAGGAGCCCGTTGATGCCTCGCGGCCACTGGTGCTCGTGATCGAGGACGACGCCCCCGCGGCGGAGCTGCTGACCCGGCAACTGCAGGCCGGCGGATTCCGAACCGAGATCGCCCGCACCGGCATCGAGGCGGTGGCCAAGGCACGCGCGCTGCGTCCGGCGGCCATCACGCTCGACATCCTGCTGCCGGAGCTCGACGGCTGGGAGGTGATCACCCGCCTCAAGCGCGAGGAAGAGACCAGTGACATCCCGGTGGTGGTAGTGAGTGTGGTCGACAACGTCGAGCTGGGCAAAGCCCTCGGCGCGCTCGACTACTTCGTCAAGCCGGTGGACGGTAAAGAGCTGGTCGACCGCCTCGCGCGCTTCAAGCTCGAGCCCAGCGCCAGCGATGGAGGCATGAGGGTCCTGGTGGTCGATGATGAGGCGGCCAACCGGACATGGCTCACACGGATCCTGGAGCCGGCCGGCTTCCACGTGATCATCGCGTCGGGTGGTCGCGAGGCTATCGAGATCGCCAAAGCCGACCCGCCAGACCTCATCCTGCTCGACCTGATGATGCCGGAGGTGACCGGCTTCGACGTGGTCGAGGCCTTGCGCGCCGATCCGCGCACCAAGGACACGCCGATCATGATCCTGACCGCGCGGCACCTGACGGAAGCAGACAAGCGTCACCTCAACGGGCACGTCTCCACCATCCTCAGCCGGGGCTCGGTGGGCGCCTCGGACCTGCTCGGGCTGCTCCACCAGGTGGTCGACAAGCGCAGCGCCCAGCCGGCATGAGCCAGCCGTTCGTCCTGGTCGTCGAGGACAACGAGACGAACCAGATGCTGACCATGGCCGTGCTGCTGCGCGACGGCTACAGGGTTCTGGCCGCCAGCTCCGCGGATGAGGCGCTGGCGATCATCGACACCGAAAGGCCGGACATCATCCTCATGGACCTGCAGCTTCCAGGCCAGGACGGGCTCGCCTTTACACGCGCCCTGAAGAACGACCCCCTGACGGCGGCGATTCCGGTCGTCGCCATGACCGCGCACGTGATGATGGGAGACGAGGCCCAGGCCCTGGCCGCAGGCTGCGCCGGGTACATCCCCAAGCCCATCGACACGAGGACGCTGTCGGGCGACGTGCGCCGGTACCTGGTCGGGGCCCGATGAACGGCCGCGTCCTGATCGTCGATGACGAACCCGCGAACGCTGAACTGCTCCAAGCCATGCTTGCGCAAGACCCCGACCTCAGGGTCAAGAGCATCAACGACTCGCGCCTTGCCGAGCACGAGTTCATGCAGTTCGAGCCCGACCTGGTGCTGCTGGACCTCCATATGCCGGAGCCGGACGGGCTCGAGATCCTGCGGCGCCTGCGCGGGGCCCGGATCAGCCTCGGCTTCCTGCCCGTGATCGTGCTCAGCGCCGACGGCAGCCGGCTCGCACGCAACAGCGCGCTCGGGCTCGGCGCGGACGATTTCCTGACCAAGCCGTTCGACCACGCCGAGGTGCTCCTGCGGGTGCGCAACCTGCTGCGCACGCGCCAGCTCTACATGGAGCTGGCGAGCGCCCAAGAGGCGCTCGAGCAGCATGATTCGAAAAGGCGGCAGCGCGCTAAGGGTGGGTCTGCATAAACCCGACGATTAATATGCAGCCCAGCGCCCGCAGGCGCGTGCCCATGAACGACCCCGCCCTGATCCTGATCGTCGAAGACAACCCGGGCAGCCTGATGCTGGCCACGGTCGCTCTCGAGCTGGAGGGTTTCGCGGTCGCGGGAGCGGAGACGGCCGCGCAGGCGCGATCGGTGCTCGCGCGCGCCACCCCCGACCTCGTCCTGATGGACATCCAGCTCCCCGACGCTGACGGGCTGGAGTTCACCAAGGAGCTGAAGGCGGCCCCCGCGACCGCGGGCATACCCGTGATTGCTCTCACCGCCCACGCCATGCCACTCCACGAGCGCGCCGCCCGCGCGGCCGGCTGCGTCGGCTTCATCGCCAAGCCGTGGACGCCTGAGGCCTTGAGCCGCGACGTGCGCGCGATTCTCGCCGCCGAAACGAGCCGCCGATGACCACGGTTCAAAGGCGGGCGGAGGACGTCGAGGTTTCGGCGTCCGACCTCGAGGAGAGGCTCGCTCTGCTGCAGGGGATCTCGATCTTCTTCACGCTGCCGGATCGGGAGGTGCGCCGGCTCGCGCACAAGCTTCACAAGCGCTCTGCTCAGAAGGGAACGGAGGTCGTGCACCAGGGCGTCGTCAGCGACGCCATGTATGTGATCGTGCACGGGCGATGCGAGGTGCGGGCGTCCTGGCCGCCAAAGCACAGCGTGACCGTGGCGCTGCTGGCGCCCGGCGATTTCTTCGGCATCAGCGCGATGAAGGAGGGCGCCGCGCAGCCTGCCTCCGTCACCGCGCTCGAAGACTCCGAGCTGCTGGAGCTTCTGACCGTCGACATCGACACGGTGCTGAGGCCCGGCTCTCCCTCGCGTGTGGAGATGGAGAAGCTGGTCGAGCAGCGGCGGTTGACGGTCGACGAGCTCGTCGGCCGCGCCGATGCGATGGCCAGCGGCCGCGAAGGGCACCTGATCGCCGTCTACTCGGTCAAAGGCGGCGCCGGCAAGACGACGATCGCCGTCAACCTGGCGGCGGCGCTGGGCCGGCGCCATCGCGGCGAGTGCATCCTGATCGACCTCGGCTTGCCCTACAACCACGCTGCGCTGACGGCCAACCTCGTTCCCACCGGCAGCCTCGCGTTCGCCGAGCGAGCTCCCGACGACGAGCTCGAGGAGATGCTGCTGAGCGCATGCATCCATCACCCGGTCGGGATGATGGTGCTGCCCGGCGCGCTCAGGGTCGAGCAGTCGGAGCTCATCACTCCGGTGCTCGTGCAGCGCGCCCTCGACGCGCTGATGCATACGTTCAGCTATCTCGTCGTGGACCTGGGCGTGGCCATGTCGGAAGCCGCGCTCACAGTGCTCGAGCGGGCGAGCCAGATCGTCCTCATCGTCACCCCGGAGCTGACCGCGATGAAGGACACGAAGGACCTATTTGAGGTATTTCGAACCGTTTTGAACATCCCCGATGGCAACATCAAGCTCGTGTTGAACCACCCACGCCCGAGCTCGATGGTCGACCGCTCGGACGTCGAGCGCACCCTGGGCCGGCCAGTCAGCTTCGACCTGGACCACGACGGGGACCGGTGCGACCGCGCCGCGGTCACCGGGGACCTGCTCGTCGTCGCCGCGCCCACCAGCCCACTGGCGAAGAAGATCGCGGCCCTCGCCGCCGCCGTCGGGCCTGGCGAAGGCGCGCCGGCCGAGAAGCTTGGACGTAGGGCTCGGGTGGCGCCATGAGCGCGGCGACCGTCAGCCCGTGGCCCCTCGACACGCCGGTCAGCACGATCCGCCCCAGGTCCCGCATAGGCACGCGCGCCGGCAGGCGCTTTGTCGCGGCCGCAATCGCGGGAATCGTCCTGAGCGCGCTGTTCATCGCCTGGACCGCGCTGCGGATCGGCGGCGACACCGTGACGGTCGGGGTCGACGACATCGGCGAGGCGGTCGCCGCCCTGCTGGCGGCGCTGAGCTGCGGCTATGCCGCTTGGCGGAGTCCCGGTCGCATGCGACTCGCCTGGGGCTTGCTGGGTGGCTCCGCCCTGTCCTGGTTCATAGGCGAGCTGATCTGGAGCGTTTACGAGGTCGGGCTCGGGGTGAACGTGCCCTTCCCGTCGGCGGCGGATGCAGGCTACCTGCTGGCCATACCGCTGGCGGTCGCGGGAATGCTCGCGTTCCCCTCCGCGCCGGGCCGCCTCACCACGAGGAGCCAGGCGCTCGTCGACGGGGCGATCGTCGCGCTCTCGCTGGTGTTCGTCAGCTGGGCGCTGGGGCTGGGCAAGGTTTACGCGACCTCGTCCGACCAGCCGCTGGCGCAGCTCCTGGGCGCCGCGTATCCCGCGAGCGACATCGTGATCATCGCCGTGCTCCTGCTCGTCATCCGGAGAGCCAACCCTCAGCAGCGCGGCTCCATGTTCCTGCTCCTGGGTGGCCTGGCGGCCAACTCGGTCGCCGACAGCGCGTTTGCGTTTCTCAACGCGGCCGGGACGTACGGCGCGATCGGCAGCGTGCTGGACGCAGGCTGGGTGGTCGGCTACCTGATGGTCGCCCTCGCTC
>Ga0209474_10004663_pt1 | contig 11795 bp, 7 predicted proteins | sample GraSoiAngelo_145_FD_185902 | JGI IMG/M metagenome (GOLD analysis project Ga0209474, IMG submission 185902) | Grasslands soil microbial communities from the Angelo Coastal Reserve, California, USA - 14_1009_05_20cm (SPAdes) (version 2) | ecosystem: Environmental > Terrestrial > Soil > Grasslands ...
TGAGGATAGAACACGCTATAGGTGCCCTCCAGATAGGTGTTCGCGACCAAGCCCGGTCCACCGTGGCCCGGACCTGTGATGTAGATGACGTTCAGAGCGTGCTTCTTTATCAGCCGATTGAAGTGAACATAGATGAAATTCAGCCCCGGAGTTGTGCCCCAATGGCCCAGCAGGCGCGGCTTGATGTGTCCGATTTTCAGAGCTTCACGCAGGAGTGGGTTTTCGTACAGATAGATCTGCCCGACGGAGAGGTAATTGGCGGCACGCCAGTAGGCGTGCATCTTGCGGAGCTCTTCCTTGGACAACGGTTGTTGCGATTCCGAAGACTTCGCTGAACCAACTGGTGCAGGAGTAGCCATAACGTCACGCTCCATGCCGCAAACGAAAGGACGAATTGTAGACCTCGTCCATCTTATCCCCGCGCTCTTAACCAGGCCATCGCCACTAGCTCAGAACGAAGTCCGCGAAAATTGCCTGCAAGCTGAATGTTCTGGCCACGGAATCGGAGTGCGATTTGACGGCTCGGCCTCCGAACAAAGTTGGTAGCAGGTCCGGGACGCGGCGCCGGCTGACATCGCGCGCAGCTGGCTGCGAGGAACACAAGCTCCCTTACAAATAACAGCGCGGGACGATGAAAAATGAAGATTATCCAATGGGATGCACAGAAGACCTGATTCCGAGGAATGGATAGTTATGCCGGGGTTCCGAATGATGAAGGTATCATCCAGTTTCTTTGCCGCTCGGCTACTCCTGGCGCAGCGCATTCATGGGATCAACACGGCTGGCCCGGCGCGCCGGTACGAGGCTCGCGAGCATCGCAGCCAGGACCAAGAACGGAATCATAATCATAAAGGTCGACAATGCGATCGGCTGCATTCCTTCTACCAGGCGTTCCAAAATGCGTCCGGCTGCCACGGCGGCAGCTGTGCCGATACCTAGGCCCAGGAAAATCATTCCCAGGCTTTGCCGGAGGACCAACCGCGTAACGTCGGAAGGGCTTGCGCCGATGGCCATGCGCAGGCCGATTTCCGGAACACGCCGGCCTGTCAAATACGCCAACACACCATAAATGCCGATGCACGCAAGCAGCAAAGCGAGAGCCGCAAAAATCCCAAACAAAAGCAACAGAAAGCGCTCTAACGCCAGGGAGTCATGAGCAAGCTGCTCCATGGTGTGCACCTGATACAGCACTTGGTCGCCGGCAGCACCGCGCAAGGCGCGCCGCAGCGGCCAGACGACGGTCAATGGCGGAACGCTGGTGCGCACCGCAATAGACATGAGCTGCGACCAGCGCGTCAGAAACGGCGGAGCCACCTGCGCAAATGGATAGTATAACTGCGCTCGCACCTGGGCTTGATCGTCGCCGGCGAGGCCCCAGTAGCGCACGTGGCCGACGACGCCCACGATTTTGTACGGCGTGGAGCACTCCACAAAAGTTTGGGTTGCTTGAACGCAGGGCATATCGGGAATCCACAGGTTCTTTCCGAGCGCATCCTGTCCAGGAAACGCGCTTTTCGCCAGGACATCGTCGACCACGATCACCGGCTCGCTTCTCATTCGGTCGTGGTCGTCGAAAAATCGCCCCTCTAGCAGCGGCATGCCCATCACCTTGAGATATTCAGGAGTCGCGCTGCTAGCCAGCACCACTGGCTGCCTATTCTGGGGCGGAACGTCGGCGCTCGTCCAATAGCCGAGTTGGTTGTTGCCTTCCCGCATGGGAACGATATCCACGGCGGTAGCGGACTCGACCCCGGGGACGCGCTTCGCGCGAGCGATTACATCTTCCCAGGCCGCGGGAATCTTCGCGGGATCGGCGAGCGTAGCCGGAGAAAGGCCCACGCGCATGACCAGGAGATTGCGGATGTCCAGTCCCGGATCGAGCGAGGAAGCATGCAATAGCGTGCGCCCGAGCATGCCGGCAGCAACCAGCAGGACAATCGCCAACGCCATCTCCGAGACGACGAATGCGGAGTGCAAGCGCCGCGCGCCGGCGGTCACCGTCCGTGCTCCGACGCGCAGAATCTGTTCCACTTCGCGTACCGGAGCGCGCCATGCTGGGGCCAGCCCGAAAAAAACACTGGTCAGGAGGCTCACAGCGATTGCAAAAAGCAGCACACGCCAATCAAGTTGCACTTCTTCGGCACGGGGCAAATCACCCGGCCAAAAAGCCAAAAAGGGATGAAGGCCCCCATTTGCAAGCAGCACACCGAGAATGCCACCGACGAGGCTGAGCAACGCGCTCTCGGTCAAACATTGCCGCACAAGCCGTCCGCGGCTCGCTCCGAGGGCCACCCGCATCGCCAACTCCCGCTCGCGGGAAATCGCGCGCGCCAGCATCAGGCTCGCTACGTTGGCGCACGCGATCGACAATACGAGCCCGACAGCGCCCAAAAGTAGCCAAAGGGTTGACCCCACAACATCGTCTACGGGGGGCCGAAGCCGCTTGACTTGCAAGGAACGACCTTTGTTTGTGTCAGCGAAGGCCGCCGCCAAGCGACTCCCCGTCAGCGCTACTTCCGCCTGAGCCTGCTCGACCCTGGCACCGGGCCGCAAGCGTCCCACCACGTGGACCGGCTGCGCCGCACGACTGTGCAAGTACCCTGCCGGGTCCTGCCCCAAGGGCGTGTACACTTCCGGTTCGTTCCCGTATAGTCGGAGTCCTGCGGGCGCAACGCCGACGATGGTGTAGCGCTTTTGTTCGAGAACGATCGAGCTTCCCAGCACCTTGGCGCTTGCGTCGAAGCGGCGCTGCCAGAAGCTGTAGCCGAGAATTGCCACGGGTGCCGCTCCAATCTTGTCCTCCTCGGGCAAAAAGGCGCGGCCGAGCGCCAGCGGTACGCGCAAAACGGAAAACAATTCGGGTGAGATTTCGAAGTAGTCGACGTACTGAGGATCACCGGGCGCGCTGAGCGTGCCTGAGTTATAGACCAGCGCGGCCATGTCGAGTGAGTGGCTGTCACGCTGGCAATCAAGAAAATCCAGGTAGGCGAGCTTCTGCTCTCCGTAGATTTTTGCGTTCCACCCTTCGGTGTGACCGTTCACCGCGACCAGCCGGTCAGGTTGCGGATAAGGAAGAGGCTTGAGCAACACGCCGCTGACCAGGCTAAACATCAGGGTGGTTGCTCCCGTGCCAAGCGCCAGCGCCAGGAGCGCGACCGCAACAAACCCGGGGTATTGCCGAAAACTGCGAATCGCGTAACGGAGGTCCTGAAGGAAGTCCGCAGCCCAGCGCCATCCCCACATGTCGCGCGTGACTTCCTCGGCGATGGCCACGTTCCCGAATTCACGGCGAGCGGAATGTCGAGCTTCTTTTTCAGTTTGCCCGGACTCGATGCCTTCGCGTTCGGCAAGAAGCAAATGCGCCTGAATCTCTTGCCGCAATTCCGCATTGCGCTGCTTCCTCCGCCGGAGGGTCCATTTCATGGTGCGTTCTCCTTTTGGGCAGGATCCAGGATTCCCGCAATAGCTGCCGTGAGCCGCCGCCACCGAGAACGCTCCGACATCAATTGCCGCTTTCCCGCTTTGGTCAGGTGATAGACACGCAGCCGTGGGCCAAGCTCCGACGCCTTCCATTCCGCGGCGATCCAGCCTTTGCGCTCAAGCCGGTGGAGCGCCGGATATAAGGAACCGGTGTCCACCTTCAGAATTTCACCAGAGTTCGTGCGGATGGCCTTGCTCAGGGCGTATCCATGGCGGGGCGCCCACTGCAACGTCTGCAGAATGAGCATATCCAGAGTGCCTTGGAGGATCTCCGTGCGATTTTGGTAGCGACCCTTTCGTTGCGACATTTGTTGGTATGTAGACACGCTTCCTAGACCTAGGTAAGCATTCTACATACCAAAAAACTGCGCGAAGGCGAAATCTCTTGGTCCGATGACGGGCTTGCATTCGTCCTGGGCGACCCAGGGCCCGAACGAATTAGCAGGCATTGGAGTTAAGATGGAAGCTTGTGACGGAACGCCGTGTTCCCCGCCCGCGTGGCTATAGATACTAGGCCTTTGTGCCTGCCCCAGGCGAGTTCGCATGTGTTCGGAGTTGGGACTGACAATCCCACTTTCGGGGAGCCGGCGCTAGCCTCCTCTCTTAGCTACCTGCTAACACTCTGACGTTAAGGGACTTGCGGCAGGGAACCTTGGGCACATGAGTTGCGTTCCAAAGAACGGACCTTCATATGGATATACAACGACCTTCCAACGCGCGGGCAAAAAAAATCCGCCGAATTATCTACGCCGCCGTGGCATTCCTGCTGATCGGAGGCGTGAGCTACGGGCTTTCGCGTCTGCGGCCCGCGGCACCCACCGTGGACCGGGCGACGATCTGGCCGGACGAAGTGAAACGCGGACCGATGCTGCGCGAGGTGCGTGGCTTGGGAACGCTGGTACCGGAAGACATTCGCTGGATTCCGGCACAAACCAACGCCACGGTAGAACGAATCGTTCTGCGGCCCGGCGCCATCGTGCACCCGAATTCGGTCATTCTGGAACTCAGCGATCCCCAGCTGCAACGCGACCTGTTGGACGCCGAGTACCAGCTCAAGGGCGCGGAAGCCGATTTCGCCAACCTAAAAGTTCAGGTCAACAGCCAATTGATGAACCAAAAGTCCACCGAAGCGTCGGTTCGCAGCGACTATGAGCAGGCTCGCCTGCAGCACGAGGTCGACGTAAAACTATTGAAAGAAGGAATCCAGTCCAGCCATATTGAGGACCTCTCCAAAGTCAAGGAAGAGCAGCTAGCGATCCGCCTGCAGTTGGAGGCGGAGCGCACGCGCGTGGCGACCGATTCCGCGGCGGCGCAGCTTGCGGCGCAGGAAGCAAAGGTCGAGCAGCAGCACGCGCTCTATAACCTGAAGAAAAGCCAGTACGATGCCATGCACCTTCGCGCGGGGATCGAAGGTGTGCTGCAGCTCGTCCCAGTCGAGGAAGGGCAGCAGGTGACGCCTGGAACAAATCTGGCGCGCGTGGCCGATCCCAACAAGCTCAAAGCGGAAATCAAAATCCCAGAGACGCAAGCCAAAGATGTGCGCATCGGGCAGAAGGCGACGATCGATACGCGAAACGGCATCGTAGACGGCCACGTTTCGCGCATCGACCCCTCGGTACAAAACGGCACGGTGACCGTCGATGTATCCGTCGACAAGCCGTTCCCGCCGGGTTCCGGCGCGCGAGCGGATTTGAGCGTGGACGGAACGATAGAGCTCGAGAACCTGAAGGATGTGCTTTACGTGGGACGGCCGGTGAATGGTCAGGCAGACAGCACGATAGGAATTTTCAAGCTTGTGGGTGACGGATCGGAAGCCGTGCGCGTCAATGTCAAGCTGGGGCGGAGTTCGGTGAACACGATTGAAATCCGGGACGGTCTGAAGGTCGGAGACAAGGTGATTCTTTCCGATATGTCGCAGTGGGACGCTTTCGACCGGATTCGCCTCAAGTAACAGGTATTCCTCTTCGGAAGACGGTTCGGGGCAGAAATTAGAAAATAACGGAAGTCCTAGGGAGCGGGGAGAGCTGATGCAGACGCTCTGGCAGGATCTGCACTATGGCGTGCGAATGCTCGGTAAGAGCCCGACGTTCACCGTCGTCGCGGTGGTAACTCTGGCCCTGGGCATCGGAGCGAACACGGCGCTTTTCAGCGTGGTTAATGCGGTGCTCCTCAATTCGCTTCCTTATCATCAACCGAATCGCCTTGTCGCCCTCGCGGAAGGTGATCGAGAGACGTCGGACCCGAGCAAAGTTTCTTACGGAGCGGCGGCGGATTGGAAAGCGCGTAGCCGCGCCCTGCAATCCATTGCGCTCTACCAGGAATGGACGCCAACGTGGACGGAAGGAAGCGCTCCGGAAATCGTTTACGGGTTCCGTGTTACGCAGGATTTTTTTCCCATGTTGGGAGTGGAGCCGGCCATGGGGCGCGCCATCCTTCCCGAGGATGATCGCCCGGATCGTTGGCACATTGTGTTGCTAAGCCACGCGTACTGGGTACGGCGCTTCGCGGCAAACCCAAAAGTGATCGGGACGAACATTATTCTCGACCAAGTTCCATTCCAGATCGTCGGCGTTTTGCCCGAGAGCTTCCAACCGCTCTCGTTTAGCGACGCTGGGAGCCCGCCGGAGGTGTGGGCGGCTTTGGGATACGACCTTTCCTTGCCCGACGCTTGCCGCAGCTGCCAGCACCTGCAAGCCGTGGCCCGGTTGCAAGACGGAGCAAGCGTCGAGCAGGCGCGCGCCGAAATGAACTCGATTGCCACCGAACTCGCTCGGGAATTCCCGAAGGACTACCCTCCGGAATCCTTTGTGAAGATGACGCCGCTGCGTGAGAGCTGGTACGGCCGGGTGCAATCCGCTTTATGGATGCTGCTGGGAGCGACGGTGGTTGTCCTGCTGATTGCTTGCGCCAATGTGGCGAGCCTGCTTTTGGCGCGAGCGGCAAGTAAGCAACGGGAAGTGGCCCTTCGGGCAGCTTTGGGTGCAAGCCGGTTGCGGATTGTGCGGCAATTGCTAACCGAAAGCGCCTTGGTCAGTGTGCTCGGGGGTATCGGCGGGATCTTCTTGGCCTTCTGGGGAACCAAGCTTCTGATCCTGTGGGGGCCGCAACAGATTCCGCGTCTCAGCGACGTGCAAGTGAATAGTTGGGTTCTCATCTTCACGTTGTTTGTAAGCCTGGCTACGGGAATCTTAACGGGGCTCGCTCCTGCCCTTCAGGCGGCGCAGGTGGACCAGCGGGAAGCGCTGCAACAGACTTCCCGGAGCTTGGTCGGAGTCTCCCGTTGCGGGTTTCGCAGCCTGCTTGTCGTCGCGCAGGTGGCTTGCGCTTTTGTTCTCGCTGCGGGGTCTGCACTGCTACTGAAAAGCTTTGTTCGCGCGATGGACGTCACGCCCGGTTTTGACGCGCAGAGACTTTACACGACGAATTTTGCTCTCATCGGCCCGAAATATGAAGATCCCCAAGCGGTAGTCCGCTTCGAGCGGGAGGTTCTGGAACGTATTCGCTTGCTGCCAGGAATAGAGTCAGCCGGGATTACCAGCGTTCTGCCGACCGGCGGAGGTCTCGATCGGGCGGGATTGCAGGTTCAAGACCGCCTGATTCCGCCACCGCAAGTTCCGAGCGTGGACCGGTATGAAGTCAGCCCGGATTACTTTCCTGCGATGGGGATGCCCCTCAAGCGCGGACGCCTGTTCACCGAGGCCGACGCGGCCGGAGCCTCCCCTGTCGCGATCCTTAGCGAGAAGACCGCGCGGGAGGTATGGCCAAACGAAGATGCCATTGGCAAACGGATTCAGTTAGGAGGGCGCCACGAAGACCGGCCCTGGGCCGAAATTGTTGGCATCGTGGGCGATGTCCATCAATACGGCCTTGATTCCCCAACCACGCCGCAAGCGTACTTACTCTATTCGCATCATCCATTTCTCCGCCCGTGTCTGGTGATCCGGAGCGGCGTAAACGCGCGTACTTTGACGCGCGAAACGGAAAGCATATTGTGGTCTCTCGACAAGAATGTTCCGGTTTGGAACCCTGCCATGATGGAAGAGATCCTCGCTACATCATTCTCGCGGCGCCGCTTCACCACTGCCCTCTTCAGCGGCTTTGGTTTCTTGGCGCTCCTGCTAGCGGCTACTGGCATTTATGGCGTGATGAGCTCTCAGGTGGCGCAGCGCACGGGAGAGATTGGAATTCGCATGGCGTTGGGAGCGCAGCGGAGCGATGTCCTGAGGATGATTCTGGATGGCGGAGCGCGCCTTACGGCTTCGGGGCTCTTCTTAGGTTTTGCCGGCGCTGTGAGTCTCAGTTCCTTGCTGCGAAGCCAGCTCTACGGCATTGGGCCGAACGACCCGCTAACTCTTTGCGAAGTCCTCCTGGTTGTGGCTTTGGTGGCGCTGGCGGCATGCTTCATACCTACGCGACGGGCGACGCGTGTGGACCCGCTGGTGGCGTTGCGATATGAGTGAACTTTCCAGTGGTGTTAGGCGTTATAACTACTGGGGATAGAACGGATTTCCCGAATCGAGTTCGATAAGGAGAGCCTATGGTAGAAGCAAATGGAACGCTGATCAAGATGGAAGGTGTGAAGAAGGTTTTTTACACCGATGAAGTGGAGACGCACGCCCTCGAAGAAATCCACCTGGAAATCAAGAGAGGGACGTACATCTCCATTGCCGGTCCCTCGGGCTGCGGCAAATCCACGCTGCTGTCGATTCTCGGGCTGCTCGATTCTCCGACCGACGGCAACTATTGGCTGAACGGCCAGCCGGTGGCGAAGCTGACGATCAGCGAACGCACGCGGATCCGCAACCGCGAAATCGGCTTCATCTTTCAGGCGTTTAACCTGATCGGAGACCTAACCGTCTACGAGAACGTCGAATTGCCGCTGACCTACCGCGGCACGAGCGCCGCCGAGCGGAAGCAGAAAGTTCAGCAAGCGCTTGAGCGCGTGGGAATGGCCCATCGTTTGCGCCATTACCCGTCGCAGCTGTCCGGCGGTCAGCAGCAGCGTGTGGCCGTGGCGCGCGCGCTGGTTGGCGATCCGCTCATCCTGATGGCCGACGAGCCTACCGGCAACCTCGATTCCAAAAATGGCGAAGCGGTGATGGAGCTGCTGCGCGACCTGCACCGCAACGGCGCAACCATTTGCATGGTGACCCACGACCAGCGCTACGCCAACTTCGCAGAGCGCACCATTCACCTTTTCGACGGCCGCATCGTCGAGGAGACTCAGGAAGCCGAAGTCGGAGCCTGACGCCGAGGACTATGGGCTCGATTTGGCAGGACATCCGCTACAGCGGGCGAATGCTGTGGAAGCAGCGGCTGGCAACCCTGGTTTCCATCCTGGCGTTCGCCGTGGGCATTGGTGTCGTTTGAAAATGCGAACCGCGTCGTTGCCTTGGTCGACTCTCGCCCGCACCAGAATATCGATATGAACGCCATTGCGCCGGCAACCTACTTTGACTGGCGGAAGGAAGTGCGCTCGTTCGATCGCCTTGGCGCGTACGCGTGGGACGAGACAAGCCTGACCGGCAACGGCCCTCCGCAAAGGATCCAGGCTTTTCGGATTTCCGCCAACTTGTTCGAGATGCTCGGCGTTCAGCCGCAGCTTGGGCGCGGGTTTTTGAGCGAAGAAGAGCAGCCGGGCAAGGACCAGGAAATCATTCTGGGCCACGCCCTTTGGGAGCAGCACTACGCTTCCGATGAACACATCCTCGGAAAAAACATCAAGGTCGACGGCAAGAGCTTCACCGTCGTGGGAGTCATGGCCAAAGGCTTCGATTTCCCGTTGCCTGCCGAAGCTTGGATCCCCCTGGCCATTGACACTAAGGAACGCGAGCGCCGGGACAGCCGGTGGCTTTGGGTGCTCGGCCGTCTGAAGCCGCGCGTCTCTTTCTCCGAGGCTTCCGCGGAGATGCAGGCCATCGCCCAGCGCGAAGCCCAGGCTTATCCCGAAAACAACAAAGGCTGGGAACTTCGCTCGATGACCCTCGCGCAATCCATGACCGGCGATATCACGCGCGAGTACACGTTGCTGCTGATGGGTGCTGTCGCATTTGTCTTGCTGATCGCTTGTGCGGATGTGGCCAACGTGCAGTTCGCGCGTATGGCCGGGCGCACGAACGAATTTGCGGTGCGCACCGCGATCGGCGGGAGCCGCTCGAGGATTATGCGGCAATTGCTCATGGAAAGCCTGCTTCTCGCCGGCTGCGGCGCGGCAGTAGGCTTGCTGATGGCCCAATGGGAAATCCAGATGATTCTTTCGCACATGCCGCCGGATGTAGCCAAATTCATCGCGGGGTGGAAGACGATCGGTCTGGATCCCAATGCATTTTTGTTTACACTGGCGATCGTTGTGCTCTGCGCCATTCTCTCCGGAATGGCCCCGTCTTTGTTTGCCTCGCGCGCCAACCTGGCCGATTCATTGAAGGAAAGCGGGCGCGGTTCCACCTCGAGTCGCGCGCGCGGCCGTTTGCGGGGAGCGCTGGTGGTGGCGGAGATTTCGCTGGCCCTGGTTTTGCTCGTAGGCGCAGGCCTGCTGGTGAAGAACTTCCAGGGATTGCTGAACGTGAATGAGAGTTACTCGCCGCGAACTCTTTTGACCATGAACGTCGGGTTGTCCGACACGCGGTACCCCAAGGACTCCACGCGCCTCGCGTTCCACGAGCAGGTGCTCGAGCGTCTTAGCCGGTTGCCTGGCGTCGAGTCGGCCGCCTTTGTTACGCATGTGCCTTACTCGGAGGGGGGTGGCGTGGGCACCTATGTTTTCTCGATCGAGGGTCGCCCTCCCGCCGAGCGCGGCGAGTTGCGCAATGCCATCATCGAGACGGTGAGCCCCAATTATTTCGGCTTGATGAAGATCGCCCTTCTCGGGGGCCGCTTGCTCACCGACGCCGACGGCGCTAACGCTCCTCCCGTGGCGGTGATTAGTGAAAGCCTCGCGCGGCGGTACTTCCCGGGAGAGAATCCGCTGGGCGCGCACATCAAAGTCGGCGGAATGGATTCGCCGCGTCCGTGGATGACGATCGTGGGCGTCGTGAAGGACGTTCACTATAGCTGGATCAACAAGGAGAATATCCCGACGATTTATGGTCCGTTCCGGCAAGCCCCTCCTTATTACACCACCATCCTGCTTCGGGCTGCGGATGATCCCTCTCAGCTCATCTCCGCGGCTCGCGCGCAGATCGCCGCGGTCGATCCCGAGTTGCCGCTTTACAACATCAAGCCGATGAACCGTATTATCACCGAATCCATCATCGGCATTGCCTATGTCGCGGCGATGATGGCGGTGCTCGGGGGCATCGCGCTGGTGCTCGCCTCGGTCGGCGTTTTCGGCGTGATGTCCTATTCGGTAAGCGAACGTGTGCATGAGATTGGCGTCCGCATGTCGCTTGGCGCACAGACCTCGGACATCGTGCGCATGGTGCTGCGAAGGGGCATGCTTCTCACCATCATCGGCTTGGCGATTGGGCTGCCCATTGCTTTTGCCTTGGCGCGCGCGCTTTCCTCCGTTTTGTTTGGCGTGGCGCCCGCGGATCCATTTTCGTTTATTGGTTTGCCGCTCTTGCTTGCGGGAGTTGCGGCCTTGGCGTCTTATCTGCCGGCGCGCCGCGCTGCGCGTGTCGATCCGCTGGCCGCGCTGCGCTGTGAATAATGTGGATTTCCCCGCCGAGTAATCGGGGGGCGACGAAATGCTAACCATCTGGCAAGACCTGCGATATGCCGCGCGCATGCTCGGGAAATATCCCGGCTTTACGGCCGTTGCCGTACTCACCCTCGCTCTGGGCATTGGCGCAAACACCGCGATTTTCACCGTCGTTTACGGCGTGCTTCTTCGTCCACTGCCATTCCCCGAGCCAGACCGGATTGTCCAGCTCGCGGAGGCCTACCAAGGGCAATCCGACGAAATGGACCTCACCTCCAATCAGTTAGATCATCTGTGCGAGTACGGGCAGCCGTTCGAACACATTGCCGGCTACACAGACGTGGGCTTTAACCTCGCGACGGCCAATGAAGCCGAACATATTCGTGGTATGCCGGTGTCCGCCGAATATTTTCAAGTCTTGGGGGTCCGTCCAGCTCTCGGCCGCGGTTTTCTTCGCGAAGAAGACCATGGCGATGGTGAACACGTAGCCGTCCTGAGCCACGGGTTGTGGATTCGCCGCTTCGGCGGAGATCCGGGAGCCGTTGGCCGAAAGGTTTTGATGGATGGCGAGGCCTACACGGTAATTGGCGTGATGCCCCAGGGCTTCGATCCGCGAGCGAGTTCAGAGTTGAACCCGGGAGTTCGCGCCGAGGTTTGGGTTCCGCTGGCATTGGTG
>Ga0209474_10004664_pt1 | contig 11794 bp, 10 predicted proteins | sample GraSoiAngelo_145_FD_185902 | JGI IMG/M metagenome (GOLD analysis project Ga0209474, IMG submission 185902) | Grasslands soil microbial communities from the Angelo Coastal Reserve, California, USA - 14_1009_05_20cm (SPAdes) (version 2) | ecosystem: Environmental > Terrestrial > Soil > Grasslands...
GAATACGCCGGAGATCAAGGCGTGCCGGCAATGGTATGAACGCGAACTGGCCTCGATCAAACCCGACCTGGTAGTGGCCATGGGCGCGACATCAGCGCAGTGCGTGTTCGGAAAGCTCACACCGATCAACAAGAACCGCGGTCACCTGATCGATCTTTCTGACGGGATCAAGGCGCTGGTAACGGTGCATCCGTCCTTTATCTTGCGGCAGCCCGACGAAGACGCCAGGGCGCGAGAATATGCGCGGCTCGTCGACGATTTCAGGATTGCCGCCGATTTCCTCAAAAAATCAGTCCGCGCCGCTTAAGAGCCGCGCGGACGGTCGGGAACTGGCCATTTAGCCGGCCAATTTCAACCTACTGTCACACGCATCGATCAAAATCCCGTCCCATTGGGACATGGGAGTTTGACATGAGCGATATGGCGTTACCCGGTTCGATCGAGCCTGCCCTGCGGAAGGGTCCGGATCTCGACAAGGGCTTTCATCCATTGACCGGCATTATCTACATGGGGGTGGTCGCCGCCGCCCTGCTATTTGTTGCCTACAGCATCTATTCCGATATCGATGCGACCGGCACGCGGGTCACCTCGTATCTGCCCTATCTCCTGCTCTTTGTCGCGCTTCTGATCGCGCTCGGCTTCGAGTTCGTCAACGGCTTCCACGACACCGCCAATGCGGTTGCCACCGTGATCTATACGCGCGCGATGCCCGCCCACATTGCCGTGGTCTGGTCGGGCATGTTCAATCTGTTTGGCGTTTTGCTTTCCAGCGGCGCGGTGGCCTTCGGCATCGTGTCGCTGCTGCCGGTCGAGCTGATCCTGCAGGTCGGCAGCAGCGCCGGCTTTGCCATGGTGTTCGCACTTCTGATCGCCGCCATCATCTGGAACATAGGCACTTGGTATCTTGGGCTGCCGGCCTCGAGCTCGCACACCCTGATCGGATCGATCATCGGCGTCGGCATCACCAACGCGCTGTTGCGCGGCCGCGACGGCACCTCCGGTGTGGACTGGTCGCAGGCGACCAATATCGCCAAGGCGCTCCTGCTATCGCCGCTTTTTGGTTTCGCGTTGGCGGCGATCCTGCTCTATGTCGTGAAGATGATCTTGCAGCGCGCGACGCCTGCGCTGTTCGCCGAGCCCGTCGGCAACCAGCCGCCGCCGTGGTGGATCCGGGGCATCCTGATCCTGACCTGCACGCTGGTCAGCTTCTTCCATGGCTCGAATGACGGTCAGAAGGGAATGGGCCTCATCATGCTCATTCTCATCGGCACCGTGCCGACCGCCTATGCGCTCAACCGCGCGCTGCCGTCGAGCCAGATCGCACAATTCAGCGCGAATTCGATGGCTGCGAGCAAGGTCATCGAGAGCAAGGCCGCCGGCTACAACGTGATCGGCAACCCGCGGCCGGCCGTGACCAGTTATGTCGCGCAGCACCAGATCAATGAAGGCACCTATCCGTCATTGGCGGTGCTGGTGCGCGACATCTCCAACCAGGTCAACCAGTATGGCTCGCTGGCGAAATTCCCGGCGGAGGCCGTCGGCAACACCCGCAACGACATGTACCTGGTCTCCGAGGCACTTCGCTTCCTGATGAAGGACAAGGAAGCCGAACTCTCCGGCACCGAGGTTGCCACGCTCAACAGCTACAAGGGCTCGCTCGACAGCGCGACGAAATTCATTCCGGGCTGGGTCAAGATCGCCGTCGCCATCGCGCTCGGCCTCGGCACCATGGTCGGCTGGAAGCGCATCGTCGTCACTGTCGGCGAGAAGATCGGCAAGACCCACCTGACCTACGCGCAAGGCGCGTGCGCCGAAATCACGGCGGCCGCGACCATCGCGGCGGCCGACGGGTTCGGCCTGCCGGTCTCGACCACGCACGTGCTCTCGTCCGGCATCGCCGGCACCATGTCGGCCAATGGATCGGGGCTGCAGTGGTCGACGATCCGCAACATCGCCATGGCGTGGGTGCTGACGTTGCCGGCGGCGATGGTGATCTCCGGCACGCTGTACTACGTGTTCTCGCATCTGTTCTAAAGCGCGATGGTTCTGGGTTGGTTCGGCGCGGGCGTCACCTCGCCCCGCCTGCGGGGAGAGGTCGAAGCCGAAGGCTTCGGGTGAGGGGGACTTTCCGCGAACACAACTCTCGGCGTCTTCGCGGAAGCAGCCCCTCACCCCAACCCTCTCCCCGCGAAGAGCGGGGCGAGGGAGAAGTGGCCCATTCCGCAACGCGGACCTTTTGCCTGCTTCAGAATGAAGTCACGCCGCGAGCGTATTCTCCACCAGCTTGATCCAGTACGAGGTGCCGAACACGATCGCCTCGTCGTTGAAGTTGTAGGCGGGATGGTGCAGGCCGGCGCTGTCGCCGTTGCCGCAAAAGATGAACGCACCCGGCCGCTGCTCCAGCATGTATGAGAAATCTTCCGCGCCCATCAGCGGCGGCATCTCTTGCACATTGGCGTCGCCGGCGACTTCCCTGGCCACCGCCGTCGCAAAATCCGTTTGCGCGGCGTGATTGATGGTCACGGGATAGCCGCGCTCGTAGGTGAGATCGATCCTGGCGCCGGTGATCTGGGCAACGCCCGCGACCACCTCCTTGACCCGCTTCTCGATCAATTCCCTCACCTCGGTCGTCAGCGTGCGCACGGTGCCCCTGAGCACTGCGGTTTGCGGGATCACGTTGCGCGCATTGCCGGCGTGGAACTCGCACATCGAGATCACGGCCGAATCGAGCGGGTCGACGCTGCGCGAAACGATCTGCTGCAAGGCCGTAATCAACTGCGCGCCGACCAAAACGGAATCGAGGCATTTGTGCGGGCGCGCCGCGTGCCCACCCAGACCATCGATGTTGATGTCGATCGCATCCGTCGACGCCATGATCGGACCCGAGCGGATCGCAAACGAGCCAACCGGAATGCCCGGACCGTTGTGCATGCCAAAGACCTGGTCGATGGCAAAGCGGTCCATCAGCCCGTCCTTGATCATGGCAGCCGCGCCCGCGCCGCCCTCCTCCGCCGGCTGAAAGATAACGACAGCTTTGCCGGCGAAATTCCGGGTCTCCGCGAGATAGCGCGCCGCGCCAAGCAGCATCGCGGTGTGGCCGTCGTGGCCGCAGGCGTGCATCAAGCCCTTTGTCTTCGAGGCATAGGCGAGCTTGGTATTTTCCTCGATCGGGAGCGCATCCATATCGGCGCGAAGCCCGATCACCTTGATATCGCCGCCGGCCGGCCTGTGGCCTTTGATGACGCCGACCACGCCGGTGCGGCCGAGACCGGTGGCGACCTCGTCGCAGCCGAATTCCCTCAGTCGGTCCGCCACGAATGCTGCAGTGCGATGCACGTCATAGAGCAATTCGGGATGCGCATGGATGTCCCGGCGCCAGGCCTGGATATCGGGTTGCAGATCGGCGACACGGTTGACGATGGGCATGGAAATCTCGGTTTTTCCGGTTCGGCGGCTTTGCCCTTCTCTAGCACGCGTCGTGCCAACAACCCAATATTTGGAAGCCGCTGTACAGCGGCCGGCGACGAGGCTATGGCCTTCAAAAGACGATGCCGGGTAAAGACTTATGAAGCGAATTGAAGGTGATTTCGACTATATCGTCGTCGGCGCGGGTACCGCCGGCTGCATTGTCGCCAACCGCCTGTCCACGAATCCGAAAACCCGTGTGCTCATCCTGGAAGCGGGCGGCAACGACAACTGGATCTGGTTCCACATCCCGGTCGGCTACCTGTTCGCGATCGGCAATCCGCGCTCGGACTGGATGTTTCGAACCGAGCCCGAGCCCGGGCTCAACGGCCGCTCGCTGGCCTATCCCCGCGGCAAGGTGATCGGCGGCTGTTCTTCAATCAACGCGATGATCTCGATGCGCGGACAGGCCGCCGATTACGATCACTGGCGCCAGCTAGGGCTTGCCGGCTGGGCGTATTCCGACGTGCTACCGCACTTCAAGCGGTTGGAAGATCATTTCCTGGGCGAAAGCGAGCATCACGGCGCGGGCGGCGGCTGGCGGATCGAAGCGCCGCGGCTGTCGTGGGATATTCTTGATGCGGTCGGCGCTGCCGCGGAAGAAATGGGAATTGCGAAAATCCCCGACTTCAATACCGGCGACAACGAAGGGGTCGGCTATTTCCACGTCAACCAGAAGCGCGGGCGGCGCTGGTCGTCGGCGCGCGGTTTCTTGAAACCCGCGCTCCGCCGCCCCAATCTGCGCCTGGAAAAACAGGTGCTGGCCGACCGTCTCATCGTCGAGAATGGGCGCGCCGTCGGCGTGCGATTTCTCCGGGGTGGCGAGATCCTCGAGGCCCGCGCGAAGGGCGAAGTCATCCTGTGCGCCGGCGCGATCGGATCGGTCCAGCTGCTGCATCGCTCCGGCATCGGCCCTGCGGACTGGCTCGCCCCGCTCGGCATCGATGTCGTGCTCGACCGCCACGGCGTCGGGCGCAATCTGCAGGATCATCTGCAGCAACGTGCGATCTACAAGGTTTCCGGCATTCGCACGTTGAACGAGACCTACTACTCGCTGATCGGGCGCGGCCTGATGGGGCTCGACTACGCGTTCCGCCGCCGCGGGCCACTGACGATGGCGCCGTCGCAGCTCGGCATCTTTACCCGCTCCGACGCTACTCGCGAGCGCGCCAATATCCAGTTCCATGTGCAGCCACTGTCGCTCGACAAGTTCGGCGATCCCCTGCACACCTTCCCTGCCATCACCGTCAGCGCCTGCAACCTGCAGCCGACCTCGCGCGGCGTCGTGCGCATCCGCTCGGCCAGACCCGACGAGGCGCCGTCGATCGCGCCGAATTATCTGGCGACCGACGAAGATCGTCAGGTCGCAGCCGATGCCATCCGCACCACGCGGCGGCTCATGAAGCAAAAGGCGCTGGCGCCCTATCACCCCGCCGAGTTCCTGCCGGGCCCGTCGGTTGGCGATGACGACGCCTCGCTCGCCAGGGCCGCCGGCGATATCGGCACCACGATCTTTCACCCCGTCGGCACCGCCAAGATGGGAGCGGCAAACGACCCGATGGCGGTGGTCGACGAGCGCCTGCGCTTTCGCGGCATCGCGCGGCTTCGCGTCGCCGATGCCTCCGTCATGCCGACCATCACCTCGGGCAATACCAACACCCCGACCGCGATGATCGCCGAGAAGGCGGCCGCCATGATCCTTCAGGATGCGCGATAAAGCGTAACGGCGACCTTCCCTCTCGAGCATCGGCAGGGCTGCAGCTTGCTTGGCCGCGCCATCGGCGTCGAAGCTGCAGCGCAACATAACGGGCCGCGGAACCTGCCCGGTCCGGAAAAGCCATTTGCGCTTCAGGTTCCCTCTCACTTTATGAAAAATAGTGTATAATCAACCCTTTAGGGTTCCGGAATTTTGACAATCTATAGTTGAGAGAATTTCAATGATAGTTCTCGCGAGACTTGCCACCATTTTGTTTGTGTTTCTTGCGCTTGCCGATCCAGCGATTGCCCAATCCCGACGATCCGCGGATACCTCGCGCGCTCAAAGCGACGCAGAGGCGGAAATCAGAGATCGGATCAACGCCTGGACCATCGGTCTGGCCGGCGGCCTGCTCGAAGGCGCTCCGATCCGCTTTGCGACTGAGATCGCGCGGGCCGTGAATGATGGGGGCGACATGCACGTCCTCCCCATCGTAACGCGCGGCCCCACGGAAAACGTCAACGACCTTCTCTACCTCAGGGGTGTCGATACCGCGATCATCAACAGTGACGCGCTGGAGGAGTACAAGTCCCAGGTACCCCAGATTCGAGAGCGGATCGCCTACATACTCAATCTATTTCCTTCCGAGTTGCACGTGTTCGTTCGACCCGAAATTCGAACGCTGGCAGACTTGGCCGGCAAGAAGGTCAACTTCAACACGCAAGGTACTGCTGCCGCTTATTCCGGACCGTTGATCTTCAGCCGCCTCGGAATCAGCGTCGAGAAGATGTTCATCCCGCATCCGGCGGCGCTGGAGCAGATGAAGCGCGGAGAAATTGACGGCGTCGTCTTTGTCACGACAAAGCCGGTCGATGCTTTCGTGAAAGGAAAGTGGGAGGGAGGATTCAAATTCCTGCCGGTCGAATATGGTCCGAAGTTTGCCGACTACTACTTGCCCTCGTATCTCGAGCCGGCGGACTATCCCAACCTCATCGCCAAGGATGAGCGAATCGCGACGATCTCCGTTCCGACGATCCTGACCGCGTTCAACTGGCGCCCCGATTCATCTCGCTATCGTCGCGTGGCCCGGTTTGTTGACCAGCTTTTCGGCCACATTGACAGGCTGCGCTCGCCGGGCTTTGACGCGAAATGGAAGGACGTGAATCTTTCGGCAAGCGCTCCCGGCCTGGAACGTTTTCGGGCAGCTCAGGAATGGCTTGATCGATCGGCTTCAACGAAACAAAGCGGACGTCCGTGATGTGGACTCGACTGGCGAGTTTGGCGCTATGCCTCGCGGGCGGTACCGCTCTCGCGCAGTCCGCCAATGAGAGTGTCTCCGGATTGGAATCGTGCTTCCAGGGGGCTCGTCTTGCCGACGCGGTCTGCTCCAAATTGCCAGACGGTCCGTCGCAGCGAGTGGATTGCTTTGTAAAGGCGCGAGCAGCTCAACTTGAATGCCTCGAGCGCGTTCTGTCCGAAGCGTCCCGGCCTGCGGTGCCTGGAAGCTCTGCCGAGATGGCTCGGCCGGCGCCGCCGGTCGATTCTGCTCCGCCGGTTCCAAAGCGCCAGATCGAACAGAGCAGCCACAAGTTCCGGTCGGCCGCACTCCCGCTGACGAAGCGGCAAGGCGATCAGACGCTTCACCCCAGTCGGCGACGGCGAACGTCCCTCCCTCGGCCGCTGAAGCGCCCACCGGAACAGTCCGATCAGACCTATCGGAGAAAAAGAGCGATAGGCCTGCACCGGGAACGGAGTGGATTCTGAGCGAGACAACGTCGCCTTTGGATTACAGCCCGCTCATCACCGCGGTCATCCGCTCAACATCGGACGTGAAAGATGGCCCCAATACTTTCGCGGTTCGATGCCGCGCCCAACGTACCGAACTTTCAATTCGGACGGACGGAGCATGGGCTGCACCGCGCGGCCACGAGCTCTTGGTTGAGTATCAAATCAATGACCAGCCGCTTGTTCGGCAGCCATGGATTTTGTCCACGGATGGAAAGGCTGTCAGCTACAAGAACGATCCCGTCGAGCTTTTGCGATCGATACCAGACGGCGCGAGACTGAAGATCGCCGTCACGGAAATCGTCCGCCGTGAAGCAACCTTCGAGCTCACCGGATTATCCGGCGTCAGACAGAAAGTCGGGACTGCCTGCAAGTGGCCGCCCGTGACCACCAAAACCTCATCCGAAAAGCGTTGAGGAACGGGGAATCCCGGGCGCGCCGAACAGCGTGTCAGGGTCGGATATAGCTCCAGCCGTCCTCTTGCATTTCCATCAGATGGATAACGCCTGAAGGAACGAGCACCGCATCCGACATGATGTCGATCGGGTGACCCTCCCTCTTCTCCATGCCTTGCCTCGTGACGTTGCACGCAGAAAACTGAATCGTGCTCGGGAATGCAATGTTCTTCAACTGCTTGATCCGGTCCTGTACCGGAGACGTATCGGCTCTGAGCATGTGGAGGCCGGGGCCGTACGTCACGACGTCCACCGCTACTTCTTTGCCCTTTGAACGATAGTGTTCGATGATGTTGGTCGCATTGTTGAGCGCGAGATTCATGACGGCCGGATCGTTCTGATCGATCTGGATGAGCACGCGATGCGGTCTTGCCGGCTGCTCCACCTTGGTGTCGGCCGCCAAGGCGCCCGACGCAAGGATCAGCGATGCCAAAACCACTGCTGCTGTCTGATGAAACCATCTACGCATGATAATCCTCCGCAATTTACTTTTGGCCAAAATGATAGGTAACCCATTGCAAGCAGTATTAGATTCCATTGCGACCGGCATGCCAACCAAAATCAAGCCCTTTTTCGGCCTATCAGGCCGCGTTCAAGCCCTTCGCCGAAGCCCACCGGCCTGTGCAAGCTCGAACCAAAAAAGTCCCGGCGCCACGCCCTTATGCCCGGTCATATTTCTCTCCCGGACCGGTGGCGAAAAGTCTGAAAAGCCTAAGCAATTCGTCTGACAGCACGCTGACGGGAGCACGACAGGTTAACCCTGCGCCGGCCCAGCCCTCCCCAGTCGCCTTTGCAAGTCGCTTTCGCCGAAATGGCGGGAATAAACCCGGCCCTTCCCCGATCACCTCGCCGGTACCCAACCACAAGGAGAAAAGCGCAATGAGCGATCACGACCACCATGATGACGGCGTCAGCCGTCGCCGAGTGCTGGAATGCATGACCTGGGCCGGCACCGGTGTACTTTGGACCATTTCCGGCGGCGTGCCCCATTCGCTGGGACTTGTCGGCTCCGCGGCCGCGGCCGAGCCGTCCGGCCTGACTTTCCTGCAGATCAGCGACAGCCATGTCGGCTTCGACAAGCCGGCCAATCCCAACGCACTCGGCACCCTTGAAGAAGGCATCAACAAGATCATAGCGATGCCGAAGAAGCCGTCCTTCATGATTCACACCGGCGACATCACCCATCTGTCGAAGGTCGCCGAATTCGACAATGCCGAACGCATCATCTCGCAGGCCAAGCTCGACGTGCATTACGTGCCGGGCGAGCATGATTTCATCGACGAAGAGGTCAAGCTCTACAAGGAGCGCTACGGCAAGGGCACCAAGGGTGCCGGCTGGTATTCGTTCGACGCCAGCGGCGTGCACTTCATCGGCCTCGTCAATGTGGTGGACCTCAAGGGCGGCGGCCTCGGCAATCTGGGTGCCGAGCAGCTTGAATGGCTCGAGGACGACCTCAAGGGGAAATCCAAATCCACCCCGATCGTGGTGTTCGCCCATATCCCGCTGTGGACGGTATATCCGCAATGGGGCTGGGGCACCGAGGACGGCGGCCGCGCGCTCGAATACCTCAAGGGCTTCGGCTCGGTGACCGTGCTGAACGGCCACATCCACCAGGTGATGCAGAAGGTCGAGGGTAACGTCACCTTCCACACCGCGCGCTCGACCGCATTCCCGCAGCCGGCACCCGGCACCGCGCCCTCGCCCGGGCCGATGAAGGTCGCCGACGACAAGCTCCGCAGCATGCTCGGCATCGCCAGCGTCAACTTCAAGCTCGGTGATCAGCGCCTGGCGATCATCGACACGCCGCTGCAGGGATAAGGGAATTACATGATGACGTCAGCAACCTGCCGCAGCCTTGGTTTTCCTTCCGGTTTTCGTTGTCTTGGCATTCGCCTCGCCGTGGCTGCGGCCATTGTCCTGCCGCTCGGCGTGATCGGCGCCCATGCCGAGGACATGAAAGTGACAATCGACAATTTCACCTTCGCGCCGGCGGAACTCAAAGTGAAAGTCGGCGACACCGTGACCTGGACCAACCACGACGACATCCCGCACACCGTGGTGTCGGCGGGCAAATTCAGGTCGAAGACAATGGATACCGACAATGACTTCTCGTTCACTTTCACCACGGCGGGCGATTACAAATATTTTTGTTCGCTCCACCCGCACATGACAGGAATGATCAAGGTTGAATAGCGGCCCAAACCAAGGCATCACAATGATGCCCGGCCGGTTCATTCCAGCCGGCCGGGCACATGCATCTGTTAGAGCCGAGCCAGAGGCGATGCCCGTCAACGCTGCCAAGGACGATCCCGAAAAGGCACGGCGCTTTCGCGAGGCGGCGCTGCCGCATCTGGACGACGTCTATACGCTGGCACGTTACCTGCTTCGCGACGCAACCGACGCCGAGGACGCGGTTCAAGAATGTTATTTACGCGCGCTGAAACACTTCGATGGTTACCGCGGACCGGCGATGAAGCCGTGGCTGTTTGCGATCCTGCGCAATGTCTGCCGCGCCGAATTCGCGCGGCGGGCGAGTTCGCCGACGGGACCGATCGAAGACGTGCCGGAAAGCGCCGAGCAGACACCGCTGTGGAACGAGGCACAGGAAACGCCGGAAGCGCAGATGCTGCGCACGCGCGACGCGGCCACCGTGCGGCGGCTGGTGTCGGCACTTGCAGAACCGTTTCGGGAGACGTTCGTGCTGCGTGAAATCAACAATCTTTCGTATCGCGAGATCGCCAATGCGGTCGGTGCCCCTGTCGGCACCGTGATGTCCCGTCTCGCGCGCGCCCGCGCCATGCTGCGCACAGCGTGGACGGCGGAAGAGGAGCAACCAAGATGACTTGCGACGAGGCCGAAATCCTTCTTCACGCCCTGATGGACGGCGAACTCGACGCGGGCCATGCGCGCGAGGTCGAAGAGCATATCGCGGGATGCGCGGCCTGCGCGGCGCAGCTTGCCGCCTATCGCGAGATGAGCCAGGCGATCGCTGCCGCCGATATGAAGTACACCGCGCCGTTGGCGCTGCGCCGGCGCATCGAGGCGTCGCTGCCGCAGCCGAAAGCCGAGGCGCCGAGCCGTCGCGTGGTACTGCGGGGCTTTACGCTTGGGTCGGCGGTGTCGGCGATAGCGGCGACCGGTCTGGTCGCGATCGTGCTGCGCGACGACGACCGGCAGCGCATCGATTCGGAGATCGTCTCGGCGCATCTGCGCTCGTTGCAGGCCGGCCATTTGACCGACGTGGTCTCGACCGACCAGCATACGGTAAAGCCGTGGTTCAACGGCAGGCTGGACGTGTCGCCGCCGGTGATCGACCTTACCGCCCAGGGCTTTACGCTGATCGGCGGCCGGCTCGATTATGTCGATGCTCGCGCTGTCGGCTCCATTGTCTACCGCCGCCGCGCGCATGTGATCAACATGTTCTTCGCGCAGAGCTCGAACACCGAGCGTTATGCTGCGAAGATCGAGACCATTCAGGGATTCAATCTCAAGGGCTGGAGCGATCGCGGATTGGATTTCTGGGCGGTCAGCGATCTCGGCGCCGACGAGCTCAGCGAGTTCTGCGACAAGTTCGAATCCGCGATGCGGGCGAACAGTGAAGGTTAGCTGCAGCGTCTGCTACGCCGAGCGGCGCACGGCGTTGTCGACCAGCGTCTTGCCGAGTGACCAGATCGCGCCGGGAACCTTGTGGCTCGAGGCGATCACAGAATCGAACGCGGTTTCGATCCACTTGCAGTCGTCTTCGGTGATGGTCAGTGACGGCAACAGCTTGATGGTGTGGCTGCCGTGGCCGGAGACTTGCGTGAGGATCTTTTGATCCTTGAACAGTGGCACCGTGATGAGCTGGCAGAACAGGCCTTTGTTGGCGGTCTCCAGCACGCTCCACGACGCCTTCAAGCGCAATGACTTCGGCGGCCCGAACTCGATGCCGATCATCAGCCCCTTGCCGCGAACCTCCTTCATCAGTTCATAGCCGGGAACCATCCGCGTCAGCGCCAGCCTGAGCTCTGCACCGCGTTTGGCGGCCGCCTCGATCAGTTTTTCGGACTCGAGCACTTCAAGCGTCGCGATGCCGGCCGCCATCGCGAGGTCGTTCTTTGCAAATGTCGAACCGTGCACCACCGCGCGGTCCATTTGATTGAAGATCTTGTCGAAGATGCTCTTGCGCGTCAGCAATGCGCCGACCGGCACGTGACCGCCGGACAACGCCTTCGAGAGCAGCACGATGTCCGGTTCGACATTCCAGTGTTCGACCGCAAGGAAGCGTCCCGTTCGACCCATGCCGGTCTGAATTTCGTCGGCGATCATCAAGCTGCCGTACTTGCGGCACAGCGCCGCCGCGCCCGGCAGGAATTCATCCGTGGGCATGTTGACGCCCTTGCCCTGGATCGGC
>Ga0209474_10004665_pt1 | contig 11793 bp, 10 predicted proteins | sample GraSoiAngelo_145_FD_185902 | JGI IMG/M metagenome (GOLD analysis project Ga0209474, IMG submission 185902) | Grasslands soil microbial communities from the Angelo Coastal Reserve, California, USA - 14_1009_05_20cm (SPAdes) (version 2) | ecosystem: Environmental > Terrestrial > Soil > Grasslands...
TCTTGCACCGCCTCATCAGTTAGCGTCCAATGATGCGGAGCGACTTCGCAAGTTACCGCCAAACCATTTTGTTTCGCCCGCCGAACTGCTTCGAGAGCGCCGCGAGTAGAAACATGAGCGAGATGCACGCGCGCTCCGGTTAATTCAGCCAAGGCGCAATCTCGAATCGCGTCGACTTCTTCAGCCGCCGCCGGCATGCCGCGCATCCCGAGCACAATCGACCAGTGACCTTCGTGCATAGTCCCGCCGCGGGCCAGCGAACTATCTTCGCAGTGATCGATTAGAGGCAGATCGAATCCGCGCGCGTATTCCATCGCGCGCCGCATGATCCCGGCGTTGGGAACCGGCCGGCCGTCATCAGAAACGGCCACAATGCCGGCATCTTTCATCTCGCCCATTTCGGCAAGTTCAGTGCCTTCCAAGTTCTTCGTGATCGATCCGATTGGCAGCACGTCGGCGAGTCCGGCGCGTTCAGCTTGTTCGATAACGAATCTCGTCACCGCGGCATTGTCGTTGGCCGGACTCGTGTTCGGCATCGCGCAGACAGTCGTAAATCCACCGGCGACTGCAGCCGCGGCACCGCTCGCGATTGTCTCCTTATACTCCTGACCCGGCTCGCGTAGATGGACGTGCATATCGATGAAGCCCGGCGCGACTATCAAACCGGTAGCATCGAAAACCTCGATGTCTGATGGAATCGGATCGCTGTGGCTGGACAATCCAACCACTCGGCCGTCTTCGATTAAGAGACTTTGCCCGGTATTAACTCCCTGAGCGGGATCGATGACGTAGCCGTTCTTGATCAGTAAACGCATCTTCTATTCTCGACTGCCGCGCCGCGATTTTCTCGTCCGACCGCGCACGCCGCCGCTGGCGCGCGATTCTGCATCATCACGTTTTACCGCCTGCTTCGCGTTCTTCTTTTCGGCGCTGTCGGCCCCCGCGAGCAAGTAAAGCACGGCCATTCGCACCGCGACGCCGTTCGTTACTTGATCCAGGATCAACGAGCGTCCGCCATCGGCGATCTCAGATGAGATTTCGATGCCGCGATTCATAGGACCGGGATGCATGACTATCGCTTCGGGCGCCGCGAGGTTTAGATGATTCAATTGCAAACCATAGTGCACCGCATACTCGCGCAGCGATGGAAAGAACGCGTCGGTCTGTCGCTCGCGCTGCACGCGCAGGATCATCACCACATCCGCATCGACGATCGCATCTTCGATTCTTCTCTCGAGTCGCACGCCTTGCTCAATCACACCTGCGAACTCCGGCGGTACCAGCGTGCCCGGCCCAGCAACGCTGATTCGCGCGCCTAACTTCGACAGCAGATAAATGTTCGACCGCGCCACGCGCGAATGCAGAATGTCGCCGATGATCGCAACCTTCAGTCCTTCGATACCTTTCTTGTGTTCGCGAATCGTGAGCGCGTCAAGCAGTGCCTGCGTCGGATGCTCGTGTGCGCCGTCACCCGCGTTGACAATCGCGGCGTTGCACACGCGAGTCAGATGATATGGAGCGCCCGCGGACGAGTGCCGAATCACGATGCAATCAGGCGCCATCGCTTCGAGATTCCGTGCCGTGTCCAGCAGCGTCTCGCCTTTCGAAACGCTGGACGTTGAAACGCTGATGTTGATGGCATCGGCAGATAGACGCTTGGCGGCAATTTCGAAAGAGGTGCGCGTGCGCGTCGATGGTTCGAAGAAAAGGTTGATGACGGTGCGGCCACGTAGGGCCGGAACTTTTTTTATCTCGCGCTTTGAGATGTCGCGGAACGACTCAGCCGTGTCGAGCAGATGAACAATCTGTTCGGCTGACAGTTCGCGAATACCGAGAAGGTGTTTTAGGTTGAAGTTCGCGCTCATTTGCTGTTCCCCCCTCTCCCTTTGGGAGAGGGTAGGGGTGAGGGATTTAGCGAAGGAGAAACTAGAATTACTTCTCTCGTACTCCGCCCTCACCCAACCCTCTCCCAGCGGGAGAGGGCTGACACCAATAAAAAAGCGGCCACTCGGGCCGCCTCATGCTGCAGCTTCTGCTGCGGGTCGCTCCACGATGACGACTCCCTCGTCTTCATCAAAGTCGGTGAGCATCACCTTAATAATCTCACTCTTCTTCGTCGGCACATGCTTACCGATGTAGTCTGCCTGAATCGGCAACTCGCGATGTTCATTGCCGCGATCGACCAGTACGGCAAGCTGCACGCGCCGCGGCCGTCCGAAATCGATCAGTTGATCAAGCGCGGCTCGCACCGTGCGACCGGTGTACAGAACATCGTCGACTAAAACGATCGTGCGATTCTCAATGTCGCCGGGCAATTCAGTGCCGCTCACGATCGGCTTTGCGCCGACCGTCGAGAGATCGTCCCGATAAAGCGTGATGTCGAGAATTCCCACCGGCGGACGCGTGCCTTCCAAATCCGAGATCTTGTCCGCGATTCGGTTTGCCAACGGGACCCCGCGACGACGAATTCCGACCAAAATCAGATCAGAGATACCGTGATTTTCTTCGACGATTTCAGAAGCGAGGCGGGCCAGCGCGCGATTGATGCGCGCCTCATCCATAATGCGTGCCTTCTCAGTGAATTCCACCGAGGCGAAATAGTAACAAGACGTGCGACAAGTGACAAGCGACGAGTGACGAGATAAACTCCGATGCCTGACTTGTCACTCTATTCGCTCATCCGCCCGATTCTGTTTCGCCTACCGGCAGAATCAGCCCACGAGTTTGCGCTGAAGGCGCTCCGCGCCGGCCTCTCAACTTCGTTTGCGCGTGAAGCCGTTGCGAAGCGACTCGTGACGCGAGAATTTGGATCCCTAAATCGATTCGGTCTTGAGTTTTCGAATCCCATTGGTCTTGCTGCCGGCTTTGATAAGAACGGAAGTTACACCCGCGAACTCGTGTCTCTCGGCTTCGGCTTCATTGAGGTCGGCACTGTCACGAATCAATCACAGCCCGGCAATCCCAAGCCTCGGCTGTTCCGTCTGCCGAAAGATCGCGCGCTGATTAACCGCCTTGGGTTCAACAATCTCGGGGCTACAGAAGTCGCCAGGAATCTCCGCGCCACAAGATCCAACTGCGTGATTGGTGTGAACATCGGCAAATCTCGCAGCGTTGAAATCGCAGACGCGGTGGATGATTATCTGGCGAGCTTTGACGCAGTGTACGAAGTCGCCGATTACATCGCGGTGAATGTGAGTTCACCCAACACGCCGAACCTTCGCGAATTGCAGGCTGCCAACTTGCTGAAGGATCTATTGACAGCTTTGCAGCGACGCAACGCGAAGCTCGCTGCCCAGTCTTCATGTGAACGGAAACCGCTGCTATTAAAGATCGCGCCTGATCTATCTGAAAGTGAAATCGAAGAAATTGTCGCGGTCGCAGTCCGTGCAAACATCGCAGGGATCATCGCAACCAACACGACGGTGCGTCGCGAAGCCTTACAGACTCCGGCAACCGAAGTTCAGAGGTTTGGCGACGGCGGGTTAAGCGGCGCGCCCTTGCGATCGCGCTCGAACGAAGTGATCTCGTTTATCTACAATCTGACTCGCGGCACATTGGCAATCATCGGTGTGGGCGGAGTTTTCTCTGCTGAGGATGCCTGGGAAAAGATTTGCGCCGGCGCGAGTCTGGTTCAGCTTTACACTGGATTCATCTATGAAGGTCCGGGCGTTGTTCATCGAATCAACGAAGGACTTGCTGCTATTATGAAGCGCGAAGGTTTCACCTCGATTGATGAGGCTGTCGGATCGCAAGCGAACGGATAACGATGGACGCAAAAGACAAACTGATCGTCGCCTTGGATGTCGAGAATGCGAATCAAGCGCTGAAGCTATTTGATTCCCTGCACGACTCAGTCGGCATGTTCAAGATCGGCATTCAGCTCTTTACCGCTGCCGGTCCCGAGATAGTTCAGCAAATTGTTTCGCGCGGCGGCCGAGTCTTTCTCGATCTCAAGTACCACGACATTCCCAACACTGTGGCGATGGCTGCGATCGAAGCCACTCGTCTCGGGGTCTCGCTATTCAACATACACGCTGCTGGCGGACACGAGATGATGAAACGAACAGCGAATGCTGTAGCCGAAGTCGCGACGCGCGAAAATCTTGCGAAGCCTAAGGTGCTCGCGGTCACGCTTCTTACCAGCATCGATCAGGAAACGTTGAATCAAATTGGCATCGACGACGTGCCGAAGATCGCAGTTGGTCGTCTGGCAAAGCTTGCGCGCGAATCCGGTCTCAATGGCGTGGTCGCTTCCGCGCAGGAAATTGAGATCATTAGTGAATCCGTTTCGCAGCCAGATTTTCTAATCGTCACGCCGGGCATTCGCAGCGCAACGGACGCGGCGCACGATCAGCGGCGCACCATGACGGCGGGCGAGGCGATCAGAGCGGGGGCTGATTATCTCGTCATTGGAAGGCCAATCCTCGAAGCTGCCGATCCTGTTCGCGCCGCGCAAGACTTCGTTAATGAAATCGATGAAGCGCTGCGGACAACTGCTGGTCAGTCCGAGTTCGCGGAACAAAGCCGCTCCCAAAGCGTTCAGTGAGCATGAGTTTGCGCGACGCATCTGGTTGCCATTATCATTCGAAGGTGCACGCAAAAGTTTCCTTCTCACGAAAACTCGCGCAGTTTCTCTTCGTACTTTTTATTCCCTGTCTCACAGTTGCTCAACAGGCTGACAACACCGCGTCGCTTCCCTTCAACGCGGCCGCTTATCGCATCGGCGAGCGTCTGACTTACAACGTCAACTACGCAAGTTTCGTCAGCGCCGCGCACGTCGAATTGTTCGTAGCGTCGCGCGGAAAATTTTTCGGGCGTGATGGAATCCAGTTACGTGCTCACGTGGAAACCATCGGCGTCATTAATGTGGCGCTGCTTTCGATCAATAACGATTACACGACATTCATTTACCCTGAGAATGGACTGCCCTATCGCGCGCAACGGGTGGTGCGCGAAGCGGGACGAACGAGCGAAGCGGCTGTGGATTACAACCAACCCGCGGGCACTGACGCGATTCCTCCGAAGTTGCGATTGGGAGAATTTCCCGGAGTCTACGATCTGCTCTCAGCGGTTTACCGCGGACGCGCGATGCCTTTAGCGCCTGGGTTTGCATACCTCATCAACGTGAGAAACGAAAATGATGAGTACGCCGCGGCAATTAAAGTTACGGGAAAGCAACTCATCAAAACGAACGTCGGATCGTTTGACGCGTTAGTTGCAAAGATCGATATCAAAGGCAGCCCCCTCGACAACGTCCACGTGTACTTTAGCGACGATGAATGGCACGTCCCCGTGTTGATTACCGCAAAATACAAGGACGGGGACATTCGCATCGAGTTGGCGGGATCGCAACTGACCGCTCCTGCCGGTCTGCCGCGTCCGATCGCAGAGCCGGCGACTGTGAATCCGACTCCAACGCCTACAACATCGCCGAAGATCGTCCCGACGTCCGACGTTAATTTGGATCTTCCGTTCAAGGTTGGAGAGCAACTCAACTATCGCGTATTCGTCGGCAACGCAAACACGGCAATCGGATCTATGAATCTGTCGTTGAAGACGCGCGGCAGGTTTTTCAATCGCGACGGCTTGCAGTTCACCTGGCTCGCGCAGACATCGGGCGGCGGAATTCTACCGATTAAAGATCAGATGACTTCATTTGTTGATCCCGAGACCCTGATTCCGTTTCGTACCGAAATAAATTTCGCCGAAGGAAGCTGGCGCAACGCCCGCAATTACAACCTCGATCAGGAGCGTGGCCTGGCCACAGTCGAAGGCAAAACCGATCGGCAGGAGATACCGATCGGCACGCACGATTTGGTTTCCGCTCTTTACGCGATTCGCACGTTCGACTTTAGCGGCTTGCGCCAGAACGCGATTTCGATCATGGCCGTCGATCGTCCTCGCACGCTGTTTGTGAAAGCTGAGCGGCGCGAGACGATCGAGTTGAATGGTCAGAAGATTTCCGCAATTATGCTAAAGGTGACGACTGACGATCCCGAACCGGATAAGCTTCAAATCCGCATCTGGATTGGAGACGATGCGCGGCGGTTGCCTTTGCGAATTACGGCTGCGATGAGAACGGCCGCCGTCCGCGCCGATCTTCAGATCGCACCCAGGTAGCATTTACCTAATTACTGTATCCAGCTAAACTGGCGCAACCAATGAAACGAGGCTTCCTCAACCCGCGCGTCGTCACGAAGATTTCTTTCTGGACGACGAGCGCCTGCATCCTGGTCGCCGTCGTTGCGTGCCTGCTGGCAATTTGGCAGTTCACCGGCACGGACGTGCTGTGGCGCACCGTCGCCACCTGCGCAGTCATCGGCGGCGGCATGATCGCTTTTTATGTAATCAACACGATCTTCGACCGGCCGATCGAATAACCTTTGTTGGTCTTCGCATTGACTCATGACAACAAAAAAGGCAAGGCATCGCTGCCTTGCCCTTCAGTTTGAGCGTTAACCTCGTGGTCCTACGGAACCATTAGCAGATTATGCTGGTTGCCGGAGTATTTGTTATTCGAGTGTTTGACATCTCCCGGTTGGTAAAGCAAAAGGCCGCCGGAAACGTATTGCCAGCCCGGAGGATTCTGCCCACCCGGATTCGGACCGACGCCGGCGGTACCCGTATAAAAATTGTCCGAGATTGTGTTGCCCCGAGCAAGCCCGCTAGCTCCAAAGCCAAACTGAATGCCGTTCTGCGCGATAAAGTCAACTTGGCCCAGGCCTGTGACGGTGTTCCCGGTCACGGTTACGTTTGTGCCGGTGCAGTTGGCTGTGATGCCGCCCTTCTGGTAGCTCGAGATCGTGTTGCTATCAATGGTACCAATCGTGCTACCCGTTGTGCATTGCGGTTGTGCGCTCGCACTACCGTTGTCAACAGTCGCGTAATAAACGGCAACGCCATGCTGCGTGCCATCAAACGGTGTGTTCCCGATATCGTGAATGGCGCTGTCGGTGATGGTAACGGTGCCTTGGCGATTGACTACACCATAGTATTTGGCCTCGTGGATATTCGCGCCGTCGATTGTGCCTGTCGTGCCTCCGTAGTAAACGCCAATATCGCAGCCGCTAGCGTTCACTTCAAAGTTGACGGTTCCGGTTGGGTTGATAAGAGCCGCCGTCAGATTGATGCCGTCGCGAAAGAAGCCCGTCTGCGTGCAAACGACGGGCATTGCTTTGGTTCGGGGTGACGAGACGAAGAGTGTTGCAGCCAGCAAGCCAGCCGCTACGAGACTGAGAAAAAGTATTCGCTTCATTTGATTCTCCTATGGGGTGATGATGTTCGTTAAGTGGGTGGTCGTAATAACCGACCAGTAAACCGGCGAAGACACTTCAACGCCTAAACAGTTCTAAGACCAAATTTTTCCGCGGGTGTTTTCGGGAGAAGCGGCAAGCTGGGCAAGAGAAACGTCTTGGGGGCTTTGAGCTTCTGACACCAAACGCACCGTCGAGTGTTCGCACCCAACCGGCGGTGGAAACTAAAAACTAAAGAGCGTGCGTACTCTACAAACTGAACCTTCGACTGTCAATGCGGGACGCTCAGTCGGTAGCACTGAAGCAGCTCCAACTCAATGCAGCCCCGCGTGACGCAAAACAGAAAGCTTTAGATCAAAAACACTTTCAATGTCGCCAATATTCCAGCACACGAAAGAATTTGAGTTTCGAGAACTACGAGCAACGGCTGTGCCTGTACGGACGAAACCGATTTCGAGGGAATGGCTGCGAACATTCGCAGAGGTGCTTCGAGGTTTGAGAAGATTTACTCAGCGGGTTGTGGAAATTTTTCAGTATAGGGCAATGAAATGCCTTTTGACCCGGTCGCTACCGCTCGCGGTACTGACACCTGCTACGGGCTCCCGATACTAATACCCGCTACCCGCCCTCGGCATAGACACTGGCGAGTTCACGTTTCAAGAGTTTTCCAGTTGGACCTTTGGGAATGTCTTTGACGATGCGAATCGACTTGGGACATTTGTAGTCGGCGAGTTCTGATTGGCAATGGGCGATCAGTTCGTCTTCCGTCGCGTGCTTACCTTCCTTCAGCACAATAAACGCAACAACCTCTTCGCCGTAGAGTTGATCGGGAACGCCGATCGTGGCGGCGGCGGCAACAGCCGGATGTTGATAGAGGACTTCGTCGATTTCGCGCGGATAGATGTTCTCGCCGCCGCGAATGATCATGTCAGATTTTCGATCGACGATGTAGAAGAAGCCGTCTTTATCTCGATAGCCAATGTCGCCGGTGTGAAACCAGCCGCCGCGAAAAGCTTTCTCAGTCGCTTCAGGATTTTTGAAGTAGCCTTTCAAAATATTTTCGCCGCGCAGAACGATCTCGCCGAGTTCGCCTTCCGCGACTTCGTTGTCATTATCATCGAGGACTCTCATCTCGTTTCCGATTGGCATGCCACACGAGCCTGGCCGGCGGTGTTCGTCGGGTGGATTGAAGGTCGATCGGCACGTTGACTCTGATAATCCATAACCTTCGATCACGGGACAGTTGAATGTCTCTTCGAACTTCTTCATGACTTCAGCCGGCACGGGCGCTGAGCCGCACATCGCAAAACGAAGCTGATTCGTCTTCAATCCCGGCGGCACGCCTTCCGGATATGTGCTGAGCAGCATCGACAACATCGTCGCGACTGAACCAAACGAGGTGACTTGATAATCAGAGACAACGTTCCAGAACTTCGTCGCTGAGAACTTTGGACTAACCACTGTCGAGCCGCCGGCATACAGCGCAGACATCGTAGTAACCGAAACCGCGTTCATGTGAAAGAGCGGCATGACCGTCAGCAGCCGATCGTTTTCTGTGAAGTGCAACCACTGACTAATCTGACGCGCGTTCGCAATGAGGTTTCCGTGCGTCAAGAGGCAGCCTTTCGGCTTTCCAGTAGTGCCTGACGTGTAGATTATGATTGCGTCGTCGTCACGTGTGATGGTGTCAGAAGCCCGCGCGTCAGCAAGGGCTCCTTCCGATATTTGCCCTCCCTGACGGTCGGGCTTCTGAAACGATCGCGTCGCTTCCGCTTCATCATCGAATACGATCACCGATTTCAAATGCGGAAGCTGACCTTTGATCACCTCGATTCGGTCGCGGAATTCCGAATTGATCAGGATCGCTTTGGCCTCGGAATTATTCATCACGAACTCGATCTCGTGTTCTTTTAGTAGCGAATTCACCGGCCCGGCCAAAGCGCCTAACTTCCAACACGCAAAGTACGCGATGACGTATTCCGCGCTGTTCGGCATTAGGAGACTCACCACGTCGCCCTTTCCGATGCGCTGCGAGACGAGCATCGCCGCAGCGCGATCGACAGCCGCTTGGAATTGTCTGAAACTAAAGCTACGGCCGTCAGCTTCCGAAAAAAGAAAACGCTTGTCAGGGGCGTTCGCGACCCGTGCTTCGAGCAGCTCATAAATATTTGAAAGTGAATCAGCCATCGGTGCGCAACATAGTAAGTTGAAGTTAGATTGATCCAAAGTCGCGACCAACACATTGCTCGTCCGAGTAGCCTGATTCCGCATCGGCTTCGTGATATAGTTTCGCCTCGGAAACCAATGGATACTTACAAGAATTTCATCGGCGGTAAGTGGATCGAATCCACCTCCGCGAAGATCGTCAGCAACATTAATCCCGCCAACACGGACGACATCATCGGGACAAATCGGCAAGCGACGCGTGAAGAGGCGCGCGCGGCAGTTGAAGCCGCTGCCGAAGCTTTCGCAGGATGGCGACGCACGCCTGCACCGCAACGTGGAAAGATCGTCGCGAAGGCTGCGAGGCTGATGGAAGAGGCGAAGGAAGAACTCGCAACGATTCTGACTCACGAAGAAGGCAAGACGATCGGTGAATCGCGCGGCGAGTTGCAGCGCTCAATCAATGTCGCGGATTTCTGCGCCGGCGAATCGCGTCGCATGAATGGCGAAACGATTTTCTCTGAGCTGCCTTCGAATTTCGTTTACACAATCAAGCAACCGCTAGGCGTCGTCGCGTGCGTCACGCCCTGGAATTTTCCCGTGGCGATTCCCACATGGAAGATCGCGCCGGCGCTGGTGGCCGGCAACACAGTCGTTTTTAAGCCTGCAACGATCACGCCCGCGACGGCTGTTCGTATCGTGCAGATATTCGAAGAAGCCGGCATTCCTGCGGGCGTTCTGAATCTTGTTCTCGGTTCAGGCTCAGACGCCGGCGATGAGATCATCAATCATCCTGCCGTGAAGGCTGTATCGTTCACCGGATCGAATCCTGTGGGCATTCGCTTGTACGAATCAGTTTCGCGTCGTGGCGCCAAGTGCCAGTGCGAGATGGGCGGCAAGAATCCGGTTGTAGTGTTAGAAGATGCCGACCTCGATCTGGCGGTCGAGAACACCGCGCAAGGCGCATTCGGATCGTCCGGCCAACGCTGCACGGCTACCAGCCGCGCGATCGTCGTCGATAAGATCGCCGATGAGTTCGTCGAACGAGTTTCCCAGCGCGCTCAGTCAATGCGCATCGGCGCCGGCATGGACCCGCAGACTGAACTGGGTCCGAGCGTCGATGAAGGCCAGTTCAAGACGGTCCTTGAATATCTGAACATCGGACGCGAAGACGGAGCGACTCTGGTTTGCGGCGGTGAGCGCGCAACGGGCAACGGCCTCGACAAAGGATTCTTCGTTCAGCCAACCGTGTTCGATCGCGTGACGCCCGACATGCGCATCGCGCGCGAAGAAATCTTTGGCCCGGTGCTCTCGGTCATGCGAGTGAAAACTTTCGAAGAAGCGATGACTGTCGCGAACGATACAGAGTTCGGCTTGTCGTCTTCGATTTTTACTAACGACGTCACGCGCATGTTCCGCTTCGTCGATGAGATCGAAACAGGCATGACACACATCAACTCGCCGACCACCGGCGGCGAAGCTCACATTCCTTTCGGAGGCATCAAAGGCACAGGCATCGGCGATCGCGAACAGGGCTCGACGGCGCTGGATTTCTACACAGAATTGAAAGTGGTTTATGTTGATTACACGGGCCGGAAACGCGAAGGCAATCTGTATTAGGAGACCAGATGCGAACTCTTAAGTATACATTTTGGCAAGACGGTGAATTCTTTTTGGGTTATCTCAACGACTATCCTGATTATCAAACTCAGGCTTATTCCAAAGAAGAATTGACCGACAACCTTAAGGATCTTTTGACAGATCTTGAATCAGGCGACATTCCGTCGGTGAGAAAGGTTGAGGAGATGTCCATCGCTTCATGAAACGACGCGATTTGATTCGCAGACTAGAGAGCATGGGCTGCGTCCTTGTTAGGCATGGCGCCAAGCATGATTGGTATGCGAATGCACTTAGGAAGCAATCACAACCGGTTCCGCGACACAACGAAATCAACGAGCGGCTCGCCAAGTCAATACTCCGAAAACTGAAGAGCGAAGGAAAATAAAATGAGTTCACCGGAATCACAAATGTCGCAATCCGAAACTGTTCGCAAACATAAAGAGTTTCTCTTTCCTGCAGTAGCAACCTATTACCAGGAGCCACTCGCTTTGGTGAAAGGCGAAGGCGTTCACGTGTGGGACGACAAAGGAGACAAGTATCTCGATTGTTTTGGCGGTGTGTTGACCGTCAGCGTCGGCCACGCGAATCCGCGCGTGAACAAGGCGGTCACCGATCAGATCAATTCGATCACGCACACCTCGACGCTCTACGCCAACAAGCCCCAGTCCGATTTGGCTGAGAAGCTGGCGCAGATCGCACCGGGCAAACTCAAGAAATCGTTCTTCACGAACAGCGGAACCGAAGCCGATGACACCGC
>Ga0209474_10004666_pt1 | contig 11788 bp, 10 predicted proteins | sample GraSoiAngelo_145_FD_185902 | JGI IMG/M metagenome (GOLD analysis project Ga0209474, IMG submission 185902) | Grasslands soil microbial communities from the Angelo Coastal Reserve, California, USA - 14_1009_05_20cm (SPAdes) (version 2) | ecosystem: Environmental > Terrestrial > Soil > Grasslands...
GCGATCGGAAGGCCGAGGCCCGCGCCCTGTTCGGCGGATTTGATCGCATTGGAGCCCTGGCCGAATGAGGCGAGCACCACCGGGATTTCATCCTCCGAAATGCCTGACCCGGTATCCTTGACGCTCAGGTACTGCCCGCCGGAAGCGGTCCATCCCGCTTTCAACCAGATTTCGCCGCCCTGCGGCGTGAACTTGATCGAGTTCGACAGCAGATTGAGCACGATCTGCCGTATCGCTCGCTCGTCGGCCCACAGGCGCGGCATGCCTTGCTCGAACACCTCGTGAATGGTGATGCCCCGGCTGGAGGCGCGTAGTTTCAGCAAATGATGGCAGTCCGCGACGACATGCACCAGCGACACCGATTCTTCGTTGAGGTCGTATCTGCCGGCCTCGATCCGCGAGAGATCGAGAATTTCGTTGATCAGGTTGAGCAGGTGCACGCCGGAATTGTGAATGTCGGCGGAATATTCCTTATAAACCGGCACAGCATGCGCGCCGAAAATCTCGCTTTTCATCACTTCGGAAAAACCCAGGATCGCATTCAGGGGTGTCCGCAATTCGTGGCTCATCTGCGCGAGAAACCGCGACTTCGCAACGTTAGCCGCTTCGGCGCGATGTCGAGCTTCATCGGAGATCGATTTCGCCTGCTCGAGTTCGCCGATCAAGGCGTCTTTTTCTGCGCGCGCCTCCAATGTCGCAAGCGTCGTCGAATGCAGGCGACGCGCGAGCAGCGCAAAATACCCTTCTGCGGCTAACGCCAGCATCGCCAGCACGTAATTGTCGAACGTCCCGCTCAGCACCAGGTTCAGTGCAATGGCGATTGTGACGGGAGCGGTTGCGGCAAGCGAAGCGTTCGGCAGGTTGGCCGCGACCATGCTCGATACCGCGATCACGAGCAGCATCAGGAACATCATCATCGTGTTCGCTGCGATATCGAGGCCCGCGGGATAAATCAGGATCGTGGTCCAGCACAGGCCGTACAGCAGGTCGAGCAGAATAAAACGCGTCCGCCACTTGAGCGTCGGGGTCAGCGAGGGCGATTCGGCAAGAAATCTGGCGCAATAGCGGATGATGACCGCGTGAACGGAGAGCATGCCGCATGTCCAGCCCGCCGCCGAAGCCGGCTGCATCCAAAACCCAAAAAGAAGCCCGGTCGCGACCACAAGCAACATCACCCCGAATGACGCCGATATCCGCGTTTGGGCATATTGCCGGAGCAGTTCGCGATCGAATGAAGCGCGGCTTCCGCTGGTGGACGTTAACCGATCGCGGGCCTCACGCACCCTCTGTGCCGCTGCACGGCGATTGCTCACCGGCGCTGCAATCGGGGGTTCGGCCGGAAGCTGGACAACTTCAGGCTTATCGGCGGCTTTACTCATCAAACAACACAAATCCTGCCCGCTGATTGAGCGAGCTTTTGCATTGTCTATCTCTGCCGCCAAATCATTAAGAGCAGCCTTAAAGAGCTAAAAAATCACGTTAATGAGTGGTTAAATTAACCTCTTCCGCAGCCTCTTGCCTTCACCGTTCGAGCCGGGCGAGCAGGCTGGAGGTGTCCCAACGTTTGCCGCCCATCTTTTCGACCTCGGAGTAGAATGCGTCCACCAACGCGGTCACCGGCAGGCTCGCACCATTGCGCCGTGCTTCGGCGAGGCAGATCGAGAGATCCTTGCGCATCCATTCCACGGCGAATCCGAAATCGAATTTCCCTTCGTTCATGGTCTTGTAGCGGTTTTCCATCTGCCAGGACTGGGCGGCGCCTTTCGAGATGGTATCGATCACCGACTGGACATCCAGGCCGGACTTTTTTGCAAAATGAATCCCTTCCGAAAGACCTTCGACCAGCCCGGCGATGCAGATCTGATTGACCATCTTGGTCAGTTGGCCTGAGCCTGCTCCGCCAAGCCGCTTGCACATTCTGGCGTAGGCTGCGATCACCGGCTCGGCGCGTGCATAGGCATCTTCGCTGCCGCCGCACATGACGGTCAAAACCCCGTTTTCCGCGCCTGCCTGGCCGCCGGACACCGGAGCATCGACGAACCCGAACCCGCGCTCGCTGGCTTGCGCGTCGAGCTCGCGCGCGACCTCCGCCGAAGCCGTGGTGTGATCGACGAAGATTGCGCCTTTCTTCATGCCGGCGAACGCCCCACCTTCGGCAATCGTGATCGCACGCAGGTCGTTGTCGTTGCCGACGCAGGCCATGACGAAATCCTGGCCCTCAGCCGCCGCCCGCGGCGTCGGGGCCGTCTTCCCGCCGAATTTTTCGGCCCAAGCCGCGGCCTTGGCCGCCGTCCGGTTGAACACGGTTACCTCATGACCCCCTTTTTTCGCCAGATGTCCTGCCATGGGAAAACCCATAACGCCGAGACCGAGAAACGCGACTTTGGCCATGTGTGTAACCTTGGGGTTTTGCCGGGGTCGAATCCGCCGGTCCGTGTTCGGGAGAGGGTGCGGTGGGCTGGTTCGATCCTCGAAGCAGTTCCGCTCAGGATGTGGAAGGCGCACAATAAACCCTGCGCCATGAAGGGCAACGCCTGTCTTTGGCGGGCGGGCACGGTTGTGTGCTAGGATGAACCAGCAAAGATCGAGATTTCAAAGGGAGTGACACCTTATGAGCGAGAGCGTTGGCGTGCTCGATCATTTCAATATCCGGACCCGCAAGCTCGCCGAAACGGTTCGATTCTACGAGGATGTTCTGGGACTGGAGAGAGGCGAGCGTCCGAACTTCGCGTTTCCCGGGGCATGGATGTACAGCGAGGGCAAACCGGTGGTCCATCTCGTGGATATTTCGCCGACGGACGAGCAACAGAAGGCGGATTCCGGCGTTGTCCACCATGTCGCTTTCGCGAGCCGGGGATTTGCCGGGATGAAGCAGAGGCTTCAGTCCAAGGGCATGGCGTTCGATGTACGGCAGGTGCCCGGGGGCGATCTCTGGCAGATTTTCGTCAATGACCCCAACGGGGTGATGATCGAACTCAACTACGAAGCGGCCAGGGAGCAGGCCTGAAGCGCCTCTCTGCAGTGGGCGGCAGGCCTGAAGCCGCACAAGCACGGTATGCTTTCGCTCCGGATCGCACTATCAGTTGCGTCCAGATGTGGGGAGATACGCGTTGAGCGTGACGCAGCAGCAGCTTCTTGATGCTCTGGCCAAGGTGATGTCGCCGCGCGGCGTCGCCTTGACCGAAGCTGACGTTTTGTCCGCGATCACCGTCAACGATGGCAAGGTATTCTTCTCGATTAATGTCGACGCCGCGGAGGCACGCGCGTGGGAGAGCGTTCGGGCCCAGGCGGAAGCGGCCGTGCGCGCCGTTCCCGGCGTTACCGTGGCCATGATCGCATTGACAGCCGAACGCAAGCCGGGCTCCGCGGCGCCCCCGCAGCCGCATCGCCATGCGCCGGGCGTGCCGCCCGTCTCGTCGCATCGCCCGCCGCAAGGCCAGCCATGGCCCTCTTCGCCGATGTCGAAGCAGTCCGAAATTCCCGGCGTTGCCGCGGTCATCGCGGTGGCGTCCGGGAAGGGCGGTGTCGGAAAATCAACCACTGCGCTCAATCTGGCACTAGGGTTGCGCCACCTCGGCCTGCGCGTCGGGCTGCTCGATGCCGATATTTACGGGCCGTCGGTACCGAGGTTGACCGGCATTCGTGAAAAGCCGCAGCTCAACGACCAGCGCAAGATGATTCCTATTCAGCGGTTCGGCCTTGCGATCATGTCGATCGGATTTCTGGTCGAGGAGGATACCGCGATGATATGGCGCGGTCCGATGGTGATGTCCGCCATCACCCAGATGCTGCGCGATGTCGCGTGGGGAACGCTCGATATTCTCGTCGTCGATATGCCTCCCGGCACCGGCGATGCGCAACTGACGTTGGCCCAGAATGTACCTTTAAAGGGCGCAGTGATCATTTCGACGCCGCAGGATCTTTCGCTGATCGATGCGCGCCGTGGGCTGGCGATGTTCAAGAAGGTCAATGTGCCGGTTCTCGGCATTGTCGAGAACATGAGTTATTTTCAATGTCCGCAGTGCGGCACAAGGTCGGACATCTTCGGCCACGGTGGCGCGCGACAGGAGGCGGAGCGGCTTGGGGTGCCGTTTCTCGGGGAAATTCCGCTGCATATGTCCATTCGCGCCACCTCGGATTCGGGCACGCCTGTCGTGGAGAGCGAGCCCAATGGGCCGCATGCAGCAATCTATCGGGCGATCGGCGCCAAGGTTCGCGATCAATTGCAGGGCGCGATCGCCGCGGCGTGAACTGCTTACGTCCGATATGCGACTTTCGTTTAGACAGTGCTGTCATGCCTTGGTCGCGTATTCCGCGGCCGAAATTCCATGTTAAAGACCGCCCGCAGAGCGCTTCGGCTGACGCGAAATCGCCTCGCCGGGAGAGCTGCTCCAGCAAACATGGAATACGCCCAACAAGGAGATGGCTTTAATGAAGCGTCGTGATTTCTTGAAAGTGTCGGCAGCCGGCGCGGCTGTCGCCACCGTGGCTTCGCCGGCCATCGCGCAATCCTCGCCCGAGATCAAGTGGCGCATGACGTCAAGCTTCCCGAAGTCGCTCGATACGATTTACGGCGGCGCCGAATATTTTGCGAAACAGGTTGCCGATATGACGGACAACAAGTTTCAGATTCAGGTGTTCCAGGCGGGCGAGCTCGTCCCGGGATTGCAGGCGCTCGATGCAACTTCCAAGAACACCGTCGAGATGTGCCATACCGTCTCCTATTACTACGTCGGCAAGGACCCGACCTTCGCGATCTATGCCTCGGTGCCGTTCGGACTCAACGCGCGCATGCAGAATTCGTGGTGGTATCAGGGCGGCGGCATGGAGATCGGCAACGAGTTCTTCAAGAAATCGTCCAATGTGATCGCATTCCCCTGCGGCAACACCGGCACCCAGATGGGCGGCTGGTTTCGCAAGGAGATCAAGACGGTCGCCGATCTCTCCGGCCTGAAGTTTCGCATCGGCGGCATCGCCGGGCAGGTGTTGCAGAAGGTCGGCGTGGTGCCCCAGCAGCTCGCGGGCGGCGACATCTACCCTTCGCTTGAAAAGGGTACCATCGATGGAGCCGAATGGGTCGGACCGTATGATGACGAGAAGCTCGGTTTCCAGAAGGTCGCGAAGTTCTACTACTATCCCGGTTTCTGGGAAGGCGGACCGACAGTTCACGCCTTCGCTAACCTGGACAAATGGAACGAGTTGCCGAAAAGCTATCAGGCAGCCGTCACCAACGCGGCCGCGAACGCCAATAGCTGGATGGCCGCGCGCTATGACATGCAGAACCCCGCAGCACTCAAGCGGCTTGTCGCCAGCGGCACTCAGTTGCGCCCGTTTACTAACGAAGTGCTGGAAGCCTGCCTGAAGGCGACCAACGAATTGTGGGCCGAGATTTCCGTCAAGAACGCAGACTTCAAGAAGTCCATCGACTCGATGCAAGCCTATCGTTCCGATCAATATCTGTGGTGGCAGGTTGCCGAATATACCTTCGACAGCTTCATGATCCGCTCGCGGACCCGCGGCTGATCGATAGAAGTTCTGAGCAAAACGGACCCGTCCGCATCAAAATGGGTCAACAGGAGACGGCGCCACGTTCTGACTACGAGGCTACGTCTTAAGTTGTAGATAAGCTTAGAGCCCGGCCCTCAAAGGCCGGGCTTTTGCGTTCCGAGAGCCAAGTTCGCCATGGAAATCCGCAACGGGATGTTCCATGCTGACTTCAAGCCTCGAGAGAAGGCTGCCCGACACCCACAGGAGGAAGAATTCTATGAAGCGACGAGACTTTATCAAGGTCACCGGAATAGGCGTGGCTGGTGGTGCTGCAACCATCGCAGCACCGGCGATCGCGCAGTCGATGCCGGAGATCAAATGGCGCATGCCGACGAGCTGGCCGAAATCGCTCGATACACTTTATGGCGCTGCCGAGATGATGGCCAAGGTGGTTGGCGAGGCGACCGACAACAAGTTTCAGATTCAGCCATTCGCTGGTGGCGAGATTGTACCGGGACTGCAGGTTCTTGACGCCGTACAAAATGGCACCGTAGAGATCGGCCACACCGCATCGTATTATTATTTTGGTAAGGACCCGACCTTTACCTTCGGCTCAGCGGTGCCGTTCGGACCTAACATGCGCATCAACCAGGCCTGGTACATGCTGGGCGGCGGCAAAGAGGTGCTCAACGAGTTCTACAAAAAATACAATGTCACCTCGCTGCTCGCCGGCAACACCGGTTGCCAGATGGGCGGCTGGTTCCGGAAGGAAATCACCACAGTCGACGACCTTAAAGGCCTCAAATTCCGCATCGGCGGCTTTGCCGGTCGCGTGCTGCAGAAGCTGGGCGCCGTCCCGCAGCAGATCGCCGGCGGCGACATTTACCCAGCACTGGAGAAAGGCACCATCGACGGTGCGGAGTGGGTGGGCCCCTATGACGACGAGAAGCTCGGCTTCTACAAGGTCGCGCCGCACTATTACTATCCGGGTTGGTGGGAAGGCGGCCCGATGCTGCTGAGCTTCGTCAATCTCGACAAATGGAACGCGCTGCCGAAATACTATAAGAGCGTTCTGGAGCAGGCGGGCCACTATGCCAACAACTGGATGATGGCCAAGTACGATCAGGCCAATCCCCAGGCGCTGCGCAAGTTGCTCGCCAACGGCGCCAAGCTGCACGCCTTCTCGCCGCCGATCATGGAGGCTTGCCTGAAAGCGGCGAAGGAATTGCATACCGAGGTCGCTGCCAGCAACGCGGATTTCAAGAAGGTCTATGACTCATTGAGCGCGTTTTCGACCAACGGCTATCAATGGTTCCAGGTCGCCGAAGTCGGCTATGACAACTTCATGGCGCGGCATTCCCAGAGCTGATTGACTGAGGGCTCGGGCGGGCTGCTCAAAACTATTCAACAGAACGCAAAACCCCGGAGCGCGAGTTCCGGGGTTTTCGTTTGCCTCGAGCGGGACTGCTACTGTTTCGGCGTCCCGAAATCCAGCGGCGGCGCATCCATCTGCGGAATCTCGATCTTGATGGTGTTGGGATCGATCGTCGACAACGCGCCTTTATAGTGCATCACCATCGTGGGGAACATGATCACCAGCAACACCATAGCGACCTGAATAACCACAAACGGCACCGCGCCCCAATAGATCTGGCCTGTCGTGACCGGCTCCATCCGCTTGCCGGTGAGGCGGTCGAGATAGGATTCCTTCGGCGCCACCGAGCGCAGATAGAACAGCGCGAACCCAAACGGCGGATGCATGAACGAGGTCTGCATATTGACGCCGAGGATCACACCGAACCAGATCAGGTCGATGCCGAGGTGTTCGGCGGCCGGCCCAAGCAGCGGAATGACGATGAAGGCCAGCTCGAAGAAGTCGAGGAAGAATGCGAGTACGAACACAAACGCGTTGACGAAGATGAGAAAGCCGACTTGTCCGCCAGGCAATGAGGTCAGGAGATGTTCGACCCAGACGTGGCCGTTGACGCCGTAAAACGTCAGCGAGAAAACGCGGGCGCCGACCAGGATGAACACCACGAAAGCCGAGAGCTTCGCGGTAGATTCAGTAGCCTGACGGATCAAATCCCAGCTCAGCCGCCGCTTGAGAGCGCCGAGGATGATCGCGCCGGACGCGCCCATCGCGCCGCCTTCGGTCGGCGTCGCCAAGCCGATGAAGATCGTGCCGAGCACCAGGAAAATAAGGAATAGCGGCGGCACCATCACGAACGTGGTCTGCTGAGCCATCCTGGAGAGGAACCGGAAGCCTGTGAGCTTGTCGATGATCCAGTTTACAACCGCGACGAAAAACGCGAACAGGATGCCGAAGAACATGCTGAGGACGACGAAATCAGCGCCATGAGACTGTGAATTTCGCATGACGAACCAGCCAAAGAAGCAGCTGGCGAGGAAGAGCATGCCGAGCGAAAGCAAGCCGCGGCTACCGTTGTCTTCGCGGAAGCCGATCGCCTCCGGCGGTAAGCCGGGAGCAGCCTTCGGAAATACCAGGGTGACGAGGAATGCGTAACCGGCATAGAGCCCTGCGAGCACCAAGCCGGGAATGAATGCTCCCTCGTACATGTCGCCGACCGACTTGCCGAGTTGGTCAGCCATCACGATCAGCACCAGCGATGGAGGAATGATCTGCGCCAGCGTGCCTGAAGCTGCGATGATGCCGGTCGCCATCCGGCGGTCGTAGCCGTAGCGCAACATGATCGGCAGCGAGATCAGGCCCATCGAGATCACGGAGGCCGCGACCACGCCGGTAGTAGCCGCAAGCAGCGCGCCAACGAAAACGACGGCGTAGGCGAGGCCGCCACGGATGGTGCCGAACAACTGACCGATGGTGTCGAGCAGATCTTCGGCCATGCCCGATCGTTCAAGCACCAGTCCCATGAATGTAAAGAACGGAATCGCCAGCAGCGTGTCGTTGTTCATCACGCCGTAAACGCGTTCGGGAAGCGCCTGGAGGAAGTCCGGCCGGAACTCGCCGAGCTGGATACCGACGAAGGCGTAGATCAGCCCGACTGCGCCAAGCGAGAACGCCGCGGGATAGCCGAGCAGCAGCACGACGACCAACGAGGCGAACATGATCGGCGCCATATTGGCAATAAGAAACGCAGACATCTATTCCCCCTGCGACCGCATCCGCGATCACTCCTTTTTGAGCGCCTCGACGAGGTGCTCGACCTCGGCCTCCAGCGCATGCGGCTGTGACGCGTGCGGATCCGGAATGATCCCGCGCATCACGGCGATCCGTTTGATCAATTCGGAAATGCCCTGGACCAGCAGGAAAGCAAACCCGAGTATAACAAGCGATTTGGCGGGCCATTGCGGCAGCCCGCCGGCATTGCCCGATTGTTCGTTGATTTCAAACGAACGCACAAAAAAGGGACCGCCAGTGATGATCATGACGAACGTAAGCGGCAGCAAAAAAAATGCATGACCGATAACGTCGATGCTGTTTCGCACCTGCTTGGGCAAGAGATTGTTGACGATGTCGATGCGGATATGTTCGTTGTCGAGCAGCGTCCATGGCGAGCACAGCAGGAAAACCATGCTGAACAGCACCCATTGAAGCTCAAGCCAGGAATTGGAAGACATGTCGAAACTCTTGCGCACGATCGCATTGAGCGCGGACACCACCACCGCGAGCAGGATCAGCCATGCCAGACGCTTGCCCGTCCACCTCGTGAACGCGTCGATACCGCGGCTCATGTTCAGGAGCGATTGCAAGGATGGTCCTCCACAGTTGTTCTTCTGCTGTCTTGGCTGCACCGCTCGGGTACAGTGGCCTATCCGGCCAGGCTCGCATGAAGCGACTGCACCATTCCAGCGGGCGAAGCCGCCGTCAATCGGAAGTTTGTCGAGAGTGAAACCGTGTTTGGCCGCAGCATTGCCGCTGGTATGGGCCTTTGGTCTTAGCCGCCGGTGACGCTCATATGGCGGCTGACGCTGGGCCGATTGTGCCGCCGGTCGATGATGAAGTCGTGGCCCTTCGGTTTCAGCCCGATGGCGCGGTCGATGGCGACGCTGAGTAGTTCATCATCGCCGGAGGCGCGCAGCGGCTTGCGCAAGTCAGAGGCATCCTCATGGCCGAGGCAGGTATGCAGTGTCCCGGTGCAGGTGATCCGCACCCTGTTACAGGACTCGCAGAAATTGTGGGTCATTGGGGTAATGAAGCCGAGCTTGCCGCCGGTCTCGCTGACGCGAGCGTAACGGGCGGGGCCGCCGGTATCCTCGTCGAGGTCGGTCAGTGTGTATTGTTTGGCCAGCCGCGCGCGCACCAGCGACAACGGCACGTATTGGTCGATCCGGCCCTCGCCGATGTCACCCATCGGCATGACCTCGATCAGGGTGAGCGCCATGCCTTTGCCGTGCGTCCATTCCATCAGCGCCGGAATTTCGTCCTCGTTCAAATTCTTCAACGCGACCGCGTTGATCTTGACCGCCAGGCCCGCTGATCGCGCGGCCTCAATCCCGCCCAGCACCTTGTCGAGGTCGCCCCAGCGGGTGATCGCGCGGAATTTCGCCGGATCCAGTGTATCCATCGATACGTTGATGCGGCGTACGCCGCAGTCGCGCAGCTCGCCGGCAAACCGCGCCAGTTGCGAGCCATTGGTTGTGAGTGTCAATTCCTTGAGGGCGCCGGTATCAAGATGACGGGAGAGCGAGCGGAAAAGCGACATGACATTGCGCCGCACCAGCGGTTCGCCGCCGGTCAATCGCAGCTTCCGCACGCCCTTTGCGATGAATGCCGAACACAGCCGGTCAAGCTCCTCAAGTGTGAGCAGGTCGGCTTTAGGCAGAAACGTCATGTCTTCCGACATGCAATAGAAGCAGCGCAGGTCGCAGCGGTCAGTAACGGACACCCGCAAATAGCTGATCGTCCGGCCGAACGGGTCGACCATGGGACGAGACAGCGCTGTGGGAGCATTGGGTGAAAGTCCGTTCATTCAACAAGCCTTGTCACTGCGGCAGCCGACGTCAAGGTACGCGGTTATGTAGGCGCAATCTATGCATGACGCACTCCGCCTACAATCGGCAGTTTCGTGCGCGAGCCGTTAACGGCTGGGGGAGGCTGGCTTGGCGGGGGCTGGGGAACGGGGAGGCAACCGGAGCCGCGGCGCTGGCCTTCGGTGGTTTCGGCTTTTTCGGCGCCGGAACAGCCTTGCCGGCGCCCTTTGGCGGCGGGCCGGCCGGTTGAAGTTCCGCGACCACCGGATTGGGATCGATCATAGTGGAGGCCGGAGTAGAAAAATCTCCGGAGTTATGGATGACCTGCACGGGGACGGTGACTGGCTGGTGACTGGCTGGGACTTGCCCAGCGTGTAGGTGACCGAGAAGCCGCTCTCAGGGGCGACCACCGCGACCGAACACGGCGTCTTGCAAGCCGGGCCCAGTGATGTCTGGGCATCGGCGCCGGGAGGTACCGAGTCGAGCTGAACCTGCACGGTGGGCGGCGTCGACTTGAATGCATCCAGTGAAAACGATGAGCAGCCGGCCAGGCTGGCCCCCGCGACGGCAATCACGATGACACGACGCATGAGCGATCCGTCACTCCAGGCGGCTAGCCGCCACAATCCGGCGCGCGGACCATAGGAGCGTCAGGACAGCCGCGCAACCGGTGGGGGATCCGGAATTGACGTGTGGCGCTGGAAACTGCTGCAAACACCGAATTCCGTCCACAGCTTAGTTGGTTTGTCGTTGAGGGATGAGACTTCGAACGGCGGCGGGCAGCTCCCGCATGTGGTTGATGACACGGTCGGGCTTGAGATCGGCGATCGGAATTTCGGTGTATCCAAATTCGACCCCAATGACGGGAATGCCGGCGCGGCGGGCAACCCCGATATCGGGGCCGGCATCGCCAACCATGATCGTGGACGACAGCTGACCTCCGGCGCGCGCGATTGTCTGTTTCAGTATGGCCGGGTCCGGCTTCGACACGCCGAAGGTGTCGGCGCCGCAAATAGCGGAAAACCGTGAACTCAATCCAAGCTGGTCGAGCAGAAGCCTGGAAAGCCATTCCAGCTTGTTGGTGCAAACCGCGAACCGGTATCCAATGCTCTGGAGATCGTCGAGCGCGCTTTCCACACCTTCGAACGGCCGCGACACGTCGGCGATATGTGCGGCATAGCGGTCGATGAAGTCGCTGGTGAGCCGGGTGACATCTTCGACGCTGGCGGGGCGACCCTCCAATTCCAGGCCGCGCTCGATCAGCTTGCGGGCGCCCGCGCCAATCATATTGCGTGCTGAAGCGAGCGGGACCGGGGGCAGACCTTCGCGATCGAGAACAAAATTCAGC
>Ga0209474_10004668_pt1 | contig 11784 bp, 8 predicted proteins | sample GraSoiAngelo_145_FD_185902 | JGI IMG/M metagenome (GOLD analysis project Ga0209474, IMG submission 185902) | Grasslands soil microbial communities from the Angelo Coastal Reserve, California, USA - 14_1009_05_20cm (SPAdes) (version 2) | ecosystem: Environmental > Terrestrial > Soil > Grasslands ...
TGCAAAGGCAGAATCGCTTATGGCATTGAAGCTGCCGCGCTGTCCGGCGAATTTGCCGAGCTTGCGCCCCAAACCCGTCGAGTCGTGATCGACCTCAGTGGTGTGGAAATGATCGACGCCGCTGGCCTCGGAGCACTCATATCTGTTGCCTTGACGGCGCAAGCCAGCCAGTGCTCGGTCAAGCTGGCCGCTCCCGGCTATCTCATCCGCCAATTGCTGGAGCTTACCAAGTTGACCTCCGTTTTCGAAGTTCATCCCACATTGGATGCCGCCACCGTCGCATCCCGTGGACAAGCTGCGGCATGACAGACCCGACACGCGTCGCGACGTTAATCTCCGCACTGAAGGCGACATTTCCTTCGATCAGCCTGATCGCTTGACTCTTGGAGGCAGCGGCTGAAGTCCCTAGTGGGTTGCGCCGGAGTTTGCCGCTGTGTACCGGACACCGAGGCGAAACGAGTCGATGCCCAGTATGACGTCGCCGATTGAGATCAGACGTTCAGCTTCCAATATCCGCTCAGCGGAGCCTTCTGGACTTTTTGTTCGCCCAAGAGCAAGTTCAGGGCTGTGGCAACAGTGTCGGGGCGCTTGCGAAGTTGTTCCGCTAAGTCGCGCTCGCTGACGACTACGTCCCCTGTGGGGTACTGTTGGTGGACTTTGCGACCGTAGGTGGAAATCCTATCGGCGAGTGCTCGAAGCTCCTCTTTCCTGTTTCGCTGCTCACGTTGGAACCGGGCCTCATCGGTTTCCAGACACCGTCTGGTCGTAACTGCGATTCCGACAGCGGCGCAAGCTATCACTGCGCTGGCTCGCCAGTGCAAGGCAATCCACGAGATACCACGTGTGAGGGAAATCATCATTTGGAATCATGCCGACTGGTCGGGAAGCAACAGAGTACCGTGTCCGATGTGCAGCACGAAGATTACAAAAGTCCCACACCATCAGCGGTGTGAAGGAAGAGTCTGGGAGAACGTCTTTGTAACATTGGAAACCATCGGAACGAATTCAAGTACCATGAACAGGCAGTTTTTCTAAGGCCGATTTCGTGTTGTCAGGCAAGAAAGAAAGTCAAGCACTTCAAGCAACTTCTCGAAACGTGGGCGGCGGTACTGCATCAGTCGTGAACGGCTTGGGCGGGTCCGTAGTAGACGAGAAGCGCACGTCAGTCGAAGCTTATCCCGGGAAATGGATACGGTTCGTCGGGCAGAACGCGAGCGGAGAACTCACCATCTACTTCGTGGGCCAACGCTTGTAACGTGCTGCACGCTTTTGCTCCTAAGAGTGCGTCTCGGCCAGAAAACTTTTCCACGTTTCTAAACTCGTTTCGACTCCTATCTAAACCGAAATCATAGTAAAGACTAGGCGCCCTCTCCGAATCTGCGTGTCGGGTCGGGGAATTTGCATGTTTCCGTTGCCAAAAAACCCGATTTGACTCAGCAATGGGCTGGCCCGGACAGGGGCATACAGGTATTTGGAACCCGCAGCGAGGCGAAGGGATCTCACGCGGCGAAGGCCTTTTTAGTCACCTAGAACATCGCCTTGCCGGGCCCCCCGCTGGATTGACGGCAAAACAATGCGCGAAGGATGGCGGCGATCGCCGTAGATGGAAATCCTGGCTTTCTGCAGTCTCGCCGACTCGTTTTCCAATTCTCCGCTCTGTAAGTTGCGCGAGAAGTTAGGAAAAAACGAGCCCGAAATCTGCACGCGAATGCGATGTCCCTTCTGAAAGATGTTACTGGTCAGGAGCGAGGCGGGGCCGAGTTCATAAATCTTTCCCGGCCTGAGGAGCTGCCGGCCCTTCTTCATCTCACGATAACTGGCGCGCTGAACGTCCAAACCCGGACTCATAAGGTTGAACGCCGTGCCATCTGGCGCGAGATCGAGAAGCCGAACCCAGAGATCGAAGTCCCGGCAATCACAGGAAACAAAGATCTTCACCGCGATGGGTCCGGTGACTTCTAGGTCTCGCTCCATGGGCGCTGAATCAAAGAGCAAGACATCGCCGCGTTCGGCCAGTTTTCTATAGTCGTGCGCCCCGGAGGAATCGTACACATTCAAGACCGGGTTGCCGGGATCGGAGACGAAGGCAGCAACTTGCCGATGAGCAGGCTTCTCACGTGAAATAGTGCCGCGATTGCTGCCTGCCGGTGGGGCGTTTAAGTAGTATTCAACCGGGGTGGCTGGCGGCGGCCATGAGTCGGCATCACGCCACGTGTTATCCCCCATCACGAAATAACGCACCGGCTTTTCCTTATCGATACCGTTGGCGACGCCTCGCAGGTAGCGGTCCATCCAGCGGAGCACGACTTCGTCATAATCTATTGCAGCGGCAGGACCAAACTCGCGCTCTCCTGATGTTGTCTTCGCCGTGGCATCAACACCATGTACCCAGGGGCCGAGCAAAAGGTGAGTGCGTTTCTCGCTATCGTTTGCGCGCGACTCCAGTAACCCGTTGAAATTGGTCGTCGCGCCTTCCGGGCCGTAGTTGTCGTCATACCAGCCAGAGAAATTCAGAACGGCAGCGTGTACGCGGCGATATTTGTTGCGCAATTCTGCCCAGTCCCACCAGGGATCCTCGGCGGGATGAGAAAGCCAGTCATAGTAGTAGGGCGCGACGCCGCGAAGATCCTCGAGCCCCTTCAAGGGCAAAGTGTTCAGCATTCTCGGCGCAGTCTCTTTCCACGCGGCAATGGCTTCTTCCGCCGTTTTCGCGCCCGGCAGATTTTTCCTCGCGCGCACATCGGGAGCGATGTTGTCCCATATCCATTCGATCCACGACATGTCCCAGGTGCCGGAGGCGTAGAAAAAATTCTGGGGCGTGGAAAAAGTCATCGCGGGAACCATGGCTTTCAAGTGCGGAGGGCTCTCCACCGCAGCCAGCCATTGCACAGCTCCCGGATAGGAAAGGCCGAAGGTTCCCACATCTCCGTTCGACCACCTCTGCTTGGCTGCCCACTCGATGGTGTCATATCCGTCATGGCCCTCGTTTTCGTACGGCCGAAATTCGCCGCCGGAAGCGTACCGGCCACGCACATCTTCTATGACGACCGCATATCCACGCTGGACTGCGCGGTGAAAGATCGTATATTCCTTCTGCGCGAAGTGCTTGCCGTAGGGGGTGCGATAAACGAGCACCGAAAACGGTCCCTCCCCCTTGGGCCGAAGGACGTCGGCACGGAGCAAAACGCCGTCACGCATCGGAATGGCGACATTTTGTTCCAAGCTGAAATCACTGGTCGGCGGCTGCGGTGCAATTGCGCAAGTTAGCGCCGCGATGACGCAGAGAACCTGACAATTGACTCTCATGGAACCCGCCAGAATACCAAGTATTCCTCTGGCCTCAGTGTGTTTGGCCTGAATTGGTGCGCACATTACCTCAAAAACCGCGCCGCGACGTGCCCACCAAAGTGCCGTCCGCTTTCTGGCCAAAGCGAATTCGGGGAATATGCCGTGAGACTTCGCTCCATGCGCCGGTTTGGGAGAGCCAGCCGCTCTCAAGCACGCGTGTTAAGCGACCTCCCACGGCTGTCTCAGCCTAAATCGGCCATCTCAGGGCTAGCACCGAACTAGCTAACAGAGCTTTCCCGGCGTAACTGCCAGGCAAATTGGAATCAGTATCCGTCGATTTCTCACTGGTCCACCCTACGTCTGGCCAGAGGCCGCCGCGCCGCGTGCTCGTTTGCATTCCGCAGCCAGCGGATCTTCGGGAAACCTGGCCAAGAATTGCTGCACCAACCGGTGCCCGATGCCGGAACGGTCTAGGCGGAGCATCGAAAGCGCGAGTGCGCGCGTATGACTATCCATAGTGGTGTCCGACAAAACAGTCGCCAGCAGCTCTAGAGCGCCCTCTGCGGGTATCGCACCCAGAACCTCGATCGCCCTTCGGATTTTTTTTGTGTCCCTGTGAGAACCGCTGAAGATAAAGGCTCCCAACTCTGGGAGAGTTGACGGGTCCTTAAGAAGTACCAGCTCGTTAATCGCCCGTTGGAGACTGTTGCCGTTCAACTGGGGCAGAGCTTCGGCCAAAACTTCTGCCCGCCGGGCAGCACGGCTCTTGACAAGTACGGCGACGGCGGCTTCCTGCACTCGTGCATCCGCATGTTGCAAGATTGGCGCCAGCCGCTGTAGCAGTTCCGGATCCTTCAACTTGCCGAGCAAATTGCATGCATTCCGCACTACGTACCATCGTTCATTTGTAAGGCGACGACGGACGGCCTCTAAACTGACTTCACCGATCTGCACACAAAGTCGAACGAGAGCCAGGCGATTGATAGCACCGGGTTCCACTTCCAGCCGCTGCAGTACCTTCTCTACGGCATCGGAGCCACTCCAGCGCAGCAGAGTGGCGGCGGTCTTCGTCCAGGCAGAATCCTCGCGACGCTGCAGCGAAATCTCTACGATCCGTTCGATGGAAGATTGGGGGAGAAGATTGTGAACAACCGAGCAGCAGTTTTTGTGCCGGGAAGGATTTGCCTCCGCGGAATGTTGCAGGGCGGAGCCGACGGCCTGTACCGTATCGAAATCCTCATAAGTAGCCGCACTCTTCGACAGAACGGCTAGGCAGTTCGCAACCTGGTAATGGAGAAACTCATTGTAATCCGCCCTTCTCAGAGCCTTTGCTAGTCTTGACGCAGTCTCCCTGATGAATTCAAAAGAAGCTCCAGCCATAGCCCGGATCAGATCTGTCGCCCGGCTCAGCTCCTCTGGGCTTATATCCGACGCTTTCCCATCAAGCAAATCGAAATACTTGATGGCCAGAGCCGTTGTCTGTTCTATCTGGCCTTGGGCCAACTGATCCCGCACATGCTGCATGAGGCGACGAAACTCGACCGCGTCGAAGCGTCGCTGTACCAATAACTGTGCCTGCTTCGCGGCGGGAGGCAGCGCAACCCACTTGAGTTCGTCCTGGATGCGGTCATAAAGATGCTTCGGAAGTGCGTGCTCCTTAATGTGGTCTGCCAATTTCAGGGCCAGGCGTCCGGCCATCTGAGTGGCCTGAAGACTGCGCAGCAAAACCCGCACCACTTCCTCTTGCACTACGATCGCCTCGGGGCCAGTAGGAGCGGACGCGAGGCGATTTGTCGCCCAGTTCAGGGCGGTGTCTTCGATGAATTCAGCCGCAACCTGCTCCGAGGGGATACTCCGTACTAGAGGTTGCCGGTCGGAGGGAAAGAGCGAGAGCACGAAATCGGGTCGAAACTCTTGCAGAGCCCTTGCCAGCGCGATGTAAGAATCCCGGGGATTGTACCGTTCGTCGGTCAGGGCGGCTTCGACTGAGCGCTCGATCATAGAAAGACGGTGTTGGGGAGATACGTCACCTCCGCGTTCTCCCACAGCACCCAAGTCCCGCAAAAGGAGCTCTAAATCACCCAATCCGATCCCGGCCCCACCCATCCCGCTCCGCTCTAGCTGCTTCGACCTAAGATAGGATTCCGAGTCTGAATCCAGGGCGACGTCGCCATCCTCGGTTCGGGCTTGATTCTTGGAAGCCGGGATAACGTGTACATTCTCTAACGGATTCTGTTCAAGAAAAGGTCTGGCTCCCCCCTGCCGGTCGATGAGTTTTGCTGGTGTGACCAGCACGGCAATGGCGCGCTTGTAACGAGCCAATGTGATGCCGGCTTCAAACGTCACTGCGCCGATGCCGCGCTTGAGGAATTCATTCTCTAACTGTGACAGTCCACCATCCGTGGTGAGTATCTTGTTCAGCATGATTCGCTGATCGACAAAACCGAGAGTGAACTGCCCGGTCTGTTTGAGAAGTGGAATCAGCGTATCGAAGCTCTGCTGAAGGGGTGCCCCAACGGCACGATGGTCCACGGACCACATTATGGCCGTGCGCACCAGCACCTGCAGGCTTCGCGCGTAGCGCAGGGCCATGACTTTGAATGGGTTCTTCGTCGTCATCTCGGAAAGACCATATCAAGCAACCAAGATGCTTCGTCACAGGCGAGACGGGAAGATTACTAACGTCACCGGCCTAGCCACATCCGTGCGTCTCAGTACTGCAATCAGCTGCATAGTACAGGCTTCTTTCCTCGAGAAGCTTCCGTATTTGCTCATGCTGCTGACCGGTGTCTACGACCGATTCTCCGACCAAAAACCTTGCCGTGAAGAAGGTTTCAAAGTTCGCATCCTTGGCAATGTCCGATTCCCACCGGTCGAGGGTGTAGAACATGGCGCGATCCATGAATTGCTTCCCATACAAGTCGCGTATATCCCATAAGGTATTTTCTAAATTTGATATCTTCGAGTTTGGGTCGATCTTGTACTTCCTGTTAGCAAAACTTGCACAATAGTAATGATGGAACACCCGAAACGCAGTTAAGCGGTGGTTTTCCGGATCGTGTAAGAACTTATGAAATATTGAAGCGAACACATATTGAGCATAGGCGAATGTTATCCCTTCCGGATTATCGATACCCTCGGATGGAATATAGATAGTTTTTTCCTCGTAAATCGTTCCAGGAAAGCCGCCGGCAAACCATCCACAGCGCCCTGCGTGACTTACGCCCAGCGACGGCGCATCTGTCGGCAGATCAAAGCCAAGCTGGGCAAGGTACTGGTGGAAGTCGTTCACGTCCCTAACGAGCCTCTCTTTGCGCGCGGAAGTAAATAATCGGGACTCTTCAAAAACTGCTCGAATGTCGTTAACTTCTTTTGTTTGCGTAGATGATGCCAGCGTTTGCATGGTTTGCGCTTTAGCAATCTCTGCAGTGGCAGCCCGACCGCGTTCCCGCCAACACAGCAGGCAGATTAAGAGCAGAAACCCTGCGGCAGAGATCCACGGCATGACCACCGGTACAAATCCGAAAACCTCATGCATTACTTTGAGCATGCCCGCCCGGTCCATATTCTGATTCCATGTCCGTGGAAAAGCGATGAACCGCGGTAACGGCAAGGCCGGTGACTTTTGTGTCCTGCTCTGCTGGGGGTGCGCATAACCGGCCGGCTGGATGTCGCGTAGATTTGTGATAAGGATCACTTCAGACGTTTATTCCCGGGTTCAAACCAGCGGGCCGTTTCCAAGCAAGGTTCGCTGAGGCCGGAGACCGCAATCACAACGTCAGGCCGTCGTTGCCTGTTCCTAGCGATCACGCTTTCTCATGCTCCGCGTTCGAGTTCGAAAGGCAAACTGCGTTGGTTGTGGCCGCGAATTGCTCACCTCTACTGTCGGAAACTTCAATGCGCTCTGTCGCGACTATCAGCATCTGGTGGCAAGCTCTGCAAGACAGGACATTCATTCAGGCCGGCGGGGTGATCGCTCGTTCATGCCGGGTCTGCTGCTTGCTCAGGCTGCTGGCGGCGAGGATCGGACCCTTGTGCACGACGCTTCCGAGCGGCACGACGTGGTATACCTGCGTGCCGAGCACCTGTTCAGCGAGCAACAGCGCGTATGATCCGGTCGGCACTCGCCAGATGAGAAACAGCCAGCACCGGGTGCAACCTATTCTGGTTGCTTCAGCATCTCAGGTCGCGTTTCAGAGTAGCGTCAACTCCTATGGCGGTAGCCGACCGTTGAGCTTGGCCGCCGCAACGTCCTTCGATGGCCTCGTATCGGCACGACCCCATGATGCACCCGGCGCAGAGTTGCGAGGGGACGGTGGGCGCTTAGAGCAATCAAGGAGGAAAATGCGATGAGAAAGCTGCTGGTGTTGCTCTTGTGGGGAGCCACGTTGCTGCTTAGCGCAGGTCGCGTCGCCGCTCAGAACAGCGTCGATGTCCTCGGGAGCGGGCCGCAACCGCCGAACACGACCGGCTGCGCCGTGAACCCAAATTGTATTCCGGCGACGTGGTCCACGACCTCCAATGCGGGGTCGGACATTACCACGCCGATTACCGCGAACTTCGTCTTCGTCCCCAACGGTGGTGCTTTGGCTACCGACTTTCCGACTGCAACGAGGGGGCAAATCTGTCTCGCCGACACCCGTGATCTGACCGGGACCACGCTGTTCGGCCAAATAGCGGCGAACTGTCAGGCGGCCGGCGGCGTTGCTCTCCTCCTCATACGTGACAGCGCAGTGAACGCCCCATCCGCTATTCCGGTATTTGTCATTTCCACCGCCAATGGAGACTTTCTGCGGAATACTGTCGGGTACAACACGACGACTGGAGTCTCCAACTATCCGATTCGAATCAATGTGGCCAAGGCTACTCCCCCCAGCAACCCCACCGGCCAGCACAACTGCCCGAATGGTCAGGCGATCACTGCATACGTTGGCACGGGAACCGCGACTTACACCGCCAATGAAAGTCTGTGTCTGCCTGCGGGGGCAGGTCAGGCTGTCGAGCCCAGCATGATTGTGGACTCGCAGGGCACAATCTATGTCGAGTCCATACGCGGAGTCCCTGGCGGGCTTGATCTGTGGCGTTGGTATCAAGCTAAAGACGGCAAGCCGAAGGCTGACGGATCTCTGCCGTTCAAGTACGAAGGTCAGCCTGATTGCGGCATCTTCGTAACCACTTTCTGCACTACGAGTGGGTTAGCGCCGGGAGGAGGCGATGGCGATGTTGCAGTGAACACTCCGGACTCATCGAACATGAATATTCCAAATCTGGCCGTGGTCAGCCTCACCGCAGCGGAAGTTACCGCCAGCCAGTCCACCAATCGCGCGGATACCTTCAGCACTCCGGATCTGGCTGCGGCCGGGGTTCCCTTCGACGATCGCATGTGGATAGATGCCTTCGACGATCCGAATCACGTCTACATGGAATACCACGATTTCGGAACCACCTCCCAAATCTTTGTGCAACGCTCGAACGATGGAGGCCAGACTTATGATAACGCCGCGAACCAAGCAATTGACGCTGCGACGGAGCCGAGCGCTGGTCCTCCTACGGGCAACGTCGCCGGCCAGATCAAGGTGGACCGTAGTAGTTGTTCAAGCCGCGGCAACCTATACCAGATCTTTGTGGCCCCCGACAACCCGATCGACAACGCACAAAACTCCGCCAAATTCGTCAACGCCGTCTATGTTGCGGTGGCATCGGACGTAAGTCTCACGACACCTACCTACACGTTTAAGGACTACAAGATCTTCAGCTGCGGAGCGGGTTCGACCTGTCCTAGTGGGCTCGGCCTCGCCAATCTGTTTCCGGCGCTCGCGGTAGACAACTTTGGCTACCTGTACGCCGCGTGGTCAGACAACACAGACATCTATTACTCGTACTCGAAGACTCTCGGGACAACCTGGTCTCCGGCCATCAAGGTAACTCAGGGCACGACACAGGCGGATAGGTCGAACGTGTTCCCCTGGGTGGCGGCCGATGCCAACGGCCACGTGGCCATCGCCTGGTATGGTGCTGATGCGGCTGGCAATTCGAACACGATCTCGGCGACCAACACGCACTGGAACGTCTTTGTTGCGGAGAGCGTCAACGGCCACGCGACCGCGCCGGTTTTCACGCTGAGCCAGGCCACCGACCATAGTAACCACACGGGGCAAATCTCAACCGGCGGCCTAACTGGCAGCTCCGACCGCAGCCTTGCTGACTTTTTCCAGATCGCGATTGACCCAACGAACCATCGCGTTAACGTTGCCTACGCTGATAACCATGCGGGCACATCTGTTACGTACTTCACGCGGCAGAAGAAAGCAGCCCGAGGCATCGTCACCAAGGGCCAGTGTGCAGGGCACCAATGACGGCGTACCCGTCACGCACAGTTGTGAATTTGCAGCAGAGCGATGGGCGCTCTCAGAGCGGCACCAAGGAACTGCAACTCATCCGAGATCTTATCGACAGCGATAAGGCGAGAGGACGGCAACGGCCGCAGCACCCGATCCGCACGACACGTGCGGCTAAAGGCAACAAGATAGATTGGACAAGGGGAAATATTCTTCCTTAAGGTATGCGAAATCCCATATTGAAAACGGCCCTAGGCGGCTCAGATTCGGGCTGCTGGTCGCGCGATGGCCAAGAGAATGGAATCCATTAAAACGGGTCAGAACTCGAAATCGGCATTGTCTGTTTTCTAACCGTGACGGCGTGACTAGACGAAAGCTGTGCTGAACGCGACGTGTGTAGGTGCTCGATCAGGTAGCGAGCACTGGGCGATTCTCCCGTGCCGCTCTGCATGAGTTCGTCCAGCGTTTGCTCTGCACCACGCGAATAAAACTTCTTCTGGAGGTAGTTACCAGCTTGCTTGCCCCACTCAGTTCCGAAGCGCTGGTCCAAATTGTGTAGGATTTGGCGGGCGACCATTTCTCCTACGACGTAGCTCTGCAGATAAATAGGATCGGAGCCGTACAATGGGTTAAAGGCCCACACCGCCGTATCGTGCATTTCCACCCCCAGGTATCTGGAATGAATGCGGTTATAAAGACGCACGAGGTCCTGGTCAGGATCGGCATAGGCTTCGAATTCAAAGAGCGAGTCCGCCATCGTATTTCGCAGGTCAAACATTTCCCGTAAGCGGTGTGTTTCCGCAACCAGGCGAGCCTGCTCAGGGGTCAGCCCAAATAGCTCGGTACCAATCTCCGGCCGGTAGAGCATTAGGGCCATGATCTGCGCCAAACCTTCATCGAAAGGCTCGGCATAATTGGCCCGAAGCAGAAAGGATGGTTCGTTCATCATGCTGTAGTGCAGGGCGTGACCGGTTGCATGGAACAGCCGATCAAAGAAGAAGATTCCGGAGTACCGATTCGCCAAAATCCTTACGTCTTTGCTGTAGAGGATCGGATATGCCGCGCCGGCAAAACTCAAATCAGCCAGCTGCATCTCCACAGGCAATTTCTCCAAACGGTATCCAAATTTGGCGGCGAGCTGCCTGGCCTTCATCCAGCCTTGATCTTGAACAAAGTGCGACTGCTCGAAATCATTGGTTAGCGTGGAAAAGTAGAATTCCAAATCCCACGGCTCGACTTGATCCACCTTAAGGTGGTCGCGCACGCGTTCGAGTAATCGGTGGTACTCAGGCTCCGTCTGGCTGCGAATGCTTTCGAACCACTCAAAGACCTTTTCGGTTTCTAATCCCTTTCTGCGTAGCATGAACGTAGAGAAGAGTTCATCGGTATATTGAAATGCAAGCTCGTTCCGCAGCTGGATGGCTTGGCGAATCTTTTCTCCATTTGCCGCACTGATCTGTGCCTGCGCTTTCCACGCTTCCTCGCGTAACTGGCGATTAGGATTGTGGATCACTATCTCCGTCAACTCCGCGCGAGTCAGTTCGCGGTGGCCAATCTTGTAACGTTGAGAATTTTCCCGTCGGGTAATTTCTTCCACGATAGCAGTGAGCTTCGGATCATTGGTGATCTTGGTGTAAGTGGCCTCTTCGAGGAAAAGGTCACGCCGGCGGTTTAGGAGATGGTTGTGGAAGTGTGCTGCCTTCAAAGGTTGCAGGGATTCTTCATCGGTCATGACCGCGCGAATCTTCTCTTGAACTGAGCGGGAGGAAAGCTGTTCATTCCCCATGGCGATTTGGTACTCGGCGCGCCAGTAGTCTGCATACAGCCTCTCCAGTTGTTCTTCTTTGGCGTTGAGCCGCGCGGCAGTAGAATCTTGACCTTGCAACAGCAGTGAGCAGGCCAGCAGGGAAAAAATCGGAAGCGCACAGCACGCTCTCATGGACCATATTGTGCATGGAGAACCATGGATTACCAAAGGTTACCGAAGTTACTGACGAATTCGAAAGTCTCTGTTTCGTCTTCCGGCAGTCTCGTCCTGTTCAGGAATGTGAGTCGCGGGTCCGCATTCTAAACATTCTACGAGTCATAAAGGTCATCCTCATCGGGAAGGTCGACTTGCAGATCGTTGGGTTTGCCTCTAAGCACTCGGCACCAATCT
>Ga0209474_10004669_pt1 | contig 11782 bp, 8 predicted proteins | sample GraSoiAngelo_145_FD_185902 | JGI IMG/M metagenome (GOLD analysis project Ga0209474, IMG submission 185902) | Grasslands soil microbial communities from the Angelo Coastal Reserve, California, USA - 14_1009_05_20cm (SPAdes) (version 2) | ecosystem: Environmental > Terrestrial > Soil > Grasslands ...
ATTACGCGCGGACCTCTCAATTGCTATCCGACGTTATTGCGGTCAAGCAATCGAATGTTGGCGTCTACTACACTCTGGCGGTTTCTCTAATCAAGAAAGGAAACCAGGCGCGAGCTAACCAGGTGATTGAGCAGATGGTCACGCTCGGCGGTAATACTCCCCAACTCCACATTCTGCTGGGCCAGGCTTACAACGAACAGGGTGAGACCGCGAAAGCTTTGGAAGAATTGCAGACGGCCGTCTCACTCGACAGCAAAATCCCGATGGTTCATTACTATTCAGGATTGGTTTATCTCAAGGCTGGAAGATTTGACGAGGCGACGAAGGAATTTGAAACTGAGTTGTCGCTGAATCCTGGCAACGTGCAAGCCAAATACCATTTGGGTTTCGTTCTGCTAGCACAGCAAAAGACCGCCGACGGCATCAAGCTAATGGGGGAGGTCATCCAGATCAAGCCCGACTTCGCAGACGCCTATTACGAACTTGGCAAAGCACTGGTCCAAAAAGGCGAAATCAAAGACGGGGTGGCTAATTTAGAGACGGCAGCGAAACTGGCACCCGACAAGTCATATGTGCAATATCAACTGGGCAGAGCTTACCTCGCCGCCGGCCGAAAAGCGGAAGGCGAGAATCATCTGGAAATCTCACGCCAACTGAAAGAGAAAGAACGCCAACAAACCAAACCTTAATCTCCGCGCGAGGTTGTTAATCTTTGTCTTTAAGAATCGTTCCGGTCCTCATCGCACTGTTGGCACTCCTTCTCTTGTCAACGCCCGCATCGATGAGAAGTGCTTCGGCAATCGACGTGCATTTCGTCGACGTCACAGATCAGGCGGGCATCAAGTTCAAGCACGTGTCATCCCCCGAAAAAAAATACATCGTAGAGTCGATGAGCGGAGGTGTGGCGCTTGTTGACTACGACAACGATGGTTATCTGGACATCTATCTCGTTAATTCGCTGACCGTGGACATGGTGAAGTCAAAGCAGAAAACGCGCAGCCTCCTCTATCACAACAACGGTGACGGAACGTTTACCGATGTGACAGACAAAGCCGGGGTCGGCGACATCGGATGGGGCATGGGCGTAGCGATCGGAGATTACAACAATGACGGCTGGGACGATATTTACGTGACCTGCCTGGGCCCGAATCATCTCCTGCGCAACAATGGCAACGGCACGTTCACCGACGTAACGCAGAAGGCGGGCGTCGGCGATCCACGTTGGTCGACCGGCGCCGCATTCGTGGATTACGATAACGATGGGAAGCTGGATCTCTTCGTTTCCAACTATGTTGATTTTGACGTGAACAATCTGCCGGAGTTCGGTAAAGGACGCACCTGCCAATTTAAAGGAGTTCCGGTGCAGTGTGGACCCCGGGGACTGAAGGGTGCGGGCGACTCTCTTTATCATAACAACGGCAATGGAACTTTCACTGACGTTTCAAAGAAGGCTGGCGTCGCTGACCTGGACGGCTATTACGGCCTGGGCGTGATTGCGAGTGACTTTGATGAAGATGGCTTGGTGGACATCTTTGTCGCGAATGACTCAACGCCGAACTTTCTCTATCACAACAACGGCGATGGCACTTTCAAAGACATTGGTTTCTCTTCAGGCACGGCGGTCAACGAAAACGGTAGCGAGCAAGGCAGCATGGGCGTGACGCTCGGCGATTATGATCACAACGGCAGACTCTCACTGTTCATTACCAACTTCGATGACGACTACAACACTCTCTATCGCAACGATGGTAAGGGTTCATTCACCGATGTTTCTTATGCGGCCAAGGTGGCGGCGGAAAGTTTGCCCTACGTTGGCTGGGGCACCTGGTTTTTCGATTATGACAACGACGGCTGGCCCGATCTAATGGTAGTCAACGGGCACGTCTATCCGCAGTTACCTACTTACCGGCAGCGCAACTTTGTGCATCACAACAACCGCGATGGGACCTTTACCGAAGTTGGCGCGCAACTGGGGGCGCCATTCGTTGAGAAGCGCACGGGCCGGGGCGCCGCGTTTGGCGATATCGATAACGACGGCGATGTTGACGTCGTGATCAATAATCTTGACGGGCCTCCGCAGGTGCTGCGAAATGATGGCGGCAACGCAAGCAATTCTGTTTTGATCAAGACAATCGGAGTGAAAAGCAATCGGGATGGCATCGGTGCGCGAGTTAAAATCATTTCCGGCGATCTCACACAGATTGGCGAAGTCTATAGCGGCGGCGGCTATCTTTCGCAGAGCGATCTGCGGGTGCATTTCGGACTCGAGAAGCGAACGAAGATAGATCTAATCGAGGTTCACTGGCCCAGCGGCGCTGTCAACAAAGTTACCAATGTCAGCGCCAACAAGATCCTTACGATCAAAGAGGGGCAGGGATTGATTGAGCAGAAAGATTTTAAGCGGGGTGCCAGGTAACCACGGAAACAGGAGCGGTAGTGATTATCTTTTCTGATCGTACTGCCGGAAGCCCGACCGTCAGGGAGGGTCTGTCGCGCCAGATGCCCTTCTTAACGGTCGGACTTCTGACACTGCTCCTAACCGCATCGTTTGTTCCCGCGCAGACAAATAATCTTCAAGCGCGACTTGAAAATGCGGCCACGCTAATTAGAGAGAATCGGATTGCCGAGGCAGAGCAGCAACTGAATACCATTTTGAGAACAACGCCGAACGAAGCGACGGCCCTCAATCTGCTTGGCGCCATTCGCGCTCAACAGGGAAAACTGAACGAAGCAGAAAGCCTCTTGACTCGTGCGGCGAAAATTGATCCCACGTTTGTGCCTGTGCACATGAACCTGGCTTTTCTTTATGTCCTCAAGAAGGTTCCTGAGAAAACGATTTCCGAGTTGAAGGAAGTCATTAAGCTTGAGCCAAACAATATTGAAGCGAACTACAAACTTGCGCGGTTGCTACTATCGCGGGGGCAGACAGACGAATCGATTGTTGTTATTGAAAAAGCGAATCTGTCATCTCCTGCATCCGTAATTTTTCTCACTCTGCTTGGCGATGCCTATTTCAAGAAAGGCAACGCCGACAAGGCCGCAGAGAATTATCTACTGGCACTCGCCGCGCACAAGGACAATCCCGACGCGATGATGGGACTGGCGAAAGTCTCGCAAAGCCGAGGGGACACCAGGACCGCCCTTGCTTATCTTTCGCAGGCGAAGGACGTGGCGGGGAATGCTCCTGAAGTTCTTTATGGAATTGGCGTCACTGCCTTGGGCCTTGGGATCTTTGACGAAGCCCTCTCGGATTTGGAGCAGGCCGTGAAACTGAAGCCCGACGAACCCGCTTACTTGATCGCGCTTGGCGCCGCTTGGTTGAAAAAGCCGGATCTCTTTGCGGGTGAACAAAGTTTTCGCCGCGCTCTTCAACTTCAACCGGACAACGCTCAGGCGCAAATGTATCTCGGCTACGTCTTATACAAACAAAAAAAATTCAGCGAAGCTAAACCTTATCTCGAAAAGACCATTAAGGCCGATTCGAAACTGCCTGAACCTTTTTATTACCTCGGTTTGATTTTGCAAGAAGAGAACGAGGATGAGCAGGCAGTGACCTTTCTGGAAAAAGCGATCGCACTGTCGGCATCTTTTGCGAATGCGCATGTCGCGCTGGGCGCGAGTTATCTAAAGTTGAAAGACTACGTGCGCGCCCAGAGGGAGCTCGAACTGGGAGCAAAACTGAATCCGGACGATTCGAAAGCGCACTATCAGTTGGCGGTTTTGTATGCTCGATTGAAGGATCCGAAACGGGCCCAGGCCGAGATGGAAATCGTCGAGAGACTGAAAACAATCGACCAGCAAATAAGAGAAGGCGATACTTTTGTGATTTCGCCGAATCCGCGTTAGTCGTGTCGCATTGGAAATGCACACTTACCATCGCCGTAATCTCAGACTTGCGCCGGCGCTCTTGTTGCTCCTGCGTCTAATGGGCATCACTTCGGCGCAGACGCCAAAGCCGAACGTTACATTCGAGGAAGTGCCAGCAAGTAAGAGCGGCATCACCTGGGTCCACAATAATGCTCATTCGGCTGATCGATATTTGCCTGAGACTGTCGGCGCCGGCTGTGCGTTCCTCGATTACGACAACGACGGTTGGATGGATATTTATCTGGTCAACAGCGGTCCATCAGACTTCTTTGCTCCTAATGCCCCGCTCCGGAATGCTCTCTACCATAACAACCACGATGGCACGTTCACGAATGTGACCGACAAAGCCGGAGTGGCCGGCGGCACGTTTGGCATGGGCGTCGCCGCCGGCGACTATGATGGCGACGGCTGGGTCGATCTATATGTCACCAGTTATGGTCGCAATATCCTCTATCACAATAACGGCAATGGCACCTTCGCTGATGTGACTGATAAAGCCGGAGTCTCAGCGCCCGGCTGGTCCACCTGCGCCGTCTGGTTCGACTATGACAATGACGGCAAGCTTGATTTGTTTGTTTCGAGCTTTGTGGCTTACGAGAAGTCTCTGAACATTCTTTGTACCGATGAGGGAATGAGCCGCCGTTACTATTGTGTCCCGCGTCTCTTCAAGCCCCGGCCCAGTCATCTCTTCCACAACGACGGCAACGGCAAGTTCACCGATGTTAGTAAGGAATCGGGTATTGCTGATTCGCCGGGGAAATCCTTTGGCGCAGTCGCTACCGATGTCGACAACGATGGACTCATGGATCTGTTTGTGGCAAACGACACGATGCCGAACTTTCTTTTTATCAATAAGGGGAACGGAAAGTTTGAAGAAGTCGGATTGGCGGCGGGAGTGGCCTACAGCGACGCAGGCAAACCGCGGTCGGGCATGGGAGTGGACGCGGCGGATTACGATGGCGATGGTTGGCAGGATCTTTTCGTGGCGAATATCGATCGTGAAGTTTTCAGTCTTTATCACAACCAGAAGGATCTTATTTTCACGGACGAGCCCGGCGAGATTGGAACGGCAACACAGATGTTGAGCGGTTGGGGCTTGCGATTCTTTGATTACGACAACGATGGTGATCCCGATCTGTTCCTGGTTAACGGACATCCCGACGACTTCATCGAGATGCGCACCAACCGCGTCAAGTACAAAGAGCCCTTGTTGATGTTCGAGAATACCGGTCGCGCTTTCAAAAACGTGAGCGCACAGTCGGGCGCGGCTTTCAGCAAAGAGTTTTCCGGACGCGGAATGGCTACCGGCGATTTCGATAATGACGGCGATCTTGATGTGCTGATCTCAAACAACGGCGAAGCCCCTCTGTTGCTGCATAACGAAGGGGGGAACAAAAACAACTGGCTTGGTCTACAACTGGTCGCGACCAAAAGCAATCCGGCAGCGGTGGGAGCGACTATCACGTGGCAGGCCGGAGGCATGAAACGAAGCCGTTTGAAGACTGCCGGCGGCAGCTACCTCTCTTCGCACGATCCCAGAGAAATACTGGGTCTGGGCGCGGCGAAAAAGATTGACTATGTCGAGATTCGCTGGCCCAGCGGCAAAATCGAAAAGCTCACGAATCTGCCGATTAATACTTATCTGAAAGTGATCGAAGGCGAGGGCATCGCGAAGAGTGGAGCGAGCCCCGCGAAGTAAGATGGAGCAACCAGTTAAGAAAACTCTTGTTGGTGCCAGCGTCATGTGCTTCGCGATCAGTGTTTCGTTGTTAGCTTCCTTTCCCACTCAAGCTCAGCGCGATGCATTCTCAAAATGGCGGCCGACTCACGAGTTTGCGGGAGTGAACTATGTGGGAAGCGCGGCTTGTGCTCGGTGTCATGCTCCGCTAACTGCAAAACGTTTGGCAAATCCGATGAGTCGCGCGTTAGCGCCGGTCGAAACTTGTGAGATTCTCAAGACCCATAGTAAGTTGAACTTTCGCAACGGTCCTTATGACTACCAGATCGTTCGCGAAGGGAACCGCAGCATCTATACAATCAGTGATGGTCAAGGTTCGATTTCCGAACCCATCCTCTATTGCTTTGGCCAGGGCAAAGCCGGCCAGACTTACGTGTTTCAACACAGGGGCGTCTTCTATGAGAGCCGCGTCAGTTACTACCAGGAGACTGAGGTTCTCGATTTCACTATCCTGCATTCTCACTCAGTGCCTGAGTCGCTGGAAGCAGGCCTGGGCCGTCCCATGACGATGGAAGCGGCGCAAGGTTGTTTCGCCTGTCACTCAACCGCCGCGGTCCGCGCGTCGCAACTGCAACTCGATCATCTGGTGCCCGGAGTTACTTGTGAAGGTTGTCATGGCCCGGGCGAGAAACACATAGCGGCGATCAAATCCGGCAATAAGAATCTTCAGATTTTCAATCCGGCAAAGCTGGATGCAGATGAGCTGTCGCAAGAGGTCTGTGGTGCGTGCCACGTGGGTTTTGAAAAGGCGTTGCTAATGCCAAAGCAGGGCGGCATGAATAACCTGCGTTATCAACCTTATCGAATCTTCAATAGCAGCGGTCACAGCGGCGATGCGCGGATAAGTTGCGTAGCTTGCCATGACCCGCATGACAAATTATCGGAAGACTCGAGTTTATATGATGCAAAATGTTTGGCTTGTCATCGCGCGACTCGCAACGAGGCAAAGACTAACGCGCGCTCAGCTCCTGCTTGTCCGGTGAGTAAGCAACAGTGCACCATTTGTCACATGCCAAAGATCGAACTGCCGGGAGGTCATGCGAAATTCACCGATCACTGGATCCGGATTGTTAAGTCGGGGGAACCGGTGCCTAATTGAAACGCAACGCGGAGCGGGGCAGTAGCCCGCGCGTAAGCAAGGGCGTCGCACCATGGCCGTAGGCTATCTGGATGGGAATACGCCCTCCCTCACGGTCGGGCTACTGCCCCGACGGTTTAGAGGCGGGGGAAGGACCAGCCAGCGTCGTCACTCGCTTGTTCCATTCCGCCGGCGTCATCGATCGAAGCTGCGCTAACTCGCCGGCTGCAATCACCAGTTTGCGCACACTGGTAAGCACCACAAACTCGAGTGCTGCTTTTGGTTTGGCTGCTTCATCCAGCTTCGCTAATTGTGTCTGGCGCCACTCCGTCGTAGGCGTGTTGCCTGAAGATAAGTATGACAGCGCTTCCAATCCTGATTCCGCGATAGCCGATAGATCATTTGCCAGCGGCCTGGCCTCTTGGAGTGCGGGTGATTGATCGATCATTGGTCCGAGGGTGCGACTCGCCATTTGCCATTCAGCCAGGGCGCGTTCAAGTTTCGATCGATACAATGCAAAGCGCGGCGCATCGGATAAGAAAGCATCGACGTTTGAGTTGAAGTCGCGCGCGGTTTCACTATCGGGCCGCGCGGCGTCGACCAGCCCGGTGAGCGGACTCAGCATGGTCTGCGGCCGCATTTGATAGCGGCGATATTGCTTAACCGGTTCAATTATCGATGTTAGCGTGCGGAGTGACGCGGTGTTCTCACTTGCTGCGAGGCGGCGCAGCAACATCCCGTAATTTCGTTCGTGCGTTAACCCCAGCTCTTCCAGTTGTCGACTGACTACCGACAACCGGCGATACATGTCTTCGATGTCGGTGACGTTTCGCGGCGACCACAATCGCTCAGCGATGGCTGCGGTGCGCGGCCAGATACGCGAGTCGATCGTTTCGGGGCTGACCCACTCTCCCCACATGGTAGCTTCGCCGCCGAGAATATGTTTCGCTTCTTCCGCGGTTAACGACGTGTCCGGTGGAATTGGATCGGCCAGGTAATGTTGGGAGGCAGGAAGAATCAAATCGATGTAATAACCCGCTGATAGAATTCCGTTGTAGCCTTTCTTCGCTGCTTCTGCCAGAGATGCAGGTCCACGCCAGGATTGAATGACTGCGTCTTTGGGAAGATCCGGATGAAGTATTTCGTTCCAGCCGATCATTTTCTTGTGGTGCTTCTGTAAGATCTTCAAGATGCGTTGATTGAAATAAGCCTGCAACGCGTGATTGTCTTTGATGCCTTTTTCTTTCATGAAGGCCTGGATTTGCGGATTGCGATCCCACTGCTTGCCTTCGTTTTCATCACCGCCAATATGCATGTACGCGTCTGGAAATAGCCCGGCCATTTCGCCCAGGAATGTGTCGAGAAACTTGTATGTTTTATCGCGCGTGGGGTCGAGCGCGGGCTCAAAAATTCCGGCGCCGCGCTCAATTTTGTAAGGGCCGGGGGCGCTGCCGATCTCAGGATAAGCAACCAACCAGCTCGTGCTGTGGCCGGGAATATCAAACTCGGGCATCACGCGAATGCCGCGGTCGCGAGCATAGGCAATGATCTCGCGCACCTGATCCTGAGTGTAGAAGAGACCATCTGATCCGAGCATGTGGAGCTTCGGAAACTTCTTACTCTCGACGCGAAAGCCCTGGTCTTCGGTCAAGTGCCAGTGAAAAACGTTGAGCTTCACCGCCGCCATCCCGTCGAGATTCCGTTTGAGAACTTCCATCGGCTCGTAGTGGCGGGCCACGTCAATGAGCAAACCGCGCCAGGGAAAGCGCGGTTGATCCTGGATCTTAATAGCCGGCAGATAATATCCGTCGCGGTCGCCCTGAAGCAGTTGCAGAAAAGTCTCGAGGCCACGTAGCGCACCTACGACTGTAGGCGCGACCAGCCGCGCCTGCTTGTCGTTGACTTCCAAACTGTAGCTTTCGTTTTCGTTAAGAGACGGAATGATCTCACCGGCCCGTTCGCATTGGACCACCAGGATGGCAGCGCCTTCATCAGTTGCGAGGTCAGCCGGTAGAGTCAGAACGGTTCGTCCCGCGAGTCGCCTCAGCATGCGATCGATGCCGGCGCGTAGACGATCGTCCGTGTAGTTCTTTACTGCGACATTGAAACTGCTAGTGATCGGTAAGCGTCCCGTCTGAATTTGCATCGACGCAGGCACAGGCATGAGATTCATTTGCGCCGGCGCCATCATGTTGGCAGTTGGGTTCTGGCCGTACAGAGACGACACCAGGCCCAAGGTACTGATCGCGATCAGCAAGAAGGTGCTTAATTTGGCAGTCTTCATGAGCTTCTACGGAGCTTCAACCATTGCTTTGGCGTTTCGACAACCGAAGCAGCCACAGAGCCCAAACACACAAACCTCCGGCGGCGACAGTGATCAGAAGGAAAAACGGATCCTTGGCGAGATGCGGCCCCTCCATGATGATCCGCAAGAGATGAGCCAGGGTAAGCAGTGCAAAGACTACGCCGGTAGTTAAGAGATATGCTTTCATGATGTCCTCGCCGGTGAGGCAGTGGATCAAGTCACTTAGGCTCATCCCACTGCCGATTGTTAGCAATATCTTTCCGAAATCGTGACATAATCGGATCGCATTTATCGAGGCGCATTGTAGCTGATTCACCGCATATCCGGGCGATCGAAAAGTGGCTAACAAGAAGATTTATCAGACCAACATAAAAACGATCCACGATTCTCTTTACGAGAAAGAACTGCTTACTGCAAGGAAGGGCATGGGCACTCTGACTGTCCTACTTTTTGCGATCATTTGCGGCTCGACTCCACTAAAGTCTTCAACGGCATCCGCCGGCAATCCGGCAGGGTGGAGGCTGGTGTGGAGCGACGAGTTCAATGGTTCCACTGGATCGGCGGTTGATTCGACCAAGTGGTCCTTTGATATTGGCGGCAACGGTTGGGGTAACAACGAACTCGAAACCTATACGAGCCGCACCGCAAACGCGCACCTTGAGGATGGTTCGCTGGTCATCAATGCGATAAAGGAAACTTTCACCGGCGCTGACAAGATTAGTCGCAACTACACCTCAGCCAGGCTGCTCACTAAGAATAAATTCAGCCAGGCGTATGGACGGTTTGAGGCACGAATCAGGATTCCATATGGCCAGGGCATGTGGCCGGCATTTTGGTTATTGGGGGCGAACATCAATACCGCGCACTGGCCCAACTGTGGCGAGATCGACATTATGGAAAATATCGGCAAGGAGCCGGCGATAGTTCACGGCACTTTTCATGGACCAGGCTATTCGGGCTCGGGCGGCGTGAGTGCGGCTTACAACCTGCCAAACAGTCAGAAGTTCTCTGATGATTTCCATACCTTCGCGGTCGAGTGGGAACCTAACGTCATACGCTTTTACGTAGATGGACTTCTGTATAAGACGCGTACTCCGGCGGATCTGCCCGCCAGCACCTCATGGGTTTTTGATCATCCCTTCTTTATTATTCTGAATGTGGCGGTCGGCGGTGGCTGGCCAGGAAATCCCGATGCGACGACAGTTTTTCCGCAACAAATGCAGGTCGATTACGTCCGGGTTTATCAACGGGCAACGTGATCGTAAGTCAGGAGTAGGAAGAAGTGATGAATCTCAGATGGGCCAATGCCAAAAGTCCCGCGTGGCTCTTAGCAGTCGCAATTTTCTCGCTCTGTCTGACTGGCACTACCATGGCCCAGGGGAAACCTGCGGGAGCCGGACCGCCGCCGAACAATAATCCAAACCTCGATGACCGGGCGCGGCAAGTGGACGAAGGCCGATTGCGAAGCGCCGAAATGGATGTGGGCGCGGACGAAAAGAACCGCAAACTGGTGCGGGAAGCAATCGCAAACATGAAGGAGGACTTTGCGCGCATTCAGGTTCTGCGTAATGACATTGCCCGAAATCTTGTGGCCCACAAACCGCTCGACTACAGTTTAGTCGCCGGGCAGGCCAGGGAAATAAATAAGCGCGCCAACCGGCTCAATGTTTACATGCGTGCGCATACCGCAGAGGCTGAGAAGGAAAACAATTTACCTGAACTCAAGAGCGAAGAGATGATTGGCGCGTTGGTTAGACTCTGCAAACTGATCGATAGCTTCACCGAAAATCCTGCGCTAAAGAACGCGGCGACGATCGATTCGAAAGATGTCGCTAAGGGCAAAGAAAACAAGGCCGACGCCGATCGAGACCTGCTCGCGATTATTAAGCTCAGCAATAGTCTTCAGAAGAAATCAGAGAGCCTGAAGAGTTCTCGATAATGATCGCACGTTTGCTGACCAGATTCTGCTTCGTCGCAGCGACGAGTAAATTTAGCCCGGCCTTTCAAGGCCGGGATCGGAGAAGCAAGTCGAGTCACGTCGCGTAAGCGACGATTGAGTGAATGGTTCAGCCGGTGCTAACGCGACCATATTAGAAGGCTGTGCTATTTCCCGGCCTTGAAAGGCCGGGCTAAATTCAAACCACCGCTACGCGGCGAAGACCCAAGACCTCTCGGCCAGATCGCCGAGCACATGAGAACCCCACCATCACTCGGTCAACCTCTCATGGTGCGATTATAAACGACGACTCTTGCTTGACGACCTTTTGTTGCACGAGATCGCGGCTTTCGATTACAGCCGAGTATTTACCGGCAGGCAGTCCAGTAAGCTTAATATATTTGGCTAAGGTTAAATGAGGTATCGGATCGATTGCGGTTTCTGTCAGTTGGTAGTCAATTGGTCTGGTCACCGGTTTGCCGTCTTTCATCAGAGTGACGGTTACTCTCACCAGCGGCGTTCCCGTTTCGCGGGAAACAGCCGCATTGTAAAGTTGGAAGAAAACGATCAAGTTATCGGTTGAGTGAAATTCGCGACTGGGCGACGGACGAATCTGTACACTGCCTTCGCTGAAGACATCACCGTTCCGAGACGGTCTCTTGAGCGGGTCGGCATGACGGCTCAACACTGCTCCGGTGGTCCAGAAGCTCGCATCATCAATTGGCAATTCGAGCTTCTCTCGTTTGGCCGCAACCTTGCCCGATAGTCGATCTCGCACAATGAGATCGACCGTGTAACTACCAGCATATAACTGCATGTCCTGCCGATAGAAAATCTTATCGTGCGAAATCGATTCGT
>Ga0209474_10004670_pt1 | contig 11781 bp, 10 predicted proteins | sample GraSoiAngelo_145_FD_185902 | JGI IMG/M metagenome (GOLD analysis project Ga0209474, IMG submission 185902) | Grasslands soil microbial communities from the Angelo Coastal Reserve, California, USA - 14_1009_05_20cm (SPAdes) (version 2) | ecosystem: Environmental > Terrestrial > Soil > Grasslands...
GCCCATTGAGCGCACCACTACGTCGAGCCGTCCGAACAGGTAATCGGTGACGGACTCGACGCCGCGCCGGTCGGCCAGGACAGCAGCGATATCGGTGTTGGCCGCATAGCCGGCAGCGGCGGCGCGGGCGCGCGGCAACAATAGATCGACGAGAAACCCCGGCCGGACTTGCCAACGATACAGGAGAAACCGCGCAGTCGCCGTTTGCCGCAGCCATTCGGCCGTCCCCGGCTGCCAGGGCTGCGGTGCGATCTCGTCGGTCACGCGGCCGTCTTCGACGCGAAGCTTCAGAAAGCTCGAAGTGTAGCGCCCTGGCTTGAATTTGTAGGATTCGTCGAAATCGTTATGGACGATCAGCACCACGACCCAATCGGGGCGGTAACGCACGACCTCGCGCTCAGTCATCTGCAGATACTGGCTTAATGGCGCGCCGCTGATGCCGAAGCGATAAACCTCGACAGCCCGCCGCGCGCCGCCGAGTTCGGCGCTCAAGAGTTCGCCGAGGCTGCGGTCATAGGGGACTTGCAACGCCTCGACAAAACTATCGCCGACCACCGCGACGCGAGCGACACCTGGCCGGCGCGCCACGGCATAATCGCCGAGGCCGGAATTCCAGCCCTCGGCATTGATGCGATAAGGCGCGGCGATCTCGTCGCGCACCCGCCAGGTACCGTGCTGGTTCGGCGCATAGCGGACCACGCCCTCGACAAAGGCGTTCGCCGGCACATCGCTCGCCAGCCACACCAGACGGAACACGACGAACTCGCAAAACCCGACGAACACGAGAACGCTAGCCAGCACCAGCCCGAGATTGACCGCGAAATTCCGCCAGCGCCGCATCATTCCGCGCCGGGTTAACGGCAAAGAAGCGGGTTCATCAATCCGGGTCGAAACGGTCGCGATAATCGAGCTTCAGCGCTGGATCCTGCTGTTCCTTCCGCAGGAAGCAATCGCCGGCGACCAGCACCTCGATCTCGCTGCCCATGAAGCAGCGGAACGCGTCTTCCGGCGTGCATGCGATAGGTTCGCCGCGGACATTGAAGCTGGTATTGACCAGAACCGGACAACCGGTGCGCGCCTTGAAGGTCGACAATAGCGCGTGATATCGCGGGTTGGTTTCGCGGTGCACGGTCTGGATGCGCGCCGAATAATCCACGTGGGTCACCGCCGGGATTTCGGAGCGCACGATATTCAGCTTATCGATGCCGAACAGCGCGGTCTCATCGGCATTCATCACCCGCCGACGCTCGGGAGCGACATCGGCGACGAGCAGCATATACGGGCTGTCTTCTGCGAGATCGAACCAGTCGGCCACATCGTCGCGCAACACCGACGGGGCGAACGGGCGGAAGCTTTCGCGGTATTTGACCCTGAGGTTCAGCGTCTTCTGCATCGAAGGACTGCGCGGGTCGCCGAGGATCGAGCGCGCGCCCAATGCCCGCGGTCCGAATTCCATGCGGCCCTGAAACCAACCGACCGCCTTCTCCTCGATCAACGCCGATGTCGTCGCCTCGAGCAGTTCCGGTTCCGCCATCGTCTGAAAGCTGGCGCCAACCGCGCTGAGGCGTTGCTCGATATCGGGTTGCGTAAAGCCAGGCCCGAGATAGCAGCCCTGCATCGCATCGAGCGCGTTGAGTGGCAGGCGGGGCATTTTCTTGTGGAGGTGATAGGCAGCAAGAGCAGCGCCGAGCGCGCCGCCGGCATCGCCCGCCGCGGGCTGGATCCACAGCCGCTCGAAATGGCCGTCGCGCAGGATCTTGCCATTGGCGACGCAGTTGAGCGCCACGCCTCCGGCGAGGCACAGATTGCGGGCGCCGGTCTCGGCAGCAATTCCGCGCGTCAGACGCAGTACGACTTCCTCGGTGACCGCCTGCACCGAGGCCGCGAGGTCCATCTCGCGTTGGGTCAATGGCGCTTCGGGTGCGCGCGGCGGGCCGCCGAACAGCGCCTCGAAACGCGCATTGGTCATCGACAGGCCGGTGCAATAATCGAAATAGCTCTGGTCGAGCCGAAAGCTGCCATCCGGCTTCACATCGATCAGGTGATCGAGGATGGTCTGGGCGAAACGCGGCTCGCCGTAGGGGGCGAGACCCATCACCTTGTACTCGCCCGAATTGACCCGAAACCCGGTATAGGCGGTGAACGCCGCATAAAGCAGCCCGAGCGAATGCGGGAAATGGATTTCCTTCAGCATGTCGAGCCGGTTGCCGTGGCCGTGGGCGGCCGATGTCGTCGCCCACTCGCCGACCCCGTCCATCGTCAGCACCGCCGCTTCCTGAAACGGCGAGGCAAAGAACGCGGAGGCGGCATGGCTCTGGTGATGCTCGGCGAACAGCAGCCGCTCTTCCCAATCGCCATCCGGAGCTAGCTTTTCCAGCTCCTGCCGTAACAGCCGCTTCTGAAACAGCTTTTCTTTCAGCCACAACGGCAGGGCCATCCGGAACGAGCGAAAGCCGCGCGGCGCAAAAGCGAGATAGGTCTCCAACAGCCGCTCGAATTTGAGGAACGGCTTGTCGTAGAAGACAACGTGGTCGACCGCGTCGAGCGGGATCCCAGCCTCGTCGAGACAGTAACGCAGCGCGTTTACCGGGAAGCGGGAATCATGCTTCTTGCGAGTGAAGCGCTCCTCCTGCGCTGCGGCGACGATATGGCCGTCGGTGACGAGCGCCGCCGCGCTGTCGTGATAAAACGCCGAGAGGCCGAGGATGTACACGCCGCCGCAACCGGTCAGAACAACGTGTAAAGAAACGGCGCGATCGCCGAGCCTTTGCTGAGCACGATCAGGCCGCCGAAAGCCGCCGTCATGACGATGACCGGCAACAGCCAGAATTTCTTGCGCACCCGCATGAACAGCCACAACTCGCGCACAAACGACACCGGCGTCTCCGTTCAGAACTGGTGTTTCATAGTATCAGGTTCCGGACCCGGCGGCTGGCGCGCGATCCAGTAGCTCGCGGCGGCCGGCTCCTCGCGCAGCCGCAGCGGGTCCTTGCCGAGCGCACGCATGACGAGGCCGATCGGCACGACCGTCGTGACGAACACCATCCCCATTACCAATGGGTTGACGATCTTGTACAGCACCAGGCCAAGCCGCAGCCACAACCGGTTCAGCGGCGCGAGCGCCGCTGGCCAGGCAAGCGCGAATGCAAGCATCGCCGCAGCGGCACCGAGCCACCAGAAAGCATAGGAATGGCTGAGCACCAGTCTGACGATGCCGACGACCGCGAAAACAGCGCCCAGCGTCAGACCGAAGGCGCGGTCGGACGAGCCGACGATATCGTCCTCTCGCGCCAAATCCTCGTGCAGATTGGCGCTCCCTGTCACTGGGTCGGGGGCGGACATCACGCGACCAGTTGCTTCTGCAATGGCAAATCGTCCGCAATAAAGGCTGCGACGACCTCGTCAATACCCTTGTCGCGGCCGAAGCCGAGCGCCTCGGCGCGCGACGTCGCGAGAGCCGGCGGCCAGCTCGACACGATCGCTTGGATCTGCGGATCGGGCTGCCAGCGGATGCGCGCGTACGCCGCCTCGCCGCCGGCGCGGCGCAACGCCGCCGCCATCTCGCCGACCGACACCGAGAAGCCGGGCAGTTGCAGTGACCGGCTCGTCCCGAACGCCTCGCCGGGGATGCCGAGTGCATGCACCAGCCCGGCGACGATGCGGCGCGGCGAAGCCAGCGCCATCACCGTGTCAGGCGATACCGGGCAGATCGCCTCCTGCCCCGCTAAAGGCTCGCGGATCATTGAGGAGGCGAAGGTCGAGGCGGCGCGGTTAGGCCGGCCCGGGCGCACCACGACAGTCGGCAGGCGCAGCGCGCGGCCATCGACAAAATCCTTGCGGCTGTAATCATTGACCAGGAGTTCGCCGATCGCCTTCTGAGTGCCGTAGGAGGTCTGCGGCGTCAGCGCGGTGTCATCACCGATCTTTGATGGCAAGACGCCGCCATAGACCGCGAGCGAGCTGGCAAAGACCAGGCGCGGCGCGGTCCCGAGAGCACGGCACGCATCAAGCACCGCACGAGTTCCGTCGAGATTGACGCGGTAGCCGAGATCGGTGTCGGCCTCGGCCTGGCCGCTGACGATCGCGGCGAGATGAAACACCGCGTCGGTACCCGGCCCGATGACGCGCGCGACGGTCGCGCGATCGGCGATGTCGCCGGTGACGAGCGAGAGGCGCTTGTCATCGGGCAACGGCAAAGCCGAGCGCGCGTTGTCGAACAACACCAACTCGTCGACCGGCCCGAGCGCCGAGCCTTCCGCCAGTAATTTCAGCGCCACCCGCCTGCCGAGAAAGCCGCACCCGCCGGTGATCACGATGCGCATCCGATCAGACCTGTACGTGGTGGGCTGAATCAGCATTGTTGCGTCCTTCGAGATGCCCGCCGCGCGCGCTCCTCAGGATGAGGGATTTTCTTAATGCCATCGCCAAAACTTACCTCATCCTGAGGAGCGCCCGAAGGGTGCGTCTCGAAGGACGTACAGCCGTCATCCAGCAACTAGGAGCCGATGCCGTATTTTTTGGCCCAACCGAGGCCGGCGAGGGTGTCGCCCTTCGGCCGGTATTCGCAGCCGATCCAGCCCGGGTAGCCAATCTCGTCCAATAGGTCGGTTAGGTACGGGTAATGGATCTCGCCGATATCGGGCTCGTGGCGGCCGGGATTGCCGGCGATCTGCACATGCGGGTAGTGGCCGGCGAGCGCGCGCACCTTGGTCGCAAGATCACCCTCCATGATCTGCACGTGATAGAGGTCGAACTGCAGCTTGAGGTTGGGCCGGCCGACCCGCTCGATAATGCGCAACGCCTGCGCCGTGTAGTTCAGGAAATAACCGGGAATATCGCGCGTGTTGATCGGCTCGATGACCGCGGTCAGCCCCTCCCCGGCCATGCGGTCGGCGGCCCAGCGCAGATTCTCGATATAAACCCGCTCGCCGGCTTCCTTGTCGCGCGCCTCGGGCCACAGCCCAGCCATCGTGTGCAGCAACCGGCAACGCGACGCCTTGGCGTAGAGGATCGCTTTGTCGACGCCATCGCGGAATTCCTGCTCGCGTCCCGGCAAGGCGGCGAGGCCGCGCTCGCCTCCGGCCCAGTCGCCGGGCACAGTGTTGAACAAGGCCAGGGTCAGCCGGTTCTTTTCGAGCCGCTCAGAGATTGCCTCGGGCGGGTGCTCGTAGGGAAACAGGAACTCGACCGCTTTGAACCCAGCCTGCGCGGCCGCGTCGAACCGGTCGAGAAAACCGATCTCCTGGAACATCATGCTGAGATTGGCGGCGAAATTCGGCACGGGGGCGCTCCCTGTTTACCGGCGGCGCGGCAGAGGGCTACTCTTGCCATTCGGCCGATCCAACGCAAGGCGCACGCTTCAAGCAAGAACGGGGAGGTTTGCCGCGATGACGCACATCGGACGGGCGTTCGCTTTTGCCTTCGCGGCGCTGGTGCTTCTGGCGGGCCCCATGATTGCCCGCGCTGCCGAGCCGATCACGATCGGGCTCAGCATGGCCTTGACCGGCGGCCTCGCTGCGGTCGGGAAATCGGGTCTCCTGGCCATGCAGATCTGGGCGGAGGACACCAACGCCAAGGGCGGGCTATTGGGCCGGCCGGTCAAGCTCGTCTATTACGACGACCAGAGCAACCCGTCGACCGTTCCTGGCATCTACACGAAGCTGATCGATGTCGACAAGGTCGATTTGGTCATTTCCGGTTACGCCACGAACATGGTGGCGCCGGCAATGCCAATCGTGATGCAGCACAACCGGCTGTTCTTCGGGCTGTTCTCGCTCGGCATCAATGTGGAGTTCCACTATCCGAAATACTTCTCGATGCTGGTGTTCGGCCCCGATCCGAAACCTGCCTTTTCGAAGGGCTGGTTCGAGATCGCGATGGCGCAGAACCCGAAGCCGCAGACGATCGCGCTCGTAACTGCCGATGCCGAATTCGGCCGCAACGCGCTCGACGGCGCGCGTGAGAATGTCAAGAAAATCGGTCTCAAGACCGTGTACGACCGGGCCTACCCGCCGACCACGGTCGATTACACGCCGATCATTCGCGCCGTGCAGGCGACCAACCCCGACGTCGTTTATGTCGCCTCCTATCCGCCCGACACGGCGGGGCTGTTGCGCGCGATCAACGAAATCGGCCTCAAGACCAACATGTTCGGCGGCGCGCTGGTCGGGGTCGCCACCGCCGCGATGCGCCAACAGCTCGGGCCGCTGATGAACGGGATCGTCATCACCGAGCTGTGGGAGCCGGCGAAGACGATGGAATTCCCGGGGATCTGGGATTTCCTGAAGCAGTACCAGGCGAAGGCGCCGGCCGAAGGCGTCGATCCGCTCGGCTATTTCCTGCCGCCTTTCGCCTATGCCGAATTGCAGATCCTCGGCGATGCGATCACCGCGGTCGGATCGCTCGACGAGGACAAGCTCGCGCAATACATGCACAGTCACCCGTTTAAGACGATCGTCGGCGACATCACCTTCGGGCCCGACGGCGAATGGACCGAGGCGCGGCCGATCTTTGTCCAGTATCACGGAATCAAGGGCAATGATCTTGACCAGTTCCGCGATGATTCGCGAATCACGATCCTGGCGCCGGCGCAGTTCAAGACCGGCGAGTTGATCTGGCCCTACAACAAAGCGCGCGAGGCGCAGTAGCCGTTCGGGAGGCGCCATGGCAGCCCTCAACGAGGCCGATTTCGCCGATCCGACGAGCCTGCTCGCCGCGATGGGGCATTCGACCCGGCCGGAAGAGCAAATCTGGCTCGATCCTTCCGGCCGAACCAGTTTGGCGCCGCGTACCGGCGGCATGATCCAGCCGGTGCGCTACGACATCAAGGAAGGCTCGGTCCTCTATCGTTTTGGCAGCCAGCTTGGGACCCCGGCGCAGACAATGAGCGGCGGCTGGTGGATCGAGCGCCGCGAACTCGACCAGCTGATCCGCTTTGGAGAGATCAATGACCGGACGCTCGGCTATGCGGTGCGGCTGTTGTGCTGCGTCCCGCCGGAATGGGGAACGGCCCTGAACCTGCTCGTCGCCGTCCGAACGCGGGGGCCGCTCGCGGCATGGCGCGGGCTGGCGAATTCCGCCTGGGCGAGCGACCGTCCGGGCCGTACAGGCAGCCATTCTGCGGCGCTGCGCGGCGGTTTTACTCGCACCGACATCGAGGCGCGCAACGACATCGCCGCCTGGCGCCTGCATCAGCTCTACATCCCGGGAACGCGCCGGGAGGGCGCGGCCGACCGCTTTTTCAGCCTAGTCGCCCAATGGCAGACCGAAGGCGCACCCGATTGGCTCTATCGGCCGGGATAGCCAGCCCCGCCGGCGGCCAAGGTTCTATTGTGGCGGCAGCGGTCCGGCCGGTTTGAGCCAGCGCTTGAGATCGGCATAACTCAGCCGGCATTCGCGCGGCCCGATGACATAGGCCGCGACCGAATACGGATCGAACAGGATCTCGATCCCCTCCTTGCCGGCCGCCCAGTTCTCCGCCCCACCCACAACCGCACCGAAATCGGCGTTGTCGAACAGTTCCCAGCCTTCCTCCTTCGCCTGGCGCTCCAACTGTTCACGGCACAGGGCTGAGATTTCCCCGACGGTCTGCGTCGGGTCGGCCAAAAAATCGGCGAGCTTTGAGGCGCGGCCGGCGGCCAGGTCGAACAGCAGCGCGACGCGGGCGCTGTTCGGATGCGCGCCGCCGGTGAAGGTCGCAATCGTAAAGACCACCGATGCGAGGCGCCGGTCGAGGTACGAGGCGGTATAATCGACGTTGTAGAAATTTTCCGCGCCGGCGGCCATCGGCCGCTCCATCTCGCGGTACTCCTTCACGGCGTCCTTGCCGAAAGCAATCGCGCGCGCCGCACGATTGAAAGCCGCCGCCGCAGTTCCGCGCGGCATCAACATCTGCGGGTATTCGATCGAGATCTCGTAGCGGCCTTTGCGGTTTTCGTGAAACAGGCGGGGCATGATCCGCGGCGCGTCGGGCGCGCCATTCGGGCTCTTGCCGGCGAAAAAGATGCGACGGGCGTCGGTTTCGGCAAGCAGACATTGCGCGAGCGCCTCCTCCGATTTGTCGCCGCATACGGCTTGCCGCCGGATAATCCATCGCCGCTGATCGGCGAGCAGCGCTTTTTGCTGTTCAGATGGCAGCCGCGCCCGCAAACCCGCATAGGCCTGCGTCATCGCCTTGTCGCTCGCGGCAAGCTCCGCATTGCCGCAGATCGCCCGCTCGGCCGCGGTCTTCGCCTGCCGGCAGTCCGGCGCCGGCTGCGCCGCCGCGGCCACGACGCCAAGCAGCAGCGCTGCAATCGAGCCGATAAGGGTCCGGGCAAGGGTCCGGGCGCTTCGCATTGGTCACTCCCGCCCGCAGCATAGCGCCGTGCCGCGAAGGCCGCGATCCGCTATGCTGCGGCATCGTCTCCGGAGAGCCGCCGATGCCCTACGCCGCCCCGCTCGCCGATATGCGCCTCGTGCTCGATGCCGTCGCCGGGCTCGGCGGCGAGGCGGCCGAGCTCGCCGGTCCGGTGCTGGAAGAGGCAGCGCGCTTCGCGGCGGCCGAGCTCGATCCGCTGAACCAGCCGGCCGACCGCACAGGCAGCGTCCTCGAAAACGGCGTCGTGCGTACCCCGCCCGGCTTTCGCGACGCCTATCGGCGCTATGCCGAGGGCGGCTGGATGGGGCTCGCCGTCGATCCCGCGCATGGCGGCCAGGGTCTGCCGCTGGCCTTGGCGACGCCGGTCGTCGAGATGTGGAACTCGGCGTGCATGGCGTGGGCCTTGTGCCCGCTGTTATCGTTCGGCGCGATCGACATGCTCGCGGCGCACGGTACGCCGGAGCAGCAGCGGCTCTATCTCGGTAAGCTGGTCTCGGGCGAATGGACCGGCACGATGAATTTGACCGAGCCGCAGGCCGGCTCCGATCTCGGCGCGCTGCGGACCCGCGCGGTGCCGCAGCGGGACGCGCGCTGGGGCGAGCACTACCGCATCACCGGCCAGAAGATTTTCATCACCTATGGCGACCACGATCTGACCGACAACATCATCCATATGGTGCTGGCGCGCACCCCCGACGCACCGCCGGGCAGCCGCGGCATCTCGCTTTTCCTGGTGCCGAAATTCCTGCCCGATGCCGAGGGGCGGCCCGGCGAGCGCAACGATCTGCGGCCGCTGCGGCTGGAAGAAAAGCTCGGCATCCACGCCTCGCCGACCTGCGTGATGTCGTACGGCGAGGGCGACGGCGCGATCGGCTGGCGGATCGGCGAGGAAAACCGCGGCCTCGAAGCGATGTTTACGATGATGAACAGCGAGCGTCTCCTGGTCGGGGTGCAGGGCGTGGCGATCGCCGAGCGGGCCTATCAGCAGGCGCGCGACTACGCGCGCACCCGGGTGCAGGGACAGCCGGCTGGCGTGCCGCGTAATACTGAGGGAACGCCGCCGATCATCCATCACCCGGATGTGCGCCGCATGCTGCTGTCGATGCGCGCGGCGACCGACGCGATGCGGGCAATGGCGTATTTCGCCGCGGCGGCGATCGATGCGAGTCGCCGGGCGGGCGATGGCCAAGCGCAATTCCGTGCACAGCGCCGCGCCGATCTGCTGATCCCGGTGGTCAAGGCGTGGTGCACCGATCTCGGTGTCGAGGTTGCATCGATCGGGATCCAGGTGCATGGCGGGATGGGCTACATCGAGGAGACCGGCGCGGCGCAATATTTGCGCGACGCCCGCATCGCGCCGATCTACGAGGGCACCAACGGCATCCAGGCCAACGATCTGATTGGCCGCAAGCTCGGTCGCGACCAGGGCGAGGCGGCGCGTGAGCTGATTGCCGAGATGCGGGCGAGCCTCGCCGAACTGCACGCCGGTGAGCTGAGGGTCGTACGCCAGCGGCTGACGGATGCAACCGCCGCGCTCGACACCGCGACCATGCATCTCGTCGGCGTGGAACCGGCAATCGCAGCCGCGGGTTCAGTGCCGTACCTCGAGCTGTTCGGCACGGTTCTCGGCGGCTGGCTGACGGCGCGGGTCGCCGCCGCCGCCTTACGCCAGCCGGCAGCGGAGCTGCGGGCCGCCAAGCTTGCGACCGCTCGGTTCTACGCTGAGCACTTCCTGGCGCGCGCGCCGTCTTATCTCCCTGCCATCATGGGCGGCGCGACGGTCATGGAGTTCGATCCCGAACTGTTCTGATAACAAAATAGGTCCCGCCCTTCGCCGGGACCTATGTTCTTTGTGCGATTGGGGCTCGCTACTCCGCCGCCTGTGGCATCCGCTTCAGGTCGGTCGAGTATTTGAGGTGCACCGGAGCGTTGGTCTCGAACGGGTCTTTGAGGCCCAGCTCCTTGCCGATCTCGCGCATTGCCGGCATGACCTCCTGGCCTAGCAGACGGATGCAAGTCCGCGCATCCTCGTTGCTGACCTTGCCGTCATTGCCCCAGATGCCGTAGATGCTCGGCCGAGTCTCTTCGAGCACGCGGCGCAATTTCGGGATAACCGTTTTCGGGGTGCCGAAAAACACGCGCCCATCGGCGACCTGCTGCTCGAAGGTCGGCCGGCCGCGCGGGTTCTCGGCGCGGCCGACCGCGAACTCGACAAAGTTGCGGCGCAGCTGCGGCGAAAAATACCCTGACGGGTTCGCCCATACCGGATGCGCCAGGCCGGTGAACTCGCCCTGCATCCACAGGAACTGGCGGGCGTTCTTTTCGGCCTTTTCCTCGCTATCCGAGACGTGCACCTGCTGCAGATAGCCGCGGTTCTCCGGGCCGGCCTCGTAGCCGGTCTCCAGGGCAACCTTGTCGTACAGTTCCCAAATCTTCTTGGTCGCCTCGATCGAGGTGTTGAGCGCGATGTACGGGTAGCGCTGCTTCGCCGCCCAAATGATCGTCTCCTGGCTCAGCACGCCCGGAATCCAGACCCGCGGATAGGGCTTTTGCAACGGCACCGCCCACGGATTAACGACGCGCTGCTGGTAGTGCGTGCCTTCCCAGCGGAACGGGCCTTCGCGCGACCAGGCGGCGACCACAAGATCATGCGCCTCTTCGAAACGCTCGCGGTTGAAGGCCGGATTGACGCCGTTGGCGAGCTGCTCCTGGCCGCCGCCCCGGACAAAGCCCGAGACGAGCCGGCCTTTCGAGATCATGTCGATCATCGCCAGCTCTTCGGCGAGCCGTACCGGGTTTTCCGCCAACGGCAGCGGATTGCCGAGCAGAACGATCTTCGCCTTCTTGGTGACTGCGGCGAGGATCGAGGCGAAAATGTTGCACTTGGCCTGCATGCAGAACGGCGCGTTATGGTGCTCGTTCAGCATGAAGCCTTCGACGCCTTGCTCCTCGGCGTAGATGTAGTGCTCCAGGTATTCGTTATAGAGCCGACTGCCGGCCACCGGGTCGAAGTACTTGTTGGAGAACATCAGGGCGGTGTGACCGACTTCGAGCCCGATATCGGCCGGGTAGGCGGACATCGGTTGCTCGGTGAAATACATGACGTGCATGGCGTTCTCCTCCTGCTTCTCCCTCTCTGCCCGCCTTGGTCCATTGCGGGGCGGAGAGGGCCGGGGTGAGGTGGGGGATTCCAGGGCGGTGGCCGATACCCACCTCACCCTCCCCACCGTTGCGCGGCGGGTCCCCTCCCTCTCCGCCCTGAAGGGCAGAGAGGGCAATTCAAGGCCTAATTCTGATCGACGAAGGGGATGACGAGACGGGCAAGCGCCTCGGGCTGCTCCATGTCGATGCAATGCCCGGTATTGCGGACCATTTCGAGCCGCGCCTCGCGCAACGCCCGGGCATAAAGCTGGCCGGCGCTG
>Ga0209474_10004671_pt1 | contig 11779 bp, 9 predicted proteins | sample GraSoiAngelo_145_FD_185902 | JGI IMG/M metagenome (GOLD analysis project Ga0209474, IMG submission 185902) | Grasslands soil microbial communities from the Angelo Coastal Reserve, California, USA - 14_1009_05_20cm (SPAdes) (version 2) | ecosystem: Environmental > Terrestrial > Soil > Grasslands ...
GCCGGGAGTCGTTGAACATCCGCGCGAGCAGCGCCGCGCCGCGGCTGCCGCGAACCTCGAGGAACGTCGCGAGCCCCGTGCCCACGCCATACCAGCCCGGGATGAAGTGGCGGTTCTGGGTCCACGCAAACACCCAGGGAATGGCCCGGAGATCGGCGAGGGTTCGGGCGCCGAGGCGCCGGGCCGGGCGCGAGCCGATGTTCAATAGGGCGATCTCCTCGAGCGGACTGGCGGCCTGGAAGTACGCCACCAGGCCCGGGTGGTCCACGAAGCGACGGTAGGCGGCGTGCGCGGCGCCCGAGAGGGCCTCCATCGCCTCGTCGAACTCCGTCGTGGGCACGAGGGCCAGCTCGCGCTCCGACTTGAGGGAGTGCTCGAGCACGCTCGCCGCGAGCAGCTCGGCCTGATATGCGGCCGTGCCGCGGTTCGCGTACTTGAACGACACCACTTCGCCCTGCTCGGTGATCCGCAGGCGGCCGCGAATCGAGCCCGCCGGCTGCGCCGCGATCGCCCGCCCGGTCGGGGCGCCGCCCCGGCTCACCGAGCCGCCGCGGCCGTGGAAGAAGGCGACGGGAACGCCGCACGCGCGGCCCAGCCGGGTGAGCTTGAGCTGCGCCTTGGCAAGCTCCCAGTTGGACGACAGAAACCCGCCGTCCTTGTTCGAGTCGGAGTACCCGATCATTACCTCGAGCACCCCTCCCTGCTCGCGCACGCTGCGCCGCACCAGCGGGATCTGCAGTAGCTCCCGCACCATCTCCGGGGCGCGCCGCAGGTCGTCGATGGACTCGAACAGCGGGACGATCGGGAGCGTGCAGCTCTCGGTGCCGGCGGCGTCAGCGAACAGGCCGGCTTGCTTGGCGAACAGGTAGGCGCCGAGCACGTCGGAGACGCTGTGCGTCATACTCAGCACGAAGCTGCCGATCGCCTCGCGATCGAGCCGATCGCGCGCCTCGCGGATCAGCCGGAACATGCCCGCCGTTTCGGCCGCGGCTCCGTCCGCCGGGAGGTCGAGCGGCGGGCCGGCGCCGAGCGGTCGCGCCAGCTCCCCCTGCAGCCAGGCGCGCCATTCCGGCGACTCGAGCGCCGGCGGTTCCGCGGGGCTGCGGGTACGCCACAGCGCGCGTAGCGACTCGTTCAGGCGCGTGGAATTCTCGCGGATGTCCAATCGGAAGGTGCTGAACCGGAAGGCTTCCACCTCGCGCCGCACCGGCCGGACGAGCAGCCCGGCGGCCGTGGTGCACTGGGCGTCGGCGAGGCCCGCCTCCAGCGTGCGCAGGTCGGCGATGAGGTCGTCCGCCGTGGGGTAGCCCGCGGCCTCGGGGGGGGTCTCTCTCCGCTCGGCGCACACCAGAGTGGCGTCGAGGCGGCGCAGCACGCAGGTGAGGAACTGCCGGAACACCTCGCCCGGATTGCGGCGCGCGATGGCGTCGCCCTGGCCGGATCGCTCGAGCTGGCGCGCGAGCGCCTCGCGGAACGCCGGGGAGATCACCGCCGCCCGCTCGGTAATGCTCAGCGTCCCCAGCAGCTCGGCGAGCCGCGCGCGGTAGCGGCGCAGGCTGGTGACGCGGTTTTCGCACAGGGTGCGCCGGGTCGCGTCGTTCGTAACGAACGGATTGCCGTCCCGGTCTCCGCCGATCCAGCAGCCCAGCTGGAAGAAGGCCGGCACCTCGAAGGAGGCGCCGGGGTAGGCGCGACCCAGCGCCTGCTCGAGCTTGTCCACGAGCTCGGGCACGACGCCGAACAGGTTCTCATTGACGAAGTACAAGCCCCAGGCAAGCTCCTGCTCGACCGTCGGCTTCTCGAGGCGCAGCTCGCCGGAGAGCCACAACAGCTCGATCTCGGTCCGAATGGTGTCGATCAGCGCGCTGCGCTCCCGGGGCGTCCAGCGCGGCGCTTCCAGATCCACCAGGCGCCGGTAGATGCGGCGGTGTTTTTCGAGCACGGTCACGCGTTTGGCTTCGGTGGGGTGTGCCGTGATTACCGGCCGCACGCGCAGCCCCGCCACCAGGGCGCGGACTTCGTGCGCCGGCGCGCCGGCCGCGGCGGCCGCCGCGATCACCTGGGCGAAGGTGCCCCGCACCTGCTCCGGGCCGCGCTCCACCTCGCTCTGGCGCCGCTGGCGCATCGCGGCGTTCTGTTCGGCGATCGAGAGGAGCTGGAACCAGGTGCCCTGCGCCTGGATCGCGCGACCCACCAGCTCGGCGGGAGCACTCGCCGGGAGCCGCTCGCCGCGGAGCACGAGCTCGATATCGGGCTCGTGGGCCCGGATCACGTCGAGGAGGCAGTCGTACAGCAGGTCCGCCGTGCGCTGCAGGTAGTCGGGCTGGCTCACACCACGCGATCGCGCGGGGCGGCGCCTGAGAAGAACGCCTTGAGGTTCTCGAGTGCGCGCAGGCCCATCGCGACGCGGGTCTCCTGCGTGGCGCTGCCCAGGTGCGGCAGCAGCACGACGTTTTCCATGGTCAGGAGCTCGGGCGAGACCTGGGGCTCACGCTCGAACACGTCGAGCGCGGCGCCCGCGATCCGCCGGGCTTTGAGCGCGGCGACGAGCGCCGCCTCGTCCACGATGTCGCCCCGCGCCGTGTTGATCAGGAACGCGGTCGGTTTCATGAGCTCGAGGCGCGCCGCGTTGATCAGGTGGTGCGTCTCGGGTGTGGCCGGCGAGTGGAGCGACACGAAGTCGGCTTCGCGCAGTACGTCTTCGACGGTGCGTTTCGCCTCGGCGCCGAGCTCGGCGACCAGCTCGGCCGGCGGGGGGTAGGGATCATGGAAGATCACGCGCATCCCGAACCCGTGGTGCGCCCGGCGCGCCACCGCCCGTCCGATCCGTCCCATCCCGATCAAGCCGAGCGTCTTGCCGCTGACCTTGGTGCCGAGCAGCTGGGTCGGGCGCCACCCGGTCCAGGCGCCGGCGCGCACGTGCCGCTCCCCTTCCCCGGCGCGCCGCGCCACCATCAACATCAGCATGACCGCGTCGTCGGCCGTGTCGTCGGTGAGGACGTCGGGCGTGTTCGTGACGACCAGCCCGCGCGCCTTGGCGGCGGTGACGTCGATGTGATTGAATCCCACGCCGAAGTTCGCGAGGATCTTGGTCCGCAGCGGCTCCACCTGGAGCACCTGGGCGCTGAGGCGGTCGGTCACGGTGGGCAGCAGCGCGTCGGCGCTCGTAAGCGCGGCCTGCAGCTCGGCGGTGCTGAGGGCGTGATCGTCGACACTCAAGCGAGCGTCGAATTCCTGCGCGAGCCGCTGCTCGACCGCGGCCGGGAGGCGCCGCGTCACGACCAGCGTCGGCCGGGCGGTGCGCGGCGTGGTCACTGCTGGACCAACACGGGCTGCGACGCCCGGCGCCGCAACGCCTGCGCGGCCGCGGCGCCCAGCTCCGCGGGGCTCGGCGCCACGATGAGCCCCGCCGACCGCATGATCTCCGCCTTCTCGGCGGCCGTGTCGCCGAAGGCCGAGATGATCGCGCCGGCGTGGCCCATGCGACGGCCCTTGGGCGCCGTCAGGCCGGCGACGTAGCCCACCACTGGCTTGGTCATGTGCTCCTGCACGAACACGGCGGCGTCGGCTTCCTGCGGTCCGCCGATCTCACCGATCATCATCACTGCCTCGGTCTCCGGATCGGCCTCGAACAGCGCCAGGATGTCCACGAAGGAGCTGCCGTTGATCGGGTCGCCGCCGATGCCGACGCTCGTCGTCACGCCGACGCCCAGAGCCTTCATTTGGGACGCCGCTTCGTAGCCGAGCGTCCCGGACCGGGTCACGACCCCCACGGCGCCGCGCGCGTAGATGTGGCCGGGCATGATGCCCATCATCGCCCTCCCGGCGCTGATCAGCCCGGCGCAGTTCGGCCCGATCAGGCGGGTGCGTCGCTCCTTCGGGTAGCGCCACAGGTAGCGCTTGACGGTCATCATGTCTTGGGCGGGCACGCCGTCGGTGATGGCGACGACGAGGCGGACACCGGCGTCCGCCGCTTCCATGATCGCGTCGGCGCAGAACGGTGCGGGCACGAGGATGAGGCTCGCGGCCGCTCCCGTACTCGCCACCGCTTCCTTGACGGTGTTGAAGACGGGCCGGCCGAGGTGTGTGGTGCCGCCTTTGCCCGGCGTGACGCCGCTCACGACGTTGGTGCCGTAGGCGATCATCTCCTTCGCGTGGAACGTGCCCTTGTCGCCGGTGAAGCCCTGGACGATGACGCGCGTCTGTTCGTCGAGCAGGATGCTCATGCGGGCTCCTGACGTGCCGCCACCACGCGCTCGGCGGCTTCCGAGAGCGTATCGGCGGTGCGAATCGGCAGGCCGCTGTTGGTGAGGATGCGGCGGCCTTCGTCCACGTTGGTGCCTGCGAGGCGGACCACCAGGGGCACCGCGACCCGCACCTCGTGGACGGCCTGGACGACTCCCGCGGCTACCCAGTCGCAGCGGTTGATGCCGGCGAACACATTCACCAGGATCGCTTTGACCTTGCGGTCGGAGAGCACCAACCGGAACGCCGCCGCCACGCGATCGGGACTCGCGCCGCCGCCGATGTCGAGAAAATTGGCCGGCTCGCCCCCGGCGTGCTGGATCATGTCCATCGTGGCCATGGCGAGGCCCGCCCCGTTGATGATGCACCCAATGTCGCCGTCCAGGGCGACGTAGTTCAGCCCGTGCTCCGCGGCTTCCGCCTCGCGCGGGTCCTCCTGCGCGAAGTCGCGCAGCTCGGCCACGTTGGGCCGGCGGAACATCGCGTTGTCGTCGAAGCTCATCTTCAAGTCGAGGGCGAGGACCTGGCCGTCATTGGTGACCACCAGCGGATTGAACTCCACCATCGTGGCGTCGAGGTCGCGGAACGCGCGATAGGCGCCCAGCACGGCGGCCGTCGCCTGGTTCGCCTGTTGGGCGCCGAGGCCGAGGCCGAACGCGAGCTCGCGCGCCTGGAACGACCGCATGCCCACCGCGGGCTCGACAACCACGCGGAGGATCGCGGCGGGCTCCCGCTGCGCGATCTCCTCGATCTCCATGCCGCCGTGCGGATGGGCCACCACCACGATGCGCTCGTGCTTGCGGTCCAGCACGAGGCCGACGTACAGCTCGCGCTCGATCGGGAGCGCCTGCTCCACGAGCACGCGATGCACCGGCAGTCCTTCGGGACCGGTCTGCGAGGTCACGAGGACTTTGCCGAGCAGGTCCTTGGCGGCCTGGCGCACGTCGGCGTCGGTGGCGCACAGCCGCACGCCCCCCGCCTTGCCGCGAGCCCCCGAGTGGATCTGGGCCTTCACCACCCAGCGGCTGCCGCCGATTTCCGTGGTCCGGTACACCGCCTGCTCCGCGCTGTACGCGACGCCGCCCTTGGGCACCGGCACGCCGAAGCCCGCGAGCAGCTCTTTCGCCTGGTACTCGTGAATGTCCACGGGTCAGGCCCGGATCGCGGCCGCGATGTCGACGATGTTGCGTGCCATGCGGGCGGATGCGGCGTCGATCATCCGGCCATCGAGCTGGGCGGCTCCACGGCCGGCCCGTGCCGCGTCGTCGAGGGCACTCAAGATGCGGCGCGCGCGCTCGACCTCGGCAGGCGGCGGCGTGAACACGTCGTTCGCGAGCGCGACCTGTGACGGATGAATCGCCCACTTCCCCTCGTAGCCGAGCGCCGCCGCCCGGCGGGCCGCCGCGCGGTATCCCTCGGGGTCTTTGAAATCGCCATACGGTCCGTCGATGGCGCGGAGCCCGTAGGCGCGGCACGCGGTCACCAGGCGCGCCAGGGCCGCATGCCACTGATCGCCCGGGTAATCGGGATTCAAGCCCCCGATGCTCACGGTGCGTGCCCGCAGGCTGGCGGCGAGATCCGCGACGCCGAAGTGCATGGCCTCGAGCCGGCGGCTGGCTTGCGCGATCGCCTCCACGTTCGCGAGGCCCAGCGCCGTCTCGATCAGGACCTCGATCCCGATACGGTGCGGGATGCTGCGAGCGGCCTCGATCTGCGTGAGCAGCGCGTCCACCAGGTACACGTCGGCGGGAACGCCCACCTTGGGAACGAGCACGACGTCGAGCCGGTGCCCGGCCTGCTCCACGACGTCTACCACGTCGCGATACATGTAGTGCGTGTCGATGCCGTTGACGCGCACCGCCACGGTCTTGCCCCGCCCCTTCCAGTCGTGCTCGAGCAGGCCCGCGGTCACATGCTTGCGGGCCTGCTCCTTGTCGGCCGGGGCGACCGCGTCCTCGAGGTCGAGAAACACGCCATCCGCGTCACTGTCGAGGGCCTTCCGGAACAGCGCGGGCTGCGTGCCGGGGACGGCGAGTTCGCTCCGCTGCAGCCGGGCGCTGGCCGGCTCGTACCGAGTGAAACTCATGCCCTGACGGCGGTCCGGGGCGACGACCTCGCTGCGGGCGTCTGGACGGCATCGGTGGCGGGCGGAGCGGCGGGGCGCGGCGGCAACGGTGCCGCCGTGCTGCGGTAGTGCTCGGCCGCCGCTGCGACGCCCGAGCCCGGCGTCACCTGAATCCCGACGTCGCGCAGGGCCATTTCCGCCCCGGCGATCGCGCCCAACAGCATCAGCTCGTTCAGGTCACCGAGGTGGCCGATGCGGAACAGCTTGCCCGCCAGGCGAGCGAGCCCCGCGCCCAGGGCCAGGTTGTAACGGCGGAACGCCACGTCGATCACATCCGCGGCATTCTTGCCATCGGGTACCATGATGGCGCTGACCGTGTTGGAGTACCACTTGGGTGCCTTGGCGCAGAGCTTCAGCCCCCAGGCGCGCGCCGCGGCGCGCACGCCCTCCGCGAGACGCGCATGGCGTGCGTAGATGACGTCCAGGCCTTCTTCCATGAGGATGGCGAGTGATTCGCGCAGGCCGTACAGCATCGGAATCGACGGGGTGTACGGGAAGTATCCCGTCGCGTTCGCCCGAATCATGTCGCCGAAGTCGAAGAACACGCGCGGGCACCTGGCCTGCTCTCGCGCGGCGAGCGCCTTGGGGCTGGCGCACACGATCCCGAGACCCGCCGGCAGCATCAAACCCTTCTGCGAGCCGGTGACGGCGAGGTCCACTTTCCACTCGTCCATCCGGAAATCGATCGATCCGATCGAGCTGACGCCGTCGACATAGAGCAGCGCGGGATGCTGGGCGGCGTCGATGGCGCGGCGCACCGCGCCGAGGTCGCTCGTCACGCCGGTAGCGGTTTCGTTGTGGACGATCAACACGCCCTTGATCTCGTGTTGACGGTCCTGGGACAGGATCGCCTCGATGCGGTCGACCGGCGCGCCCTCGCCCCACTCCACGTCGATGATATCCACCCGCATGCCGTGGCGCTGCGCCAGGTCGATCCACAGGTGGCTGAACTGTCCGTAGCGGGGCGCGAGCAAACGGTCGCCGGGGGACAACGTATTAACGAGCGCCGCTTCCCAGCCGCCGGTCCCCGTCGCGGGAAAGATGAATGGCTGGCCGGTGGTGGTCTGGAACACCTGCTTCAGGTCGCGGAACAGGCCGGTCGCCAGGTCGGGGAACGCGGACGAGCGGTGATCCTCCATGGCGCGGTGCATCGCGCGCAGGATCCGCTCGGGCACGTTGGTCGGTCCTGGGACGAAGAGGAAATTACGGCCGGGCATAAAGTCGTCCTCGACGAGAGGGAAAAACAAAGCGAGAACCGGCGGCTCTCGCTTGTCGATTGGGCTAAGCTACGCGGCCACCCCCGCACCGCAACCCCACGGATGGGTAGGAGCGCACCGCCTAAGTTGAGGGGCGGTAACTTCCTACACCACAGGCGTCGCATCCGGAACAGGTCGGCGCGCGCTCTCCGAAATATGCGAGCAGCGTGCTGCGGCGGCAGGTGCGCGTAGCCAGGTAGCGTCGTACCTCCGCTGTGGCGTCGCTCCACCCGCAGTCGAACCCATGCCACAGCAGCACACACTCGGAGCGGCGCCCGTCGCGACCGGCGCGCCCCGCTTCCTGATAGTAGCCCTCCAGCGTGCGGGGCGGCCCCCAATGGACCACGCGACGCACATCCGCCTTGTCGATGCCCATTCCGAACGCGCTCGTCGCGACGACGATCGGTGCCTGACCGCTGAGGAAGGCTCGCAGCACCCGCCGGCGCATGCTCGGAGTGAGCCCGGCGTGATACGGGGCCGCACGGACTCCCATACGCAAGAGCGCCCGTGTCACGAGTTCCGTGAGGCGGCGCGTCGGAGTGTACACGATGCTCGACCCCTCGGTGACGCGCACCAGCTCGCGCACCCGGGCGAAGCGCTCGCGATCGTCTCGCACGCGCTCTACCCGAAACACGAGATTGGGGCGGTCGAACGACGTGAGCACGGTCTCCGCGTGCGGGATGCGCAGCACCTGGAGAATCTCCGACCGCGTGCCCGGCGTCGCGCTACCGGTCAGCGCGATGGTCACCGGGTCGCCAAGCAGGTAACGAAACCGATCGAGGCGACGGTACACCGGCCGGAATTCATTGCCCCACTCGACGATGCAGTGAGCCTCATCGACGGCCAGCAACGACACCGCGCGCCCAGCCCGTGACAGTGGTCGCACCAGGGCCCCGAGGCGCTCCGGTGCGCAATAGAGGATGCGAACCTGGCCGCTCACGGCCCGGTCCAGGATCAGACGCCGCTGGTCGGCCGAGAGCAGGCTGTTCAGGTAGGCAGCCGCAATACCCCGGCGGCGCAGCGCCCCGACCTGATCCTGCATCAACGAGATGAGCGGCGACACCACGAGCGTCAACCCGGCGGTCATGAGCGCGGGGAGCTGGAAACACAGCGACTTCCCCGCCCCCGTGGGAAGTACGGCTAGGACGCTCCGGCCTGCGAGCAGCGGGCCGAGCACTTTCAGCTGGTGGATCCGGAGCGCCGGATGGCCGAACCGGTCCCGGAGAAGCACCCGGGCAGTGGCCAGCCCGCCCCGAAACGGAGAAGCCGCGGGAGACATGGGCCAGGAACTAAAGCGGGCCCCGCGCGGTGTGCGGGGCCCGAAGCATGCGAGCGGCGGCGAAACTATGCGGCTACGGGAGCGCTCAGGCCTTGTCGCTCCAGTCCACGCCGTAGCTCCTGCCGCATTCCTGGCACGCCACCTCGCCGGGACGCCCCGTGACGTGCTGGCGCTTGTGACACCCCGGGCACACGAGATGGGGCTCGTGCACGACGCTCCACGCCTTGGGGCGCTCACCCCGGATTTCCAGCGTATCCTTCTGCACGCGGATCTCGACCCGGTTGACGTCGAGCACGACCCAGGGCTGGCCGGGCTCTTCCACCACCCGATACCACGCCCCGCGCCGCAGGCCTTCTTTTTCGGCACGATCTCCCCGGCTACGAGCCCACCCCTTGTCGGCCATGCGTATCACTCCGGCTCCTCGGTCGTCCGGTCCCGCACCAGCACGAGGATTGCCGCCTGCGGGACGACCAGATACTTGGATCCCTCGAAGGTGATTTCCACCGCCGCCTTCCGGAAGAACAGCGCGTAGTCGCCCACTCCGGCCTGCATCGGCAGGTACTTGACGTCGGGTCCGTGAATCTTCCACGGCTCGTCGTCCATGCTCGCCGGCTCAGTCATGGGCGTGCCGGGTCCGGTGGCGATGATGCGGCCCCCCTGCACCTGGCGGGTCTCGACCGCCGTCGGCGGCAGGTACAGCCCGACGTTGGTGCGCTCCTCCCCCTCCTCGGGGGCGATCAGCACGCGGTCCCCGACGACGATCAACCGCTTCGGCGCCTTGTCCGGCATGGGGCTCAGTATACCACTTCCCCGGCTCGACCGGGGATCCCGGCTGGGGGCGCGCTCGGGTTCACGTGCCGGAAACGTGATGTGGATCACGCGCACCGCTTGACAGGACAGGGCGCTGCACTATTAATGCGCGCCTGTATTGCGCCTGCCGCGGCGTCGCCGCGGCACCACCCACGGCGGCGCCACTCGTCGGCGACCGCACTTCCGACTCCGCATCCCCGTGAGGGAGCACAGCCATGCAAGGCCCACTAGGTACCGGCCAGACCGAGCAATGGAGCTGGATTCTCCAGACCGTCTGGGGGTGGGTCTGGGGCGGCCTGTCCTGGATCGTCGATTGGCAGGCGCTCGTGTTCCGATGGGTGTTGTACGGTGATTCCTTCTGGCAGGTCGTCGGGAAGTTCTTGTTGCTCTTCTTCCCGGCGACCGTACTGGTCTTGGGCGTGTGGGGCACGATGGTCTCGCTCTACACCATTCCGTTCCGTTCGGGTCGCGGACGCTTTCTCGCGGCGCTGCTCATGTCCTGGTGGGACGCGGTCCGCATGGCATGGTTCTACTGGTTCGGTCTGGCGCGGTTCCTCCTGGTGTTCGTCGGCTGGATCTGGGGCCTGCTGAGGCTGGGCGTCGGGCTGTTCTGGAGGACCCTCAAGAATCTGATCACGTCGCCCTTCGCGATGCTCGACTCGAGCTCGCGCCAGCCGGGCGTGCCGTGGATCGCGTTCGTCCTGCTGCTGTTCTGGTCCGCCATCGAGGCCACGATCTTCACGTTCACGCTGCGTCCGACGATGAGCGAGATGCTCTCGGACTTGACGGGCTACCAGGTGAACCCGCTGGCCCTCGTCGTGCTCCTGTGGTTCTTTCTGTACATCATCATCGGGGGCAGCTTCGCCTGCATCCAGGTGCTGAACGAGGCGATCTTGACTCGCGCCTGGGGGCAGATCGTCTCGATGGTGCTGGTCGAGTTGGCGGTTGCCCTGTTCGAGGTGCTGTTCTTGTACCGCGAGCTGATCGATGCCATCACGCCGTGGCTGGCCCAGCAGGGGTACCAGCTGGGGGTGGTCGGGACCCTGGCGCTGGCCCTGCTGGGGTGGGTGGGCGTGCGCGGCATGACCTGGTTCCTGTTCGGCCGGTTCGGCACGCCGGCGCTGCTCGCCATCCTGGGCCGGAAGGCGATGGAAGGCCTGGGCGCCGTGCGGGCGGCCGCGACCGCGGATGTGGAGTTCTGGCGCGGGCCGATCAACGCGCTCAAGGCCGAGCACGAGTGGTTCAAAAAGGAGGCCCAGCACCTGATGGAGCTGCTGACGCTGCCGGTGCTGCAGCTCGTCGCCAGCGGCTTCAACTTCCTGGTCGTTGTGATCATGGGCAAGCCGCACTTCAATCTGCCGTTCCGCTCGCTGGACCAGGTGCTTCATAGCACGCCGATCTTCCAGACCGGCAAGACCAGCACGGTTGAGGGAGGTGCCTGATGAGGGGTCGCGTAACGACACTGGTCCTGGCGCTCGGCGTCACAGCGTGCTCGCCGTCGGGAAAGGCGCAGACGGCCCGGTCGACGCTCGTGATCGGGTTGGATATCAGCGGCTCGTTCCGGCGAAATCCCAGTTTCAACGGGGCGATCGAGTTCGCGTCGCTCTACATCTACGGCCATCTGAACGGGGTCGGCGGACTGCAGCCGAACACGGCGATTTTCGTCGGGGAGCTGGGCGGGGAGCGTACCGGCCAGGCCAAGGTGTTCCACCCGATCCAGGATCTGTCGGGGAAGTCGCCCGCGCAGATCGCATCGGACCTGCGGGCGTGGTTCCCGCAAGAAGACCCGATCACCGACTTCAACGCGTTCTTCCAGCGCGCCGCGCTGCATGTCAAGCGCAACAACCTGGTGCTGGCACCGCTCAACGTCGTGCTGTTCTCCGACGGCGAGCCGGACTATCCGGGGGCAGGCCGGCTGTCCATGGAGGACAAGTACAAACGGGTGGACATGAGCCCGCTCGAGTACCTGTCACGCAGCGTGACCGTGCGGCTGCTGTACGCCGACCCCCCCATCGCCCAGTTGTGGGAGAACAAGGTGCCGCGTAAACGCGTGCGCCTGTGGAC
>Ga0209474_10004672_pt1 | contig 11778 bp, 8 predicted proteins | sample GraSoiAngelo_145_FD_185902 | JGI IMG/M metagenome (GOLD analysis project Ga0209474, IMG submission 185902) | Grasslands soil microbial communities from the Angelo Coastal Reserve, California, USA - 14_1009_05_20cm (SPAdes) (version 2) | ecosystem: Environmental > Terrestrial > Soil > Grasslands ...
TCGTGGTTGCGCGCTTGGCGGGTGCAGGCGTGGGTTTCACCGCCTCTGCCGCAGCCGGGGCCGGGACCGGCGCCGGGGCCTCGCCGGATATTTCCTCCGCAGCGGCCTCGACCGCTGCCACGCCGATCGAGCTCGTCAGGGTCCGGTGGCAGGTCTCGCAGGTCACGATCGACCGCACCAGCGTGCCGAGTTGATGTTCCTCGCGCCGCAGGTTGCGCGGGCGACCGCAGAACGAGCAGTAGCCCGTTTCGACTGTGACCGTCACGTGCCCAGGTCGCTTGTTCACCGCCCGCAGACATTACCGGTTGTTGCTAGACTTTCGCGCGAAGTCCTTTAAGTCCGGACCAGTGAGCCCGGGAAGGAGATTTTTTCATGGCCATCACGTTGCGGATGCGGCACGTACGCCGAGCGTGCGCAGGGCGCACAAGAAAGCGCCTGCAGGCTGGCTTTTAGCCGTGGCCATCACCTCGCGAATGGGCCACGTGATCGAAAGCCAGCAGTTTTCCCGGACCCTCCTCGAAGATCTCTTCGCACGCTCTGAAGAGATGAAGGGCGAACCGCATCGTTTCGTGGGACGGCTGGCGGGGCAGGTGATGGCCGCGCTCTTCTATGAGCCTTCGACGAGGACACGCCTTTCTTTCGAGGCGGCGATGCTGCGGCTTGGCGGCACGACGATGGGGACCGACAACGCGCGTGAGTTCTCGTCGGCCTCGAAAGGCGAGACGCTCGAGGACACGATCCGCATCGTCAGCGGCTACGCGGATGTGATCGTGCTCCGCCACAACGAAGAAGGCGCGGCCAGGCGGGCCGCCGCCGTCAGCACGGTGCCGATCATCAACGCCGGCGATGGTCCGGGCCAGCACCCGACGCAGGCGCTGCTCGACCTGTACACGATCCGCGACGAGCTCAGCCGGATCGACGGCGTCCGCGTCGCCATGGTCGGCGATCTCGCCAACGGCCGCACCGTGCGCTCGCTGACCTACCTGTTGAGCAAGTTCAAGGAAATCAAGTTCTGGTTTGTGGCGCCCCCTCAGGTGGCGATGCACGATGACTTGAAAACGCACCTCGACGAGCACCAGCTGCCTTGGGTCGAGACGCAGGACCTCGACGCGGTTCTGCCTGAGGTCGACGTCGTCTACATGACCCGAATCCAGAAGGAGCGCTTCACCGACCCTGAGACGTACAACGCAGTCAAGGGCGTCTACAGAATCGACAGAAGATCAATGGCGCTGATGCGCAAGTACGCGATCTTGATGCACCCGCTGCCGCGGGTCGACGAGATCGCGCCCGAAGTCGACGAAGACCCGCGCGCGGCCTATTTCCGTCAGGCGCGCAACGGCCTCCACGTTCGCATGGCGCTCCTGGACAGGCTGCTTTCATGAGCATCGCCGAAGGCCGGCTGAAGGCGACGGTGATGGATGCGGACCAGATCCGCCGCTCGCTCTCCCGCATCGCGCACGAGATCGTGGAGCGCAATCGCGGCGTCGAGGACGTCGTGCTGGTCGGCATCGTCAGCAAGGGCGACGTCCTGGCGCGACGGCTGGCCACCGCCCTCTCCAAGCTCGAGAAAGCCACCGTGCCGTTCGGACGCCTTGACGTGACGCTCCATCGCGACGATCTCCACCTCCGGCCGCCCGACGGCCACCGGCCGGGCAGCGAGCTGCCGGACATCGGCGGCAAGGTGGTGGTGCTGGTCGACGACGTGATCCACCACGGCCGCACTGCACGCGCCGCGATGGATGCGCTGATGGATTTCGGCCGGCCGCGGGCGATCCAGCTGGCGGTGCTCCTGGACCGCGGTCACCGCGAGCTTCCGATCCGTCCTGATTACGTGGGCAAGAACGTGCCGACGGCCGACTCTGAGCGCATCGAGGTCCTGATGGCGGAAGAGGACGGCATCGACCAGGCGGTGATCGTTGCCGGCTGAGAAATTGTTCGCCGCGCTCGTCCTGGAGGATGGCCGAGCCTTCGTGGGCGCGCCGCTCGGTGCCGACGTGGTGGGCGAGGGTGAGGTTGTCTTCAACACCGCGATGACCGGCTACCAGGAAGTCCTGACCGATCCCTCGTACGCGGGACAGATGGTCTGCATGACGTATCCGCTCCAAGGCAACTACGGCGTGCGTGACGCGGATGCGGAGTCGGCCCGGCCCTGGGCGCGGGCGCTGGTCGTGAGATGGGCCTGCCCCTCGCCAAGCCATCACTCCAGCGAGGCGTCACTCGACGAATACCTGCGGCGGTGGAACGTCCCGGCGATCGCGGAGATCGACACCCGCGCGCTGACGCGGCACATCCGGACCCATGGTGCGTTGCGCGCGCTGCTGGTCCACGAGCCCTCAGCGCCGTCGGAGGCGCGGCTCGCCGAGCTCGCCGTGGCCGCACGCCGCGTGACACCCCTGGCGGAGCAAGACCTGGTCGCCCAGGCCTCGCGCACAAGACAAGAGGAGTGGCTGGAGCCGCTGCCGCCGGAGCTCAGGATGCGGTGGCGGAGCGACGGCGCCGGCCTGCTGGCGGCGGTCGTCGACTACGGCGTCAAGTCCAACATCCTGCGCTCGCTGCGCGAGCGCGGCTGCCATGTCGTCGTCCTGCCCCACACTGCCACCTGGGCAGATGTGCAGGCCACGGGCGCGGACGGCCTGGTTCTATCGAACGGTCCCGGCGACCCGGCGGTGCTGGACGGCCCGGTCGAGCTGGCGCGGCAAGCGCTCGGCCACCTCCCGATCTTCGGCATCTGCCTCGGCCACCAGGTTCTCGGGCGCGCCGCGGGCGCGACCACCTCGCGTCTACCGTACGGCCACCACGGCGCCAACCATCCGGTCAAGGACTTCGACACCGGCCGTGTGCACATCACCAGCCAGAACCACGAGTTCCAGGTCGATGCGGCCTCGATCCCCGCCGGCGACTTCTACGTCTCGCAGCGCAACCTGAACGATGGATCGGTCGAAGGCCTCGGTCACCGCACGCTGCCTGTGTTCAGCGTCCAGTACCACCCCGAAGGCTGCCCTGGGCCGCAGGACAACCAGCACCTGTACGACCGGTTCATCGATATGGTGCGCAGCAGGGCGCCGGTGGCGAGGGCCGTGGCCGGGGGAGGTGCGGAACAGCGGCGGCCGCGCAAGGTCCTGATCTTGGGTTCCGGCCCGATCGTCATCGGTCAGGCGGCCGAGTTCGATTACGCGGGGACTCAGGCCTGCAAGGCGCTGCGCGAAGAGGGCATCGAGACGGTGCTTGTCAACTCCAACCCGGCGACGATCATGACCGACGAGGAGGTGGCCGACCGCGTCTACCTCGAGCCGCTCACCGTCGAAGCCGTGGAGCGGATCATCGCGCGCGAGAAACCCGACGCCATGCTGCCCACGCTGGGTGGCCAGACCGGGCTCAATCTCGCGACCGACCTTGCGAACGCGGGCGTGCTCGATCGCCACCGGGTGCGCATGCTCGGCGCCACGATCGAGACGATTCGCAAAGCCGAGGACCGGCAGGCCTTCAAACAGATGCTGGAGGAGATCGGCGAGCCGGTTCCCGTCTCGCGCGTGTGCGAGTCGATGGAGGCGGTCAAGGACTTCGCCGCGGCAACAGGCCTTCCCCTCGTCATCCGTCCGGCCTACACGCTTGGCGGGACAGGGGGAGGCTTCGTGACCACGGACGCCGATCTCGACCGCGTGGCCGCGCGCGGGCTTGCCGCGTCGCCCATCCACCAGGTGCTCATCGAGAGGTCGCTGTGGGGCTGGAAAGAGATCGAGTACGAGGTGATGCGCGACGGCGCGGACACGTGCATCACGGTCTGCAACATGGAGAACCTCGACCCGATGGGCGTGCACACGGGCGACTCGATCGTGGTCGCTCCGGCGCAGACGCTCTCCGACCGCGACCACCAGATGCTGCGGTCGTCGGCGATCCGCATCATCCGGGCACTCGGAATCGAGGGCGGCTGCAACGTCCAGTTCGCGCTGGACCCCAAGAGCTCGCAGTACTACGTGATCGAGGTCAACCCTCGGGTCAGCCGTTCGTCAGCGCTCGCGTCCAAGGCGACGGGTTATCCCATCGCACGGGTGGCCGCAAAGGTCGCGGTGGGCAGGCGGCTGGAGGAGATTCGCAACGAGATCACGGGCCGCACGTTCGCGGCGTTCGAGCCCGCGCTCGACTACTGCGTAGTGAAGATTCCGCGCTGGCCATTCGACAAGTTCCCGGCGGGCGACCGCAGGCTTGGGACGCAGATGGCATCGACCGGCGAGGTGATGGCGCTCGAGCGCACATTCGAGGCCGCGCTCGTGAAGGCGATGCGGTCGCTCGAGCAGACGCCCCCCGCGGCGTGGGAGCTAGGCCCCGAGACGATCGATCAGCCGAACGACCGGCGCCTCTTTGCGCTGCTCAGTGCCTTGCGCAACGGCACGGGACCCGAGTCGCTCGCGGAGCGGAGCGGCGTCGACAGGTGGTTCATCGACCGGCTCGCCAACATCGCGCGACTGGAGGTCGAGGGCGACGTCCACGAGCTGAGGCGAGCCGGGTTTTCCGACTCGATGATCACCGCCCTGCGCGGGGAAACCGTGGAGCCGGGCAAGCCCACCTACAAGCTCGTCGACACGTGCGCCGGCGAATTCGAGGCGGCGACGCCTTACTACTACTCATGCTGGGAGGAAGAGACCGAAAGCAATCCCGTTGATGTGCGCACCGTGCTGGTCATCGGGTCCGGACCGATTCGAATCGGCCAGGGCATCGAGTTCGATTACTGCTCGGTCCACGCCGCGTGGGCGCTGCGTGAGGCCCGCGTGCGGGCTGTGATGGTCAACTCCAACCCAGAAACGGTCTCGACCGACTTCGACGCCTCGGACCGCCTCTACTTCGAACCGCTCGACCTCGACGGCGCCCTTCATGTAGCACAGGCCGAACGTGTCGCCGGCGCGCTGGTGCAGTTCGGCGGCCAGACGGCGATCAACCTCGCCGAGCCCCTCGACAAGGCATCCATCGCCATCATGGGCTCGAGCGTCGAGGCCATCGACCTCGCGGAAGACCGCCGAGCCTTTGCCCGCTCGCTCGACGCGATCGGCGTCCCGCAGCCCGTGGGCGGCACGACCACCACCGTCGCGGAGGCCGAGGCCATCGCCGAACGCGCCGGCTACCCGGTGCTGGTGCGGCCGTCGTATGTGCTGGGCGGGCGCGCGATGGAGATCGTGCGCAACCGCGACGAGCTGCGGCGGTACATGGGCTGGGCGATCGGCGCCATGCCGCGCGGCCAGGTCCTGGTTGACAAGTACCTCCAGGGACTGGAGGTCGAGGTGGACGCGATCTCGGATGGGGAGACGGTCGTCATTCCCGGCGTGATGCAGCATGTCGAGCGAGCTGGGGTCCACTCCGGCGACTCGTACGCGGTCTATCCAGCGCCGGGTCTGGAGCGGCGCGAGCTCGACCACATCGTCGATTACACGGTCCGCATCGCGCGTCACCTGCGCCTGCGCGGCCTGGTGAACGTGCAGTACGTCGTCCACCGCGGTCACGTCTACGTGCTGGAGGTAAACCCGCGCTCCTCACGCACCGTGCCATTCCTCTCCAAGGTCACAGGCGTGCCGATGGTGAAGCTGGCCACAGGCGTGATGCTGGGCGAAAAGCTGGCGGATCTCGGCTGGGCGACCGGGCTGGTGCCGCCGCGCGATCTCGTCGCGGTGAAGGCGCCGGTCTTCTCGATGAACAAGCTGCCGGCGGTCGATTCGTATCTTGGGCCGGAGATGAAGTCCACGGGCGAGGCGATCGGCATCGCCCGCACGCTGAATGAAGCGCTGCGCAAGGCATTCGCGGCCTCGGGCATGCATGTCGAGCGCGGCAGCGCGGCGCTGCTCACCATCGCCGACGCCGACAAGCCGGAGCTGTTCCCGATCGTCTCGCGGCTCGTCGAGCTCGGATGCCGGCTCGTCGCGACCGACGGCACCGCGCGTGCATTGCGCACGGCCGGTTTCTCGCCTCGCGTGGTGGCAAAGATCGGCGAGGAAGGACCGACGGTCGTCGACGTCATCGTCCGCGGCGAGGTCCAGCTTGTGATCAACACGATGTCTAACATCTACGAAGACCCGGGTGACGGCAACCCCGTCTTCAAAGACGGTTTCGAGATCCGCCGCGCGGCCGTGGAGCGCCGGATCCCGTGCCTCACCTCGCTGGACACCGCCACCGCACTTCTCGAGTCGGCGGTCGCAGCTCCAGACGAGATGGAGGTGCGCACGATCGGCGAGTGGCGTGAACTTGTTCCTGCTTGACGCTCCGATAACCAGCAAGCGCCAGGTCGCCCGCGGGATGTTCGTGATCGGCTTGCACGCGCCTGAGATCGCGAACTCGGTTCGCGCCGGCCAGTTCGTCAATCTCGCCCTCTCACCAGGTCCCTTGCTGCGGCGTCCGTTTTCGGTCTATCGAGCCAGCGCCGACCACATCGAGATCGTGTTGAAGGCGGTGGGCGCAGGTACCGCCCAGCTGCTGGCGCTGGAGCTCGGCGACCGCGCCAGCTGCCTCGGGCCGCTCGGTCGGGGATTCGAGCTGGCCGCGGGGCCGCAGACGGCATTGCTCGTCAGCGGCGGGCTGGGGGTCGCGCCAATGCCTCTGGCGGCCAGGGACGCGAGGGCAGCCGGAATGCGGGTCACCTGGGTGCACGGAGCACGGACCGCCGCCGAGCTGTGCGCGGAGACGGACGGTGAAACCGTGATCTGGGCCACGGACGATGGTTCCCAGGGGACCGCGGGGACCGCGGTGGCAGCGGCGCCGGACGCGGAGGTCGTGCTCGGGTGCGGGCCGAACAGGATGCTCGCCGCGCTCGCCGAGCGCTGGCCCGCGGCCCAGGTTGCCCTCGAGACCTACATGGGTTGCGGAACCGGCGTCTGCCTGGGCTGCGCGGTGCCGCTCAAGGGTGGCGGTTTCGACCGCGCCTGCAAGGAAGGCCCGGTCTACCGCGCCGCCGACGTCGACTGGTCGGCGCTCCCGACCCACCTCTCGTACGCGGTGACGGCGTGACCGCTGAGATGTCGGTGGCCATCGGCGGGATGAGGCTGCGCGGGCCGGTGCTCGCCGCATCCGGCACCTTCGGCTACGGGACCGAGGTGCCTCTGCTCGAGCGGCGCGCGCTCGGCGCGATGGTTTCGAAAGGCATCTTCCTCCGCGCCCGCGAGGGCACGGCGCCCCCGCGCATCGCCGAAACGCCGAGCGGGATGCTCAACGCGATCGGCCTCCAGGGCCCGGGAGCCGACGCGCTGATCAGCGATTACGCGCCGAGGTGGGCGGAGTGGGACTTTCCCGTGCTGGTCAACATCAACGGCGAGTCTGCGTCCGAGTACGGGGAGCTGACCGCGCGCCTGGACGGGATCCCAGGCGTCGCCGGCTTCGAGATCAACATCTCCTGCCCCAACGTCGAGCAAGGAGGCCTGTACTTCGGCAACGATCCACGCGCGGCGGCCGCCGTCACCGAGGCGGTACGCAAGCGGACCAAGCTGCCGGTGTGGGTCAAGCTGACGCCGATGGTGAGCGATATCGGCGTCATCGCTCGGGCCGTGGAATCGGCGGGTGCCGACGCCCTGTGCGCGATCAACACGTTCGTCGGGATGTCGATCGACCTCAACGCGTACCGCCCGCGCCTCAGCTTCCGCACCGGCGGCTTGTCCGGGCCCGCGATCAGGCCCCTCGCGATCCATCTCGCGCACCAGGCCGCGCGGGCGGTGGACATCCCGGTGATCGGGATCGGCGGCATCATGCGAGCCGAGGACGCGCTTGAATTTCTGGTCGCGGGCTGCGCGGCGGTCCAGGTCGGCACGGCCACTTTCGTCAACCCGAACGCGATCGCCGAGGTCCACGATGGCATCGCCGCCTTCCTCGACTCGAGGGGGTTTTCGTCGTTGTCTTCGCTTCCGCGCTACCTTCCACGGGATTAGATGTCGACCGAGCTGCCTCCGACCCGACGCGACGGCGAAGTGCTGCAGATCCTGGCCACTGAGCACTGGAGCCTGCTCGCCACGCGCGCCCTCACCTACCAGGAGTCGCTCGGGCGCGTGAACATGTTCCTGACCATCCTCTCGGGTGCTGTGATCGCACTGGCGCTCGTCGCGCAGGCGGACCGCTTCGGGCCGACGTTCGTGACCGTCGCCATCTTCATGCTTACCGTCGTCTTCTTCACCGGCATCGCCACCATTCGGCGCCTCCTGATGCTCAACCGCGACGACTACAAGTGGGTGGTCGGGATGAACCGGCTCCGCCACGGATACCTGGAGTTGCATCCCGAGCTTGAGCCGAACTTCATCACCAGCTCATATGACGACCTCGCCGGAGCCCTGAAGACGCTCGGCCTGGACCCTGTGAGCGCGCCCACCGTGGGCACGATGTTTCACGCGTTCGTCACTCTCCCCGGCATGCTGGGTGTGATCGTGGCCTCGGTTGGAGGGGCCATCGGCGCTCTCGCCGCCCAGGGTTTCGGAGCGCCCGTCTACGGAGTCCTGCTCGCCGGCGCGGCAGCGTTCGTCGCGTCGCTGGCGGCGATCATGCGCTCGGGCCGCCGCTCGTTTCGGAGGTACGGGCCAGGCATCGAGACTCGGTTCCCGTCGCCACCTAAACCGCAACTCTAGGCATCGCGTCCCGTCACAATCCTCTAGCCGTGCTGGAAGTTGAAGGCCTTGCCAAGCGCTACGGCGACGTGCTTGCCCTCCAAGACCTCACCGTCAATGTCGAGGAAGGGCAGTGCCTGGTCTTGCTCGGCCGCAACGGAGCCGGAAAGACGACGGCCTTACGCTGCATGGCTGGCGTCCTGCTGCCCACGGCGGGCTCGGTCAAAGTCGACGGCATCGACGCCGGGGACGATCCGGCTGCGGTTCGAGCCCGGGTCGGACTCATGCCCGAGGTCCCCGGCCTCTATGAGCGGATGTCGGCTCGCGCCTACCTGGACCACTTCGGCGCCATCTACGACATCGAGCCCTCGGTGCGGCGCCGCCGCATCGACGACCTGCTCGAGATCTTCGAGCTCACCGACGCCGGCGACCGGTGGCTGGGCACCTTCTCCAAAGGCATGCGGCAGAAGGTCGCCCTGATCCGGGCGACGCTGCACCGGCCAAGGCTCGTGCTCGCCGACGAGCCGACGTCTGCCCTCGACCCGGACAGCGCGCGGCGCGCCTGGATCTATCTCCAGGACCTGCAGAAGGAGGGTTGCGCGCTCGTCATCTGCACCCACAGCATGGAGGAGGCCGAACACCTCTCGGGCCAGATCGGAATCATGTCCGCCGGACGAGCGCTCGCGATCGGCGACATGATCGAGCTCCGCCGCCGATCGGGCCTGAAGACGCGCCAGGAAGTGCGCGAGCTGCCAACGCTGCAGGACATCTATCTCGCCATCGTCGGGAACCACCTGGAGAGCCCCCATGAGCTGGCCGAAACTCGAACGGCGTAAGGCGGCTCTGGTAGCGGCGCGCGATCTGCGGGATGCGATCAGCGAGCTGCGGTTGATCGCGGCGATGGTCGCCTTGACGCTTGCGATTCCGATCGGCGCGGGGTCGGGTGTGAGGGCGCTCGCGGCATTCGGAGGTGGCACCGCCGTTGTGAACCGTCTGTCCCTGGTCGGCGCATTTTTCGTGGTCTTCATTCCCGCCAGCTTTTCCCTGGTGCTCGCGCTGGAGTCGTTCGTCGGCGAGCGCGAACGCACGACCCTGGAGGTGCTGCTGTCGACTCCGCTGCGCGAGGCCGAGATCTATGCGGGCAAGGTGGTCGCGGTGCTGGCCGTCGCGCTCACGCTGTGTTATGGCGGCCTGATCGTCTACTGCCTGGTCGCGTTTCCGGGGCTCGGCTACTTTCCGATCGGGATCCTGCTCGCGCTCGCTCTGTCGACGATCTGCCAGGTGGCGGCGATGGTCAGCGGCGCGGTGATCATCAGCCTCAACGCGCGCACCATGCGCGCGGCCAACGTCATGGCCTCCTTCATCATCCTGCCGATGTCGCTCGTGCTGCAGCTCGAGGCGGCGCTGATCTTGCTTGGGCGCGCCGAGTTTCTGTGGTGCTTTGCGCTCCTGATGACGGTGGTCGCGATCGTCCTCCTGCGCATGGGGTTCAGCGGTTTCTCCCGCGAGACGCTGCTGGCGCGAGACGTCGGCCTGCGGCATCCGCTGCGGCGTGCGATCGGCGCCGTGCGTGCAAGCTTCGATCAACGCCCCGCGTTCCCGCGCCTGGTCTGGATGCGCCGGATCCCGATGCTGCTGGCGGCGCTGGGTTTTCCGATCGGCGCCCTGGCCGGCTACCTCGCGGGATCGACCGGCGCCATCCCGGCGGTCGTCGTGCGCCCGGTCCTCTCGAGCCTGGTGAGGTCTGCGGGGTCGGGCGGCGCGTTCGATGAGGCAATCGCGATCTTTGCCCACAACGTCCTCGCGTTCATCTTCGTCGCCGTTCTCGCGATCCTGACCGTGGGTCTGAGCGGGTTTCTGCTCACGTTTGCGCCGGGCTTCCTCCTCGGCTTCGCCGCCGCCCTCACCTCCTGGACGGTCGCGCTGACGGGGATAGTGCCCAACGGTTTGGTGGAGATCCCCGCCGCGATCATCGCCGGCGGTCTGGCCATCCAGGTGGGAGCGACCACCATCCACATGGACGCGAGCGGTGGTTGGAGCGCCCGCGTGCTGAAGGCGCTTGCCGACTACGTGCGCGCGCTGCGCTGGCTGGTGCCGGCGCTGGCCGTGGCGGCGGTGCTCGAAGTCTGGCTCGGATGACCGAACACAGCAGGCCTCAATAGCCAGACCGCAAGCACGACGGATCCAGCGACCGCCGCCCCGATCGCCATCGCCCAGGGCGCTCCGAAAAGGGTCGCCAGCAAGCCGGCCTGCGTGGCGCCGAGCGGCCCGACCCCGATCAGGGCCTGTCCGTACAAGCCCATCACGCGACCACGCAGGTGGTCTGGCGCGATGGTCTGGATGCGGTTGTTGGTGGCGGCCAGGAACGAGATCTGCGCATACCCGGCCACGAAGAGCGTGACCAGCGAGATCAAGAACACACGGGAGATCGAAAACTCGAGCAGCGCAGCCACCCAGATCGCGGCCATCCACAGCTGGCGGCGCGGATCGGCCCCCAGCTGGGGAAAGAACGCAAGCATCAACGCACCGGTCATGGCGCCCAGGCCCATGGCCCCAACGAGGAAGCCGAAGCCCTGCGCCCCGACGTACAGGACCTGGTCGGCGAACAGGGGAATCAGCGTCAGGCGGTTCATCGCGAAGAGCGAGAAAACCGCGACCAGGAGCAGCAGCATGCCGACCACGGGTTCACGCCGCGCATACGAGATGCCCTGCAGCAGCCGGGCCAGCCACGGCTGGTCGGCGTGGTCCCGCGCAAGAGCCGGTAGGTCGCGCATGAGGAGCAAAGCCGCCACGGCGCCGAGGTAGCTGAGGGAGTTGGCAAGAAAGCACAACGGCACGCCGACGACGGCGATCAGGACGCCGGCGACCGAGGGACCGACGACCGCGGCGCCGTTGAACACCGACGAGTTGAGGGCGATCGCGTTCATGAGGTCTTGCTTGCCGACCATCTCGACGATGAACGCCTGGCGCGCCGGAACGTCGAAGAGGTTGATGGTGCCCACCGCAAGCGCGGCGATGACGACCATCCAGTACTGGGCATGGCCGCTCGAGCTGACCACGAAGAGCGTGAACGATGGAACCATGAACAGCGACTGGGTCGCGAGCAGGACGCTGCGCTTTCGGTACCGGTCTGCGATCACACCTCCGAACTGGCCGCCAAGCAAGACCGGCGTGAACTGGGCTGCAAGCACCAGGCCGACGAGGAGCCCGCTAT
>Ga0209474_10004673_pt1 | contig 11777 bp, 7 predicted proteins | sample GraSoiAngelo_145_FD_185902 | JGI IMG/M metagenome (GOLD analysis project Ga0209474, IMG submission 185902) | Grasslands soil microbial communities from the Angelo Coastal Reserve, California, USA - 14_1009_05_20cm (SPAdes) (version 2) | ecosystem: Environmental > Terrestrial > Soil > Grasslands ...
CCGTGCGAATCGAGGCCTCCGGGCCGTTGCCCCTGCCGCAGCAGCCGCTGGCGCCGGAGCTGCTGGGCCTCGTCCAGCACGTCGCCTCGTACGAGCGGCTCGCCGCCGAGGCCGCGGTGAGCGGCGACCGCGACCTGGTCTACAAGGCGCTGCTCGCGCACCCGCTGATCGGCCAGACAGCGCAGGCAGAGGAGCTCACCGAGCGGCTGCTGGCAGAGGGCAGCGAGCACCTGCCGCAATTCGCGGCGCGGGAGCGGGTCGGTTGACGCAACCGCTCGTGCTCGCGATCGACGGCGGCAACTCGAAAACCGACCTCGCGCTCGTGCGGGCGGACGGCGAGGTGCTCGCGCTCGTGCGCGGGCCGCTGAGCTCGCCGCACCACCTCGGTCTCGAGGGCTCGCTCGGCGTGCTCGGCGGGCTGCTGGCCGAGGCACTGGCAGAGGCGGGCCTGCCGAACGGCGACGGGCCGGTGGCCGAGGTCGGCCAGCTCTTGCTCGCGGGCGTCGACTTCCCCGCCGAGGTCCGGGAGATGCAGGCCGCGGCCGGCGCGCGCGGTCTGGCCGAGCGCATCTCGGTCGGCAACGACACTTTCGCCGTGCTGCGCGCCGGGACCGAGCGCGGCTGGGGCGTCGGCGTCGTCTGTGGCGCCGGGATCAACTGCGTCGGCGTCGCCCCGGACGGCCGCCAGGCCCGCTTTCCGGCGCTCGGCTGGATCACCGGCGACTGGGGCGGCGGCTATGACGTCGGGATCTCGGCGATCTCGGCCGCGGCCCGCAGCGAAGACGAGCGGGGCGAGAAGACCAGCCTCGAGACGGCGGTGCCGGCGCACTTCGGCGTCGAGACCCCGACCGCACTGGCGGAGGAGTTCCACGCCGGCCGCATCGAAGAGCGGCAGGCCGCGATCGACCTGGCGCCGGTCGTCTTCGCCGAGGCCGATCACGACGCCGTCGCCGCGGCCATCGTCGAGCAGCTCGCCGCGGAAGTCGTGACCATGGTCCGCGTCACGCTCGAGCGCCTCGACCTGACTGGTGAGCCGGTCGAGGTGGCGCTCGGCGGCGGATTGATGCAGTCGGGCGACAGCCGGCTGATCGGCGCGATCGAGGCCGGGCTCCGAGAGATCGCTCCCGCGGCGACGCTTCACGTCACGAGCACGCCGCCGATCGTCGGCGCCGCGCTGCTCGGGCTCGACGAGCTGCAGGCCGGCGCGGCGGCGCAGCAGCGGCTGCGCGACGAGCTGGCGGAGAAGTTCTCCCAGATCGAAACCCCCCAAATCGGCGGTCGCATGCGACCGGGAAGGAGTCGACGATGAAACGTCTGCTGGTGCTCTTGCTGGCGGTCGGCCTGACGGCGGCCGCATGCGGAGGCAACAAATCCGGCGGCAGCGCAGGATCGAGCGCCGTCACCATCTCGAACGAGCAGGGGACGACCTGGACCTGCGGGTTCAACCCCTTCAACGCGAGCGTGAGCTTCCTCTCGTTCGGCACCGAATACGAGGAGCTCACCTACGTCGACGGGCTGAAGAGCGGCAAGACGACGCCGTGGCTCGCGTCGAGCTACGCGTGGGGGAACGGCAACAAGACGCTCACCTTCACCATCCGCAAAGGCGTGAAATGGAGCGACGGAAAGCCGTTCAGCGCCGCTGACGTCGTCTACACCTTCCAGCTGCTGAAGAAGTACCCGGCGCTCGACCTGAACGCGAACTGGTCGGTGTTGAAGAGCGTTACGCAGAACGGCGACAAGGTCACTTTCCAGTTCAAGACACCGGCCGTTCCGTACTTCTACTACATCGCCGACCAGACCCCGATCGTCGCCAAGCACATCTGGTCATCGATCAAGAACCCCACCACCTACAAGGACGATCACCCGACCGGGACCGGCCCGTACACCATGAGCTCGTGCTCGCCGCAGGTGATCAAGTACAAGAAGAATCCGAGCTACTGGCAGTCCGGGAAGCCGGCGATCGACACGGTCTACTACCCGGCGTTCACGTCGAACGATCCGGCGAACCAGCAGCTGGCGAGCGGCAAGGCGCAGTGGGGAAGCCAGTTCATCCCGAACATCAACAAGTTCTACGCCTCGAAGAGCCCCGACAACCATTACTGGTTCCCGCCCGTCGTCAACGTCGCCGTCTACATCAACCAGAAGGATCCGGTGCTCTCCAATCTCGCCGTGCGGAAGGCGATGGCGTACGGGATCGACCGCTCGAAGGTCTCGCAGGTCGGCGAGTACGGCTACGAGCCCGCGTCGAACCAGACGGGGATCGTCACGCCGACCTTCAGCGACTGGCTCGACCACGGGCTCGCGAAGCAGGTCGGCTACAACCCGGCGAAGGCCGAGCAGATTCTGCAGCAGGCCGGCTTCAAGAAGTCCAATGGCATCTATCAGACGCCCGACGGCAAGCCGCTCTCGTTCACGATGATCAACATCGGCGGCTACTCGGACTGGGTCGCCTCGGCGCAGATCGTCGCGGAGAACCTGAAGGCGATCGGGATCAAGGTCACAGCCGAGAACCTGTCGAGCCAGACCTACGACAACGACGTCTACAACGGCCTCTACCAGCTCGCCTACGACGGGAACCAGACCGCCGGCCCGACGCCGTACTACGAGCTGCGGTCGCTCCTGTACTCGAAGGGCTCGGCGCCGATCGGCAAGACGGCCGGCTCCGACTGGGAGCGGTACTCGAACCCGGCGACGGACAAGCTGATCGAGGACTACGCCGCGACGGCGGACAAGGCGCAGCAGCACTCGATCGTGACGAAGCTCGAGCAGGCCATGGTCGACGAGATCCCCGTGATCCCGGTGACCGAGGGCGTCGACTGGTACCAGTACAACACCGGGAGCCTGTCCGGCTGGGTCACGCAGGGCGATCCGTTCGCTCGGCCAGCCGCCTACGTCAACCCCGACTGGGGCGTCATGCTCCTGCACCTGAAGCCGAAGGCGTAGCGAGCTGAGACGGGTTCAGCCAGCATGAGGCGCGCGAGATGAGGTTCGTCCTCCGACGACTCGGGTTCTTCGTCGTGACGCTGTGGGCGGCGGTCACGCTGAACTTCCTCATCCCGCGCCTCATGCCGGGCAACGCGGCGATCGCGATGATGGCCCGGTACAAGGGTCACGTGAACCCGCAGGCGTTGCACGCGATCCAGATCGCGTTCGGCGTGAACAACCACCAGAGCCTGGTCAGCGCGTATTTCGCCTACCTCGGGAACATTGCCCGCGGGCACTTCGGCATCTCGCTGACGTTCTTCCCGGATACCGTGGCGCACCAGGTGTTGCAGGCGCTGCCGTGGACGCTGGCGCTCGTCGGCGTGACGACGGTCATGGCCTTCGTCCTTGGGACGCTCATCGGGCTCGTCTCCGGCTGGCGGCGCGGGAGCGTGGTCGACGGCGCGCTGCCGCCCCTGTTCGTGATCACCTCGGCGTTCCCGTACTTCTGGCTCGCGCTGCTCTCGATCTGGCTCTTTTCGATCAAGCTCGGCTGGTTCCCCGAGAGCGGCGGCTACGAGGTCACGACCACGGTCGGCTGGAACTGGACGTTCATCACCGACGCCGTCAACCACTCGATCCTGCCGGCGCTGACGATCATCGTCACCGCGATCGGCGGCTGGATCCTGACTATGCGCAACAACATGATCACGGTCCTGACCGAGGACTACGTGCGGATGGCCCGCGCCAAGGGCCTCAAGCCGTGGCGGATCATGTGGACCTACGCCGGGCGGAACGCGATCCTGCCGAACCTCGTCGGCTTCGCGATGTCGCTCGGCTTCGTCGTCGGCGGGGCGATCCTCGTCGAGTTCGTCTTCAACTACCCGGGGGTCGGCTGGATGTTCCTCCAGTCGGTCGAGAACCAGGACTACGCGCTGATGCAGGCGCTGTTCCTGATGATCACGGTCACCGTGCTGCTGGCGATCCTCGCCGCGGACGTCGCGACCGCGATCCTCGACCCGCGCACGCGGGAGCGCGGGTGAGCCTTCCGTCCGTCGCGGACTCGGTGGAGCCGGTCGGCGCGACCGTCGGCTCCGGACCGCCGGAGGAGGCGACGAAGCGGAGCGCGGGCGCCGATCTGTGGCGCGCGATCGCGCGCAACCGCAAGGCGCTGGTCGGGCTCTGCATCCTGCTCTTCTTCGTCGTGCTGGCCGCCATCCCGGGGCAGATCGCCCCCGACGACCCGCGGGCGAAGATCTACCCGCGCGGGCTCGGCCCGTCCGTCCACCATCTCTTCGGCACGACCGCGTACGGCGAGGACGTCTTCTCGCAGCTCGTCTACGGGACGCGCCAGTCGATCCTGATCGCCTTCGCCGTCGGCGGCCTCGCGACGCTGATCGCCGTGCTCGTCGGCGTCTCCGCGGGCTATCTCGGCGGCACCACGGACGGCGTCCTGTCGCTGATCACCGACGTGATCCTGGTGATCCCGATCTTCCCGCTGATCATCGTCATCGCCGCCTACGAACGGAACGCGGGCTTCCTCACCCTCGTGGTTGTGCTCGGCGTCCTCGGCTGGTCGTACGGAGCGCGGCAGCTGCGCTCGCAGACGCTGTCGTTGCGCAGGCGCGACTTCCTGGAGGCGGCGCGCGTGCGTGGCGAGCGCAGGTCGTACGTGATCGTCCGCGAGATCCTGCCGACCATGACCTCGCTGATCCTGGCGAGCTTCCTCGGCGCCGCGCTCTACGCCGTCCTGTTCGCGGCCGGGCTGCAGTTCATCGGCCTCGGCAACCCGAACAGCCAGAGCTGGGGGACGATGCTCTACTGGGCGGAGAACAACGAGGCGCTCGGCGCCGGAATGCCGTACTGGGCGATCATGCCCGGGGTCTGCGTGGCCCTGCTGGGCGCGGCGTTCGCGCTCCTGAACTACGCCTTCGACGAGATCAGCAGCCCTGCCCTGCGGCTGCGGAAGCTCGAGAACACGGGTGTCGACACGGAGCGCGAGGCAAAGGCCGCCGTGCCGGCGCGCCCGCCGGACCCGAAGAACATCCTCGAGGTGCGGAACCTCTCGGTCGCGTACGCCTCGGAGCACGGGCCGGTGGTGGCCGTCGACGACGTCTCCTTCGACCTCGGCCGAAGCGAGTTCCTCGGGGTGGTGGGGGAGTCGGCCTGCGGCAAGTCGACGCTGGTCTACGCCGTTGCGCGGCTGCTGGGCGCGCCGCTTGCGGGCGAGATTACGCGCGGCCAGGTGCTCTTCAAGGGCCGCGACATGGTCACGCTCGCCGACAGGGAGCTGCGCCACATCCGCTGGCGCGACTACTCCGTCGTGATGCAGAGCGCGATGAACGCACTCAACCCGGTGCTCACGGTGGCGGCGCAGATGCGCGACGCGTGCGAGGCGCACTCGACGATGACGAGGCGGGAGATCGAGGCGCGGTCGAAGGAGGTCCTGCGGCTGGTCTCGATCGACCCGGTGCACCTGTACAGCTACCCGCACCAGCTCTCGGGCGGGATGCGGCAGCGCGCGATGATCGCGATGGCGCTGCTGTTCACGCCGGAGCTGATCATCATGGACGAGCCGACCTCGGCCCTCGACGTCGTCGGCCAGCGCTCCCTGATGGTCCAGATCAAGGAGCTGCAGGAGCGGCTCGGCTTCGCCGTCATCTTCGTGACGCACGACATGTCGCTCGTGAGCCACTTCTCCGATCGGCTGCTCGTGATGTACGCGGCCCAGGTGGCCGAGCTGGGGCGGACCCGCCAGCTGTTCGACAGGCCTTTGCACCCCTACACGCAGGGGCTGCTGGAAGCGTTCCCGTCGATCCACGGCGCGAAGGAGCGCCTGCTCGGGATTCCGGGCTCGCCGCCGGATCTACTGCACCCACCGTCCGGCTGCCGCTTCGCCCCGCGCTGCCCCCACGTCATGGACCGTTGCCGCGCAGAGCCTCAGCGCTTGCTCGAGGTCGACGGCGAGCTCGTGCGTTGCCTCCTGCACGAGCAGGCGGCCGCGTCCGTGCCGGCAAAGGAGGGCGTCGCGTGAGCGAGCCGCTGCTGCGGGCCGAGGGCCTGACGCGCCACTTCTCGGTGGGGAAGCTGCTCTCGCGCCAGCGGCTCCACGCCGTCGACGACGTCAACTTCGAGATCGGGCGAGGCGAGATCGTCGCGCTCGTCGGCGAGAGCGGCAGCGGCAAGAGCACGGTCGCCCGCCTGCTCGCGCGCGTGTACAAGCCGACGGCCGGCGAGATCACCTTCGAAGGCCGGCCGGTGAGCACGCTGAGGACGCGGCGGCAGCGCCTCGCCTACTCGAGCGACGTCGTCATGGTCTTCCAGGACCCCTACAGCTCGCTCAACCCCGCGTACCGGGTGACGCACCCGATCGAGCGCGGGCTCGTCCTCCATCGCCGCGAGGTCGCGCGGCGCACGCGGCGCGCGGAGGTCGAGAATTCGCTCGGCTCGGTGGGCCTCGTCCCGACCGGGCAGGTGGCCGCGAAGTTCCCGCACGAGCTGAGCGGCGGGCAGCGGCAGCGGGTCGGCTTCGCGGCGGCGCTCGCCGCCAAGCCGAAGCTGATCGTGGCCGACGAGCCCGTCTCGATGCTCGACGTCTCGATCCGGATCGGGATCCTCAACCTGATGAGCGAGCTGCGGGAGCGGGAGGGAGTCTCGTTCCTCTACATCACGCACGACGTCGCGGGCGCTCGCTACATCGCCGACCGGGTGCTCGTCATGTACGCGGGCCACCTGGTCGAGGAGGGCCCGACCGAGGACGTGATCGAGCGGCCGAAGCATCCGTACACGCAGCTCCTGCTCTCGGCCGTGCCCGATCCTCGGGCCCCGCTCGGCGTCTCGGACGCGGCCGACGTCGGCGAGCCGCCGAAGGTGATCGACCCGAAGGAAGGCTGCCGCTTCCGGGCGCGCTGCCCGCTCGCGATCGACAGGTGCGAGACCGAGACGCCGCGACTGCGTCCGGTCGGGCGCGGGAGGCTGGCCGCCTGCCACGTCGCCGAGGCCGACTGATGAACACACCCGGGCGCATCTTCCTCGCCGAGATCCACGAGCAGCCGGGCGCGATTCGTTCGCTGCTCGGCAACCTCGACAGCTTTCTCGCGGCCGGTCGCGCCTGTGCGGAGCGGTCCCCAGCGGCTGTGCGCCTGGTCGGCCACGGCTCCTCGGACGCTGCCGCCTCCTACGGCGTCTACGCCTTCGGGCTGCTGCCGGGCTGGACAGCGCTGCGGGACTCCATCTCGCTCAGCGTCTACTACGGCGCCGAGCTTGAATTCTCGCGCTCGGTCGTCGTGGCGCTTTCGCAGTCGGGCCGCACGCCGGACGTGGTCTCCTACGTCGAGCGGGCCAGGGACCGGGGGGCGCTGACAATCGCGCTCACGAACGACCCAGGCTCCGCGCTCGCGGCCTGCGCCGAGCTGACGCTGCCGCTGGAGGCAGGCGAGGAGCGCTCGGTCGCCGCCTCGAAGACGTTCCTCAACCAGCTCGCGGCGCTCGCCCTGCTCGCGGGCGCGGCCGCAGGCCGGGGCGAAGAGCTGGCCGAGGGCCTGCTGCGGACGGCCGGGCTGCTCGAGGAGGCGATGGCCGGGCTCGCAGCGGCGGTCGGGCCGATCGCCACGGCGTTCGCCTACGTCGGCCGTATGTACGTGATCGGCCGCGGAGTCGAGTTCGGGACGGCGCGCGAGATCGCGCTCAAGCTCACGGAGACCTGCCGAGTGGCGGCCGAGCCGCTGACCTCGACCGATCTGCAGCACGGCCCCGTCGCGGCGCTGGATTCGATGTTCCCGGTCTGGACGATCGCCTCGCCGGACGAGACCCTGCCGGCGCTCGTCGAGGCGGCCGCGCGGGTTCTGGCGGCGGGCGCGACGATCGTCGCCAGCGGCAGCGCGGCTGCCGAGGTCGAAGGGGCAGCCTGGACGCTGCCCGTTCCCGAGGCGCCGCTGCCCCTGCTCTCCCCGCTCCTCTCGGTCGTGCCCGGCCAGCTGTTCGCGGCGACGCTCGCGGAGGCGAAGGGTCTCGACCCCGATCGGCCGGAGCGGCTGACGAAGGTGACGCTCGCACGGTAGATGCGGGTCGCGCTCACGTTCGACACCGAGTTCCCGGGCCGGCCGACATCCACCGGAGTCGAAGACCGGTTGCTCGAGGCGCTTGCCGAGCGCGGGGTGACGGCGACCTTCTTCCTGCAGGGCCGCTGGGCGCGGGCGAACCCGGAGCAGGCACGCCGGATCGCCGCCGCAGGCCACAGGCTGGGCAACCATTCGAACTTCCACGCACCGATGAACGGCCTTGACGACGGGATGCTGCGGTACGACATCCGCCGCGCCGAGGAGACGATCCGCGAGACGACCGGCGCCGACCCGAGGCCGTGGTTTCGCTGCCCGTTCGGCGCCGGGATGGAGGACGAGCGGGTCCTGGCGGCGATCGGGGAGCTCGGCTACCGCCACGTCGGCTGGAACGTCGATCCCGAGGACTGGAACGAGGAGCACGCGGGCGCGGAGGTCGAGCGGCTCGTCCTGGAAGGCGTCCGGGCGCGCGAGCGGGACACGATCGTGCTCCTGCACGGGTGGCCCGAGGCGACCGCCGAGGCGCTCCCGCGCATCATCTCCACGCTCGTTGCGGACGGCGTCGAGCTCGTCTCCGTGGACTCACTCGAACGCGTCTGACCTCCTGACTACACTCGACTTCCCGTGGCTCGAGCCGGCTTCGTACACCTTCACGTCCACTCGGAATACTCGATCCTCGACGGCGCCTGTCGCATCCCCGGGCTCGCCGCGAGGGCGGCCGAGCTGGAGATGCCGGCGGTCGCACTTACCGACCACGGCAGCCTCGCGGGAGCGGTCGAGCTCGTGCGCGAGACCGGCAAGCACGGCGTCAAGCCGCTGATCGGCTGCGAGGTCTACGTCGCCGAAGACCGCCGTGCCCAGAAGAAGGGTTACGCCCACCTGACCCTGCTCGCCGAGGACAACGAGGGCTACGCGAACCTGATCAAGCTCTCGTCGGCGGGCTACCTCGAGGGCTACTACTACAAGCCGCGGGTCGACTGGGAGCTGCTCGAGCGCCACTCGAAGGGACTGGTCGCGCTGTCGGGCTGCCTCTCCGGCCGCGTCTGCAAGGCACTCGAGGAGAACCGTCCCAACGACGCGCGCGCCGACCTCGACCGGCTCGCCCAGGTCTTCGGCCGCGACTCGACCTACGTCGAGATCCAGAACGCGGGCCTCGACGTGCAGGCGCGGATCAACCCGTCGCTCGCGAAGCTCGCCGAGGAGGCCGGCCTGCCGCTGGTCGCGACCGGCGACGTCCACTACCTGCGCCACGAGGACGCGAGGGCGCACGAGGCGCTGCTCTGCATCCAGTCCGGTGACTCGCTCAAGAACCCGGACCACTGGAAGTTCGACACCGACCAGTTCTTCTTCAAATCGCCCGAGGAGATGGCGGCCGACTTCCCCGGCTTCGACGAGGCGATGGCGCGGACGCTCGAGGTGGCCGAGCGCTGCAACGTCAAGCTCGAGCTCGGCAACATCCTGCTGCCGCGCTTCCCGGTTCCGGAGGGCAAGGACGCCTTCGAATACCTCGTCGAGCTCTGCGAGAAAGGCCTGCAAAAGCGCTACGAACGCGTGACGCCGGAGCTCCAGGAGCGCCTCCGCTTCGAGCTGAAGACGATCCGCGAGATGGGCTTCGCCGACTACTTCCTGATCGTCTGGGACTTCATCGCCTTCGCCAAGCGCAACGGGATCTCGGTCGGCCCGGGCCGCGGCTCGGCCGCCGGGAGCCTCGCCGCCTACTGCCTCGAGATCACCGACGTCGACCCGATCCGCTACGACCTGCTCTTCGAGCGCTTCCTCAACCCGGGGCGCAAGTCGATGCCTGACATGGACATCGACTTCGCGGTCGCCGGTCGCGACCGGGTCATCAACTACGTCGCCGAGAAGTACGGGCGCGACCGCGTCGCGCAGATCATCACGTTCGGGACGATGATGGCCCGCGCCGCGGTGCGCGACGCCGGCCGGGTGCTCGAGATCCCGTACGGCACCGTCGACAAGGTCGCGAAGCTGATCCCGGAAGGGCCGAAGGTCTACCTCGACGAGTGCCTCAAGCCGGGCGCGGAGCTGAAGCAGGCCTACGACGCCGACCCGCTCGTGCGCGAGATCGTCGACCTGGCCAAGCCGCTCGAAGGCCTTGTCCGCCAGGACTCGATCCACGCCGCCGGGGTCGTGATCTCCGACCGTCCGTTGACCGACGTCGTCCCGCTGCAGCAGAAGGGCCCCGACCAGGAGGTCGTGACCCAGTTCGGGATGTGGGACGTCGAGGCGCTCGGACTGCTGAAGATGGACTTCCTCGGCCTGCGCAACCTCGACGTGATCGACAAGGCGGTCGAGCTGATCGGCGGGCTCGACATCCGCAAGATCCCACTCGACGATGCGAAGACCTACGAGATGCTCGCGGGAGCGGACTCGGTCGGCGTCTTCCAGTTCGAGTCGTCAGGCATGCGCGAGGCGCTGCGACAGGTCAAGCCGACCGAGTTCGACGACCTGATCGCCCTCGTCGCCCTCTACCGACCTGGGCCGATGCAGTACATCCCCGAGTACGCGCGGCGCAAGAACGGCCAGGTGCCGGTCACGTACATCGACCCGCGGCTCGAGGAGATCACGGGCTCGACCTACGGCATTTGCATCTACCAGGAGCAGTACCTGGAGATCGCGAAGCGGATCGCGGGCTTCACGCCGGCCGAGGCCGACGATCTGCGCAAGGCGATCGGCAAGAAGATCCACGAGCTGATGGCGTCTCTCAAGGAGAAGTTCCTCGAGGGCTGCGCGCAGACCGAGACGACGCCGGCGGTAGCGAACCAGCTCTGGAAGGACATGGAGCAGTCGCAGGACTACTCGTTCAACAAGGCCCACGCCGCCTGCTATGCGCTGACGGCGTACCGCACGGCCTGGCTGAAGGCGACCCACCCGCGCGAGTACATGGCGGCGCTGATCTCGTCGGTGATGAACACCAAGGACCGCGTGCCCTTCTACGTGAACGCCTGCCGCGAGATCGGGATCGAGGTGCTGCCGCCAGACGTGAACGGCTCCGCGTGCGACTTCGCCGTCGTCGAGGGAAAGATCCGCTTTGGGCTGAACGCGGTCAAGAACGTCGGCGACTCGGCGGCGCGGGCGATCGTCGCGGCACGCGAGGACGGCGGGCCCTTCGCGTCGCTCTGGGATTTCACCGAGCGCGTCGACCCGCAGGCAGTGAACAAGCGCGCGCTCGAGTCGCTCGTCAAGTGCGGCGCGCTCGACTCGACCGGTGGCTCGCGGCGCGGGATGCTCGAGGCGCTCGAGCACGCGCTCTCGCACGGCCAGCGCGCCTCGGACGAGCGGCTGCGCGGCCAGAGCTCGCTCTTCGCCGAGACCGAGGAGAAGCTCGATCACCCGCCGATCGGCTCTCAGGAGTACGAGAAGAACGAGCTGCTGCGCAACGAGAAGGAGGCGCTCGGCCTCTACGTCTCGGAGCACCCGCTCGAGGCGATCCGCGACCAGCTCCGGCGCAAGACCGACGCGACGCTGGCCGAGCTCGAGCGGCGGCGCGACGGCGAGATCGTGACCGTCGCCGGGATCGTGTCCGCGCTGAAGCAGCTGACGACCAAGAAGGGCGACCCGATGGTCTTCATGCGCCTCGACGACGTCCTCGGGAGCGCCGAGGTGGTCGTCTTCAACTCCGTCTATGCGGCCTCGCGTGAGTTGCTGCTGACCGACGCAGTTCTGGTCGTCAAGGCGCGCGTCGACCACAAGGAGGGCGAGACGAAGCTGATCGCGCTCGAGGTCACGGCCTTCGAGGCGACGCCCGAGCGGCGCGAGGTGCGCCTGAAGATCGACACG
>Ga0209474_10004676_pt1 | contig 11774 bp, 10 predicted proteins | sample GraSoiAngelo_145_FD_185902 | JGI IMG/M metagenome (GOLD analysis project Ga0209474, IMG submission 185902) | Grasslands soil microbial communities from the Angelo Coastal Reserve, California, USA - 14_1009_05_20cm (SPAdes) (version 2) | ecosystem: Environmental > Terrestrial > Soil > Grasslands...
GGTCTCCCCGGGCTTGCGCCCGGGGTCAGTTGTCCCAAGGAGTTTCAGTTCCTGCAGCACCGCGTCTACATACTCCCGCGCCGGGATGCGCTTGCGCACCGCGATGGAGAAGTCGCAGTAGGAGCAGCGCCGCCGGCAGAAGGGGACGTGCAGATAGACATGCCGCACCACGGAAACTTAACGCGGAAGTTGGAAGGCGGAACGCGAAACAGCAGTGGAAGGTCGCTCGCTGCAGCCGCGCTCGGATTTCTGTTCCGCGTTCAGGTGAGCCCAAACACCATCCCGGGTCGCTGCTTCACGACTCCCCGCATCTCCAATTCGGTGAGCGCGGTCAGCACCGCGCCCGTGTCGGCCCCCGCCGTAGCGACCAGCGCGTCCACGTGCCTGGGCTCCGCCGCCATGGCGTCCCACAGACTGCGCTGCAGATCGCTCAGGTCGGGTGGCTGACCCCGGGGCGGTGCCCCGGGGCTACTCGAACCCGCCAGCGCGGGTTCGGCCGCTCCAGGTAACCCCAGCTCCTCGAGGATGTCTCCTGGCGCGAGCGCCGGCTTCGCGCCCTGCTGGATCAGCTTGTTGCAGCCGAGGGAGGTGGGGCTCGTGATCGGCCCGGGCACGGCGAGGACGGCGCGCCCCTGGTCGAGCGCGCAGTCGGCCGTGATCAGCGCGCCCGACCCGGGCGCCGCTTCGATCACCACCGTCACCCCGGCGAGTCCGGAGATGAGGCGATTGCGCCGAGGAAACGCGCCGGCGTGGGGGCGCTCCCCCGGCGGCAGCTCGCTGACGAGGCAGCCGCGGGCGACCATGCGCTCGTACAGCACGCGGTTCACGGCAGGGTAGATCACGCCGAATCCGTTCCCGAGGATCCCCACTGAGGCGCCGCCGGCGTCCAGGGCGGCCGCATGCGCGATCGCGTCGATGCCGCGCGCCATCCCGCTCACCACGACCACGCCCGCCCCGGCGACGCCCGCGGCGAGGAGGCACGCCGCAGCGGCGCCGTAAGGCGAGTGGTCGCGGCTGCCCACGATTCCCGCCGCCGGGCGGGCGAGCAGTGCCGCGTTACCCCAGACGAAGAGCAGTGCCGGCGGATCGGGGACGTCGCGCAGCAGCGGCGGAAAGGTGGGGTCGTCGGGAAGCAGCACGCAGGCGCCGAGGCGATCCAGCTCGTCGAGAATCTCATGGCCCGACTGGGGGGAGCCGGCGCGGATCGCCGTGGCGGCGGCGCGGCTGAAGCCGGGGAGCGCGGCGATGGCGCCGTGTGGCGCGCGCAACGCGGCCGCCGCGCTCTCGAACGCCGCCACCAGGGTACGCAGCCGCGCGGCCCCGATCCCCGGGACCTGCGCCAGCGCCAGGTACGCAGCTACCTCGTCGCGACTCCGATCCGGAGCGATTGCCATAGAGTCTCGAGCAGCTCGGGCACGCCCGCACCCGTCACGGCCGAGATTGCGACCACCGGGGCGCCGGCCTGGGTGCGGATCGCGGGGAGCCCTAAAGGAGTCCCGGGGAGCAGGTCGAGCTTCGTGAGCACGACGATGTGCGGCTTCGATGCGAGCTCGGGTGAATACGACGCCGCTTCCCGCAACAACAGCTCGTAGGTTGCCTGCGGGTCCGGACTGTCCACCGGCACGAGCACGGCGACGACCCGGGTGCGCTCTACGTGCTGCAGGAACCTGATGCCCAACCCCTTCCCCAGGTGCGCGCCTTCGATGATGCCGGGAATGTCCGCGGCCACGAAGGTCCGGTGGTCGGACAACGCGACCACGCCGAGGTGCGGCTCGAGCGTCGTGAAGGGGTAGTCGGCGACCTTCGGGCGCGCGGCGGAAATCACGGAGAGCAGCGTGCTCTTCCCCGCGTTCGGCTCGCCCAGGAGGCCGACGTCGGCGATCAGCTTGAGCACCAGCTCGAGCCGGCGTTCTTCGCCGTACTCGCCGGGCTCCCACTCGCGCGGGCTGCGATGGGTCGGGGTGGCGAAGCGTGCGTTGCCGCGCCCGCCGCGCCCGCCCTTCGCGACGACCAGCGTGTCTCCGGCCGCGAGCGCCTCGCCGATGAGCTCGCCGGTCGCGGCGTCGCGCACCTCGGTGCCGGGGGGCACGGGGAGGGAGAGGTCGGCCCCCGACTTTCCAGTCATGTTCTTGCCCTTGCCGTGCTGCCCCCGTTCCGCCTTCCACTGGGTGCGGTAGCGGTAGTCGAGGAGGGTCGCGAGGTTCGGGTCGGCGCGCACGAAGACACTGCCGCCCGCGCCGCCATCCCCGCCGTCGGGGCCCCCTTTCGGGACGAACTTTTCGCGGCGGAACGAAGAGGCGCCGGCGCCACCTGGGCCGGCGATGACATGCACGACTGCCCGATCTATAAACATCCCCGCTCCGGGTGCGGAGTGCGGAGTGCGGAATGCGGAGTAGAATGATGGGCCTGCCGCGCGGTCCTGATTGACGTCACCGTCATCGCTAGGATCTGTCCGGCTTCTCGGCGAAGTAATGAGGCGCGTTGCGCGTCGAGCAGGCCGCGCTCCAGCAGGAGCCCGAGCCAGAACTCGGATTCGTCCGCCTCTTCCTCCACGATTCCCATCTTGGCGATGAACTCCTTGCGTGAACGGGCGCGACAAGCAGCCCGATAGTTGGCTCCTACTGACGTCCCGGCGCGCAGGAGTTGGAGGCCGATCACGTCGGCAGTCCGCCCTCGAGGAAGGGTTTCCACGGCTTCGACAACCGCGGACACGAACCCCCTCGTGCATGCTGCGAGGCGGCGTTGCGTCACGAACTTGCCCTTCTACTCCGCATTCCGCACTCCGCATTCCGCACTTGCCATTCCGCGTTCATAGCTTCCTCTTTTTCACATCCGCCCATTGCTCGTCAGCCAACCGTCGCCGCTCCGCATCCAGATCTCCGTCCACCAACTCCAGCACCGCTTCTATCTCTTCGCCCGCCGCCCCCGTGTTCAGCGCGCCCCGCAAGTGCGAGTGCAGCTGGTCGGCGGTGCCGAGCACTGCGGTCGTCGCTACCGTGCAGAGCTCGCGCCGCTTGAGATCGAGGCCCGGCCGCCCGATCACCTTGCCGTAGGCATCCACCAGCACCAGGTCCTCGAGCGCCGGATGCAGCGCACGCAGGTTCACGAGCAGCTTGTGATACGCCCGCCCGTACACCTCGCGGCACACCGCCGCCCCGCGCGTCGCCCACGACTGCCAATCCGCGTGCGCCAGGTCCTCCGCACCGTCGCCCTCGACCGGCGCCGGCCCGCCGACGCGACGCCACGCGCCGAACGCCACCAGCGCCAGCGGGTAGCCGACGACGAGCATGCTCTGCAACAGCAGCTCCTCGATCCACAGCCCCGGAACCCGCGCTTCGCGCGCGGCGGCGAGCCGCGCGTCGAGCTCCGGGACCTTGCCCGTCGCCACCGCCGCGGCTACGCGGACCAGCGCCGCGGTGGGGGAATCGAGCCGCGGGACCTTCCGTTCCCTCATTGTACCGCTCCCCCCTTCCCTCCCGCGCATCCTTTCATTGCTCTAATCCTCCTTTTACACGCAGCTCCCCCACCGTCTCGCCGCGGGTGTTCACACTGGGTCGAGCCGTGAGCGAGGGCGGACGGGGCCGGAGGCCCAGCTCCTCGAGCACGGCCGCGATGGCGAGCGCGGAGGCGATCGCGTGTCCATCGGTCACCTTTAACGCGACGCCGAGTCCTGGCTGCGTGAGCAACGCGCAGTACACGCCCTCGGCCCCGACCTTGGCAATCACGCGCCCGGGGTGCGCCCGCATCAGCTCGGTACAGGGCCGACCTTCACCGGCGATGAGGTCGGGGTGGCGCAACATCGATTCCACGATTGCGGATTGCGGATTGCGGATTGGACGTGGGCCCTTCGATTCCGCAATCCGCAATCCGAAATCCGCAATCGCGAGTCTCGCATACGCCCACGCCATGTTCCTGAGCGGGAGCCCGTAGCACACGACCCCGCACCCGTCCACGGCCGTCTTGATGTCGCCGACCGGGACTTCCGTCCAGCGACCCACCGCCGCCAGGCAGCGTTGCTGCACGGGATGCTCCAGGCGCGTGTAGAACGCGGTGGGCCAGCCGTGGTGGCGCGCCAGCGCGAGCATGCCGGCGTGCTTCCCCGAGCAGTTCGAATAGACGGCCGTGAGCCGCAAGCCCCGAGCGTGGTAGTCTTGCGCCACCTGCTCGGATAACGGCGGGTGCGGGCCGCACAGCAGGTCACGCTCCGAGCATCCGATCTTGCCGAGCAGCTCGCGCACCTGGGCTACCTGTCCCGGCTCGCTCGAGTGCGACGCGCACGCCAGCGCCAGCTCCTGGCTCGTGAGGCCGAACCGCTCGGCCACACCGTCCTCGACGAGCGGCAGCGCCTGGAACGGCTTCGCCGCCGACCGCCAAAACGTCACCAGCTCGGGGTCGCCGGCCCGCGCCACGATGCCTCCCGTCGAGTCCACGACGGCGACGTGGACGTCGTGAACCGCCTCGACCACCCCACCGCGAAGCTGCTCAACGCGCATCGCTACCCTCCCGCCCCCTACCCCGCCCGGGTCGCTTCCCGTTTCCCGCTGTAAGCGATAAGGTGATCCCGAGGAGTACCAGAACTCCGCCCGCCAGCGCCATCGCCCGCGGGGCTTCGTGAATAGCGGGGATGAGCCAGGCGAGCACCGTCGCCCCTACCGGCTCTCCCAGTGCGGCGACGTTCACGGTCGTGGCGCGGAAGTGCCGGAGGGCGTAGTTCATCCCGGTGTGTCCGACCAGCATGGGTCCCGCCGCCATGGCCGCGAACACCGCCCAATCGCGTCCCGCGAATCCTACCAGCGGGGTGCGGCGGGCGAGCGCGAGCAGCGCGAGTGCCGCGGCGGCCACGGCGTACACGCCGGTCGCGTAGCGCCAGATCCCGACCGTTTGGCGAACGCGCCGCCCGATCACGTAGTAGCCCGCGCCGGTGACGGCGCCGAGCAGGGCGAGGACGTCACCGCCAAACGCGCCGAGCGAGAGCCGCGCGTCGCCCAGACCGATGAGGCTCGCCCCGATCACGGCGAGCACGATGCCCCAGGCTTCCGTACGCGTCGGGTGCTCGCGCAGCCATACGGCCGCGAAACCCCAGGCGAAAACGGACTTGAGCGACACGAGGACGACCGAGCTGGCGACCGCAGTGAAACGGAGTGACGCAATCCAGGACCAGAAATGCAGCGCCAGGAGTAAACCTGACAGCGTCATCAAAGGGAGCGGGGAGCCGGGAGCAGGGAGCGGTGTTACCCGCGAAATCCTGCTCCCCGCTCCCGGCTCCCTGCTCCCTTCCAACACCGCCAGCCCACCGGTCACCGGGAGGACCAGCACCAGCCTCCAGAACGCGATCGCCAGCGCCGGCGCGGCGGCGAACCGGACGATGGGTCCGGCGTATGTGGTGGCGAGCACCGCCACGATGAGCACCAGCAGGGGAGACATGGGCGCGTGAAAATAGCTGGTTGCCCCGGTAACCGTATGCGTCCAAATTGCCCGCTCCATCGGAGGCACCACCCGTGACCATCCCCACCCCCGACCCTCGCCTCACCCGCGACCACCTCGAGCAGGTGTTCGCGAAGATGGCGGCCCGGCGGGTCGTCGTCGTGGGTGACGCGATGCTCGACATCTATCTCGCCGGCGACGCGGAGCGCATCTCGCCCGAGGCGCCCGTCCCGGTGGTGACGGTGCACACGCGGCGCGCCGCGCTGGGGGGCGCGGCCAACGTGGCCGCCAACGTGGCGGCGATCGGGGCCGAGTGCCGGCTGGTCGCCGTGATCGGCGACGATGCGCGGGGTGACTCGCTGCGCGCCGAGCTGGCGCAGAACCGGCTCCCCGACCGCCACATCGTCGTGGCCGCCGCGCGGCCCACGACCTCCAAGACACGGGTCACCGCGCGCGGCCAGCAGGTCGTGCGGATCGACGAAGAAGTCGAGGACCCGATCGCGCCGCGCGCCGAAAACCAGCTGCTCGGCCAGCTCGACGCGGCCATGGCGGACGCCGATGCGGTGCTCATCGAGGACTACAACAAGGGCACGCTCACGCCGGGCGTGATCGAGCGGGCCATGATCCTCGCCAAGAAGCGCGGCATTCCGGTCGTCGTGGACCCCAAGTTCAAGCACTTCTTCGCCTACCGGGGCGCGGCGCTGTTCAAGCCCAACCGCCGCGAGCTCGAGCAGGCGATGGGCGCAACCCTCGACCTCGCGCACCCGGACGCCCTCCCCACGTCGCTCGACAAGCTCGGCGTCGACAATCTGCTGCTCACGCTCGGCGCCGAGGGCATGGTGCTCGTCACCAGGGACCGGCAGCTCACCCGCATTCCGACCATGGCTCGAGAGGTGTTCGATGTCTCGGGCGCCGGAGACACCGTGACGGCGTGGGTGGGGACGGCGCTCGCGGCGGGCACGTCGGTACGAGAGGCGGCGCAGGTGGCGAACTACGCCGCCGGCGTGGAGGTCGGGAAATCCGGCGTCGCCACCGTATCGCCCTCGGAGGTGCTGGCGATGCATGAGGCGCACTATGACCAGCTGGGAAAACTGAGAAGGGGGGGATTGCTGTAGAGACGGGATGCGAGATGGGGGATGCGGGATGCGTGGCGCCGACCCATCTCGCATCCCGCATCCCCCGTTTTGCTACCGCCAGTTCAGCCCGACGCCGATCACCAGCCCGTCCACGGTCTCGCGCCGCTGGTAGGTTGGCGCGACGAGCACCGCGTGATCGATCCGGTAACCCACCCGACCCTCGAGCGGCCCTCGTGCCAGCCGGATGATCATCCCGGCCTCGCCGCCCTGTCCGTGGTCGAATGATTCGGGGACGTTGACGTCGGCCCCCAACACGCGCCAGAGCTCGGCGTAACCCCGCACCGCCGAGCCGACGAACGCGGTCGCTGCGCGCGCCCGCAGCTCCCAGAACAGCCACCGCTCCGTGCTCGCGGTCAGGCTGTACGCACGCGCGTGCGGTCCGGTCTCGAGCGTCAGCCAGTCGAGCGCGCGAACGCCGAGCAGCAGCGTGCCTTCGACCAGCGGGCGAGATGCCCCGAACGGGCCGTCCGCATTGAGCGTCCCTTGCAGATAGCTCGCGGTCAGCTTGAGCCGGCCGAGCGCCAGTGCCCCCTGTCCCAGGAACGCGGGGCCGGCCCCAATGAACGGGTTCTGGCCCTGGCTGCGCACCCGTGTCGAGATGAGCGATACGCTCACGGTGGGGCGGAGCATTTGCGCCCGAGCCTCCCCGGCGGCGAGCACCGCGGCCACGAGCGCGAGGCAAACCAGGCGGAGGTTCATGGTCCGCGCGGCTGGATGGTGGTCGGGTCACCGGTCCGGATCACGACTCGGACGTCCCGGCGTCGGCGGACGTTCTCCGCCGTGGTGCTGGCCACTCGCTGCTGCCACGCATCCCGCAGCGCCTGGTTGGCGCGGACGTTGGCCGTGAGCGGTCGGCCGGGGCGATGCAGCACGTAGCCGACCAGGCCGGCGAGGCCGATCGTCCCGGCGACGGCGATGCGCGGCCCGCTCCGAGCGTCCGTGCCCCCGACGACCGCGGGGAGCAGCGCCACGACGCCCGACAAGAGCGCGCCGCCCATCACGGCCCGCCTCGCGACGCCGCTCCTCGCCCGCTCGGGCAGGAGCTGGGCATCCGCGGGCGGGAGGGGCAACGGGAGCGTATCCGGTCGAGACCAGCCGAGGCCGAGTGGCACCTGGACGATGCCCGTGAGCTCCCCGGTCGGCGCCCGGGAGGCCACGCGCAGCACGACGCGGTTGATGGACGGCAGCGCGCCCGCGGCGTCCAGGCCGTCCCATTGCACGTTGAGGCTGTCCCCGATCGGGCCGGAATAGAGCGGGCGAAACGGCGCGCCGTCTTCGTACCGCAGCGTCACGTCCACCAGCTGGAACGAGCTGGCGATGATCCACATGCCGAAGGCGCCGGGGCCCGGCACGATCGTCGTGTCCCGTGGCATCGCGACGGCCACGGTCTTGGTCTGCAGGCGCACGCCGTCGAACAGGCTCGTCACTTCGGGCGGAAAGACGAGTCGGCTCGGACGATAGCGAGGGTCGAGCATCACGAGCCGTCGGAACACGGCGGCAGCAGAGTCCCGCCGCCCGCGGAACAGGTCGGCGGCGCCCAGGTACACCAGCCCCTCGCTGCGCGCGGCGATCGGCGCACCGGCCGCGCTCACCTTGGCGAGATCGCGTCGCAGCAGCCACGCGGCCAGATCGAACTCGAGGTTCTTGTAGGCGCGCACGCCCGTGGCGAAGAGAGTGTCGGACGACTGTGCCCGCAGGGCGTCGGGCGCGGCGCCCAGCGCCCACGCGAGCGCGCACAGCCGCGCGACGTGACGGGCCCCCCTCAAGGCTTGATCTCCTGCAGCACGATGTCGGTGATGCGGAGCTCCTGGCCGGCTGCGACTTGGATCGCGAGCTCGTAGGGCCGGAAGCCATCTCGCACGACGCGCAACCGGTGCGCCCCGGGGGCGACCGGCACGTCGGCCCGCGGCGTGTTTCCGATGAGCTCGCCGTCCACGTACACCTGACCCCACGGCGACGAGTTGATGAACAGCCGGCCAGGCGACGCCGGCGCGGCGCGGGCGGCGGCTCTGGGCTGCGGGCGGGCCCGGCGAGGCGGCGGGCTGGTCGGCCGGCGCACCGGCGCCGCAGTCGGGCGCGGCGCCGTTGGGGCCGGTGCCGGCGGCGTGGGCGCGGCGGTGTCGAGCGGCAGAGCCGCCGTGTCGGGGAGGACAAAGGAGTCCGCGGGAGCCGGCACGTACCCCCCACCGGCGCCGAGCGTGGAGTCACGCGACCCGGAGCTCAAGAGCCACGGCGCCGCGACCGCGCCGAGCACCACGAGCGTCACCACGCCGGCGGGAAGCCAACGCAATCTGGTGGGAAGCCAACGCCATCTGGAGGGCGGCGGCGGATAACCCGGGTCGTCCTCGTCCTTGTCCTCGTCGTCGTCTTCGAACACCTGCGGGAGCGAGCCGCTCGGCGACCGTGGGCTGGAACCGCCCAGCGCGGCGGCGAAATCGTGCACGCTCGGGAACCGCGCCTCGGGCGTGGCGTGGAGCGCGCGCTCGATCGCCCCGGCAAGCTCCGGCGGGATCCGCGCCCGCGTCTTGGCGAGAGAGGTCTGCAACAGGGCTGCAAGAGAGTATTGGTCCGCTTCGGGACCGCTCCTGCCTTCGGAGACCTGCTCAGGCGCGCGGTACGGCTCCCGCCGCGCCTTCCCACCGTCCCCGGGGAGCGCGCCGTGCCGCTCCAGCACCCACGGAATCCAGAAGTCCGTCACATGGGCGTCGCCGGCGGCGTCGATGAGGACGTTGGCAGGCGTCAGGCCGGCGTGGACGACTCCGAGCCGGTGCGCGGCGTCGAGGGCGATCGCGACCTGATCCACGAGCCGGCGCGCGACCGCGGGCTCCATTGGAGTGCTCGAGCGCAGCGCCTCGGTCAGCGACCGGCCCTCGACGTACTCCATCGAACACCAGAAGAAGCGATCCGTCGCGCCGACACTGTACAGGGGCACGATGTGAGGGTGGTCGAGGGCCGCCACCAGGGCGGCGGCTCGATGGAACGCCTCCTCGGTTTCGGGGCCTGCCCCGGCCCCGGGAGCGCGGGGGATCACCTTCAGCGCAACCGGCTGATTGAACTCCAGGTCACGGGCGAGGCACACCAGAGACGCGGGCCCACGCCGGTGGACGGTCTCGAGCTCGAACAGACCGCGCAGATCGTCGCGCGCTGCGGCATCCACCGGGTCGCGTCCCGAGGAGGGTGTATCGATCGAGGTCATGGGACTGCCAGCGTGAGCACGGTAAAGGGCTCGCTCTCAGCCCCGGTCGGGCCGTCTGCGGTCGCTCGGAGCGTGTACCCGACACCGAGCTGATCGATCGTTAGGTCGCTGAAGGTAGCCACTCCGGCGATCGCTGGAACCAACGTCGTGCCGCCCAGGTGGGCGCCCAGCAGGCTCGGATCATTCGCGATCGCCATTGACACGTTGCCCCCGAACCCAGTGGCGGCATTCCGAAACTGGTCTCGCGCGGATACGACGACGGGCGCGAGGACGCCTCCCTGTACGTCGGCCGGCTGGGTTGTGAACGCGAGCTGGGCAGCCGCCGCCGGATCCACGGTCACGCTCGGCTTGTTATCGAGGGTCACCGACCCTACCGTGGCGGTGATGGTCTTCGTTCCCGCCACTGTGGAGCTCAAGGTCCCCGTCATGACGCCATCGCTGCCGGTCGTCCCGGACGGCGTCAGGGTGTTACCCGCCCCGGTCGCCGCAAGCGTTACCGTCGCCCCGCTCACCGCGTTCCCGACCTGGTCCCGCACGGTCACCGTGATGGTGGAGGCGCTCTCCCCGTTGCTCGCCATGATCGGGGTTGAGGGCGCGCTCACGGATGATTGACTCGAGCTCGGCGTGCCGGCCGTGCCGGTCGCCGTGAAGAGCACCGGATTGCCGTTGATCCCGTCGGGCCCCGCGGTCGCGGTGAGGGTGTTCACTCCGACGAGCGTGTTGAGGGTCCAGGAGTTCACCGTTGCGGTCCCGTCACCTCCAGTCGCGATCGGCAACGTGGGGTCTACCGTCCCACTGTTCGGGCCTGTCGCGAACGTCACCTCGACACCTGCCACCGGGTTGCCGCTCGCGTCCCTGACAATCACCGACGGCGGTGAGGCTACTGGGGTACCTGCGGGGGCCGACTGCGTGGTCGGGCTGTTATTCCCAATCGACGCCGCTGGGCCAGCGGTGAGTGTGATGGTGCCGGACCCAATGCTCGAGAGCCCCGTAGCTCCGAAGCTCAGCGTGTAGTCCCCCACCGGCCCGCTGATGGCGAGGCCACTGAATGTCGCGGCCCCCGTCGACCCCGTCGTGGCTGTGGCGTTGCTGAGTGTCGCCCCGCCCGGGCCCGACGCGATCGTCGCCGTTACCGTCACCATGGCCTCGCTCACGGCGTTGCCCGCGCCATCCCGCAGCTGCACCACCGGCTGCTGAGCGAACGCCACCCCGCTCCGCGCCGTCGCCGACGGCTGGGTCGTCAGGGTCAGCTGGGTGGCCTCGCCCGCAGTGATCGTAATCGCGTTCGACTCGACGCTCGCGAGCCCCGTGGCGCTGAAGACCAGGGTCCGGTCGCCCGCCGTGCCGGTGATCTCCAGATTGGTGAAGGTCGCCACCCCGCTGCCGTTCGTTGTGGCGCTGAGCGTCCCGCCCAACGTCCCACCGCCCGTGGCGATTGCCGCCGTTACACTGACTTCCGACTGGCTCACCGGGTTGCCACTCGCATCCCGGAGCTGGATCACCGGCTGCTGCGCGAAGGGCACGCCGCTCTGCGCGGTACTCGACGGCTCGGTCGTCACCGTCAACTGGGTGGCCGCCCCGGCGGTGATCGTGACCGTGGCGGAGTTGACGCCCGTGAGCCCGGTTGCCGAGAAGCTCAGGGTCCGGTCCCCGGCGGTCCCGGTGATCGCGAGATTCGTGAAGGTCGCCACGCCGGTCCCGGTGGTCGTCGCGGTCAGGGTGCCGCCGAGCGTCCCGCCGCCCGTCGCGATCGCCGCGGTCACCGTCACGCCGGCTTGACTCACGGGGTTGCCGCTCGCATCCCGAACCTGAATCACTGGCTGCTGCGCGAAGGGCACCCCGCTCTGGGCCGTGGCCGAGGGCTCGGTGGTCACCGTCAACTGGGTCGCGGTCCCGGCGGTGAGCGTGACCGTGGCGGAGTTGACGCCCGTGAGCCCGGTCGCGGAGAAGCTCAGGGTCCGGTCCCCGGCGGCCCCGGTGATCGCGAGATTGGTGAAGGTCGCCACGCCGGTCCCGGT
>Ga0209474_10004677_pt1 | contig 11772 bp, 10 predicted proteins | sample GraSoiAngelo_145_FD_185902 | JGI IMG/M metagenome (GOLD analysis project Ga0209474, IMG submission 185902) | Grasslands soil microbial communities from the Angelo Coastal Reserve, California, USA - 14_1009_05_20cm (SPAdes) (version 2) | ecosystem: Environmental > Terrestrial > Soil > Grasslands...
CGACGCAGCGTCACCAGACCGGTCGGACCCAGGACGTCAGCCTGGTCGAGCAGTCCTGGTCGCCGTTCGTGAAGCTCGATCTCGTCCCCGCCGACAAGATCCGGCTCGTCACCGGCGCCCGCGGCGACGTCTTCACCTACGACGGCTCCCAGCACGTGAACACGACGGGGACTGATCTCGACGGCCACGTCGCGCGCGCACGCCCGAACGTCAAGGCGAACCTCGTCCTGGGCCCCTGGGCCGCCACCGAGCTCTTCGGAAACTTCGGCACCGGCTTCCACAGCAACGACGCGCGCGCCGTGCTGGCCAACCCGAAGCTCGAAGCCTTGCCCACGGCCACCGGCTACGAGGCCGGCTTCCGGAGCCGCGTGCTGCCGCGCACCGAGATCTTCGCCACGTACTGGTTCCTGGACCTCGGCAGCGAGCTGGTCTTCGCGGGCGACGCCGGGACCACCCAGGCGCGCGGCCCCTCGCACCGCGAAGGGCTCGAGGTGGGCGTGAAGGTCCGGGCGCTCGACTGGCTGACGTTCACCGGCGACTTCACCTACACGACCCACGCCGAGCTGACGCAGACGCATCAGGCGGTGCCGCTGGCGCCGGTCTGGACGGCGCGCTGGGACCTCACCGCGCGTCTGCCCTGGGGGCTGTCCACCAGCCTCGAGATGCGCTACCTGGGCGATCGTCCGGCCGACCCGGATCGCACGCAGACCGCGCGCGGCTACACGCTCTTCGGCTGGACGGGCCGCTATCGCTACCGCGGCCTCGAGGCGTTCCTCAGCGTCGAGAACCTCACCAACGTCGACTGGCGCGAGGCGCAGTTCTTCTTCACGTCCCGGCTGCCCGGCGAGCCCGCCGGCGGCGTCGCCGACATCCACTACACGCCCGGCACCCCGCGCTCCTTCCTCGGCGGTCTCGCGCTCAGATTCTAGTAGAGAAGCGCCACCGCTCCACCGCGGCGCTGGGGTTTCAGGGGAGCGCCACGGCTCCGCCGGGCCGCTCCGAACGCTGGGGTTTCAGGGGAGGCCGGCTCGGCCGGAACGGTGGGGTGTAGATGGCTGCGGTTTAGAGGAGCGCCACGGCTCCGCCGGGGCGCTCCGAACGCCGGGGGGCTTGGGGGCCATGTCGGGGCCCCCATGTACAATGGACCCGCCATGCCGCGAACCGTTCTCGAGCCCCGCTTCCAGGTCGAGTACCTGTCGATCCTCGACAGCGACGGCAATCTCGATTCGTCCCTCGAGCCGGACATCGCCCCCGCCGATCTGAAGCGGATGTATCGCGGCATGCTGCTCGGGCGGCGCCTGGACGAGCGCATGATCCGGCTGCAGCGCCAGGGCCGCATCGGCACGTTCGCGCCGATCAAGGGCCAGGAGGCCTCGCAGATCGGCTCCGTGCTGACGCTGCGGCGGAGCGACTGGATGGTGCCGTCGTTCCGCGAGACGGCGGCCATGCTGTGGCGCGGCTGGCCGATCGAGAAGCTCCTGAAGTTCTTCGCCGGCTATCTCGAGGGCAGCCAGCCGGACGAGGGTCAGAACGACCTGCCGATCACCATTCCCGTCGCCACCCAGCTGCCACACGCCGTCGGCCTCGCCTATGCCGCGCAGTACCGCGGCGACGACGTCGTGGTCATGGCGTACTGCGGCGACGGCGCCACCTCCGAGGGCGACTTCCACGAGGCGCTCAACTTTGCCGGCGTCTGGAGCGTGCCGGTCGTGTTCCTGATCCAGAACAACCAGTGGGCGATCTCGGTCCCGCTCAAGAAGCAGACGCACTCGCGCACGATCGCCCAGAAGGCGCTCGCCTACGGCGTGCCCGGGCTGCAGGTGGACGGCAACGACGTCCTCGCGGTCTACGCGGCCAGCCAGGAGGCGGTGGCGCGCGCGCGCGAGGGCGACGGGCCCACCCTGATCGAGTGCGTCACCTATCGCCTCGGCGTCCACACCACGGCCGACGACCCGACGAAGTACCGCACCGCCGAGGAGGTCGCCGAGTGGGAGCGCAAGGACCCCCTCACCCGCTTCACCGCCTACCTCAAGAAGAAGCGGCTGCTCGAGGAGGGGCTGGAAGAGGCGGTCGACGCCGAAATTGCCGCGGCCATCCAGCGCTTCGAGGCGACCGGCGCCGCCGAGCCGCTGACGATGTTCGAGCACGTCTACGCCGAGCTGCCGCCGCACCTCAAGACCCAGCGCGAGCAGGCCGCCGGCTGGCTGCGCGAAGGCGAGAACGGCGGCGGGACGAAGGCGGCTCCCCGTGAGGCGTCGCCCCCGATGCGCGGCCAGCGCGCGACCCGACGCTGACATGGCCAAGCTGAACATGGTCAAGGCCCTGAACCTGGCGCTGCTCCAGGAGATGGAGCGTGACGAGGACGTGCTGGTGATGGGCGAGGACGTCGGCGTCGACGGCGGCGTCTTCCGCGTGACCGAGGACCTGCACCGGAAGTTCGGCTCCAAGCGCGTGATCGACAGCCCGCTGGCCGAGGCCGCCATCATCGGGACCGGCGTGGGCATGGCGCTCTACGGGCTCAAGCCGGTCTGCGAGATCCAGGTCTCCGGCTTCGCCTTCCAGTGCTTCCACCAGATCGAGAACCACTGTGCGCGCTACCGCATGCGCTCGCAGGGGCGCTTCCATGTGCCGATGGTGATCCGCATGCCCTACGGCGGTGGCGTGCGCGCGCTCGAGCACCACTCGGAGTCCGAGGAGCAGTTCTACGCGCACGTGCCCGGGCTCAAGATGGTGATCCCCTCGGGGCCGCGCAACGCCCGGGCACTGCTGGTCGCCGCCATCCGCGATCCCGATCCGGTCGTCTTCTTCGAGCACAAGGGCCTCTACCACGCCGCCAAGGAGGACGTCCCCGACGAGATCGAGACGCTGCCGATCGGCCGCGCCCAGATCGCGCGCGGGGGCCGGGACCTGACCCTGATCGCCTACGGCGCGATGCTGCGGGTGGCCCGCGAGGCCGCCGACGCGCTGGCCGAGGAGGACGGCGTCGAGGCGGAGGTCATCGACCTGCTCACGATCGCGCCGCTCGATCGCGAGACGCTCGTCGCTTCCGTGCAGAAGACGGGGCGCGCGGTGATCGTCCACGAGGCGCCGCGTAGTTTCGGGCCCGGCGCCGAGATCGCCGCCTCGATCATGGACGGCGCGTTCCTCTCGCTGGAGGCGCCCATCGCCCGCGTGACGTCGTGGGACGTGCCGTTCCCCGGCTTCGCGCGCGAGAAGGGCAACGTCCCCGACGTCGCGCGCGTGCTGGCCACCGCCCGCGAGACCCTGAAGTTTTAGACGGCCGTCCATCCATGGCGCGTGCTTTCGTGCTGCCCGACCTCGGCGAGGGGCTGACCGAGGCCGAGATCCGTCAGGTGCTCGTGCGCGAGGGCGACGTCGTGCGCGAGGACGCGCCGCTGCTCGAGGTGGAGACGGACAAGGCGACCGTGGAGATCCCGTCGCCGATGGCCGGCCGCGTCGAGCGCATCCACGTGCAACCCGGGCAGACGGTGAAGGTCGGCCAGGTGCTGGTCGAGTTCGGTGACGCCGGCGCGCCGGCCGGCAAGCAGGCGGCCGACACGCTCGATCCCACCCGGACGCTGGCGCCCGAGCCGAAGACCGTGATCGCGGAGGGGCGCGCCAAGCAGGCGCCGGCTGCGGAGGCGCCGGCGCGGCGCGAAGGCCCGGTGCCGGCCACGCCGTCGACGCGGCGGCTGGCGCGCGAGCTCGGGGTCGACCTGCACGCGGTGCGCGGCAGCGGCCCCGGCGGGCGCGTCACCGACGACGACGTGCGTGCCGCCGCCGGCCCGCCGCCGGCCGGGCCATCGACCGAGCCGGCGCCGGCGCCGGCACGCCCGGCCGCCCCGGCGGTCGCCAAGCCCCTCGCGCGCGTCGGCGTCGAGCCGCCGCCGCTGCCGAAGTTCGAGCAGTGGGGGCCGGTCGAGCGGCAGCCGCTGTCGCACCTGCGCCGCACGATCGCCGAGCGCATGACGCTGTCGGCGACGCTGATCCCGCACGTCACGCACTTCGACCGCGCCGACATCACCGAGCTCGACGCGGTCATCCGCCGCAACCTCGAGAGCGGCCGCGCCCGCGGCGTCACGCTCACGCTGACGGCGTTCCTCCTGAAGGCGGCCGCGCTCGCGCTCCTCGACCACCCGGACTTCAACGCGAGCCTCGATCCCGCCGCCGGCGAGCTGATCCTCAAGCGCTACGTGCACCTCGGCGTCGCGGTGGCCACCGAGCGCGGGCTGATCGTCCCCGTCCTGCGCGGCGTCGACACCAAGTCGATCCTCGAGCTGGCCCGCGAGCTGGCCGCGCTGGCCCACCGGGTGCGCGACGGCAAGGCCACGCTCGACGACCTGCGCGGCGGAACGTTCACGATCACCAACATCGGCGCGCTGGGCGGTACCGGCGCCATCCCGATCATCAATTACCCGGAGGTGGCGATCCTCGGCGTGGCCCGCGCGCGCGAGGAGGCCGTCGTGCGCGAGGGCCACATCGTCCCTCGCCTGCTGTTGCCGCTGTCGCTGACCTTCGACCACCGCGTGGCCGACGGCGCCGACGGCGCCCGCTTCGCCTCCAGCATCATCCGCCGCCTCGAGCAGCCCGACTCGCTGCTGCTGGGCCTCTGAGGCCGCCGGCGGCGATGGCGCCCATCACCGACATCCGTGAGATTTCCCGGATCGGCTACGGCTTCATGGCGTCGCAGGCGCTCTTCGCCGCGCTCGACGTGGACGTGTTCGGGCGGCTCGCGCGCGGGCCTCGCACCCTCGCCGACCTGGCCGGGCAGACCGGGCTGGCGGCCGGCCGCATGTCCACCCTCCTCACCGCGTGTGTGGCGCTCGGTCTTCTCGCCAAGGACGGGGAGCGTTACGCCAACGCGCCGGCGAGTCAGGCCTATCTCGTGCGCGACTCACCGACGTACTTCGGCGACTACTTCCGCTTCCAGGTGGCCCGCCAGATCTATCCCACGCTGCATCACCTGGACGAGGCCCTGCGGGGCCGGCGCGTCGAGTTCTATGCGAAGATGGGCGACCCCGCCGAGGCCCGCGCGTTCTCGATCGCCCAGCACGCGGGCTCGCTCGGTCCCGCTCACGTGGTGGCGCGGCTGACCGATCTGCGCGGCTGCCGGCGCCTGCTGGACGTGGCCGGCGGCAGCGGCGCGTTCAGCATCGTGCTGTGTCGCGCCAACGAGAATCTCCACGCGACGATCGTGGACTTCCCCAACGTGGAGCCGGTCGCGCGAGAGCTCGTGCACGAGGCCGGGCTCGAGAACCGCATCGACTTCGTCGCCGGCGACGCCCTGCAGGTGTCGTGGCCGGCGGATCAGGACGCGGCGTTGTTCTCGTACCTCGTGAGCGCCGTCGCCGAGCCACAGGCGGTCGAGCTGCTGGGCATGGCGTTCAAGGCGTTGCTCCCAGGCGGCCGCCTGCTGGTGCACGACTTCATGGTCGACGACGACGGCACCGGCCCGGCGATGGCGGCCCTCTGGTTGCTCAACGCGATCACGATCGACCCGGACGTGGCGGTCCTCACTCCGGGCTGGCTGGCCGGCGCCGTGCGCCACGCCGGGTTCTCCGACATCGCCCTCGAGCCGGTGGTCCCCGGGATCACCCGGCTGCTGAGCGCGCGCCGGTGACGACATGGTGATGGGCGATCTCGTGCGCGAGGTCGACGTGGCCGTCGTCGGCGGCGGGCCCGGCGGCTACTCGGCGGCGTTTCGGTGCGCCGAGCTGGGGCTGGAGACGGTCGTCGTCGATCTCGACAAGCGGCTGGGGGGCGCGTGCCTCTTCGAGGGCTGCATCCCGTCCAAGGCGCTCCTGCACGTCGCCGCCGTGCTGGGCGAGGCCGAGCGCGCCCGGGAGTTCGGCGTCGACTTCGGCGAGCCGCGGATCTCGCTCGATCCGCTGCGCAAGTGGAAGAGCGAGCGCGTGATCGGCAAGCTGGCCCGCGGCCTGGCCGGTGTCGCCCGCGGCAAGAACGTCGAGGTGATCGGCGGCCGGGCCGCCTTCGAGGACGCGCGCAGCCTGCGCATCACCGGCGACGAGCCGCAGAAGATCCGCTTCAAGCACGCGATCCTCGCCACCGGCTCGGCGCCGGCCGGGCTGCCCGGCCTCGAGATCCAGAGCGAGCGCGTGATGGACTCCACGGCGGCGCTCGAGGTTCCCGACGTCCCCGGCAGCCTCCTCGTCATCGGCGGCGGCTACATCGGCCTCGAGCTGGGGCAGGTCTACGCGGCGCTCGGGAGCCAGGTGACGGTGGTCGAGATGCTCGAGGGGCTGCTGACCGGCGTCGACCGCGATCTCGTGCAGCACCTGGCCCGGCGCTGCGAGCGCATGTTCAAGGCGATCCGTCTCGGCACGCGGGTGAGCGCGCTGCGGGACACCGGCGGCGGGATCGAGGCGCGGCTCGGCGACGGCGGGCCGGAGACGTTCGACCGCGTCCTCGTTGCGGTCGGCCGCCGGCCGCAGACGCGCGAGCTCGGGCTCGAGACCACCCGCGCGCGCGTCACCGAGCGCGGCTTCGTCGAGGTGGACGCGCGCGGCCGCACCGCCGACCCGCACGTGTGGGCGGTGGGCGACATCACCGGGGAGCCGATGCTGGCTCACCGGGCGATGCGCCAGGGCAAGGTCGTCGCCGAGGCGATCGCCGGCCGGCCCGCCGCGTTCGACAACGTCGTGGTGCCGGCCGTCGTGTTCACCGATCCGGAGGTCGCCTGGTGCGGTCTCACCGAGACCGAGGCGGCCCGTGAGGGACGCGCGGTGAAGATCGCGAAGTTCCAATGGGCGGCGTCCGGGCGCGCGGCGACGCTCGGCCGCAGCGACGGCCTCACCAAGCTCGTCGTCGATCCGGAGACGGGGCGCGTGCTCGGCGTCGGCATCGTGGGCCCCGGCGCCGGGGAGCTGATCGCCGAGGGCGCCCTGGCCGTGGAGACCGCGCTGCTGGCCGAGGACCTGGCGCTCACGATCCACGCCCACCCGACGCTGTCGGAGACGCTGATGGAGGCCGCCGAGACTCTGCTACGCTGAGCCTCCCAACAAGGAGGCCGCGCATGCGTCGATCGTCTCGGTCCGTCCTCGTCGTCCTCGCCTCGGCCCTGCTGCTGTCCGCCCTCGTAGCGGGTCCGGCGACGAGCCAGACGCCCCGGTCCGGGGGCGCGCTCAGCATCATGACGCGCGAGGACACGCCGCAGGGCTTCGCCGTCCACGAGACGGCGACCATCGCCACCGTGTGGCCGTCGAGCCCCTGCTTCAACAACCTCGTGTACTTCGATCCGCTCAAGCGTCAGGAGAGCGCCGACACCATCATCGGCGAGCTCGCCGAGAAGTGGTCGTGGCAGGACAACTATCGCAACCTCGTCTTCCTGCTGCGCAAGGACGTCCGCTGGCACGACGGCAAGCCGTTCACCTCCCGCGACGTGAAGTTCACGTTCGACATGGTGCGCGAAGCGCCCGGCGCCGAGGGCAAGCTGCGCCTGAATCCGCGCAAGGACTGGTACGCCAACGTCGACGCCATCGAGGCGCCCGATCCCCACACCGTCGTCTTCCGGCTCCGGCGACCGCAGCCCTCGCTGCTCATCATGCTGGCCTCGGGCTACTCGCCGATCTACGCCGCCCACGTGCCGCCGGCCCAGTACCGCACGGGCTGCGTCGGCACCGGCCCCTTCAAGCTCAAGGAGTGGCGTCACGGCGAGTACATCGACTACGTGAAGAATCCCGACTACTTCGTGAAGGGGCGCCCGTATCTCGACGCCCTTCGCTACATCGTCATCAAGGAGCGCGGCACCCGCACCGCGGCGCTGCAGGCCGGCCAGCTGGACATCGCCATGCCCGGGGAGACGACGAAGACCGCCGCCGAGCAGATCAAGGCGGCGGTGCCGAAGGTCGTGGTCATGACTACCGCCACCAACGTGACCGACAACATCATCATGAACGTCAAGAAGCCGCCCTTCGACAACCACAAGGTGCGGCTGGCGGTCAGCTACGCCATCGACCGGCGCGCGCTCATCCAGGGCGTGCATCAGGGGGGCGCGATCCTCGGCGCCGGCATGGCGCCGGCGCCGGCCGGCGTGTGGGGCCTGCCCGAGAGGGAGCTGCTCGCGCTGCCCGGCTACGGCAAGGCGGCCGACATGAAGGCACGCGCCCGGACGCTGATGGCCGAGGCGGGCATCTCGCCCCAGAATCCGTTGCGGGTCGAGATCGTCACCCGGGCGATCGCCGTCTACGTCGACATGGCCTCGTTCGTGATCAACGAGCTGAAGCAGGTCGGCATCGAGGCCACCCTGAAGCAGGTCGAGACCGCCCAGTGGCATCCGATGGCGACCCGCGGCGACTACCAGATCGGCGCGAACCTGACCGGCCTCGGCCCCGACGATCCCGACGCGAACTTCTACGAGAACTACGGCTGCGGGTCGCCGCGCAACTACAGCGCGTACTGCAGCGAGCCGATCCAGAAGCTGATCGACGCGCAATCGCAGGAGCTCGATCCGAAGAAACGGCTGGCGCTGGTGTGGGCGATCCAGAGGAAGCTCGAGGACGATGCCGCCCGTCCGGTGCTCGGCTGGCGCCTCGACTACTTCACGGTGTGGCCGCACGTGAAGAACCTGGTGCCGCACCAGTCGATCTTCAACTGGGGCCGCATGCAGGAAGTCTGGCGCGACGGCTAGTCGCCGAACGCTTCGGGCTCGCTGGTCCAGCCGACCTCGCCACGGCGGTTGCGGACCTGCACCCACCACACGGTCCGGGGCTCGCTGAGCACGGCGAGGTGGCGGCCGGCGACGTCGAGCGCGGTGTCCACGACGGCGCCGCGCGCCGACACCTTGTAGGCGCCGGCGCCGGCCGGGCGAAGGAGCAGGACGTGCTCGCCGGTCGCGATGCGAACGCCGTCGACCTCGATGGGGGCGATCGCCCGCGCCCGGCCCGGACGCAGCGTCACCACCACGCCGGTCACCGCGTCGATCACCTCGCCGGCGCCGACACGGAAGACCGCCCGAGCGCGGGGCGACCCAGCGGCCGTACGGACAGCCGTCGATCGGACAGGCGCCCGGGTCCTCGTAGGGAAACACCACGCCGGTCGGCGGCGCCGGCTGCGGGGTCGCCGGTCCGGCCGGCGCGCCGGTCAGCGCGAACGTCAGCACGAACGCCAGCGACGGCGACAGCAGCATGCCGCGATCGTACACCAGGCGCGCCGGCATGCGATCATGGACGCGCAGAGCCAGGAGGTGCGTGCGTGATCATCGGTGTCCCCCGCGAAGTGAAGCCGGGCGAGCAGCGGGTGGCGCTGACGCCGCCGGGCGCCCGCGCGCTGGCCGAGGCGGGCCACCGCGTCGTCGTCGAGCGTGGCGCCGGGGCCGGCAGCAGCATCCGCGACGACGAGTACACACGCGTCGGCGCGACACTGGCCACCGTCGACGAGGTCTGGGGCAAGGCCGACCTGGTCCTCAAGGTGAAGGAGCCGCTGCCCGAGGAGTACGGCCGCCTGCGCGCCGGTCAGGTGCTCTTCACCTACCTGCACCTCGCGCCGGCGCCGGACCTCGCCCGCGCCTTGCAGGCCGCGGACGTCATCGCCGTCGCCTACGAGACGGTCCAGCGCGCCGACGGCAGCCTGCCGCTGCTGGCGCCGATGAGCGAGGTGGCCGGCCGCCTGGCCGTGCAGGAGGGCGCCTTCTATCTCGCCAAGGCCCACGGCGGCCGCGGCATCCTGCTGGCCGGCGTGCCTGGCGTGCCCCCGGGCAACGTCGCCGTCCTCGGCGCCGGCACCGTCGGAGTCAACGCCGCCCGCATCGCGCTCGGCCTGGGCGCCGACGTCTCGATCCTCGACGTGAACCTCGACCGCCTGCGCGCCGTCGACGACCTCTTCCACGGTCGCGTGATCACGGTCATGTCGAACAGCTTCAACGTCGACCAGGTGCTCCACCGCGCCGATCTGCTCATCGGCGCCGTGCTCGTCGCCGGCGCCCGCGCGCCGGTCCTCGTCACGAAGGAGATGGTGGCGAGCATGAAGGAGGGCGCGGTCATCGTCGACGTCGCCGTGGACCAGGGCGGCAGCGTGGAGACGATCCATCCGACCACGCTGCTCGATCCGACCTACGTCGTCTCCGGCGTCGTGCACTATGGCGTGGCCAACATGCCGGCGCTGGTGCCGCGGACGTCCACCTTCGCGCTGACGAACGCGACGCTGCCCTACGTGCTCGAGCTGGCGGGCCGCGGCGTCGCGGCCGCCGCGCGCGGCAACGCGGCGCTGGGGAAAGGCGTCAACATCTGGCGCGGCCGCGTCGTGCATCCCGCCGTCGCCCACGCCCTCGGCGAGAAGACGACGCCGCTGGACTCCGTGCTCGGCTGAGCGCGGCGCCGCCGGGCGTCACCGCCACTGCGTCAGCCACTCGATCAGCGGCTTGAGCCCGCGCGGCGCCAGCAGCCCGGTGAGCGCCAGGCCGACGAGGGCGCCGCCGAGGTGCCCCTCATGGCTGACGCCCCCGCGATGGCCCTTCCTGATCAGGTAGACGGCGATGATCGCGTAGCCCAGCATGAACACGGGACCGGGGATCGGGATCGGCACGAAGATCAACGCGATCGACGTCGTCGGATCGAGCACGACGGCTGCCATCAAACGCTCCCGCTGGCGCCGAGACACCGGTACCCCGGATCGTCTCGATGGAGCGCGAAGACCACCAGGTCGGAGCCGAGGCCGGCCACGGCATAGACCGTCAGGAACTTCAGCGGACCCAGCGCGGCCAGCACCGGAACGCCGAACGAGTACAGCGCCAGCATGTTGAGCAGCAGGTGCCCGAAGCCGGCGTGCGCAACGTGGGCCAGGAGCATGCCGCGACCGTTCTCGCCCCGCGCGACCTGGTTGGGGATGAAGAGGAACGACCCGGCGCGCCGGCCGCCCTCCTCGTGCAGCGCGCGGAAGCCGAGCAGGCTGACGATCACGTTGACGGCGATCAGCGCCAGGATCATCGCGCGGCCCGCACCGCGGCGAGGTAGCTGCGCAGCGCGGCCTGGCGCGTCGCATCGTCGGCGGCCTCGTTGATCAGCTCCTCGGCCCGACTCGACAGCCCCGCGAGGAACTCCTCCTTGACGTCACCGGAGGCGGTGGTCAATAAGATTTGGGCGCCGTCGGCCTCGACCGGCCGGGCCGTGGTGATCTTGCGCACCAGGTTCGGCAGGAACGCGGGGCACACGAGGACCTCGAGACTCAGCAGCGCCGTGTGCCGCACCGTGAGCCCGAAAGCGCGACGGCGCCACCACAGGACCCCGACCGCGCCGGCCGCGGTGGGATAGACCACGGCCGCCGTCGCCAGCACCGCCGGGTCGCTGCCGAGCAGGAGCGTCAGCGCGGGCCCCACGACGAACAGCAGGACGAACGCCGCGGCCGCCAGGAGCCGCGCCGGCAGCAGCGTGCCTCGGAGCGTCTCCATCCAGCCGAGCGTGGTGCGCAGCGCCCGCTCGTCGCTCCAGGCCCGCCCCCAGGGGGCGACGAACACGCCGCGGTGGGGACGTGTCAGGGGGGCGAAGGCGAGGATGCGTCCGGCGAGGGTGAACGGGTACGCGCTGAAGACGGCTGCGAGGCGGCCGCCCCCGGTCTCGACGAGCAGCAGCTCACGGGGGGACAGCAGCCGGGCGGCATCGAACGCGTACAGCGCCAGGGCGACGAGCCAGATCGCAAAATCGGCGGCGCGCGGCTGATCCCCCACCGGGCGGTCAGGAGCGCCGGCGCAGCCTGCGGAAGAAGCCGGCGATCGCCGAGCCGGCCGCGGCCACGCCGATCACCACGAACTTCGCGATCGCC
>Ga0209474_10004680_pt1 | contig 11770 bp, 8 predicted proteins | sample GraSoiAngelo_145_FD_185902 | JGI IMG/M metagenome (GOLD analysis project Ga0209474, IMG submission 185902) | Grasslands soil microbial communities from the Angelo Coastal Reserve, California, USA - 14_1009_05_20cm (SPAdes) (version 2) | ecosystem: Environmental > Terrestrial > Soil > Grasslands ...
CTTGGTTGGAAATGCCGGCCAGCGGATTTCGTTGGCGCAGATCGGAACCGTCGAGATCCGCATGGAAGACCCGATCCTGCGTCGCCGCGATCGCACGCCGACGATCACCGTGCGCGGCGACATCGCCGAGGGCCTGCAGCCGCCGGACGTGTCCACCGCCGTTTGGAAGGCGCTTCAGCCTGTCGTCGCCAAGCTGCCAGCAGCGTACCGGATCGAGGAAGGCGGCTCCATCGAGGAATCCGGCAAGGCCAATCGCGCAATCGCGCCGCTGTTCCCCATCATGATCGCCCTCACGTTGATTACGATCATCTTCCAGGTCCGGTCGATCTCCGCGATGGCGATGGTGTTCGCAACCGCACCGCTCGGCCTCGTCGGGGTCGTTCCAACCTTGCTGCTCTTCCATCAGCCGTTCGGGTTCAACGCGCTGATCGGTCTGATTGCGCTTTCGGGAATTCTAATGCGCAACACGCTGATCCTGATCGGTCAGATCCGCACCAACGAGGAGGAGCGATGGGCGCCGTTCGACGCCGTCGTCGAAGCCACGGTGCAGCGCGCCCGTCCGGTGATCTTGACGGCGCTCGCCGCCATGCTCGCGTTCATTCCGCTCACTCACTCGGTCTTCTGGGGAACGCTGGCGTATAGCTTGATCGGTGGCACGTTCGCCGGGACGGTCCTCACCCTGGTGTTCTTGCCGGCGCTTTACGCCATCTGGTTCAAGATCGAACCGACGCCGACGGAACGGGAGCTCGCCCCGGCGACTCGAACGGCGCGTGTCGCGTAATCCGGAGTTCATGCGTGGGTCGGAATCGGTCGCCCCCTTCCGGCGTTCCCGCTCGCAGGACCAACGAAGGCTGCGGCGCTGGCGTACCCCACGATTGGGCGAGTAATGCGGAACGTCCGAGATCGACGGTTATGTAGATTTCACCCGCTAATGGCGGCTATCCGCTTCGTAAACCAAAGGAGACAACGATGCCCTCCCACAAACCCTCCAAGATATTCGTCATCGGTGGCACCGGCGCTCAGGGCCTGCCCGTGATCGGCGGTTTGATCGCCGACAAGAAATATGCGGTCCGCGCCCTCAGCCGCGACCCGAGCTCCCGCCGGGCCAAGGCCCTTCTTGCGCTTGGCAACGTCGAGATTCTCGAGGGGACGTTCGCCGACGAGGCGACGCTACGGGAAGGATTCCGCGGCTGTGACGGGGCCTACATCAATATCGATGGGTTCAACACCGGCGAGAAGACCGAGATGTATTGGGCCATCCGCAGCTACGAGATCGCCATCGAAGAAGGTGTCAAGTTCTTCGTGTACGGCAATCTCGACTACGCGCTCAAGAAGGGTGGCTATGACTCCAAGTTCCGCACCGGTCACTATGACGGCAAGGGCCGCATAGCCGAATGGATCTTGTGGCAAAACCAGGAGAACACGGACCGGATGGGCGCGGCGGTGTTCACCACGGGCCCCTATATGGAGATGGCGATCTCGGCGGGGACGCCCATGACTCCGTCCGTGGAAGACGGTGTCGTGACCTGGCGGGTTCCGCTCGGCGACGGAGCCGTGCCGCACGTCGCTCTCGAGGATTGTGGCTACTACGCCCGCTGGCTCTTCGACAATACGGAGCGCGCGAACGGCATGAATCTCGAGGTCGCCATCGAGCAGGTCGGCTATCAGCAGCTCGCCGCGGCGTTCGAAAAGGTGACGGGGCATCCGGCGAGGTACATCGACACCGAGCTTGAGGCCTACTGGAGCAGCGGCCCGCTCAGTATGGCGGCTGATCTACCCGCGGGTCACAACGCTGATCCCGCTGACAAGAGCACCATGAGCGTTCGGGATAACTTCACCGGCTTCTGGAACACCTGGAAGTACGAGATCGTTCAGCGGGACTACACGCTCCTGGATGAAATTCATCCCAACCGCATCAAGAGCGTCGAAGAGTGGCTCAAGCGGGAAGATCAGCTTGGGCGGGAGCTTGGCAAAGGGAGCCTTTGGGAAAGGGTCCAACCCGAGAACCTGTACTCAACGCCTCCAGTGCTCAAAATGGCCGAGGATAAACGGACGGGCCGGCTGTAGCGGTCCGATCTCGACGCAACGGGGCCAGTGCGTGAGTGGAGGCACCGCACGCCTGGCGGACCCAAAGCCCGTTGAGGCGTGCTCCGTCCGGGCCGGCCGTCGTCCGAGAGTCCAGGGGGCGCGCGCCGCTCGGCTCGACCGTCTCGATCCAGATCCCGGCCGGCGACTCCGCGCCGACGCTCGAGGTCCCGATCGGCGCGATCTTCGATCCGGGAAAGGGTCCCGGTGTATGGCGGGTCGAAGGCGAAACGCCTCGGGTCGCCTGGCGTGCGGTGCAAGTCGCCGGACTCGGCGACGAAGCGGCTGCGGTCATCGGCGACATCGAGCCGGGCGATCGCATCGTCGCGCTCGGCGCGCATCTGCTGCACGAAAGCGAATCGGTGCGACTGGCTGAAGGCGCGGTCGCGCAACGGGCGTCAACGGACGGCCAGGGGCGGCCATGAGCGACTTCAATCTCTCCGCCCTCGCCGTACGCGAGCGCTCCGTCACCCTGTTCCTGCTCGTGACGATCGCCATCGTTGGAGTCGTGGCCTTCCTGAGGCTCGGCCGGGCGGAAGATCCCTCGTTCACCATCAAGCAGATGACGGTCGTGACGGCTTGGCCCGGCGCCACGGCGAAGGAGATGGAAGAGCAGGTCGCCGAGAAGCTGGAGAAGCGGATGCAGGAGCTCCGCTGGTACGACCGGGTCGAGACGTTCACGCGGCCGGGGCTGGCCTTCACGCTGGTCGTCCTGCGCGACACCACTCCGCCGGCCGACGTCGGCGAGGAGTTCTATCAGGCACGCAAGAAGCTCGGTGACGAGGCCCACAACTTGCCGCGTGGTGTGATCGGTCCGATCGTGAACGACGAATATGCGGACGTGACCTTTGCGCTCTATGCGTTGAAGGCCAAGGGGGAGCCTCATCGGCTCTTGGTTCGCGAGGCGGAGCGCTTACGCCAACGGCTGCTTCACGTACCCGGCGTCAAGAAGGTCAACATCATCGGCGAGCAATCCGAAAAGATCTTCGTCGAGTTCTCGCATGACCGTCTTGCGACTTTGGGCGTGTCACCTCTGGAGCTCTTCGCCGCGCTCGCCCGCCGCAACGTGATCACGCCGGCAGGCTCGCTCGAAGCGAAGGGCCCGCAGGTTTTCATCCGGCTCGACGGCGCGATCGACGACCTCGAGGCCATCCGGAACACGCCCGTCGCCGCGCAAGGCCGCACCCTGAAGCTCGCGGACGTCGCCGAGGTGAAACGGGGCTACGAGGATCCGGCGACCTTCCTGATCCGCAACGACGGCGAACCGACCTTGCTGCTCGGCGTGGTCATGCGCGAGGGGTGGAACGGCCTCGAGCTCGGCAAGGCTCTCGAAGCGGAGGCGGCGGCGATCAACGCGGAAATGCCGCTCGGCATGAGCGTGTCGAAGGTCACCGACCAGTCCGTCAACATTCGGGCGGCCGTCGGCGAGTTCATGGTCAAGTTCTTTGCCGCGCTCGCCGTGGTGATGCTCGTCAGCTTTCTCAGCATGGGATGGCGCGTCGGCATCGTCGTCGCGGCCGCCGTTCCTCTGACGCTGGCCGCGGTGTTCGTCGTCATGGCGGCGACCGGCAAGGACTTCGACCGAATCACGCTCGGGTCGTTGATCTTGGCACTCGGTCTGCTCGTCGACGATGCGATCATCGCCATCGAGACGATGGTCGTGAAGATGGAGGAAGGCTATGAACGGACGCGCGCGGCGACTTATGCCTGGAGCCATACCGCCGCGCCCATGCTCGCCGGGACCCTGGTCACCTCGATCGGCTTCTTGCCGAACGGCTTCGCCAAGTCGACGGCGGGCGAGTACACCGCGAACATGTTCTGGATCGTCGGAATCGCCCTGATCGCATCCTGGATCGTCGCCGTCGTGTTCACGCCCTACCTCGGAGTGAAGCTGCTTCCGAACATCGCGGAGCGAGAGGGCGGGCACGGGGCCATCTACGACACCCCTCACTACAACCGCTTCCGCCGCGTTCTCGGTTTCGTGATTCGCCGCAAATTGCTCGTCGCAGGTAGCGTGATCGGCGCGTTCGCGGTCGCGACCTTGGGCCTCGGCGCGGTCGAGAAGCAGTTCTTTCCGAATTCCGATCGACCGGAGGTGCTCGTCGAAGTGCAGATGCCGTATGGCACGTCGATCGAGCAGACGAGCGCCGCGAGCGCCAAGGTCGAGTCATGGCTCGCCGAGCAGTCGGAAGCCGCGATCGTGACCGCCTACGTCGGCCAGGGGGCTCCGCGCTTCTACCTCGCGATGTCTCCGGAGCTACCCGACCCCTCCTTCGCGAAGATCGTCGTCTTGACGAAGAGTGAAGCGGCGCGGGACGCGCTCAAGCAGAAGCTGCGACAGGCGGTGACCGACGGCCTGGCGCCAGAGGCTCGCGTGCGGGTCACCCAACTGGTGTTCGGTCCGCCCTCGCCGTTCCCTGTCGCCTTCCGCGTGATGGGGCCCGAGCCCGTCAAGCTCCGCGACATCGCGGCGCAGGTCCGCGCCGTGATGCAGGCGGCACCGCAGATGAGAACCGTCAATACCGATTGGGGCGAGCGCGTACCGGCGCTTCATTTCTCGCTCGATCAAGACAGGCTGCAGACGATCGGCTTGACGTCCAGCGATGTCGCGCAGCAGCTTCAGTTCCTGCTGAGCGGCATCCCGATCGCCGAGGTCCGCGAAGACATCCGCTCGGTCGAGGTCATTGCCCGCTCCGCCGGAAATACGCGGCTCGATCCGAGCCGGATCGGCGATTTCACCTTGGTCGGAAATTCCGGCCAGCGCATTCCGCTGTCACAGATCGGAACCGTTGACATTCGCATGGAAGACCCGATCCTCCGTCGCCGCGATCGCACACCGACGATCACCGTGCGCGGCGACATCGTCGAGGGCCTACAGCCGCCGGACGTGTCGACCGCGCTTTGGAAGGCGCTTCAGCCTGTCGTCGCCGAGCTGCCCGCGGGGTACCGAATCGAGGAAGGCGGCTCCGTCGAAGAATCCGGCAAGGCCAGTCGCGCAATCGCGCCGCTGTTCCCCATCATGATCGCCCTCATGTTGATTACGACCATCTTCCAGGTCCGGTCGATCTCCGCGATGGCGATGGTGTTCGCAACCGCACCGCTCGGCCTCGTCGGCGTCGTTCCAACCTTGCTGCTCTTCCGTCAGCCGTTCGGATTCAACTCGCTGGTCGGTCTGATTGCGCTTTCCGGAATTCTGATGCGCAACACGCTGATTCTGATCGGTCAGATCCGCAACAACGAGGCGGATCGATTGGCGCCGTTCGACGCCGTCGTCGAGGCCACGGTCCAGCGCGCCCGTCCCGTCGTCCTGACCGCGCTCGCCGCCATGCTGGCGTTCATTCCGCTCACTCACTCGGTCTTCTGGAGGACGCTGGCGTACACCTTGATCGGTGGAACGTTCGCCGGGACAGTCCTCACTTTGGTGTTCCTGCCGGCGTTGTACGCCATCTGGTTCAAGATCGAACCGATGACGACAGGACGGGAGCTCGCTCCTTCGATTCGAACGGCGCGTGTCGCCTAGCCCCAGTCGCCGCGCCTACCGGCACCGCCGTACCGGGCCGAGGTCACCTTGGCGGCCGTCGCATCCTCGTCCCGCGCCTGCGCGCCGGCAGCGTGGAACGCTCACGAGCTCGACCTGCCGAGCTTCGCCTACGCCGCGCACCGCGATCCGCTCAACGCCCGCACCCTGGAGGCGATCGGTGTCACGACGCGCAAATACCGCCGCGGCGCGCTCTACCGGACGCTTCGGAGTACGCGATTGAGAATCTCAACGGGCTCGTCGGCCACTTCGTTCGTCACGTGCGCCGGTGACGGAACGGCCGCCGCATACTCGTCCGTTGGATCGCTGCCGCGCTTCGCGAGAGCACGCGCAACTTCCGCCGGTTACGCGGTCACCGTGATCTCGCCGCCCTCGTCCGCGCGCTGGATCGCGTGACGGTGGACAGCAGAAAGGAGGTCGCGTAGGAACCGTCACCCGAGCCGCCGCTCACGGGCGCACGGGACATCTCCCGGCCATTTGGCGAAAACTTACACAGAGGCTTGCACAGTTCCCCGTGCCGTCGCAGGAAAAGCACAGAGATTCCAGAGGTTAGCATTAGGCGTGAGGCACTTAAAATCCGCTGCCCGCAAGGGCGTCCGGGTTCGAATCCCGGTCCCGGCACTGAATCTTTTCGGCTAGTTACCGAGCGCGGTGGGGTCGGCGCTGAGGTCGGCGCCGACCCCGCCCTGTGGCTGAACTGTACCAGATCCCCAACTGGCAGGCGGAGCCGGCGATTCGGCCCGCCGTCGTGACCCGCAAAGTCTGCGGCGGCAACCGGACGCCACGCGGCGCAGAGACGCAGCAGATGGTGGCCAGTGTCCTCCGCAGGTGCTCGCAACGGCAGAGCGATCCCCTCGAGCTCCTTGTTGCACTCCAGCGGAGTCCGGAACCGGTCGTCGCAGACCTTCGGCTACCCGGCCCCGATCCTCCCTGACCATACGTAACGCCGTCAGGCGCTAACCGAATACATGGGGACGCCCGCGCCTGGAGTCGAACTGATCGACGTAGATGCCCGTGCCGGCATTATCGGTGACGGCGACGTCATTGCCCCCTGAGCTTCTGGCCGATGATCGCATACGTGTATTCGGGGCCGGGGAAAGGCGGGGCGTCCCGCTGGTGGAGTGGCTGGCGTCCCTGGGGGAGTAGCGCGGGAAGGCCTAAAGTTCGAGCGGGGCGCGGTCGATAAACGAGGACCAGGCTCCCGTGGGATGAACGAGTTGGCCGAAACCGTACATGGCGGCGCCGCACGAGGCGCGGCGGGCGCCGGGCTCGCGAAGCTCGTGCTCTTCTTCGCCTTCGCGGTCTTCACGGTCTGGATCCATTACCAGGTGAAGTTCGTCCGGGCCCCTACCTGGACCGGGACCGTGCAGGCGCTCGGCGCGTTGCGGGTGGGTGCCCGCGCGCCGGATTTCACGACCTCGGACCTCGATGGTCATCCGGTCTCCCTTTCCGGGCTGCGTGACCGGAAGGCGGTCCTGCTGGAATTCTGGGCGACGTGGTGCCCGCCCTGTCGCATGTTGAAGGCCACACTCCACGAGATGCGGAGCGAGCTCGAGGCGACGGGCGTCGAGGTCTTCACCGTGAACGCGGGCGAGCCCCCGGATCGTGTCCGGGCGTTCGTCGACAAGGCGGGCGACGACTTCCGGACCGTGCTCGACAACGGGCGCACGATCTCGGTGCGCTACGGGGTGCGCACGCTGCCCACCATGGTGCTGGTCGACAGGCGGGGGACCGTGCGCTGGATCCACGTCGGACATCTGCCGGAGACGGGCGAGCTCCGCGACCTCCTCCACCGCCTCGCCGGAGAATAGGGCCATGCTGGCGGTCGAGATGCGCGGGGTTCACAAGCGGTATCGGGCGTCCGGCGACGCGCTCCGCGATCTCGACCTCGAGGTGCGCGAGGGCGAGGCCGTGGCGCTCCTCGGGCCGAACGGCGCGGGGAAGACAACGGCGATCTCCTGTCTCGTCGATCTCGTCGGGCCAACGCGCGGCACGGTCGCGCTCTTCGGACGACCGGCCGCGGAGCCGGCCATCCGCGCCCGGGTCGGGTATCTCCCGCAGTCGGTGGGTTTCCCCGACCACTATCGCGCCGACACGCTGCTCGCCTTCCACGCGGCGCTGCTCGGGATTCCGCCGGCCGCCCGCGCGGCACGCGTCGCGGAGGTCCTCGCGCGCGTCGACCTGCAGTCGGCGGCTCGCGAGCGCCTCGCACGGTACTCGCCGGGGATGCTCCAGCGTCTCGCTTTCGCGCAGGCGTTGCTCGGCGATCCGGACCTCCTCGTCCTCGACGAGCCGACCGCGAGCCTCGATCCGCTCGCCCGCCGGCGGTTCTCGGACATCCTGCGCGACGAGAAGCGGCGGGGGAAGACGATCCTCGTGAGCTCCCACATCCTCTCCGAGGTGGAGACGATCTGCGATCGGGTGGCGATCCTGAAGGCGGGCGTCCTCGTCCGCTCGGGCCGGCTGGTCGAGCTCTGTCTCACCGGGGCCGTGAAGCTCCACGTCGCCCGTCTCGCCAGCCCCTCGATCGAATCCCTGGTGAGCGCGGGCGCGGAGGTCGCGCTGGATGCCGGAGGCGCGACCGTGCGCTGCGCGGACGACGCCGTCCGCCGGAGCGCGGACGAGATCCTGGCGCGCCATAGCATCGCGATCGAGCGCGTCGAGCCGGAGCGCTCGTCGCTCGAAGAGGTCTTCGTCGCCGCCGTCACGGGAAGCACAGCCGCATGAGCGCGTCGCTCCTCGTCGCCGCCGACACGCTGTGCGCCATGCGCCGGCGTCGCCAGCTCCTGGCCGGGGTGCTGCTCTGTCTCGGCGCGGCGGGCTCGCTGCTGATCGCCGCCGCCCGCCAGGATAGCGCGCCCCGCGCCGCTGCCCGGCCGGGACCGGTCCGCCCGCCGGGCCCCCGCGCGAGGCTCGAACAGCAGCTCGCGGCCAAGCGTGCGGACCTCCGGAAGGCCGTCGAGTCGGCCCGACGGCAGCGGGATTACGCGCACGTCGAGCTGGGCAGGTTCAGAGACTTCCACGCGCGAGTGCTGGAGCAGGCGAAGATTCCGGGACTCACCCTCGGAAGCCGACCGCTCTCTCCCGATGAGATCGCGTCGCTCCCCGGACAATTCAAGGCGGACGAGCGCGAACGGGAGGCGATCTTCCGGCGGGGGCGCGAGCTCGATCGCGACACGAGCCGCAAGCGGGAAGCGGAGATCGAGGTGCTGAAGGCCGAGCGCACCCGACTCGGCACGCAGCCCGACGCGGAGAACCGCATCGAGGAGCCGCCACCGGCGGCGGCAGGCGCGGACGCCGAGAAGCCGCCCCTCGTGGATCAGATGGCCGAGGGCTCGGCGAAGCTCTCCCTCACGGCGATCTCCTTCGGCGGCGGGCTTCTCGCGCTCGTGCTCTTCTGCTCCGGGATTGCCTCGGAGATCGACGACCGAACTGTCCGCATGCTCTTGTCGAGGCCCCTGTCGCGCGCGGACTTCCTTCTCGGCAGGTGCCTGGGGGCCGCGCTCGTGCTCGGTGCGTACTGGACGCTCGCTGGCGCGACCCTGTGTGCCTGCGGCGCCGTCCACTGGATCGCGGCCTCGGCCCTCGGGTACGTGCCATGGCTCGGGTTCTGCGGGAGCCTCCTCCTGGGGACCTTGGGTCTCGTCCTCTCGCTCTTCATCCGTCCCTCGCTCGCGGGCGTGCTCACCTGGTGGGTGTCGACGACTTCGTTTCGGTGGCTTCCGCCCGTGTACGCCATCGTCCCGAGCTTCCAGCCGTTCAATGCGGCGGTCACCGGCGAGCCCATCGGCGGCTGGGACACGGTGTTCGCTTCGCTCTATGCGGTGGACGTGATCGCGATCCTGATCGGGCTCGCGCTCTACCGCTTCTCGCGCCTCGACCTCGCGTAGCCGGCAGCGAAGACCCCGGTGAGCCTCTTCAGCGCGGCGTTCCAGCCGGACCAGGCCTACGCCGTCACCTTCACCTCCGGCGTGACCGGACAGACGGCGAGCGTTGCGGGCAGTGCGGTGTTCCGGCACGATCTCGCGGACGGCGTGTACAAGTCATCGTCGTTCCGCTTCCGGTGTGCCGCTCGGCCCGGCGAGCATGGCCGTGACGCGCCCCAAGCAGAAGACCCCCGACCTCGCGATCGACGACTCAAGGTTCACGGTCGGGCCGGTCCCGGTCGCGCTCCCGGGCGGAGTACGGCAGCCGGCACTATCCGGGCTTCCAGGCCGCCGTCGGTCGTGACGGCACGGCCTACGTCGCGTTCGACAAGGCATCTCCCAGGTGTGTAGGCCTCCGGTCGTGAGCGATGCGCAGTCGTCGTCGACAGATTCGTCTCCAGCCTGAAGAACATCCTGGCGCCGGCGCTGCCGTGACTCACCTCGGCCCAACGTACGCACTCCTCCGTCGTGGATGGCCCCGGTCCGCCGCGAACCTATCGCGGCGGCGCTCAGCCCGTTGCGTCCCTCCGCCAAGGAAAACTCGCGCTTCCGTATCGTGAGGCGCTACAGTCTACTGTGGCGCGCCCACGTTCGTTCCCGAGCCGCGCAGCGGCGGCATCATGAGCACCGAGACGCCGGGGCCGAGAAGATCTCGCGCCACGAGAGTCCCAAGCCCGGCGAGCAGGACGACGGACCACACGGCGGCGACGGCGAATGACGGGTCGGCGGGCAAGCCGACCGGAACCGATGGGGGGGACCGGTGGTGCGCCGGCGATCTCGCGAGTGGTGACCCGTTTCCTCGGACGGAAGAGCAGCCAGAGGATCCACGGCGGGAGTGCGGCCCCGATCGCCACCCCGATCCACTCCCGCGCGAGCACGTCGAGCAGCCACCCCTGGCTGGAGAGTGGCGCCGACCTGGAAAAATCGGGGCCGACCGTGCCGGTCAGCAGAGGGCTGAGCGACCAGCAGAACCCGAAGGGGACGCGTACGGGACTGCCGCGCTAGCTTCGCCACGGCTTCGCCAGCCGCGGCACGCCATTCGCGCGTGGTACTGCCCCTTCACGCTCGCGTTTCGCTCCGACCCGAGAAGAGTCTCGGGTCGGCTTCCTCGCGCAGTCGCAGTCCGCGCGCCCGCTGAGTGCGTGGCATGCTCCTTAGCGGCTCTCGGCGGTGCGACGATAGACACGGCGACGAGCGCTCTGGTAAAAGAAAGTCGATGGCTGTGAAGCGCGGATACGGTGCCGCGAGAATGGGGAAGGCAATTCGCCGCCGCGCGAAGGCGAAGAAGAAGGCGCCGGCTGTGCGTAGCCGCACGCGAGATGCGCGGTCGGGACAGTCCGTGGACTCGTCTACCCTTGGCCCAGCCACCAGCGTCCTTCAGTTCTACGCGAGAAGCTACTCCGGCTTGTCGTGACGCGCGCCGCGCGTCGCGCGCGATTCGTCCGCAAGTTCCTCTCCGACTTCCTGCGCGAACAAAGCACGAGTGGGCGCCTTCCCGTCGCGAAGTATCACTCGCTCCTGCGCGACCTCAGAAGAGGTAGCGCGCAGCTTGCAGCGAAGCTGTACGGCAAGCGGGGGCAGTCGCTGCCGCTTCCGGGCGGGCTCGGTTCCATCCGACTCATCGACCTTCGCGAGTGCAATGGACGCTCCTTCGACTTCATTCAGGCGCTGCCCTCGGCGAAACCTACGCGCCGCCTGACTTGCTTCATCGGCCACCGCTTCGCACCGGGCATCGAGCGGAAACCTCCGCTACATCTGAGCCATCTCCTGGAGCCATACAACGTCCGCCTCATCTGGTCCGGGTACGACTTGCAGGCCGCGAATCTCTTCTCGGACATTGTCAAGCACATTCGAAACTGCAGCATGTGCATCTTCGACAATCGCGGGACGCTCAGCCGGCCGAACGTCTACATCGAGGTCGGAGTGGCCTTCGCCGCAAAGCGCCCCATGATGGTATGCGAGTACACCGGGGCGAGCAGGCGGGGTCTGGAGACGGGAAGCGTACCCTCCGACCTCACGGGACTCGTGCGCATCACGTACAAGACGTACGAAGAGCTGAGCCGGAAACTGTACTTCGGGCTTCCCGCCTTCGTCGCTCGAAACCGACTCTCACGGCCTCCCAGCAGGCGTACTCGCCGCCGTCACAGGCGCGGGTAGCGCCCGCAGCTCCGCCTCGACGAGCCGGCGCAGGAAGGCGACCTGCGAAGAGGCCGTCCGCGCT